>Ga0163147_10009613_pt1 | contig 10431 bp, 6 predicted proteins | sample OliLakLV19MP6G1_FD_148597 | JGI IMG/M metagenome (GOLD analysis project Ga0163147, IMG submission 148597) | Freshwater microbial mat bacterial communities from Lake Vanda, McMurdo Dry Valleys, Antarctica- Oligotrophic Lake LV.19.MP6.G1 | ecosystem: Environmental > Aquatic > Freshwater > Lake >... | reverse complement strand
CTGATTTGTATTAATAATCAGTATCTATTTTAGCGCGAAAATAGGTCGGAAAACCTGATTTGCATAGGTAACTTGAGACGAAAAATTGAACGTTTGAGAGTGGTGTAAGGATTTGAAAACTGTTTTCTGATCAAGAAGTCGCCTACTACTTGGGACACATCACCAAACGGGGGACGCCCGCCGTCCAAACGACTGCTCGCTACACGCAGGTCGGACGCGAACAGGTCAAAGAGAAACTGAAACTGCTTGAAAGATAGCCTCCTAATCTAGCTTTAAGTGTGGCGCACGCTGCCTCAGTGACTTTTTAGCAGTGCAATTCTGTTGACAAGTTTTTCAAAACCCTATACAGTACGGGGGATTGGCGTGATTAATCTCGCGCATTCGGATGGGGCAGACTTCTATCCAATAGACTACCGTATCTATGCACCCGAAGCGGATGGCAAGACCAAAAACGATCACTTCCGCGAGATGCTGTTGAACGTTGTAAGTGACAAGCACATCCAGGCACGCACGCTGACGGGCAGCGAAAAATGCGAATGCCGCAAGGCTCGTTCGCAGCGCAATCATCTGGCGTGTTGTTACTTGGCGTGGTTATCCCTCAAAGTCAAAGCGCAACAATGGGACAAAACACTCTATGCTGCCCCAACATGATTTATTGAGCGATTATTTGTGGGCGGAACTGCGTGATCCGCGCATCCCCGCTCTTGCCAGTGCTTAAAGTGAAAGTCCTACACAAGTAGATTTCACCTTTTGTTATCGGAATATTCTTGATGACTGTACCTATTTTACAGGTTACCGAAATACACAAACGATTTCCGGGCGTCCATGCGTTGCGCGGCGTGAACTTCGACGTGCAGCCGGGTGAGATTCACGCGCTGCTCGGCGAAAATGGCGCGGGGAAATCGACGCTCATCAAGATGATCGCCGGGGTGCACAGCCCCGATTCCGGGCAAATCAACTTTGACGGCAAGCCGGTCAGCTTCAGCAACCCGCGTGAGGCACAGCAGATCGGCATCGCCACGATCTATCAAGAACTCAGCCTTTACCCCGAACTCTCGGTCGCCGAGAACATGTTCATGGGACATGCGCCCAAACGCGGTTTGGGTCCCATTCAAGTCCTCGACTGGCGGCGCATGGAAACCCGCGCCAAAGAACTGCTGGCGGAACTTGAAATCATCGACATGGATGTCCAGCGCAAAGTCGGTACGTTTAACGTGGGCAACCGCCAGCGCGTCGAAATCGCCAAGGCGCTTTCGCTCAACGCGCGACTGCTGATCATGGACGAACCAACGGCGTCGCTCACCGAATCCGATGTCGAAAACCTGTTTTCCATCGTCCGACTGCTGCGAGATCGCGGCGTGGGTATCATCTACATCACGCACAAACTGGTCGAAGTCTTCGAGCTGGCGGATCGGGTGACGGTCTTCCGCGATGGGCAGTTCATCGGTACGAAGCTGGTCAGCCAGACCAACGAGCAGGAACTCATCAGCATGATGGTCGGGCGCACAATTGACACCCTGTTCCCGAAAAAACCGGGCGAAATCAAAGACGTTGTGCTCGAAGTCCGCAATCTGGTACACGGCTCCAACACACGGGACATATCGTTCAAGGTGCGCGCCGGGGAAATCGTCGGGCTGGCGGGGCTGGTCGGTTCGGGGCGCAGCGAGACCGCGCAGGTGATCTTTGGCGTCGCTAAACCGGAATCCGGCGAAATCCTCGTCGGCGGCAAGCCCGTCAAGATCAACCATCCGTCGGAAGCGGTCAAGCACGGGATCGCCTACGTGCCGGAGGATCGTGGGCTGCAAGGATTAGTCAAAGCCATGACCCTTCGTGAAAACGTTTCGATGGCGGTGCTGAACGCCATTTCGAGCGGATCGTTCATCAACTACCACAAAGAGCAAACCATCGCCAAGCAGGCGATTGACCAGTTCGCCATCCGCGCCTACGGGACGGAACAGATCGTCAACAAGCTGTCGGGCGGCAATCAGCAAAAAGTCGTGATCGGCAAGTGGCTGGCGAGCGAACCGCGCATCTTGATCATGGACGAACCGACGCACGGCGTCGATGTCGGCGCGAAGTCGGAAATTCACCGGTTGATGAGCGAACTCGCTGCCGACCGGGGGCTGGCGATCCTGATGATCTCCAGCGAACTTCCCGAAATACTCGGCATGAGTGACCGGATTCTCGTCATGCGCTCCGGGCAGATCGTCGCCGAGTTCAGCCGCGAGGAAGCCACGCAGGAGAAGATCGGCGCGGCGATGATGAGCGCCAGCGGATACGGCGAAATCAAGCACGAACCTTCAGAAATCACGGTGGTATGACCGCAATTACTACAGCCCAACCGACTTCGACCCGCTTCAAGCCGCTGACTCTGCTGCCGCTGGTGCTGGCGATCCTCGTCTTCGTCGTGTTCCAGTTCATGCCGTTTGTGAATCAACCGGAGCGCGGGTCCACCACCCTCCCGGTGCTGACCGAAAACCGCGCCAACAACGAACTCGAACTGCCGACCAGCGGGCTGATCTTGATCCCGATTGCCGCTGGCACGCTCTTCCTGCTGGGGCTGTGGAATCTCGCGAACGAACAGATCATGCGCGCGACCTCGTCGATGACGGCGCTCGTGGGCATCATTGTTCTCGAATACTACGTGATCTTTGTAATGGATTACATCAACAAGGGGGCAACCCACCTCGGATCGATGGGGATCGCCTTCTGGGCTTTACTGCTGCTGGCGATTATCATGATCGCGCAGACCGTGCTGCCCCGTCCCCGCGTGGAACGCGAATTCCAACTGCGGAGTCTTCTGTCTAATCAAGAGAGCGCCATCGTCATTGCGCTGGTGGTGCTGCTGCTGACGGTCGGGATCAGCAATCCGCGCTTCGTCTCGACCAACAACATCCTCGACGTGCTGCAAGGCAATGCCTATATCGCCGTCGCGGCCATCGGCATGTCGATGGTCATCATTAGCGGTAATATCGACATTTCGGTCGGCTCGCTGCTCGGCTTGCTGGCGATTGTCAGCGGGCGCTTGGTGACTTCCGGCGCGCCGGTCTGGGTCGCGTGGATGGCTCCGCTGATCGTGGGTCCCGCCATCGGCGCGGTGATCGGCTTTGTCATCGCCTATCTGCGCGTCCCGGCGATTGTCGTGACACTCGGCATGTTCAGTATCCTGAAAGGGATCCTGATCATCTGGACGAACGGCGAGCGCGTCACCGACATGCCAACCGAGTTCTTTCTCGCACAGATGCGCCCGCTTGGTATCTCCATGCCGATCTGGTTCATGATCGTGCTGACGATCCTCGCGGCGATCTGGATGCGCTACAGCCCCGTCGGACGCTCGTTCTACGCCGTCGGCGGCAACGCCGATGCCGCACGCCTGTCGGGCATCTCGCAGCGCCGGGTTATCATGCAGGTCTTCATGTTAAACGGTTTTTTCGTTGGGATCGCCAGCGTGCTTTACGCTACCCAGTTGACCATCATTCAGGCAACGCCGCCCCCATCGTTGGAGCTGTTCGTCATCACCTCGGCGGTCGTTGGCGGGGTGAGCATCTTGGGCGGCAAAGGGACGGTCATCGGCGCGATGCTGGCGGCGATCCTGCTGAATACCATCCGCTCCGGCATGATTTTCATCAACGTTTCGCCCTTCTGGATTCAGGCGGTACAAGGCATCCTCATCTTGATCACCGTCCTAATCGATCTCTTGCGCCGCAGACGGCAAGCTGTTTGAGTCGGAAGGAAAACAGGCAAATGGCAGTCGCAAACGAAGTCACTCAACAGCCGATCCCGCAGCGGTCGTTACGGATTTGGGTGCAGGATAAGGCGCTCAGTCAGGTCGGGATTCTGTTCATCATCCTGATCGTGACCCTCGCCGTGCTGGCAAGTTCCAATGACAATTTCTTGACCTCGCAGAACCTGTTCAATCAGGGTCGTCTGCTGGCGGAAGTCGGTTTGATGGCGCTCCCGATGACGTTCATCATCATCACCGGCGGGATTGATCTGTCGGTCGGCTCGATCCTCGGCTTGAGTGCGATTCTCGTCGGTTACCTGTGGGATACCGTCGGTCTGCCGCTGGAAATCGCCGTGGTCCTCGCTGTCCTCGTCGGATGTCTGGCAGGCTTCCTCAACGGGTTGTTCATCGTGCGCGTCAACGTGCCGCCGCTGATCATGACGCTGGCGACGCTGGCATTTTATCGCGGCTTGGCACAGGGGATCAGCGAAGCGCGCTCCGTGACTGGCTACCCGGAATGGTTTTTCGGGTTGGGGCAGGGGAACATCCTCGGCGTACCGACGCAGCTCTGGATATTGTTCATCGCGATCATCATCTCGGCGGTGCTGCTGGCGCGCACCACGCTCGGACGCACCCTGTACGCGATTGGCAACAACAAGGTCGGCGCGCGCTTTTCCGGCTTGCCCGTCGAGCGCGTCACCCTGCTGATCTACACGTTCTCCGGGCTGATGGCGGGGATTTCCGGCGTGATCTTCGTGTCTCGTTTCACGACGACGCGCTCCGACATGGGGAGCGGTCTGGAACTAGATGCGATTGCGGCAGTCGTCCTCGGCGGCACGAGCATCTTCGGTGGCAAGGGCAGTATCATCGGCACGGTCATCGGGCTAGTGATGATCCAACTGCTCAAGAATGGGCTGGCTATCAACGGCATCACCAGCGACGCCACCATTGTGGTCATCGGTAGCATTCTGATTTTCGCCATTCTGGTGAACAATCTGATACAACGTCTACGCAAGACCGAGTGAGAGATTCGTCTCCGCTCGCAAATTTCGTTTGTTTATATGCACAAAGAGGAGCAAGACAATGCGTAAGGCAATTTTTGTTTTGGTCGCTGTTCTGCTGATTGCAACGATGCTCTCTCCTGTCGTTGCACAGGAAGAGCGGTGGGATGGTGCGGATGATCTACCCGTGAATCCGCTGGCGTGCCCGGTTGCCGAAGGCGCGACTGCCCCGGAAGCCACTGAAACCGCGATGGATATGCCCGAATACAACGGCGGTCAGCCGACCGACGCCCCCGATCTCGCCGGTCAGCCGATTGTGCTGGTTGACGTTCCGAAGTTGATCGGCATCGGCTACTTCGATGCGACGTATCTTGGTATGCAGCAGGCGGCGGAAGAATTGGGCAACGTCACCGTCATTCAGGGCGGCACGACGGAAGCGAACATCGACGATCAGGTCGCGGCTATTGAGAACTACATCGCCGGCGGCGAGGTCAACGGTATTCTGTTTGCCGCCAATGACCCGGTAGCGATTTCGCCTGTGCTGACCCGTGCCCTCGAAGACGGTCTGCATGTTGTCGGCTATGATGCTAACTCGACCCCCGAAGCCCGCGAGTGGTTCATCAATCAGGCGGAATTCAACGGTATTGGCAAGACGATGATCGACAGCCTCGCGGAAGAAAAGGGACCCGATGCCAGCTTTGGTATCGTTACCAGCACCTTCACGACCCCGAACCAAGCGCGCTGGATCGCCGAAATGTGGGCGTATGCGAGCGACTGCTATCCCGACATGATGTGGCTGGAAACCCTCGAAGCGCAGGAAGATTCCGTCCTGTCCTTCAACCAAGCCAACACCCTGATCAACAAGTACGGTGAAGACCTCGATGGTATCTTCGGCATGACCAGCGTGGCAACGCCGTCCTCGGCGGACGCCGTGACGCAGGCGGGACTGTGCGGTCAGGTCGCGGTCGTTGGTCTGGCGACCCCGAACGCAATGAAGCCGTATGTCAACGATGGTTGCGTGCAGTCGGTCGTGCTGTGGAACCCGATTGACCTCGGCTACGCATCAGTCTACGTGACCCGCGCAATTGTCGATGGCGAATTTGCTCCGGGCGACACTAGCGTCAGCGCCGGTCGTCTGGGCGAACTGCAGGTCGTGAATGGCAGCGAAATCCTGCTGGGCGCGCCCTTTATCTTCAACGCGGAAAATATCAACGATTTCGACTTCTAAAATACAGCGGGGTGCGGTTTTTACAGACCGCACCCCGCTGACCTCAATCGTTGTGTCAAGCGAGGTCAGTGTCTCCAACTCACCACTAGACTTCTGACAATCCAGCCTTATCCATACCACCCATGTCTCGGAACTCAGCACCGCGTGCCAGTGAACTGCCAGAACCCGATTTCCTCATTGGTCAATGCATAGCAAACGGCAGAAAACGCACGCTAAGATGCTTCACAGAATGTCCCTCCTGTGAAGCGAAATGGTGAATTTGTGTGGTTTCCAAGAGAGGTAAGCCATATTTTTACCCAGATTATCTTGGTGAAAATGTTTCACGAAAGGTTCTCACCGGTTTTCACGCCACAACCATTGGCACTCTCTCGATCTAGTGATCCCAAATGGCAACTTTCTGGGGGGTTTATCAGCTTGCTTCACAGTAGATTCAAAAGATGAAGCACCTTAGCGTGCGTTTTCTGCCGTTTGCTATGAAATGACCAGATATAGGGATGAGGTTAAAACGAATGAAAACGCCCAAACAACTTGTTTGAGCGTTTTCTGGATAGAATAGTTGCGTCTAGGTCCTATTCGATATCGACGCTGGGTAATGCTTCATAGACGATCACCTCGTCAATATGCCAGAAGGTCGAAGCACCGAGGGTAGGATCGATGGTGGTTGCGTCCCACACGAAGCGAATTTGGATCACACTTCCAAGATAGGCGCTCAAATCGATGTCGACGACCTGCCACTCGCTGCTGGTGATCACGACAGCAACCGTTTCCCAGAGTCCACTGCTCCCAAGGATTTGAACCATTCCTGATGCCCCATCCATCATTCCAAGGGAGTAGAAAGCGACCCGTGGAAGCTCGGTCAAACTGAGGTCGAGCGGCTGCCGCCACAACAGGGTTGCGTTCGGTGTATTTGCATCAACCTCCCAACCCAGTCCATTTATTGCAGCGTCTGCACTCAGCCTCCAGCCGTTCAGTCCTTCCCAATTGATCGCGCCATCATCGAACGTTGCGGAAACAGGCGGCTCAACAGGGATCAGAGCTGGTGTCGGTTCGAGCGTAGGAGCAACTGGCGGCTCAAACGGCGGCAGCGTCGGGAACGGCGTTGTTGTGGGGGTACTGGGTTCATCAACAGGCAGCGTTGGGAACGGCGTAGGTGTCCCCTCTGGAATAGGTTGTGTCGGGGTTTCACTAGGTGTTTCAGTGAACGTTGGCGCCGCACTCGGCGTTTCACTGGGCGTTCCTGTAAACGTCGGGTCTATACTGTCTGTAGCGACTACATCGATTCCATCAACAGGCAGTTCTGGCTGGATTGCGAAAGGGATGTCGAAAGTAGAACCGTTATTGGCACGCCATGATGAAACAAGCGTATTGCCAATAGGTTCAACCTGTTGTAACAGATAGATGCCGCTATTCCAGTCGAGGTCATTGCGGCGATAGAAACTGCCAGTAACCGGATAGTACAGCCCGAAACTGTCAATTCCATTGATGTTCCAGTCGCCGCTGACAAGGAGACTTGAACCTCCAGCCGGTGCGCCGATGTGCTGCGCCAAGGGGAAACTACCTACCCCTGACGAAGGCGTGACATTGCCCCATGTGATCAAGTTACCACGTCGTGCAGCGATGGAGTCATAACCATCATTATTCCAGTCCCCTGCTGTAAATTGATACGGATCAGTGCCGGGCAGCACAATGCCTAACCACTGTCCATATAATGTCCCCACAGTAGTGGAAAAGTCACAGCGATAGTGCATCGGGAAACCCACGTTGGGCGGTGAATAGTTAGTCTGCACAACGCCGAAACAATCGTTGGCTAGCCCCGTTTGGAAGCGTCCAGCAACCGCATAAGCGCCGGAGAAATCTCCTAACCAGATACTTGACCAACTCACAGCGGGTCCAATGCCATTGGTGAAAAAGAACGCGCCATTCTTGTACAAACCCGGTGTTTTCTGTCCATCACCGTTCCAGTCGCCCATCACCCAACCCGTACCAATCACGGGAGCGTTTGATACATACATATTGTATGCACCGGCTGGCGGATTGGTTTGCAGCGTGTTAAGGAGACTGATATAGCCAAAAGAGGGGTTGTACAGAGCTAACGTATCGCTCGCTGGCAAAAGCGTAGATGTTGGGGTTGGTCTTCTGGTTGCCGTACTCGTTGCAGTGAAGGTTGGCGTCGGTGTATTCGTTCGCGTTTGAGACGCGGTAAAGGTTGCTGTCGGCGTATTTGAGGTGGTGCTGCTTGGAGTCCGCGTGCTGGATACGGTAAACGTTGGGGTTGGTGTTCTGGTTGCTGTAGCACTAGACGTATTTGTTGGTGTCGCTGTAGAGGTATTTGTCGCAACTGTGAACGTGGGTGTTGGTGTATGTGTCGATGTGTTGGTCGGTGTAAACGTTGATGTCGGTGTGTTCGGTAGGGTACAAGGTTGTATAGCGGCACTCATTGTTGGAACATAGACGACACTCACATTATCAAGGATGACGTCCCGATTGGGACTGACAATATTAGGGACGATGCCCACACTCATGTTTGACCAGTTGGCAGGTGGCAAGAACCCCCGCATGAAGTAGGTCTGCATAGGTGAATTGGGAGGAAGTGCGAACAAGCAGAATAAGTTCGCCCCTGGTGTTACGGGCGTACCCAAATAGAGGGACACCTCACGTGAGCTATTGCTGGTATTTCGCAGTTGGATGGAGACTTCGAATCCCTGCCCATTCGCGGCGCTGTGATTGAGAATCTGCGACATGCTCCAACTACCGTTCGCTGTTCCAGTACGCCGCATGAAAGCAACACCGGACGAAATCTCGACCTCGATATCCCCTGTCCACGTCCACTCCACATTGCCGGCTTCGAAATTGCCATTGCGCACGAGATTCGTGTTCGGTGGGGCTGTACCATCGTTATAAACAGTAGACCACTGGCACCGGCGCAGACCATCACTCACACGTTGCAAACAACCTGTGTATGCATTCGTCCCATCCTGAACCGTCCAACCACCAATATCCATACCGTTAATGGCGCGAGGAGTGTTATTTGTATCTCGGACTGAAAAATGCTGGTGAGCCCCATCGGCAGCACCGCCGCAGCCTACGCCTGTGCCTTCAGTCGCCAAGTGTTGTCCACGACTGACCTGTTGATTATCAGACACGACTTCCGAAACCACATGGTAATATCCGGTGTTTCCTCCACTGTGAACTACTCGAATCATATTTGGACACGCTGTTGTACGAATAACTGTACCTTCACGGGCAGCGCGTACCAAGCCAGAACCTCCTTTAGCAAAGTCTAAGGATGACCAGGGACGTGCAAAGGGGTCGACATTATCACCATGAGGTCCGCCGCTCAAAGTCCAAGTTTCGCCAGTGGCATAGGGCAAACTAAGGAGCAACGAACCATCCCCTAAGGTTTCGAAAATAGCAGCTTGCAAATTCAATCGCAGATTGGAGTTTATCAGTGTAGCGGGAATTTGCATCAGCCATGTTTGGAACAACGGCTCATGTTCATAAGCGATTATCCAAGTGCCGTCTTCATAATGTGCTAAATAAAGATAAATCCAAGGCGATCCGTGAGAACCGTCGCCTGCCCGTTCGACAGTCATCCCGAAGCCCCACTCTCCATCAACGCGCAGATCATCGGCGGAGACGACTAATTCACCCTCTGCAAGTCCCACAAGCGCACTGAAACTTATCGCTTGTACCTGCGTTATAATCTCTTGCCGAACTAATGTCTCTGCTTCAGTCGGTGGCGGTGTCGTTTGTAGTGATAATGACTGTTGTGCTGCCTCTTCTGCGTTTCCAGTAGCCTCAAATACTGTTGGTAATGCACTTACGCTCAAACCTGCAATAGTTAGCAAGCTGATAAAAACGAAAAACATGATGAGCCGAATTTGTCTTAAATGTTCATTCATGATTATTGATTTCCTATGCGGCATCGTTGATCAGTGACGAGAAAATGAAATTGCGACAGCACATCTTGACATATAGCGGGGATAAGGAGTAAAACAGCGATAGTGAAGCATAAAAGCCGAATGAATGAGTTCTTACCAAGCATGTAGACAACCTTTGCGTAGAGTCAACGTTAGAATTTTCTAACACCTTATCCTACATTCTACGAATGTGTCTAAATTGTAGACATAAATTTTACAGAATTCATGAAAAATTCATAATATATGTCACAATATGGGATAGAGTAAGCTAATAATTGAGAGTTCGCCCACTCTATTTCACAAATTTTATAGATAACTTCTAGCGGCCTCTGGGCTGCTAATTGCCTTGCCACATTCGCACTACGCGGCGACCTGATAGAGGGAGAACAAAAACGCCCCTGATGAGGGGCGTTCGTTTTTGCACGGCTGAAAGGAGTCTCATTCCCCGACTTGTTGCTCCGCAGAAAATCGCTTACCGCTTCATTTATGCGACTTCAAATCGGTAAGTCCCTGCCTCAAGCTGATGCTGCAAACCACTGACTGCATGTCCATTCAAAG
>Ga0163147_10009583_pt1 | contig 10452 bp, 13 predicted proteins | sample OliLakLV19MP6G1_FD_148597 | JGI IMG/M metagenome (GOLD analysis project Ga0163147, IMG submission 148597) | Freshwater microbial mat bacterial communities from Lake Vanda, McMurdo Dry Valleys, Antarctica- Oligotrophic Lake LV.19.MP6.G1 | ecosystem: Environmental > Aquatic > Freshwater > Lake >... | reverse complement strand
GTAGAAAACACCACAGACTCGATCTAAGTTCGCTGGAGTTACCCGCTGGACAATAGAGTCAGCTCGAAGCGACAGCACAGAATACCGCAAAATCGTTCCATATTGAGCCTCGTTGCCAACAGTGGCAGCTCCATCGCGACTCCAAAACCGCAGGTTGTTGCCAGCGACGTGAGGTGAGAGTGGGGAGATTGAGCCTACGGAAATGTTTACATCTTGAATCCGACCCTCACCCTCAAAGTCTCCAGCAGCAGTAATGAACTGGAACTTACCAAAGACGTTGTCCTTGAATACAAATAAAGCATCTTCGTTAGAGGCTACATGGGTTTTAATAGCGTTGATAGTGGTTCCATCTCCTTTGCGATAGGGGAAGAATCCCGCTCCATCAGGGAGTGCGAAGCTCCCAAACTTATCTAAAGCTCCACCCCAAACCAGTGTATCCTTGCCGAGTTCGGTGGTTACCCCTACAAGCGATCCTCGATAGGTATCAAGCAGGGTAAAGTGATAACCCTTTGTCGTGTTCGCATCAGGTACGCCATAAAACGTATCAGTGGGGACCACACCATTATCAACGTAAGTAGTAGCAGTTGGCTCAACATCCTTGAGGAAGAAAGCCTCACCTTGACGGTTTGATCTAAATAAACCAACTCGAGTAACACCCGCTGGTGCGGCTGGGAGTGTAATGGTTAAATACGTCGTAGTATCTAGTGTTTGAGGCATTGAGCCAATCCACCCTGTGAGTGATGGTTGAACAGCGGAGTCGGGAGGTGGGGAGGCTAGAGTTCCACCAGCTTCGGTATACCAGACGTACTGGTAGTACCACTTCGTACTGCCTGTCCCCGCACCTGTTTTAGCAATTGTGGGGTAGGTGGTGGGATCAGCAATTGTAGTGTAGATGTGCCAGCCATCACTTTCTAACCAGACGAGTTCGTTCACTGCGTTGGCAAAGTACAGCCGAGAGTGAATCTGCACAATCCACGTGATTGTAGTCGTATTGAAAGTAGGTGTTCCTGTAGTAAAAGTAGGGTTAGATCCTACATACCCAATTGGGGCAGTAGCGGTCAGAGTATCCCACTGGCTAGTGGTGAAGTTGTAGTATTCTGGCTTTCCAGCATCAGAAATACGAATAAACCTTGATGCTCCAGCAACGTTATATGTTGCGACAAGTTGAGTAATTTCAGTTCCGCCCGCTGCTGCCTGACCAATAATCTTAGAACCTTGGCGTTTAGCGATACTTCCATACTGGGAGTAGATACCGTTAATCAGCTCTGAGAGTTCGGTATCTTTGAGTGTTGATGGATGAGCTAGTGTATTTAAGCCGTCGGGAAAACCTTGACTACCAGATCTCTGGATGGTTGCGTTCCTGCGTCTTTTTTTACGGGTAAAAATAATGCTCCTTTATCCTTGAGTATTACGGTTAAGCCGACTTGTGTAATAGCTTTTCGCTCGTACTAAGTAATCAACTCTGGGAGTCTGCCGTGAGTGAGTGAGTATTTCGTTTTTACTCGGCAGCACCTCGATAGAGAGATACTCATTAAACCGATTTTCAGCATCTTCCTCAGCCTTGTCTTGTGATCCCTCAGCACCAGTGGTGCGGAAGTATTCACCAAGAGCAGCGTATGCAAGCATATCTCCTGGTAGGAGTAAAATATCGGTAGTTAAAACAGGCTTGGGTGGGTTGGCGTAGTACCAGATAATAGCGGTAACCGCCTTAACGGGAGGAGTGAGATAACGCATCTGCCATTTACCAAAGTCAGTATCGGTGGGATCGTTGTTCATTTCTACAAAGATGTTTTGCTCATCAACATTTGGGTTCTCCATCCAATCGACTTTATTAACAATCACCATGAATAGTGCATTAGGTCTATTGAAACGATCTGGTAAGACGGTGACTTCTTCTTTCGCGCCGATTTCAAGTTCTTCCCTTGTCAGGCAACGTCGCCAAAACGCACGTCTGGCGTATTCTTCCTGCTTATTGATGATCCAGTTTTTCCAGTCGGTATATTCTTGGTCATCAGTGCCAGGAATAGAGCCCCCAGCGAAGGGAGCCATTGCACTTAACGCTTCACCAAGAGTTCTAATGTTTGAGGAAATTGAGAGTGATGCCATGTTTTAATAGTAGCTTCAAGTTAGTATGTTTGTGTCTAGCAAGCTAGCGGGCTTGCCCCGCAAGCTACAAAAAGGGACTCGTGAGAGTCCCTAATTTGTATTTCTTGATACGAATTATGCGTTCGTATAAGGAAACTGAGTCAATGGCGATGTGTAAGCCACGATCGCACTGATTGGTAAATCTCCGTAATCTTGACCGTTTTCAAAAGTGAGAACCTCGCGGTTACCATCTTGTTCACGACCCAGTACGAATGAGGTTGTTCCAACTGATGTGCCCATAAATACCTTTCTGTAGTGAGGGAGAGCTTAGGACTCCCCCTCCCTATTTTTTAATTAAAGTCCTAAGTTGTATAAGTACACAGCTGCTTCTGGAACATCCAGTTTAGAAGTGTACTCACCAAGTACCTGCCATCGGTACGAGTCACCGTTCTTGGCGAGTGGGGTTGTGAACCATCCACGACCCTTCATGGCTTTGTAGCCGTATTGTGATTCGTCTACGATGACGACCAAGTCATCCATTAAGCCAGCCATGCCCTGCAACTGCACAACGTCAATTTCACCAAAGGTGTGGGAGTTGTATTTCTTTACAACACCGTAGCCTCGAGATGATTCACTGATGGTTGTACGAGTCTGGTCATCTTGGATGTACTTGAACTTAGCCATGAATTTTTGACCAACCAGCATAACTGGTTTCTCAAATGCTTTTTCAGCAATCACAGCGAAGGCTGCATCCAATTTGTCCTGAACAGGACGATCAGTAGCCCAGATGTTTCCACCGAAATCAATCGCGTTCGTAGGAGCGTACAAGTCGATCAAGTCTTTAATACCAGCCATAGTGGTGGTTTTTCGACCCTTATCTTCTGTACGTTTTCCAACAATCAATTGGCGTTGTAACTTTTCAGTCAACTCCATTTGCTTGCGAGCGATCAATTGACCAGAGTTCTCCAGCCCACGGATCATCGCGTTGTGTTCAGTACCACTAAGGTCAACAACATCTTCGAGAATCGAAGTGAAGTTATAGTAGTCGCCAAATGGAGTGATTACCATATTGTCGGCATTTTTACCTTGAGCTGTACCACCACCGATAACGATCACATCAGCGTTACCAAGTTGGGAAACTTGAGTTCCAGCGATCCGACGGAAGGTAACAGCTACGCCACCTGATACGTCTTCAACGATGAATTGAGCTCCACCAACCATTTGGAAAACATCGTCAACGTTAAACACACCTGGCTCATCCACAGTCATAACGGTGTTATTTGCACCGATTGGGAAAGCGAGTTTTGCTTGTAGTTTACGATTGTCTCTGGCTGACCACTCATATTTATGAGAGGTGACTTCTTTCTTGAAGTTCTTGCCGTTTAATCTGTTGATTAACTCTCGGCGGTACTTTGGAAAATTAACTACTTGATCTTCAATTTCAATGTGAAGGTCAGTAGATAAAGCTCCCATTGTGGACTGTTGTCCATATAATGCGTTACCCATATATCCTTTCTAAGATATGTTTGTTATGCGTTTCCCATCGCTTTTGCGATGCGTTGTGCAATAACTGTTCCTGCGTCTTTTGAGGACTCAGGCTCTTGCGAGTTATTTTTACTAGATGTAACAACTCGTCCTGCTTGTTTTACCTTGATGTCAGTTTGGGCTCGTTGTGAACCTTTAGCTCTAGCCTTGCCCGCAGCTCCCATAACGAGATCTGTAAGTTCGACAAGAGAGTGTTGTCCCTTAAAGCCTAGTGATAGATCTTTTGGATCTACCGCATCAAGTTTGGCAAACAATTCAGCGATGCCCTTCTCGAGTACTGGGTCGTGTTCTCCAGGATTTTTAGAATTAAGCTCAGGATATTTTTCCTGAACCGCAGCTGTTTCTTGAGACATAACCGAAGCTACTCTCTCAACGTGTCTGCTTTGACTAAAGCCTGTAAAACCCTCGCTTAGACGTTTGTTCTCATCACGCAGTGCTTGTAGCTCCGTTTGGAAGCCAGTTTGCATTTTGTTGAGAGTGCCTGCCAAAGACTCTTTCGAGTCGAACATTTCTGGAGTGTAGAGAGCTTTCGCTTCTTCTTTGATCTCAGCTTTCGCTTCAGCCAAAGTGAGTCCAGATGCAACTGCGTATTTTCTCAATTTGTCTGGGTTAAGCAGAACATCTTGATAGTCTTTCACCAAGCGATTAGCGTTAGCTAACTGCTGATGAGCAGCGTTTAATGGGTTGGGATCAAGTCGAGTGCCTTTATCAGTACGCTGTTCTTGGTCTTGTCCCTGTCCCCCTTGGTCATCAGCTTCCTGATTACCTTGAGTATCGTCACGATTTTCGATTGTTTCATCTTGCGATGAGTCATCGTTAATCGTAGTTATTGGCAAACTACCTTCGTCTACCTCGACAGAACCTTCGTTCATATCTCTCTTTCTTGCCCTCTCCTGCTGACCTGACGATGTTGATGACGAAGTTCGCACTCCGAAGTCTTGCTAGAAAAGCAGAAAGGCGAATAGTTGTTACTATGAATGAGTATGCTTTGAGGGAGAGTGGTTTGTGATGTGGTTCTGGAAAAGTGTACTGTGTGGTCTTCTTGCCGAAGGCTACACGCAAAAAAACGGTGCAGATTGGGTTCCCCCTTTCCACACCGCCTATGGTCAATACTATACTAAAACTACGCTCGAATACCAGTGTGGCGATAGGTGAGTATTCCAGTCTCTTGATCGAACTTGAATGTTACGGGGAAAGCTATCTTGTGCCAATCACATTTCTTGCACTTAAATAAATATGAGCCTTTGTTTATACAGGCGTAGGTATGGCTTCCACAGATAACCCGAGTTGGCTTGCTATCAACATACATTGTCTTTTGGGCTACCTTCTTCATTTCCTGAGTGATCTCAACACGACCCTCTTTCTCATTCACCTTAGGAGTCATCACAGGGATTTCGACTTCCTCGTCGATCCAAGAATTGAGTGGGTGGGGGAAGTTGTTATTCAAGGGTGACTCGCTTCTCAGTAATCTCAGTATCAAGATCCTTTTTACGTTGTGCGAAGTATTCTAAATCAGCAAGAAGCTGTGTAATAAACTTGTATTTACCAGAGAGTTCGTCAACTTGCACCTGTTTTGGCTGCTTAAAAATACGGGTTAATTTATCGGTAATGGGGACAATCTCTTGAACCTCACGAATGGTATTGTTGAGGATAGCTGTTTCAATCGAAGTCTTAGAGTTAGTAAGATAGTCTCTTAAAAAACCAAATCGGTCTTCCTCTAAGATTTCCCTAGCAGCTGAGGCTTCTTCCTCAACCTTTTGATACTCCTTTTGGCTTACTGATTTTTTACTCATATCTACTTACTGTAGCATACCCAGCTAAAACATTGCAAAAAATCTTCCTGTATTTGTGGCTGGGGTAGAGGCTTGCTTGAAGGTAGCTAGTAGAGTCTGACTCCTCACATATCCAGTTGAATCAAAAATGCCTGTTTGCGCACCCGTTGCTGAGACAACCTTGTCCATCATTCCTGCATAGATACCAGAAGATGATCCGCTCTGGGTAGCCAGATTCCCATACCCAGAACCAGCGGTGAATACTGGGGATGATCCTCCACTTGATCCAACTGCTACAACCACAAGTTCATCTGCCTGTGTAGTTGCTGTTGATGCTCCAGTGGAATGAGAGTTTACATAATTGGTTGTACTGTTGTCGCTCTTTGACACGTCAAGTGGTGTGGTGATATCAAGTCCTGAGTATTCACGGGCTATTATTATCGAATCGGTATACTGTCCAGTTCCATACGTCACTGTGATTGTATTTGCTCCACCAGCTATATTTTTGGCATAGTACAACCAAGTAGTTCGATCTCCACCATCTTCTTCATCAATTAGGATGTAGGTATTACCCAAGCTATCGACCAAAGAATCAATAGTGTTTGTGGTTGCTGATGCCGTAATTGATAGAACAATCAAATTTCCAGCGGTAACATTACTGCCAAAAGCCTGAACATTCGTATTTGTATATCCACCACCATCTCCTTGTTTAGTTTGGACAAGTGCTATCGGCATACCTCATGCCTCCTGAGCTAGAGCGATTAAATCAAAAGTGGTATCAGTTGAGTTATACATAAACCCCAAGTAGAGGGTTTTGCTAATGATTGTCGTGGATGGAAGTGCTACTCCCATCGCTCTAAATACGCCGTTCCAGGTTAACGCCCGAGCAGTGCCATTGTCTTTAATACGGATGATGAGTCTTTGTCCCTGTAAAGGAGTGCCGCCAGGACTATTAAATAACAGAGCACCTGCTTGAGCGGTGATTACAAAAACATCAGTAGTAGATACATCAAGAGATGATCCTGTATTTGTAGTGTAGGAAGCAGCTGATACGATGCGTTGATCCATTCGCTTACCTGACAGCGTAGCGGTTGCAGCTCTCTCAGTTGCGTTTGAGGTATTATCCACATTACCTAGACCTACATCAGCTTTAACGAGCACAAGGTCTGTTTTCAGTGTGGCAACAGCGACATCTTCTGAGTCTCCAGTAAGAGCTGAAGTCCGTCCTTTATACGTTTTAGTTGCCATCTGAGCTGCTTTGGCGTTGGTGACAGCATTGGCGGCAATCGTTAGGGCTGTTGCTCCAGTTGCATCCCCAGTGTGCGTAGCGTTAGTTACAAGTCCTGAGTACTGAGTGTTTGTAGCGTTGTCACCAGTGTTCGTTCCAGTAGCAGTTCCGCCACCAGTAGCCATATCTCCATCTGTGATGGCTGTATTAAATTGAGCAATCGTTCCTGTTATTCCTACTATAGAGGTTTGATCTCCAGAGTTCGTTCCTGTTAAACCTAGATCTGTTTTAAGCGTTGCTAGAGTATTAACCTCTGGAACTCCTGTTCCTGAGGTCTTTCTGTATAGTACGGAGGCGGTCGCCATGTTTGCTGTTTTAGCTAGGGTGATAGCCCCAGCATCTACTGTCCAAGTAGCTCCACTTGCGGAAACAGTAACGTCACCCTTGTCTCCATCGCTTAAAGTACCAGCAGCTCCAGGAGCACCAGGAGCACCAGGAGCACCAGGAGCACCCGTTGACCCAGTTGCTCCAGCTTTATCAATCGTTGCTGCAATTGAGGTTTGAGTAATCGTTGCTGAGATCTGAGGATCTTGTGTAATGGTTACATTTATCGTTGCATCTGGCATATCACGAAGTCCTCCGAGTCGCATCCGCATATACTTTTAGCTTGCGAACAGGGATTGAAGTGACTGTCGAACCAATTTTTACCTGAATGTCATAGAAATACTCACCAGGAACTACGTTGGTGTTTGCAGAGGTAAGATCAATGACGGTTGTGCCAGCAGCAGCGTTTGTATGAGAGGTCACTTGAACAGCAATCACGGCGGTGGTGTCGGTAGCATCATCGGTAAGAGCTGGCTTTGCAGTGAAGTACACAGTTCCCCCTGTAATATCCATACCCATATTTACGGCGATAGAATAGCTATCACCTCGAATAAGGAATAAGTCTGGTTTTTTCTGTGGGTCAAGTGCTGCCATATACTTCCTGTCTCTATAATACTATTAAACACCATTTCTACACTCATTGTGTCAGACAATAATCTCTCCATCGAGAATCAAAGATGGGTTTTTTAACTCATTAAGTTTAGCACCAGTTGTTTCATGGGACATCACTACTTTTCTTTTTTAGGTTCTTCTTTAGGTTCGAGTGTTTTTAACGCTTCTTGAATTGCCTGATGCTCAGTAAGTAAGCCTCGGTATTGATTGGCTACCTGGGTTAGGATTGCGATTGCTTCGGTTTTGTTCATAGATACCTTTATTTGGTTATTGATGAATCAGCTTTGAAGGCTTTTATTGCATCAATCTCTGCCTGTAGTTCTACCAGTCGTGCGTTAAGCTCTACCTCTGTGACAGACTCTACCTCATCTGGAAGTTGTACTGCTGCAGAACCGTCTAGCTTATAATTCTTTTTATACACAACGTACGTCAATGTCTCTGGTGAGTCAGTATTGGTTTTTTGAACCATACTTATCATTTCTTCAGCTTTTTTTGCTGCGTAATTTTTAAGATCAATCATAAAATACCTTTCTAATAAACTATACTACAGTTGTTAATCCATAATTATTCAGTGCAGTTCTTAATGCTGTAATCGCTGCAAGGGCTGTTGCTAGATCAGTTGGCACTGCACATCCAGTTTGTTGGACTACTGGGGTCGCGGCGAATATCCCTAGCTTATTACCCAAGACCCGTATTGCGGTTGTCTGGATTCTATCTGTAGTCCCACTTGCTCCAGCTACCACACCCTGAATGGTAACTCCACTCTCTGCACTTCCTGTTGATAATCCACCTTGAAGAATCAATGCCCCGCCCGCTTTATCTGTTGCTCCTGATGTAGCACCACCTGCCGTAATCGTAAGCGTATTACCCGCTGTATTAGCTGTAGTATGTCTTTCAAGAGAAACAACTCTTGCACTATTTCCACCAAAAGCGAGTATAGAAGAAGGGGTGGTGGTGCCGATACCGACGTTGCCGCTGGAAATAAGAATTGACAAACGAGGGGTATTAAAATCGGCAATATCAAACCTTGCATCATTGGAAGTTGCCGAAAGTTGAGTTTGTCTAAGAAAAGTTTGAGAACTAATAGAATATCCATTTGAACCGTTCCACGCCCAAGTCCCAATTTTCATTGCTGTAACGGTTGTAAGTGGAGCTCCTGCCGTTGCATAACTATTATCATTGATTGAAATAAGATTAACCCCACCCGCAGGTGGGCTGTCTAAGGCAAATGCTGCCGAATTTGAAATTTTTAAAAAACCTCCAATGCCATTTCCGTCTATGATGAATCCTTTTCCATTCAAGTTATAATATAGATTCCTTCCAGTAGCCCCAGCGCGAAGATAGTGATGAATATTAGAACCATCAGCCACTGCTTGCCAGATTGTTGTGTTGTCATCATTAACCCACTGAAAAATATTCTGACCTTGTAGTACTTTTTGTCTTAAATTGCCGACACTCCTTGCAGAAGAATCAATATCTAAAGTAGTCGCGGGACTCGTCGTCCCAATCCCCACATTCCCCGATGAATTTATGTTGAATAGTGCAGCACTAGCAGAATTTACGATATTAATATAAGGACTAATCTGACTACCAACACCCTTCATAAAAAAGCCTGCAGTACCAGCGTTTGATGAAGATCCACCATTAACATTAAGAAGACCTGTTGTACCTGAGGGATTAGCAACACTTAGTTTTTGATGTGTCGTTACATTACCGTATTGGTCAATTATGAGTGCATCCGATGGTGAGGATGTTCTAATAACTAATATGTTAGAGCCACTTGCACCCTGTACGTGTAGTTTTCCTGTTGGAATAGCTATACCTATTCCAACTCTATCAGTACTAGCGTCAAGATATAAAAGGTTTTGATCAGTGTCACCCTCGAATCTTTGGTCAACATCTGCACCAGATTCATTAACTACATTCGCTGATTGGAGAGTATATTTTCCATCAAGAGCCGTTTGTTGAGCGGTAGATACAGGCTTATTAGCGTCTGTTGTATTATCCACTGAACCAAGCCCTACGTCCCCCTTAACTATTCCCGTGGGAGTAACGAGAGCGGGAGAGGTGGCGAAAACCAATGCGCCCGAACCTGTTTCATCTGTGATGTTGTTTTTCAGTTGTAGCGAAGTAGTAGCAGCGAATTGTGAGAGAGGGTTAGCAACGAGAGCATCTCCACCTGCGCCACCCACTAGGTCGAAGCCCTTTTTAGCCAGTGGATTAAATTCGTAACTAGACATTAAAATACCTCATGGAAATACTTGTATGTGTGACTAGCCCTATTAGTCCACGCCGTATCATAGTTGTTCCCCCCACTCAAATAGCGGTACGTTCCAGATGCGACGTTTTCTCTCAAGATATACCAGAGTTCATCTTTGTCAGTAAACCCAAAATACTTCGGGTCACCAGCGGTATCTTTGTCCGCCACCTGATAGGCAATTAGAGGGTCAAGGTTGGTGACCGTGATGTTTCGAGAACCACCGCCAGATACACTTAGCATCGCTTTATAGAACTCATCTCCATCACTCAGTCGAACATTTAGATGCTTCTTTGGGTCTTTTCCCGTCAAGTCCTCAAACAACTCTTTGATATTATTCACCCGAATCTCTGTTGGCACATTCACCTTCATTGAAGAAGGAAATGGTAATTGCTTAGGAAACTCTGGAAACTTCGGGAACGCTGGGATTGTGGGGAACTTCTCTTGCTTTGGGTACTCTTTGGGTAGAGTCTTCATCTCTCGAACGAGCTTCATTAACAGCTCCTCTACTCTCTTTAAGTCTGCTTGTGGCACACTCTCCAGATTGGAGACACTGATCTCCTTGGGGT
>Ga0163147_10009575_pt1 | contig 10457 bp, 6 predicted proteins | sample OliLakLV19MP6G1_FD_148597 | JGI IMG/M metagenome (GOLD analysis project Ga0163147, IMG submission 148597) | Freshwater microbial mat bacterial communities from Lake Vanda, McMurdo Dry Valleys, Antarctica- Oligotrophic Lake LV.19.MP6.G1 | ecosystem: Environmental > Aquatic > Freshwater > Lake >... | reverse complement strand
TTTGCAGCGATGATTCAGTTGGGTTTCTCTCTGGATGTTGCGATCCGCCTTGTCTGGATAAAGAAGTTTCTTTGTGAAAAGGGGTTGAAATATGATCAGGTTGCAAGCACTTTTCAGGATCTGCACGGTGATCACCAGTCTGGTGATCTGCGCGATTCCGGCAAGCGATTCGGTTTCTGCAGGTGCGGTCACCTTCGGCAGCGGGGCGAACACGTTTAACATGCACTTCACCACGATCGGCAGCGCGGGGAATGCGGCGGACACGACGGGTAGTCCGAATCCTGCGGGCGCGGTGAGTTACACGTATCAGCTTGGGACGTACGAAGTCAGCGAGGACATGATCACAAAATTCAATGCCTCCCAGTCACTGCAGATTACGAAAGACAGTCGAGTCGCTGACAAGCCAGCGACAAGCGTTTCCTGGAACGAGGCGGCTCGTTTTGTGAATTGGCTGAACACCAGCAACGGATACCAGGCGGCTTACAACTTTACATCCACCGGCGTGAACGACAACATTGCATTGTGGAGTTCCGTAGCTGCATGGCAACAGGACGGCGAGAATCTCTTTCGTCACAAAGATGCCCACTTTTGGTTACCGAGCATGGACGAGTGGTACAAGGCGGCGTTTTACAATCCTGTAACCAGTGCCTATGTCGACTATGCAACTGCGGACGGCTCGGTCCCGACGGCGGTTGCCAGCGGCACAGGTGCTAATACAGCGGTATACAATCAGTCGTTTGGTCAAGGCCCTGCTGACATCACCTTGGCCGGTGGTCTGAGTGCGTTTGGCGTGATGGGTTTGAACGGGAATGTTTGGGAGTGGGAAGAAACGTCATTCAACCTGAACAACAGTTCAGGTTCGTCTTCCCGCGGGATCCGCGGCGGCAGTTGGGTCGACAACTCCAACAACTTGTCGTCGTCGATTCGGAGCGGTGGCGACCCGGCGGGCGCGGGCATCAGCATTGGCTTTCGTGTCGCAAGTCTTTCCTCCTCCGCCGCGGCCGTACCGGAACCAGCGTCGTGCATGGTATGGTCGGTGATGGGTCTTGCAGGGTGGTGGTATCGAGGGCGGAGGAGGAAATAACCCTTTTCCCTTTTTGACTTTAACCCTTTCTCTGAGCCGCCGAAGGCGGCGCGCGAATTTGAAAAACGCGTGTGTCGATGGCGGGCGGAAGGGGAAGACATGGCACGGAACACCGATCCGCCAATTGTGCTGATCAAATGGTATGAATTCACCAAATGGCTGCTGGATCGGATTGATAGTTTTCCTAAAAATCAGCGGTTCATTTTCGGCCAGCGGCTGGCGGATCACGCGCTCGACATTCAGGAATTACTGGTGGAAGCGGCCTACAGTGTACGCAAGGTGGACTTGCTGGCATCGGCCAACAGAAAGATCGAAATGTTGCGTTGGCTGCTGCGACTGGCTCAGGATCGCAATCTGCTGAGCAATAAGCAGTACGAGTTTTGCTGCCGTGGCGTTACGGAGTGCGGTCGCATGGTGGGTGGCTGGCAAAAACATTCTTCGATCAGGGAAGTCAGTGGCGATGCACCGTCATAAGCATCTGTTTGAAGAAGTCGTTTCTTTCGAAAATCTTCTGGCTGCCTCCCAAGGTGCCCTGCGTGGGAGACGGTTGCGACAACCGGGTGCTTCGTTCTTTTCCGAGCTGGAAAAAGAACTCGTCGATCTGCATGATGAACTTTCCGGGGATTCGTATCGTCCAGGCGAGTACCATTATTTTCGGATTTATGAACCGAAGGAACGCGTGGTGGCGGCAGCCCCTTTCCGGGATCGTGTGGTTCATCACGCAATCGTTCGTGTGATGCAGCCACTGTTTGAAAGGCGGTTCATTGAAGACTCCTTTGCAAGCCGACCCGGCAAGGGAACGCATGCGGCGATGCGACGAGCGTCCCAGTTTGCCGGGAGTTTCTCGTATGCACTCAAGTGTGATGTGCAGAAATACTTTCCCAGTATTGACCATGGGGTTCTGATGTCACTCGTGACCCGCGTGATCGGCGATCAGCGGCTGCTGGCGTTGATTAGCAGAGTGGTGGATACGCACCATGACAGCGTGCGACACGTCTGGCCTGTTGGTGGCGACCTTTTCGATGTGCAGATCCACAAATGCGGCCTACCCATCGGAAACCTGACAAGTCAGTTTCTGGCCAATGTCTATCTGGATTCGCTGGATCAGTTCATCAAGCATGAATTGCGAGTCAAAGGCTACGTGCGGTACCTGGACGATTTTTTGATCTTCGGCAATGACCGTCAGCTTTTGAAAGAACAGGGTCAGCGTGTGAAGGAAAAGCTCAGTCTGCTGCAGTTGCGAATGCATCCTGACAAGTACCGATTGATTCCGACTCGCTGTGGCGTGGACTTTGTGGGATTTGTGGTGTATTCGGATGGCCGCGTTCGAGTGCGAGCGGCCACTGCTCGCCGGTTTCAGGACCGATTTCACAAAATGCGGTGGGAGGTGAGACAGCGCCGGCGATCCGGCTCCAGTTTGACAAACAGTGTGCGTGCCTGGATTGCGCATGAAAGCATCAAAGGGGTCAGGCCTCTTTGATATGTCTTTGATCTGCAAAACAAAGGGGTCGTCCGCAGAATCTGTGGGTAGTTTTGGACGCCGCGAGCTCAGCTCAGCTCGACAAAAGGGGCCGCCCCTCCCACCTTCGCCTCGCATCGCCCCGTCACAATCCGAAGGGCTTGTCTCGCGTAGAATCCCGTGTTTTTCAACGCCAAAGCCCCGTACTAATCGATTGCCACCCACAGATTCTGCGGACGAGGCAAACAAAGAGGATCGCCGTAGGGACAGCTGTTTCCAGCCGCCCCCCGCACAATTCCGTATTTGACGAACTACGTCATACGGCTCCTCGGCTCCTGCCTTGAGTTGGCCGTGAAAGCGCTTCATGCGCTCGCGAAGGGCTACGATGTTGGCCTCTACGTTCTGCTCATCGTGCGAGCAGTTTCACGCACGCCGTCCAGTCCATTTGACTTGCGTTGGATGCGGCTCGGTGTCCAGGGCAAGTCGGTCTGCACAACTTTCCTCCTGGCACCTGTGTTCCATCTTTTTGAATGAACGCGTAAAGGTGTCAGGAACCGAATCAGGCATATTCATTAAAACGTCGCTGACACATTGAAGCGCTTTCCGAAGCGCTTTCCGAAGCGCTTTCCGAAGCGAGTTTCGTTGCATGTACTGTCAAACGTAACGACACACGACAATGAAGTGTTCGTCATCCTGAATCGGAAAAGTCTTGTAACGCTGTTGGTATACAGAGAGGGCTTTTGACGCCTTCGATCCTTTCAACTCAGTCGCGACCGAACTCGTTCCTGCAGTTCGGTCAGCTTCGTTTTCAGTTCGATGTCTGAATGACAGGATAACTCTTGAGTGCCAGAAACGACATCGCCCAGGATCTGCTGGAGCGCCTGAATTGCACCAAGGATTGTGCCTTCTTCACGTCCTTCTTCAATCCCCTGTTTTCGAGCAGTCGACAGCATCCAATCGTAGTCTCGCTGAGCTTTTTCGCGTTGATCGTGCATTGCTTTGTCCTCTGTCTTTGAAGAAATCGTTTCGAGGCAGCCGATTACCGGCTGAAATTCCAGATCAGGAAACATCCGCCGAAGGTCTTCAGCTGTATATTCATGAGCATTCAAGATCAGCCAGCACCACTGGGCGAGTCGATTTGCCCCGGCAGTGGTGGTTTGATCGAATCTGGCCTTCCGCAATTCTACCGTGTGAACCTCAATCGCTCTATCCAATTTTCGACCACTTTTTTCATCCATCATCTGAAATCGATGATGGACCTGATCCGAATCCGGGAAAAGATTGCCCGTCAGCAGGCAGATCGAAATTGTCGTATTCAATTTTGTGTAATCGTCACCTGCTGACAACTGATCGGTGTAAGTTTCACTCGCATAGTAGACCATCCGCGGCAGTAGGCCTGGATGCACGGATATCTGCATTTCGATGTTAAAAAGACGCCCCGCCGAATCTCGTGCTTTGACATCCAGTACCACCAGGTTGGCCGTCTGAAATTCCTGAAAACTGTACGGATTCAGAATTGTCACTTCCTTAATCGGATGCTCCAGTTCCAGAATCGCATTCAACAGCCCGATCAGGGCAGCCGAGTTTTCCGGACTGCCAAAGATTTTCTTAAACGCAAAATCCACAAACGCCTTGATCCCCAGTGGTATCACTCTGAACTCCGCACAAACGTTGAACAGTCGTTTCAAACCATCGCTGATTGTAGCCATTCCGCGACTGTCGATTTAGTCATCAAACCGTGATGAAAAGCGACAACAGTTTGCGTCATCCTCTAAAAAACGAACTGCTGGTCGGCCTCAAGGACGCAGGGCGGATTGAAGGCTAATCCGTCGCGCTATCGATTGCACCGAGGCTTCGTCGCCCAGTGGCTTGCCGCGCTGAGCCGACAGCCGAACCGCGTCCAGTTCCTGTTTCGTGAGACACTCGTTGAATGTCCCCGACAAACCAGCGGCGTAGAACCATCACGAGAGCAGTTCATTCACCACATGCCCATGCACGTCAGTCAATCGAATATCGCGTCCGCCATAGCGAAACGTGAGTCGTTCGTGATCAATCCCCAGTTGGTGCAGGATGGTCGCGTGCAGGTCGTGAACGGTGAGCGGATTGAGAATGGCGTTCGTGCCGAACTCGTCGGTTTCGCCGTAAGTGATGCCACCTTTGAAGCCGCCGCCGGCCATGAAGATGGTATAACCGCTGACGTGATGGTCTCGGCCCGTGATGTCGTTGATCGCACCCACTGCAGGCGTGCGACCCATTTCGCCAGCCCACAGTACGATGGTCTCATCCAGCAGTCCACGCTGGTGCAGGTCGGCGATCAGGGCTGCCACAGATTGCTCCGTCACACGGGCGTTTTTTTCATGGTTGGCTTTGAGATGCGTGTGCTGGTCCCATGGCGAGTTGTTGCCATCGAAGCTCGGGCAGGTGATCTCGACGAATCGGACACCGGCCTCAACGAGTCGTCGTGCGCGCAGGGCCTGGGTCGCATAGAACCGCTGATGCTCGTCCGCGGAGTCCACTCCGTACATTTTCTGGATATGTTCCGGCTCACGGCTGATGTCCGCGAGATCGGGCACTGAACTCTGCATCCGGAAGGCAGTCTCGTAATTCGCGATGGCGGCCTCGATGGCCTGCGGATCGGATGTTTGTGCGCCAAAGGCCGCATTCCCCTCGGCGAGTAACGCGAGCTTCTGCCGTTGTAGAGACGCCGTGTCGCGAGGTGTGATGTTCTCGACGGCGATTCCTTTGGACCGCATCACCGTGGCCTGATGGCTGGCGGGGAGGAATGAACTGCCAAAGTTTTCCAGTCCGCCATTCGGCACCCAGTCATTATTGAGAAGCACATATGCGGGGAGGTTTGCGTTGCCCGTGCCCAATCCGTAGGAAATCCAGGCTCCCAGACTGGGAGCCTGGCCACCGACTCGTCCCGTATGAAGCAGCAGATTCGATTGCCCATGCAACGGCAGTTCACCCACCATCGACCGGACCACACAAAGGTGGTCGGCGACTTGTGCCAGTTGAGGAAATAGATCGCTCACCCACAGGCCACTGTCGCCACGCTGTTTGAACTCCCAGGGGCTGCCCAACCAGACTCGGCCAGCGCCGTTGTCGGAGCGTTTCGAAATCCACTTCGGCCCAATCGGCTGGCCTTGGTGCTTCTTGAGCATCGGCTTGTAGTCGAACGTATCGACGTGACTCGGCCCGCCGTCCATGAAACAGAAGATGACGTTCCTGGCCTTCGGTCGGAACATCGGGGCGGCGATCGCTTGCCCTGAAAACAGTCCCTGCAAGGCCAGCCAGCCGAAGCCAGCGGAAGCCTGCTGGAGGAATCCGCGCCGCGTCGTTGACGGCGTGATGCTGCCGGGGCAACGGTGAGATTGATGGTGCATAGAAGTCTTTCGGATCAGCCTGTTGAAAAAGTAAAGCTGGTTGTTCGGATCAGCCGGAACGCGCTAGCAGAGTGTTGATTTAATGAGCGGCAAGGCGCTAGCCGCCGGTGAATGTTTGAAAAACACTGGGGAAAACCGGCGGCTAGCGCCTTGCCGCTCACGATTTTGGACTAAATCAACAGACCGTTAGCGCCCTGCGGCTGATCTATCGAAACCACGATTCAGGGTTTACCGGTAATAAATGAACTCCTGAGAGTTGAAGATCGTATGAGCCAATTGAGTCCACGCGGCTTCGTCCGCCATGACATCTGGCAGCGTCACTACGCTCTGGAGCAAAGCCGTCCATTTGACTTTTTCAGACTCCGTCGGAGTACGACCGAAAGCAGTGACGAACATGCTGTCGAGGCGCTCCTCGGGAGAGGCGTGAGGTGTCTTGATGAGACCTGCCGCCCAGTGCCGCGCGAGCGCGTCGACGAGTGGATCGTTCAACAGCAGGAGTGCCTGAGTGGGCACGTTGGTCACATTCCGCCGACCGCTCGGGAGTCGCAGGTCAGGCAGGTCAAAGGTCATCAGGAACTTCGGGGGTGCCATGATCGACATCGTCAGATACAGCGATCGTCGCCCGTCACCATCCAAAGGACCAGAAAACAGTCGTTTGGCGGCGTCTTCGGCAGGTCTCGACGGGTTGACCGGGCGACCATAGAGCTTACCGTCCAACCGACCCGAGACTGCGAGCATGGCATCGCGAATCGCCTCCGCCTCCATACGCTGAGTCGGGTAGTGATGGAGTCGCCGATTCGCCGGATCACGTTGCCTGGCGGCCTCGCTGACAACACCCGACTGCTTGAACGACTCACTGAGCACCAGTTGCCGGACGAGCTGTTTGGTGGACCAGCCCTGACGCATGAAGTCGCGAGCCAGCCAGTCGAGCAACTCCGGATGCGACGGCTTGTCGCCCAGTCGCCCGAAGTCATCCGGCGTGGTGACGAGTCCCGTTCCGAAGACCCATTGCCAGACGCGGTTCACATAGACTCGTGAGGTCAGCGGATGTTCCGGATGCAACAGCGATTCGGCGAGTTCCATTCGCCCGCTGCCGGTGCTTTGCGCCACCGTGTTGCGGCCCGCGAACATCTGCAAAAAGTCCGGCTGCACCTGCTCTCCTAAGGTATCGTAGTTGCCTCGCACATTCAGATACAGGCCGGACTTGGCCGATTCGCGTTCATCCATACTGTTCACCGCGCGTGGGAATGCGAGCTGCTGTTCGACGCGACGGTACTCGGCCAAAAGTGCGGCGAGAGGACTGTCAACCAGCGCTTGATTCGGCAGAAACCTGTGTGTGAGGAGCCAGTCGATAACCTGTCGGTCACCGGGCCGAGACTGACCAGCACACCAGCGTTGGACGGCTGCAGAAAACCAAGCCGTGATCCGCCCGTCCGCTTCGTCGAGTGTCCTGGGGGCCGGGCCGCCATAGAGAGACGCAAAGGAATCCAGCGTGTCTTGCGGAGTCCCCCCGGCGTCGTGCGCCACGATCCCCGTGATGCTGAGCCAACTCCGTTTGTCGTAGCCGAGATCCGTGTTGGCCAGGCCCGGCACGATCCCGACGCGAGCCGGGAAATTAGGGTTGAGCGACGACGTGACGAAATCGATCGTGACCTTCGTGACACCTCCCTTCATGGCGGTATCGCCGAAGCTGCGCCACGTTGGCTGGACTTGATTCAGGACGCCCACGCCTTCGTGCAGAATCGAATTCTCATCCATTTGCAAGTAGCCGCCGAACTCCCCACCCGCCAGTTGCAAACTGACGAACTGGTGCGGGACCAGGTGTTGCGGCGGCATACGCAATGCGCCGGGCAGTTTGGAAGAGAGCGCATGCGTGTGGTAGCCGCGAGGGAGCAACCGCGCGACGACCGCCTCGCCTTCGAGGGCGATCAGCGGCGTCGCGTCATCAACCCAACCGTGTGTCATGCCATCGCCATCGGTGACCCAGCCCGCAGGAACCTGCGACTGTGAGAAATCGGCGAGCGTCTGAAACGCCTCTTTCGCTTTGACACGAGCCGCACGCGTCGTGGCCCACTCGCTGGCTAGCGTGGTCCATGTCGTCTCGAGATTCCCTTCGGCCTTGAGCAGCTTGACCAGCGGATAGCCAATGTCTTCCAGTGTCGGCTGCGGCGCATCGGGCATGTCAAGCGGCGCTCGCCAGGCAAACGGCGGGAGTTCGACGACCGCCCACTGCTTCGCCACATCGTCGCGAATGAGTCGGCGCAGTTCCTTGAGCCTGGTGATCGCGGCGTCATTCTTGCCGGGTGCATCCGCAGGCCGGCTGACCCAGCGGGGCGTCATGAACACCGCGCCGAGCGCGTAGTAGTCCCGCTGCGAAACAGCTTCCAGTTTGTGATTGTGGCACTTGGCACAGGCCACCGTCGTGGCGAGAAAGACTTTTGAGAAGGCGTCGATCTTGTTGTTGACCATCTCCTGATGCACGCCGTTGTAGGCCAGACTGGTGCCGTGGCGATGTTCGCCCATGTGATAGAACATGGGACCGATGATGCTCTCGTTGATGCCCAGCTCGGGATTCACGCGCGGCGGATTTACCAGATCACCGGCCAATTGCTCGCGCAGAAACGTGTCGAAGCCGACATCGCCGTTGAACGCACGAATGAGGTAGTCGCGGTACTCGAAGGCTCCCTTCGCGGGAACGTCCCACTCGTAGCCGTACGTGTCGGTGTACCGCACCGCGTCCATCCAGTGGCGCGCGAAACGTTCGCCGAAGTGTGGTGCGTTGAGCAGTTCCTCGACAAGCGTTTCATAAGCGGTGGTCGAGTTGACGGACCACTGTTGCAGAAACCTTGCTCTTTGAGCCGATGTCGCTGGCAGGCCCGTAAACACGAAAGAGAGCCGACGGAGCAACACCTCCGGCTCAGCGACCGGGGCGGGTTGTAAACCCGTGGCGCTCAGTCCGAAATGAATGAAGCGATCGACCGGTGTCCGCGACCACCGCTCTTCGACCACGACCGGTGGCTCCGGATTTGTCAGCGGCTTGAGGCTCCACCAATCGAGTCGCCTCTGGAACTCCTCGGCCCAGTCGTTGCTCTCCGGCTGTGCCGACGCATCGCGTGCATCAAGCCGAGGGTCCATCGCTCCCTGCCGCACCCACTCGGCCAGCAGCGAGACTTCCTCCGCTGACAACGGATTCTCGGGCGGCATCTTCAAATCTTTGTCCGCATACTGCACCGCCTTGATCAGCAGGCTGGCTTCTGGTTTGCCCGGCAAGATGGCTGGCCCCGACTCGCCCCCCTGTTCCCAGCCATGCCGCGAGTCGAGTCGCAACTTTCCCTCCTGAGCGTCGTCCCCGTGACACTCGATGCACTGAGCATGTAAGAGCGGTCGGATCCTGGATTCAAAAAAAGCCAGCTTCTCGGCCGACAGCCCTTTCGCATCGACGGGCGGCGTGTAGACGAATTCGTTTGTGGCCAGAGGCTGCTCGGTAAACGCGAAGCTGATCGGAGTCTTCACTTCTGGCCCGGTGATCACACGGATCGGCGGACCTACGTTCGGAGCATCCGTCTGCCACACGGTCACGGGCCCCTGCAGGTTCGCCGCATAGAGCAATCTATCTGGCCCCAACCCGAGCCCAACCGGCGTGGTCAATCCAGCGGCCGCGCCCGCCCACTCGACGGTCTCCTTCCCGTCCGAACGCAAAATGCGATTGCCCGACGTACTCCAAAACGCGTGTTCCTGGTCGTCGAACACCAGCCCCCAAGGCGCCTGCGCGGCATGCTGGGCCCAAACCTCACTCATCGCGCCGTCGAGCTTTTCTGAACCCTTTCGCAACGCTTGAGCTACAAAATCCGTGATGAATAACCGTCCGCGATTCATGGCAATTTGTGTCATGCCGCCCGGCGATGCGAGCGCGACGTCCGCCTGCCACTCTCCTGAGGGATAAGCGTATCGCTTGACTTTGCCATCACCCTGACTGGCAACCAGCAAGTCTCCGTCGTAAAACGCCATTCCGGTCGCTCGAAACAACCGTCCGCCATATCCTTCGGGGATATCCAGCAACGTTTCCATCTTCCCGGACCCATGAGGGTCAAACCGCAGCACAGTGCCCGCGTCTCCCGGTAATCCAGTTGAGATCAGCAGCCGCCCGTCCGCATCCAACAAGAGGACATTCGCGGGTGGCAACCCGCTCAGCAACGTTCCACGATGCGCCCCACTTTTCAGGTCATATCGTTCGATCCGTCCCGGCTCATGCATCAGCACCAGCACCTCGGCCTCACCGGCACCGGCACTACCACACAACGGCCCCACGACCGCGAAAACTGCCACCAGATATTTCAAGGCTTCGTTCATAAATTCCACCTCGACTCCCTGCCGCACATCAAGGGCGATCGCTCTCGCCAAATAGCAGAGTTTTAGGGTCGTCCGCAGAATCTGTGGGTAGTTTTGGACGCCGCGAGCTCAGCTCAGCTCGACAAAAGGGGCCGCCCCTCCCACCTTCGCCTCGCATCGCCCCGTTTTTGCGTGGGCG
>Ga0163147_10009567_pt1 | contig 10461 bp, 3 predicted proteins | sample OliLakLV19MP6G1_FD_148597 | JGI IMG/M metagenome (GOLD analysis project Ga0163147, IMG submission 148597) | Freshwater microbial mat bacterial communities from Lake Vanda, McMurdo Dry Valleys, Antarctica- Oligotrophic Lake LV.19.MP6.G1 | ecosystem: Environmental > Aquatic > Freshwater > Lake >... | reverse complement strand
CTGACGAGTTGGTTGGGAAAGACGGATCTTGAAGGTGCCGAGCCAAAGGGCAATCAAAGCGGACCGATCGTGCAGGGGGCACGCTTCGTGAAGCCCGATCGCATCGTGCTCTTGAACAGCTACGCAGCTGCGCAGGGAAAAGCCTACGTGGCGTGGCTCAGGCAACAAACCAGCGCGACGGTCGAGCTTCGGCCAACGAAGATCAGTGATCCAACCAACTACGCTGAAGTGTACAAACAGGCCGATGCCTTGCTTGGGGAGCTTTCCAAGGAAAAGGCAGCCGCCGGACGCAAGTCGTCGTTAACGGTGCATCTAAGCCCCGGGACACCGACGATGCAGGCGGTGTGGGTCATTCTTGGCACAACGCGCTACCCTGTGCGTTTCATTCAATCTTCGAAGCAATGGGGTGCCAGCGATGCTCACATTCCGTTTGGTAGTTCTTTTGAGTTTATCGACCCGGCGCTCAAACAAGCGTCCGACGATGCGCTCACCCAAAGCACCGCCGCGATCCCGGCAGAAGGAGCGAAATTCGGCGATATCGTTTACCGTTGCGAGGCGATGCGGACGGTTGTTTCCAAGGCACAACGCGTCTCGCCTCGGTCCATCCCCGTGCTGCTCCTTGGTGAATCCGGCACGGGCAAGGAGCTTTTCGCGCGCGCCATTCATGAAGAAGGCCGAGGCCGTGCCAAGGCGCCTTTTATCGCGATCAACTGCGGCGCGATCCCAAAAGATTTGGTGGAGTCCGAGCTTTTCGGTCACAAGCGTGGCGCGTTCAGCGGAGCCGAGAAAGATCGCGCTGGCGCCTTTGAATCCGCGCACGGAGGGACGCTATTTCTCGATGAGCTTGGGGAAATGCCGCTTGAAGCCCAGACCAAGCTGCTTCGGGTGCTTCAGACCAAGGAAGTGGTGCGCCTCGGAGAACATCAGCCTCGTTCGGTTGATGTGCGCGTGATTGCGGCAACGAATCGAAACTTGGCGGAAGAAGTGAGCGCGGGTCGGTTCCGCGAAGATCTCTTTTATCGGCTAGCCGTCGCGGTTCTTGAGCTGCCGCCATTGCGTCAGCGGCACGGAGATCTCTCGCCGTTGATCGATTGCTTGCTCGCGAAGGCCAACGCAGAAGCGCTGCTCGATCAACCGGGATACGAGAGTAAGAAGCTTTCCCGATCGGGAAGAAATGTTCTCATTGGTCACAGTTGGCCCGGTAATGTGCGGGAATTGGAAAACACGCTGGTCCGCGCGGCCGTGTGGAGCGAGGGGGTGGAGCTCAACGCCGCGGATATCGAAGCCTCACTCTTTGGCGTACAGAAGCCGAATGCTGAGGATGTTCTGAGCAAGTCGCTAGGCGACGGGTTTTCAATAGAAGCTCTGCTCGATGAAGTCGGTGCGCACTACGTGCGTCGCGCTCTCCGGGAAGCAACGGGCAATAAGACGCAGGCGGCGAAACTCTTGGGCCTGAAGAGCCATCAGGTTCTGAGCGGCTGGATGACTCGCCTCAAGGTGCAGAGCTGAGAGCGGGGGGTTGGCACGAGGCTTGCTGTTGTGGGTGGGACTATGCAATATCGAATCGAAGATCCAACCGAGGAAGACCGCTACGCGCTCTACGGCTTTGACCACGTCTGCCTGTTCTTCGTCGAAGTGTACGAAAAGCAACGCTCGCGACCCAAGTTCAGCTACGACGCCCAGCAACGCAACTACAACCACGAGAGTTCTTTGCTCGGCGCCCTGCACTTTATGGTCCAACACCGCTTCATCAGCGAAGACGATCTCGATGGCGCGCTCCTTGAGTATCGGTCGCCAGAAGGTGACGGCGAGGACCTTTCACCGTCTGAGAAGCGAGCACTTGAGGTGCTCGAGAACTTTAAGCGGGCGGCGGACTGAGGGGGGATGAGAGCGTAAGTGAGGAAAGTCGCCTCGGTCTGAGCGGCCGAACCACGCGAAGGTACGGACGCAACCTTGATCACGAGGGCAAGCGCCGATACCTTCGGTGATTTAGACTCGGTGCTCGAGGAATACGAGGAGGAAGCAAGCGCATGAAGGATCTTGGGGAATCGGTTCAATTATCCGCAACGGACGTGGCAAATCTTTCTGCGTGTCGCCACTTGGTGACGCTGGAGGTGGACGCACTTCGCGGAAAGCGCGTGCGCCCGAACACCTACAGTGCCGTCACGACTCGCCTCATCAAGCTCGGCGAGGATCACGAGCACAGGTATCTCGAGACGCTCAAGGCCCAGGGGAAGACGGTCGAAGAGGTTCCTCCCAAGCTTTCGGACGATAACAGTGCGGCGCGCACGCTCGATGCGATGAAGCGCGGCATTGATGTCATTTATCAAGGCGTTTTGCGTGGAGAGGGGTGGTTCGGGCGAACGGACTTTCTTGTTCGGGTAGAGACACCCAGCGATCTCGGGCAGCATTCGTACGAGGTGTTTGATACCAAGGTGTCGCTTGAAGCGAAGGGCGGCGCTCTCATCCAGCTTTGCCTCTACTCGCAGCTTCTCACTGAGGCGCAGGGGCTTCTGCCGGAGTCGATGTACATTGTGCTGGGCGATGACACCGAGCAACGCTTTTCAACGAGGAGCTTGCAGGCCTACTTCCGTCGCGTTGCATCCGACGTGAAGAGCGCCGTGTCGTCTGCGGCAGTGGAAACGTACCCCGCCCCGATTGCGCATTGCGATGTTTGCCACTGGGCGGGGTCTTGCGAGAAGCAGCTTCGCGACGACGACGATCTCAGTCTCGTGGCTGGCCTCACGTCGCGACATCGAGAACAGCTCCGTGAGGCGGGTATCACGACGCTCAAGGCGCTAGCGGCACTTCCGCGGACGAAGGCAATCGAGAATGTGGCCCCCGCGTCGCTTGACCGCATTCGGGAGCAAGCGCGGATTCAGAGCGCAGGTCGCGCCGAGGGGCGAGTCCTCTATGAGCTTCTGGAGGAGACAGACGAGGCCCGTGGTCTCCTCATTCTGCCCAAGCCCTCGCCAGGTGATTTGTTCGTGGACATCGAGGGCGATCCACTCGTCCTTGAGGGAGGAATTGAATATCTCATCGGTGTGACGGAGGCGGGCCCGTCGCGCGGCAAGTTCACGGCGTTTTGGGGAACCGACCGCGCCAAAGAGAAGGGCGCTTTCGAAGCCTTCATGCTGTTCGTCAAAGAACGCCGCGCCCAAGATCCGAACCTGCACCTGTATCACTACGCGCCCTACGAGCCCGCGGCGTTCAAGCGCCTCGCGGCGAGGCACAACACCTTCGAACTGGAGCTCGACGAGCTTCTCCGCAGCAAAGTCTTCGTAGATCTCTACCGAGTGGTTCGGCAGGGGCTCCGCGCCTCGGTGGAGAGCTACTCTATCAAGAAGCTGGAGACCCTGTACGGGTTCTCAAGGAAGGCGAGCCTTCGAGACGCGGGCTCGTGCCTCGTTGCCATGGCAATATGGTTTGACAGACGAACGACTGAAATCCCCGAGCCCGAACTCATCAGCACCATCGCCGCGTACAACGAGGATGACTGCGCGTCGACGTTGGCGTTGCGCGATTGGCTAGAAGAGAGGCGTACCGAGCTCGAGACTAAAACGGGAAAGTGTTTCGACAGGCCGAAGCCAGGAGAAGCTGCTTCCGAGGAACACGCCCAGCGCGTCGCCGAGGTCGAAGCGCTGGAGCGAGAGCTCATTGGGGCCATGCCGGAGGACGCGAGCGCACGCTCTGCCGAGCAGCAGGGGCAGTGGCTCCTTGCGCAACTCCTTGATTGGCATCGTCGGGAGGACAAGTCCGCGTGGGGGGAATTCTTTCGCCAGCGCGATCTTTCCGATGAAGATCTCGTCGAAGAGTCTGCACCCCTCGGCGGCCTCGTTTACGAGGGCGAGGTCGGCAAGGAGAAGAAATCAAGCCTCCACCGCTATCGTTTTCCACCGCAAGAGTTCGGAATTGCGCTCGCCCGCGACCTTGCTGATCCACGATCTGGCGAGAGCGCGGGGACGCTGCATATCCTCGACGACGAGGGTTGCACCATCACGCTGAAACGCGGTCCCAGTTTCGCGCAAAAGCCGCATCCGAGCGCGCTGATCGCGAAGGACATTGTTAACACCCCCGAGCAGAAAGCCAGCCTGATGCGGCTCGGGCAATGGGTTGCAAAGAACGGAATGAACTCCCAGGACAGCAACCATCGCACCGAACGCGCGCTTCTCATGCGCACGCCTCCAGTAGTTCCGCCGGGGGCGCGCATTCAGGACGCGAAGACCGCAGAAGAGATGGTCGAGATTGGAAAACGCCTCGCGCTTGCGATCGATAACTCGGTATTGCCTGTCCAGGGGCCTCCGGGCGCTGGGAAGACGCACCTCGGTGCGGAGATGATTGTCGCGCTCGCTATGGCGGGCAAGCGCGTGGGCATCGTCGCTAACAGTCACGCGGTCATCGGAAAACTCCTCAACGAAGCGTGCAAAATGGCGGAAAACAAGCGATTCCGGCTCAACTGCATTCAGAAGACCGACGCGGTTGAGCCTGTTCACGACTTCGTAGCCAACGCGAAAAACAACTCGGACATCGTCGAAGGGCTCGAAGCCGGTGCTAACGTCGCAGCGGGCACGACGTGGCTATGGTCCCGAGAGGAGATGAAGGGTGCGGTCGATGTGCTCTTTGTGGACGAGGCGGGTCAGATCTCGCTGGCCAATGTCATCGCGTGCGCTCAAGCTGCCAACGGACTCGTTCTGCTCGGTGATCCCCAGCAACTCGAGCAGCCGCTCAAGGGCGTACATCCCCCCGGTGCCGAGGTCTCGGCGCTCGGGCACGTACTCGGAGGCCACGCGACGCTCGACGCCAACGCTGGGATCTTTCTCGGGGAGACGTGGCGGATGCACCCAGCGGTCTGCTCATACATCTCAGAAGCCTTCTATGAGGCGAAGCTCAGCTCGCGCTCCAACCTCGGCGCGCAGAAGATCAACGCAACGGGGGTCTTCGGTGGTGTTGGATTACGCCTGCTCGACGTCGATCATCAAGGCAACACGAACGACTCAATAGAAGAGGCCAAACTCATTGGAAAACTCGTGACCGAGCTGCTGTCGTCGGGCGCAACGTGGACGAACAAGGACGGGATGGACGCACGTCTGACTCCCGAGGATGTGCTCGTCATCACGCCGTACAACGCGCAGGTGGCCGAGCTTCGGAAGCACTTGCCTGGCGGCGTGCCCGTGGGAACGGTCGACAAGTTCCAGGGACAGGAGGCTCCGATCGCGATCTACTCGCTTGCCACGTCGTCCGCAGAAGACGCTCCGCGTGGCATGGAGTTTCTCTACAGCAAGAACCGACTCAACGTGGCGATCTCGCGGGCTCGCTGCGTCTCAGTGGTTGTCGCCAGCCCGGCGCTCTTTCGCGTTCAGTGCAAGACACCAAGACAGATGGAGTTGGCGAATGCGTTCTGCCGGTTTTGGGAGCTTGCGGAGGGGAGCGGATGAGTTTGACCTCTACATGACTCCGAGCACGCAGATTGTAGAAGCTAAGACCAGCGGCTCGCAAGCGAGCCCGGGTAGCGTCACCGCTCTGGCCAGGATGCCAAGAGCTCTGCGGCGCGGCGCACGACTCGTTCACGTAGCTCGCTACGGATCGACGAGGCCGGTGCATCGCTTGAGCGAGATTGCATATTTAATGAGTTGAGCTTTTCGAATACTGGAAGCATTGCGCGCTCTGGATTGCGAAAGAACTCGGTGCCGCGGATTCGAGCAAAGCGCCAACCAAGGCGTTCAAGTGTGGACTGGCGTGCTAGATCTTCATTCAGGTTATCAATCGTGTGCCAACGATCCCCGTCGCATTCGACCGCGAGGCGTTGATTCCCATCGAGCACGACCAGATCGATACGGTAGTGACCGACACGCCACTGATTGCGCACATCATAACCTGCGGCGATTAGTCGACGTTGGACCTGTTTTTCAAACTCGGATTCGGCACGCTCCTCTCCGCGTCGGATAGCCTCTGATAGAGCCTTTGGATTTATGGCGTGATCAATCAGCCGACGTCGTAAGTCTCCTGGCTTGAGGTCGACTGTGGGGTCGAGGGAATGGACCACCCACATTTGGTCACGCGCACGGCTCGCAGCGACATTGAATCGTTGCTTGTACATGTCCTCGGTGCGAAGTCGGAGAGGCCCTCCTTTTGGCGCATCAACCATGGAGAGCCACATTACGTCGCGCTCGTCACCCTGAAACTGTGCGGCATTGCCACAGACGATACGTCGGTGATCGTACTCGCGCGGGGGCATCCGTTTGCGAAGTATCTTGTCGATATGCGCTGCCTGTTCCTCGCCGACTAGCGACACGACTCCGAATGTCTTCCCTGCGTATTCGGGCTGCTCTGCAGCCGCCATTAGCAACCCAACGACTGTTCTGGCTTCTGCGTGATTGGTCTTGTCCGCAACAGCTCCAGGCACGAAGTGGTTTACCACGTGGGGCAGAAGCGCGCTTGCTGAGGGATCGCGTAGTGGCTGGACTTCACCGTCATAGGAAAGCATGTTGCTGAAGTTGATGATGTCCGGCACACACCGAAAGTGCTCGACCAAGCGGATGACCCCACCAAACGACTGGCGAGCTAAGTCATACACCGATTGACGCCCATCATAGAGATGGCCGTTTGGAATGTTGGTTAGGTGCTCAACGATCAGTTTGTCAACGAACGATTGATCCTGGCCAACTGCAATCGGACTGACCTGTTCGTGATCACCGACAACCACGACCTTCTTTGCCATCTGAAGCGCGATCAGTCCAAGAACATCCATCTGACTGGCTTCATCAATGATGACAACATCGAACCTGACTTTGGCGGGATCGAAGTTCTGGACGACGCGAGACAATGGCATTACCCACACTGGCACCGCGTCAGCGGCTTGCGCCATGAGTCGAGCGGCTTCTCGTCGGAGTTTGGGAGCGCGCTTTCCGGTCCCCTTGCCAATTCGCCTGACTGTGTCGAGCCACCCAATGAGCGCCTGTCGTTGGGTGAGGGAAGTGCGTCGTGACTGACTTTCCCAAGCGGCGCGGTCTATGAGTTGTGCGGTGAGTTCTCGAAGGTCCCGCTGCGCTCGTTCGAGTTCAGTTTGGACCTCGACAAGCGACGCCTGGTCACGGCGTGTGAGTTCATCTTTCAACTGTCTCCAGATCCAAGCCTCAGTGATTCGCTCCGGAGCGGTCGTGTTGCGATGAAGTCCGTCACGATTCGTGATTGCAAGCCCCCACGCGGGTGCAGCAGAGGATAGTCGTTTCAAAAGAGCGGCACGCGCCCGCGCAGTAGACTGCGCTTGGCCAAGGGTGGTGAGTCTGCGGTGGGCGGTTGCATAGGCTTCTGCGCTGACGAGCTGCACAGCTTGGATCATCTGTGTAACACACGCCTGTCTTTGCGTGATCGCGCTGGCATGCAGTTCAAGGCGCTTCACCACACCATTGATGTGTTGGTTACTGTCAGCCCATTTAGCTGCGTTTGCTCGCGCTACAAGGGCTTCAACGATTGACTCATTCACGACGGCAAGTAACCGGTCGAGTTCTCCCGTGATACCAAGCGCGGGAGACTGCGAAGCGAGCAACGCTTCCCAGCCGAATCCGAGCTCTGCCAAATAGCCGAGTTTTTCTCTGAGTCGATTGGCACACGCCACTGCTTGTCGAACCCTAGCTGCGTGTTGACGGGCGACCTGTTCGGGTGCTGCCCCAAGCTCGCTTGCCTGAGCTGCGCCGAGCGCCGCAACCTGGCGATCCCAGCGCATTCGAAAGCGTTGGCGCCTCGACTCCAGATCGAGCAAAGCGTGTAATGCTCGGAAGTGCTCGGCATGCTTGGGAGAACTGCCATTCACTGTGGAAGTCTTGACCAGCCTATTCCATCGGGGATTGAACAGGAGCTTGGCGGCGGAAAGAGAACCACCGCCCTGCAAGTGCTGGGCGATACCCAGGAGCGCTTTACCATCCTCATCAGGATCTACGTCTTGGGGGAGCGATGGACCATGGTCGAGGATTACAGACGCCACTGCCGTCGCACTTTCGGCGAGGGAATCAATTTGCTCTCCCAGTTCGGTCCACAGCTTCAGCTCCTCGTCACCGCGGAACGCGCACTGCGCAGCGACTCGAACCCAGAGGTCACCAGATGCGAGGGGCCTGACGGCATGCATTAGCTCCTCGGTAAGAGCAAGCAAGCTATCCACAGAGACGTTGAGCAGCGTACTGGACCAAAATTGTTCGTGCGTATCCTTTGGTGCGGCAGCCAGGTCCGTCCGCTCCCTGCACCATTCGCTGAACGTTTCGACTGAGGGGAGTTTAGCCAGCTCGGGGAGTTCGACGGCAATTTCCTTCTCGTCATCTTGAGACAAGGCGTTGGAGGCGTACAGCTCAGCGAATTCCCCTTCGGAAAGGGGGAGGGGAGCACCCTCCGTGATCGGTCCAGGAAGCCAGTTGTGTATAACTTCACCATCGGCCACATGGCGGGCCGCGTGGGTTGGTGAGAGACGTACGTTATCAAATATGACGTCTCGGAACTCATTCCATCGAACATCAACCATCGTGCGTTCGACGTGCCGCACACGCTGAATCAGTTGCTCGCGTTGGTGCGCTAGGGCCTGCTTCTCGCGGCCAAGTTGTTCGGCGTCAGCGGTTGAAAGGCGCTGCACAATACCAGCGACCGCACTCTCGAGATCTCGACGGCTATCCAGATCATTGTCTAGGACGGAAACGCAGAGAGGGCGCAGGTTCTCCACCACGTGACCGCGGAGAACGCGCAACGCTTTGGTGGTGTGCGCTGTCACCAACACGCTCTGCCCATTTGCGAGTAGGTGACCCACAAGGTTGGCGATCGTATGCGACTTACCCGTACCTGGAGGCCCCTGCACGAGCACACAGGAGTGCCGGTCCAGTTGCTCGGCGATGCGACACTGTTCTTTGTTTGTCGGCTTGCTAAACAAGATAGTTGTTGAAACGGCACTTTCTTGCGTCTGGGTAGGCTCTTCTCCTCCGTCGATGGGGGCCTTCACCTCATCAACTCCAACAATCCTCGCCAGAGCGACGGAAAAATCTTCAGCCTGGTCTGCTTTTGTTAGGGCGCGTTCTAGTGCTTCGGTAAAACCATGCTGCCGGGATCGCAGAAAGAGTACGGGCGCCGCTCCAATTTGTGGGATTCGCGAGTCAAGTTTTGGTCGCTGGCTATTGATAAACTCTCCGCTGGCGGAAATGCGAGTAGCGAGCCCTCGAAGGAACGCCGCAACACTGTGTTCGTCGAGAACTTGCACCTCCGATGCGTCCAGTTCCTTGCGTGCTCCGGCTAGGATGTGCCCCTCGATTTCCGGTATTGAATCGAACAAAGCAGTGTTCAACTCAATAGGCCTATCAGCGCTAGTCACTCTAAATTCAGGAATTTCGGGGTCGAAGAGGAGCTGAACCGGCTGGAGCAACACAGGATGGTAGACGCTGTCGGAGGCCACTTCCCAACTGAGGATCCCGTTGCCAAGTATAAGCTCAAAGCTTTCGCCGTCGCGCTCTAGGTGGCCGTGAAGCTCGTAGAGGCGTTCAAAGAGTTGCAGCGCGTCACATGCTGGAATTTCGTTCTTCGCCCACTCGGTGCGGGCCTTCCTCCATGACTCAAACGTTTGAATTCTTTCCGTGGAGTCACCAAACTGTTCAAGTCTTGTCTCGCCGGAGGAGGTCCGCTGATTCAGAGAGGTGCGGCATGTTGGTGTCTCCCGCCGAGGGTCATCCCAGCCGGCTTCAAGCCAGTCAGTTAGGACACTAGGCGGTGTCGGAGGCCGTCCAATCTTAGGGCGGCTCACGCGCAATAGCGTGTCGTCGCTTGCGCTTTCGCCTTGGGGATCATGGCTAGTAGGGTTTTCCTTCGATAGAGCCACTGCTGAATGGCTGGGGAGCGAGTCTAGCCACAGGTACCAACGGTGTTGGTCGACATTTCTTTCAACCGGCGTCCTGTGTCGCTGTAGCGCTATGAGGTACGAAAACACCTTGCGGAGCCGCGTACGGACTAACTCCAGGGACGAGAGACTGATGCCGCGGGGATCCATAGTGCGAAGAAGCGAGTATAGGCAGCAATGCCGTGGGTGGTCCAGCCAACGCCCCCGATGAATAGATGCTTTTCCCTAGGAACACTGCCTGGTGGGTGCCAGTTGTTGTCGCTCCTTAGTGCAGAGAAGCGCGATCAGGGGAGCTTACCGGTGAACGGGTCGAAGCGCAGTCGACAGGGCGCCTCCTTGCTGACGATCACCGGTCGCTGATGTTTTGGCATGTTGCACCGCCGTCGGTTCCGAACGCTCGCCCTTTTCCCGACTGTGCAAGCCATCACCAGATGGACCATGCACGGATTGTTTCGGATCGATCTGTGCTCGGGGGCGGCCCAGGCATTCGAGCCACTCGCATCAGATTAACAGCCTTTTACGCTGGCGCGAATTGGGGCGGACATATCCGGAAGCGGTGAAACAGCGGCGGGAGAATGGGCAGCGGAGTAACGCGCCGA
>Ga0163147_10009562_pt1 | contig 10463 bp, 5 predicted proteins | sample OliLakLV19MP6G1_FD_148597 | JGI IMG/M metagenome (GOLD analysis project Ga0163147, IMG submission 148597) | Freshwater microbial mat bacterial communities from Lake Vanda, McMurdo Dry Valleys, Antarctica- Oligotrophic Lake LV.19.MP6.G1 | ecosystem: Environmental > Aquatic > Freshwater > Lake >... | reverse complement strand
ATCCACCTTGCCGCCGGTGTCTTCGAAGATCTCCGGACCGGTTGTTCGAAAATGAATCTCAGGATTTGACGGGTTCTTGAATTGCTGAGGAATGTAACAGTTGGGCCGCTGAGCCAGCTCTTCGGCTCGGGCAATCGCACCCTTCATACCTTCCGACCCTGGAGTCAGAATGAGATGTGCTCCGAAGGCCCGCAGGATCATCCGACGTTCGACCGACATGGTTTCCGGCATCGTCAGCGTCAGCTTGTAGCCTCGTGCCGCGCACACATACGCCAGCGCGATTCCGGTGTTGCCACTGGTCGGTTCAACAACCTCCATACCAGCCTTGAGTTTGCCTGAACGTTCCGCATCCCAGATCATCGCGGCACCGATGCGGCATTTGACGCTGTACGCAGGATTGCGACCTTCGATTTTGGCCAGCACCGTGGCCTTCAGACCGACCGTGAGGCGATTGATACGTACCAGCGGAGTCCGGCCAATGGTCTCGGAATTGTCGCTGAAGATTGCCATCGCAAAACACCTTTCTCGAAACATGTGATCGTGACGCACGGTTCAGGGCGAACCCGGCAGCAGAATTCATAACAGAATTCGGCGATCCTGGCGAAGCGAATCCTGTAGGTCCTTTCTGCCGGAAAGGACTTCCCGGCCGGCCGCGACCTGAGTGCATGTCGTCCATCCAAATCAGCCCGCATCGCCAATACGACGACGCGCAGGTTCGCCTTGCGGCGAAAGTCCTTTCCGGCAGAAAGGACCTACCTGAACATCGCGTGATTTGCGTCGCCGCGAGACAACAAATACGCCAGCAGGTTGAGCACTTCGTCCTGATTGAGCGGCTTCAGCAGGTCTGCCGGCATCAACGAGACCGCGGACGGCTGGATTTCTTCGACCATGCTCTTCGGAATGTCGGTGATCTTCGTGCTGTCCTCGGGGCTGGTAAGGATTGTGATCTCTTCGTCGGATTCGTTCACAATGCGACCGTTGACAGTTCTGCCATCTTTCGTAACGACGGTGCTCCCCCTGTATTGGTCGCTGATCACTTTGCTGGGCACCATCGTGGCTTCGGTGAGGTCGTTGAGATTGAAACGACCAGCCAGTTGAGTCAAGTCGGGACCGGTGGCTCCGCCGTCTCCGCCGAAGCGATGGCAGACAATGCAGCGAGTCGCCGCGAACATCTTTTGTCCGTGCTCAAAGTCGCGTTGCTTCAGACCTTCGGCCGCGAGGGCTCGGACTTCTTCCAGCGTCCAGTCTTTGCCCGGCCCAACTGGCTTAGGCAATTCGGGAAGCACATACGGCTTGCGAGCCCCGCTGGCTTCGATCAGCAGACGTTCTTTCTCGCTCGCGTTTTCGAAGGCCTCTTTTTCGATGTTGCGAAGGAACCCATGATAGCTGGCACCGCCCGACCACTGATGAGCCCGCTCGAACCAAGCGAAGTACGATTTCCGCTGATCCATCGTCCAGCCTTCCTTCAGATTGCGAAGACAGAACGCATACCAGATCTGCTGCTGATCCGAAGCCTTTTCGATCGACGCCGCGATCGAGCCTCCATAGCCTCGGTTGCGCGCCAGCAGGTCCTTCATGTCGTCAGTTACAGTAGGCTTCGACGGTGCTTCGAGCAGTTTGACGGTCTTCTCAATCACGGTGGGTGACTTGAGGTAGACCAGCATTTGGCAGAGTTCGCGGTTGAGGTGATCGTTGTCGGAGGGAAAGTGGACTTCCAGGATCTTTGAAAACATGTCGCGGTCAGAGTCGGTTGCGGCCCCAAGGCGAAGAAACATCAGACTGAGTGCTCGGAGGTAATTGCGTTGTTCTTCGACTTCAAGGGATTCAAAGTGAGGGTACAGCAGCATTTCCACTGACTGCTTTCTTGCGGCGGCTACGATTTCCCGAATTTCATCGTCTGTCTTCTTGTGTCGGACCTGAAGATGCTGATATCGGCCCTTCGCCATGGCGGTCACAAACGTCAGAAATGAAGCAGGCGGAACAACAGGATTTGATTCTGAAAAGACGTCTCGAAAATCTCCAGGGGCGAACAAAGCACTCTTGTAGTTATCGTGCAGAAGGGCGACGTCAAAAATCCCGTTGCGCCAGGCACTATTGAGAAATCGGTCTTTCGACTTCAGGCCGTGAAATGTCGCCAGTCCAATGAAGCTGGCATCGGTATGTGCAGGTGCCAGGTCGCCGCAAGCGACTGCATTTTCCGTTTCAACTTCAATCCTCAGCATTCGGTCGGCACGCCTTCTTTTGCTTTGATGGGCAAGTTCCACTGCGCTTGTAGCCTCCGTTCCGGCATACGTCACTCTAAACAACTCAGACTGCGTCCCCCGTCCACCAACAGTGAAATACATCGCCCCATCCGGCCCGGCCACAACATCAGTCAACGGCAGCGGCGTTCGCGACAGGAACTCTTCCTTCGTCGCCTTGTAAGTGCTCATGTTGGGTTCAGTGTGAATGGCGTACATCGTGCCGAAAGTCCAGTCGCAGAGGAACAGAGCCTTCTGGTACTTCGCGGGGAATTTCAGACCATAACCAAATTCGACACCCACGGGTGAACCGGGGCCGATGTTGATCATCGGCGGCAGACTATCGAGATAGTAATCGGGCCAGACACCGCTGCCGCTGCGCCAGCCGAATTCGCTGCCGCTGGTGGCATGGACGACTCGCGTCGGGCGATACCACGGCATGCCGACGTCCCATTCCATGTCTGAGTCGTAGGCGAACAATTCACCATCGGCATTGAACGCCATGTCGTACGCATTGCGATAGCCGATCGACCAGATGTCCCAGGTCTTGCCGTCCGGATCAGTGCTCGCGATCCAGCCGCCGGGTGCCAGGATTCCGACGGCATGGCCACCGGCGTCCCACATCCGCGGCAGCAAATGGTCTTCAGCCCAGTTCGTGGGAACTCGGCTGGTGAAGTCTTTGTTCGTGAGTTCATCACCCGGATTGAACGGCGGCAGCGTGTGATTGCCCGCGATCACAAAGATCCGCTTGCCGTCCGGAGACAGTCGCAACGCATGCGGACCGTGCTCACCGCCTCCTCGGAATTCTTTCAGCTTCACGCATTCGTCAAACTGATCATCGTCGTCGGTGTCTTTCGCTCGATACAACCCGCTGCCTGGGCCTCCGTTGACGGAGAGGTACAGCGCGTCGAAAGCCCACAGCATGCCTTGAGCCCCCGTGGGCTGGAATTCGCATTGGGAGAAGTCGAGAAGCTCGACGGTGGTTTTGACCCCCTCGGCAAGCGGCAGGGCGTCAGCCCTCCGAGTGCGTTCTTCGTTCTTTGGATCGATGTTTGAAGTTGCGGAAGAGGACTCGGTGGGCTGACGCCCAGCCGCTCGCCCTGCATTGGACTTTGGAACCGTGATTCGGCAGATGCCTTTGTCACCCTCATCGCTGGCGAGCAATCGGCCTTTGTTGTCGAACGTGATGCAAACCCATGAGCCCAGTTCGTCCTTCGGCACGGTAAAGAGTTGCTCGACCTGAAACCCCGGCACCACTTCAAACACGCCCGCGGGAACTCGACCCGCCACTGCCGCAGTGCTGAAGACAGCTCCCCATGGTCCATCTCCGTATGTTCCCCGCAGCTCGACCCGCAGCCTGGCCCCATCCGGGCCGAGCGTGTTCTCTTCTTCACCGCCACGTTTCGTCGCCACCTCCCACGTCCCATCGGTCACGATCTCCGTCACTGCCCCGTCTGCGTTCTTCATCGCCAGCTTCAGCACAAATGCCGCGACGCCACTCAGGTTTTCGACTTCGGCTTCGAGCACGTTGGTGCCCTCGACAATCGCGGCTGTCACATCCGCATCCATCGGCTCCTGCCACGCACTGCTGCTGGCGACTCGTTTGCCGTTGAGATAGACCGTCCCGGAGTTGTCGCACGAAGCCCGCAGGCGAGCGGCCGTGATGCTGCTGATCTCGAACGACTGGCGCAGGACGTACTTTGCATCCTTGTCGTTGCCCCAGATCCATTTCGGTACCACGCCACCGGAGAATACGACGTCCTCAATCGCCTGCGACGCCGGCACAGCAGGATCAACGGTATTGCCACGTTCAAAAACGGGCTGCAGTTCGGCTGCCTGCGTCCACGTCTGCTGAGCAATTGCAGAAGCAGACAGAGACGAGACGAGAGCAACGATCACGAATGCATTGATCATGGGCAAGATTCTTGAGGAAGGAATCGTGAGGGCGGTCGTGATGAACGTGAATACCAGACTGAGCATGCGCGCACACCCTCCGAGCCGGCCTGGTGCTTCGTCGAATCCTGATCCTGGTGTTGTGGGCCACTGGCTCTGCCCGTGCGCTTGTTCTGCTGTCTGCATCCCGGAGCACTGGCAGAGCCCGTGGCACCCGGATCTGAGTCTGGATAATTCACTTCGTCCGGTTTGTATCAATGCTTCCGCTCAGCCCGAATGGTTTGTTCGGTCGGCAACCGCAGCCTACCAGTCGCCGACCAGTCGTTCGAGCATTTGCGATAACCGCTGCAGCCCTCATGACCGAATGCGGCGATGAGGAAGCAACTGTGGATTTCCCGCAACATTCCTGAACGATCCTTCCGGCACCGTCACCAACCGTGACCTATTTTCCATAAAGAACCATTGTCGGGCGCTGGGTGCCGAAATCTCCCTGGCCCGATCGTCCGAATCGCGAATCCCGGAGTGATTGCACATGATTGCCCCCCTGAAACCGTCTCGACAATCTTCGAACGACTTCGAATCGCTCAAATCCCATATTCACGGCAAACTCGTTGAAAAGCTCGACCTGACCCGCGTGTCCGAACTGGAAGGCGATTCCCTGCGACGCGAAATCCGCGTGGTTGTGGAACATCTCTGTGACACCGAAAATCCGTTGCTGAACCGCTCCGAACGAGAACGGCTGGTTGAAGAAGTACTCGATGAAGCCTTTGGATTCGGTCCGCTCGAACTACTGCTCAAGGAAGAGGGCGTGGCGGACATCATGATCAACGGACCGAAGAGTGTGTTCCTCGAAAAGAACGGCCGGATTGTCAAGTCGGACGTGACGTTCCGGGACAATGATCATCTGCTGCAGATTCTTGACCGTATCGTTTCGAGAGTCGGTCGACGAGTCGACGAAACATCACCGATGGTCGACGCCCGACTTCCGGACGGTTCTCGTCTGAACGCGATTATTCCGCCGCTGGCACTGGATGGTCCTTCGCTGACGATTCGACGATTCGGTTCGAACCCGCTGACTCTGGAAGACCTGCTGAAATTTGGCGCGTTCACGCCGGAGATGGTGATGTTTCTGGAAGGAGCCATGAAGGCCCGACTGAACATCATCATCAGCGGAGGGACAGGTTCCGGCAAGACGACGCTGCTGAACACACTGTCCAGCTTCATCTCCAATGAAAACCGCATCATCACAATCGAAGACGCGGCGGAAATTCAGCTGCAACAGGAACATGTGCTGCGTCTCGAAACCCGGCCGGCCAACATCGAAGGCAAAGGTCGGGTGACTGCCACTGACCTGGTCAAGAACGCCCTGCGAATGCGTCCTGACCGGATCATCATCGGAGAATGTCGTGGTGGCGAAGCTCTGGACATGCTGCAGGCCATGAACACCGGCCACGACGGCTCACTGACGACCGTTCACGCAAACAATCCCCGCGACGCGATTTCCCGTATCGAAACGCTGGTCAACATGAGCGGCTGCGACCTGCCGATGTCAGCGATCCGTAAGCAGATTGCCTCCGCCGTACATCTGGTGATTCAGGCCAGCCGGCTGCAGGGCGGGCCGAGAAAGGTGACTTACATCACCGAAATCGTCGGCATGGAAGGCGAAACGATCGTGATGCAGGACATCTTTAAGTTTGTCCAGGAAGGCATCGGAGAAAGCGGCAAGGCCTACGGACATTTCGAATCGACCGGTGTGCGTCCCAAATGCATCGAACACCTCGAAGCCGGCGGTGTCCGCCTGCCGACAGGCCTCTTCGCGCAGCGCGTCATGCGGTCACCGTAGGAGGAATCGGGATTCCGGATTCGGGATTCCGGGAAGGCAGAGAAGCTCCAAAAGGAGTTGGTCACTGGTGCTTGGACATTGTTCATTTGCGATTTACGGAGGCTCCCATGGACCCGACCCTCATCATCATGTTCTCCGCGTTCCTCGGCGTCCTGGCGCTGGTGATCGGGATTGGTTTTCTCGTGCAGGGCAGGTCGGATACGACGCTGGAAACGCGCCTTGCCGCGTTTACAGGAACCGCCCAGTCAGGGAAAAAGGATATTACCGAAGGTCTGGTCCGCGACGGGCTGACGACGGCCGGAGGATTGTTGGGAGGCATCATCCGGCGGTTCGGAAAACTCCCGCTGTTTCTTCGGCAGGCCGACGCACCGCTGAAGTTCGACCATTTTCTGGCTCTCTGCGCTGGAGCCGGGGCTCTCGGTGCCCTGGCGACAACGGTCGCCCACGCTCCGACACCGTTGATTCCTGTCGGGGGCGTCGCGGGCTTCGCTCTCCCCTGGACCTGGCTGTGGTGGCGCCGGAAATCGCGGCTCTCGAAATTCGAGAAGCAACTGTCCGACGCTCTCGAGCTGATGGCAAGGGCGCTGAAATCCGGACACAGCCTGGCGTCCGGTCTGAACGTGGTCGCCAGTGAAATGCCGGCCCCGATTTCGACTGAGTTCCGCACGGTGTACGAAGAACAGAATCTCGGAATCCCTCTCGATCAGGCCCTGCGCAACCTGCTGACGCGCGTTCCCAATATGGACCTGCAGTTCTTTGTGACGGCCGTCGTGATTCAGCGGCAGGCAGGCGGTGACCTCGCGGAAATCCTCAACAAGATCAGTCATCTCGTCCGGGAACGCTTCAAGATCCTCGGCCAGGTGAAGGCGCTCACCGGCGAAGGCCGCATCAGCGGTGTCGTGCTGATGGCGCTTCCGATCGCCCTTTTCTTCACCGTGTATTACCTGAATCCGGATTACGTCATGCTGCTGTTCAATCGCGACATCGGACGCAAAATGATCACGGTCGCGATCGTCCTGCAAATCGTCGGTGCCGTGGTCATCAAGAAAATTGTGGATATCAAGGTGTGATTCCCTGATATGACGACCCTGGGCAACCGCAGAACGCAATGGGGCTGAACCGGGTACACATCCGTTTTCTGTACGAGACATCTCATGGATTTTCAAACACTGCTTCCGATTGCCGCCTTCGTCGCAATCACCGCGGGCCTGTGGGCTGTCGTCAGTCTGTTTTCGAAGAAGGCTTCCCGTGCCTCAGAGCGTCTGGAGGAATGGCGCGATCCGTTCGCGCGGCAGAAACGGGAAAACGGAAACGGACCGAATTCCGTCGGATCCATGTTTGAAAAAGCCGCACCGGCGATGTCGAAAGCCCTCGAATCAAAGAATGAACTGGAAAACAGTAAGCTGAAGGTGCGGCTGGCGAATGCCGGCTTTTCAAAACCGGACGCCGCCCGTAACTTTCTGGCGATCAAGCTGATGTCGCTGTGTGCCGGCCTGTTCTTCGGCGGCGGTTACGGACTCATCAAATCCGGCCTCGCCCAGGGCTCATGGATGGCGCTGGTCATCGGTGGCGGACTGGGCTTCTATCTGCCCGCAATGGCTCTGACGATCATGAAGTGGTCACGACAGGGCAAGATCTTTCTGCAGCTCCCCGACGCTCTCGACCTGCTGGTCGTGTGCGTTGAAGCCGGGCTTGGTCTGGATGCCGCCTTGCGGCGCGTTTCCGAAGAGCTGGTCACCGGGGCTCCGGAAGTGTGTTCCGAAATGGCGATCGCCAACATGCAACTGCAGGTCGGTAAGGCACGTCGCGACGTGCTGCATGATCTGGGAGTCCGCACCGGCGTCGACGACGTCCGGGCGCTCGCGGCCATTTTGATTCAAGCCGACAAGTTTGGTTCGTCCATCGCTCAGGCCCTGCGAGTGCAATCAGACAGCATGCGCGTCAAGCGCCGCCAGATGGCGGAAGAGAAGGCTGCCAAGACCGCCGTGAAAATGATCTTCCCGCTGGTGCTGTTCATCTTTCCCGGCATCTTTGTGGTGCTCGTCGGCCCGGCCGCGATTCAGATCATGGAAAACATGCTGACGACATAAGTCAGCGGCTATCCGGCGAGACTTGGTTCCAGGATCGCCAGCGCCTGCCACAGATTGGCCTGAGTCCACAACAACGGCGTGATGTCGTTCGGAACCCAGACGCCTCGTTCGCAGAAAAACGATTCGGGGCAGCGATGCTGAGGAAACCGACCGCCCGCCGGAGTCAGCTGCGTCAGCGACCGGCGCGTGGCCTCGATCTGCAGCCGCAGTGACTGCGGATCGCGATCGGCCTGGAATCGTCGGCCGTAAATGCAGGCGATAATCGGATCGAAGATGCACCATTGCGCCTCCATACCCGGCTGCAGGAGTCTATCGCGAGCCCCCAGATTGTCGCTGAAATCAGCCGTCCGCTGTTCCGCCGAAAGCAGCTCTCGGTAGTCTGCACACCAGTACGAATCGCCAGGGTATCTGCGAATGCCGTATGCTCCCCGAAGCCGGGTCGACACGTCGGACAGAATCTGATCTTCCAGGACACGGTCCTGGAGGATGTTCAATGGATAGATCAGAAACAGCAGCGCGGAATCGTATCGACGTGCCTGATCCGGATCGGCCTGCACACACTCCGCCGGCAAAATGCGCCGCAGCGATTCACGACAGCGATCGAGCAGTTCATCAAGATCCCGTTTCGATATCGGATGAGTCACGTCAGACAACCGACCGGTGATCTCCGGCTGCTGCATCAACTCCCTCAACGCCTTCAGTCCGGCCATCACGCAGCCGATGCTCGACGCCGCGATCTTGCGGACTTCTTCCCAGTGCCCGCTGTCTTCATCATGCCAGACTTCTACGACTTGCCAGTACCGCACAAGCTGAGCGAACAAGGTCCAGTCAGCCCGCTCAACCGTCAACGCTCCTCGCCGAATCAGCTCACAGCTCAGCCACAGAAAGTAACCCAGCGCATCGTTCTGCGCGTGCGCCCATTTTTCCGAAAGCTCGGTGAGATCCGCACCATTGAAGCGGATGTGAGGCCGGTTCATTGGCTCTGAAGGGTCGGCTCTCCCTTCGATGACGTCGACAAAACGATGCCGATGTTTCGCAAAAAAATCAGTCAGAGACTGCACGCATCTCAGTGGAATCGACGCGTCATTCTGAACGGTCAGATGAGCCCATGCGATCTGGACATTGTCTCGCACCCAGACGTTGCGATAGCCGGTGAGTTCAAAGTCGCCGCCCTCGCCGGCTGCGGCGGAGAACAGTCCATTGGGCAGCGTTGGAAAGTGAAAAGTACCGCGGCTTTCGAGGAACTCCGTCAGGCTCCTGACGTCCTCTGACGTTGTCTCTGCGGTGATCCATTCCGCTGCAGGCAGTGAGTTCCATTCCATTGGTGCGTTCTTCCGTGATTTCGTGCAGAAGCATTCGCACGAAGTCCCTTCTCCCGCTGGCAGGGGGAGAAGGTGGCCGAGAGGCCGGATGAGGGGGTCTATTCCGATCTACGGCATTTGCAATTCTTCGGGTGCTGCGTTCCGCGGAGTGATTCAGTTTCCGGTCGTTGGTTCTGCAGCGGGCGCGGTCCTGCCCGATTCGATACTGTCGAAATAGCTCTTGATTCCGTCGACGTAGCCAGGAGGAATCTGTTCGTTCTCAATGGCCGCCTGAACACCGGCTTTGATATCAGTGACGGTGCTTTCGTACTTCTTCAGCTCTTCCGGATCAAAGTCCTTCTCTGTTGCGGCTTCGCGAGTCTTGATCGACAGCAATACCTTGCCTGCCTGAATTTGAGTCTTCGTCTTTTCGTCCTTGTAGCCTTCCGGATCGCTGTCATTTTCGTCCATCATGGCACCCGGCGTGTCTCGTTCGGCCTGTCCGTCCTGACCCATTCCGGCCATCATTTTTTTGTATTTCTCAGCATACTCAGACAGCGACTTGCAGCCTTCACACTGCTCGCCGTCGAGCTGCCCCTGCTGGTTCAGTTTCTCTGCCTGCTGCAGCGTCTTCAAAGCTTCTTCCAGCTGTTTCATGTCTTTGGCAGACCGAGCCAGTTCCTGCAGTTCGGACTTCGACAGCTGCAGCGATTCGCGAAGTGCGTCAGCGGCCTCCGCCGACATTTCCTGCTCGCCGGGATTTTCACCGTCACCCTGCTTCTTTGATGCGAGTGCTTCAAGGGCCTTCAGCGCGTTATTGAGTGCGTTCTCCAATTCCGGTGAGCCGGCCTTTTCCGATGAAAACTTCTTCAGATCCTGCAGTTCTTTTCGCAGCTGTGAGGCCAGCTTCTGACGATCTTCCGGTGTCTTCGCTTCCAGCATCGCTTCCATTGTCTTCTGAGCCTGCTCAAGTTGCTGCTGCAGGCCGTCCGTCTTTCCTTCCTGCAATTGCTTCAGCCATTCATTCATCTTCTGTGAGCGTGAGCCCCCGAACTGCTGATCGGAAATCGACTGACTGAGCATCTCGCGAAGTTCA
>Ga0163147_10009560_pt1 | contig 10464 bp, 8 predicted proteins | sample OliLakLV19MP6G1_FD_148597 | JGI IMG/M metagenome (GOLD analysis project Ga0163147, IMG submission 148597) | Freshwater microbial mat bacterial communities from Lake Vanda, McMurdo Dry Valleys, Antarctica- Oligotrophic Lake LV.19.MP6.G1 | ecosystem: Environmental > Aquatic > Freshwater > Lake >... | reverse complement strand
GGCATTTCTGAACGCACTGAACGGACGCATTCATACATTTGACGACACCTATGAGCCAGGCACGATGCATGCAGGCTCATCGGTCATCGCCGCTGCTCTCGCACTTGCTGAGAAACATAACCTCGATGGAGAAACGTTTCTCGTTGGGGTGTTAGCGGGTTACGAGGTGGCTTCACGGGTCGCGGCGGCCGTTAGCCCGAGTCACTATGCGTCCGGATTTCACAATACTGGAACGTGCACGGTGTTTGGCACGACTATAACGGCATGCCGAATGCTCGAGCTTGATGAGACAGCTACTGCCGAAGCCCTGGGACTCGCAGGGGCAATGGCAGGTGGATTGCGCCAACATCAGATCGACGGATCGATGTTCGACTCTGCTTTTCATGGCGCCAAGGCGGCTCAATCGGGGATCATGGCTGCACAGATGAGGGCCGAGGGCGCAGGTGGTCCGCCAGCAATACTCGAGGGCCCGTTGGGCTTTTGTGCAGTGATGGCGAAGTCGTCCGATATCTCGCGTCTGACAGAGCAACTCGGTACGCAATACGAGTTTTCAAAGACTACGATCAAACCCTATCCCACCTGCCGATTTGTTCATGGGCCGATAGAAGCGGCGCTGGCGTTGAAGCGACAGCACGGAATCAATGTCGAAAACATCCGTAGCGTTACGGTGGCCACCTTTAAACAGTCGATCGAGGTCTCTAGCCGCCCCGAACTGCGCACTGCTTATGATGCTGTTGTTAGTCATCAGTATTCAGTGGCTCTAGCGCTGACGCAGGACAAGGTCGAACTCGCCGGAATCACCAATTTTAAGGCGCATGATCCATCGGCAATCGCGCTCATGCGCAAAGTGGAAGTATTGCATGATGATGACCTAGAGCGAGACTTTCCCCGGTGCTGGCCACACCGGGTGACGATCGAAACAAAAAACAACGAGATATTCACTCTTTTAAGTGAATATCCACCCGGTCGTGTCACACCAATATCCCGAATAGTCATTGACGCGAAGTTTCTGGATCAAACCACCCCGTATCTGAGCGAGCATGGCGCGCGTCGCGCGCTCCAGTCACTGCGTGATATCGGCCAAGCAGACAATATGCGCGTCGTGATAGAGACGCTCACCACTTAAATAAAACGAGGAAAGGTCATGAAAAAAAATGTAATGATATTGAGTGCGCTATTTTTTGGGATTGCTGCCGTGGGGGGGCATGCGCAGCAGTATCCGACGAAATCGATTCGCTTGATCATGCCATATCCGGCCGGGGGATCGACAGATACCATCGGGCGATTAATTGCAGAACGGTTGGCGATCGCGTTGGAGCAGACCGTTATCGTCGACAATCGGCCCGGCGCCAGTGCGCAGATAGGGACCGAGGCTGTGGCCAGGGCGCCGGCGGACGGTTATACATTGCTTATGGCTACCAGCACCAACTCGATCAATCATGTTATCAATCCAAAGCTTCCCTACGATTTCTTTAGGGAGTTCAAACCAGTTTCGTTGATTGTCAGGGCCTCACAGTTGTTGGTGGTTCATCCTTCACTTCCAGCGCGATCGGTGCGGGAACTCATAGCGCTTGCAAAAGGGCAGCCTGGCGTGCTGACGTATGCGACCTCCGGCACGGGCACATCAGGACACCTTGCAATGGAGGCATTCTCCAAAGACGCAAAGATAAAAATTGTCCATGTGCCCTATAAGGGAAACGCGCCCGCTCTCGCTGATCTCATGGGTGGGCATGTCGTTATGGGGTTTGCCAATGTGGTCACGGTTGTTCCAAACGTTAAGGCGGGTCGTCTACGTGCTCTTGGGATTTCGAGCGCCAATCGCTCTGCTCTTGTTCCCGAGATACCCACAATCGCCGAGTCGGGGATGCCTGGGTTCGACATCGCTGCGTGGTTTGGGATCATGGCGCCGAGCGGTACACCAGACGTTATCGTTAATCGATTAGGTCAAGAGGTTAGCGCTATCTTAAAAACCACCCAAGTTAGTGAAAAATTTTCCGCTATGGGTGTTGATCGCGTAGATGCACAGACGCCGGCGGAATTTGCAGAGTTTCTACGCATTGACCTAAAACGCTGGACCAAGATTATCAAGGATGCAGGAATTAAGTGATGTATTTCGATCGTTTCGTATTAATCGTGGAGGAGTAACAATGAACCATCAAAAACTCAGCGCAATTGTTTTTTTGCTTGTGGCAGGCGTCGTTGGATATGGACATGCTCAGACCTATCCAACCAAGCCCATACGGATGATCATTCCAGCCGGTGCCGGCGGGACAGTCGATACGATTAGTCGTCTTGTCGGGCCGCGTCTCAGCGAGGTGCTGGGGCAACCTGTGGCGGCTGACAACAGGCCGGGAGCGGGAACCGCCCTCGCATCAGAATTAGCGGCGAAGTCAGCTCCTGATGGGCACACGATTCTTATGATAACTAACAGTCATACTATAAACGCGAGTTTGCGTAAGAATTTGCCCTACGACGCGATCAAAGATTTTTCGGCAGTAATTTTGATAGCGACATCGCCTTATTTGCTGGTTGTGCACCCGAGCGTGCCGGCTAAATCAGTAAAAGAGTTAATTGCACTAGCCACGCAACGTAAAGGACAACTCAATTTCGGTTCTGCAGGAACCGGCTCCAGCATTCATCTTGCTGGCGAGTTATTCAATTCAATGGCCAAAGTAGACATCGTGCACGTGCCGTACAAGGGAGGTTCTGCTGCTCAAATTGGACTCGCGGGGGGCGAAGTAGCAGTGATGTTTACTGGACCTATTGCCGCAGCTTCTCTGATTAAGGCGAAGCGCTTGCGAGCGCTGGCGGTCACCAGCACTAAGCGGCTACCTTCTATGCCGGGTTTGCCTACTGTTGCTGAGACGGTACCTGGATACGAATCTGGCTCCTGGTATGGGGTTGTTGTTCCGGCTCACACGCCTGCTGCGATTGTCACGAGACTTAACGGGGAATTATCCAAGATCATGAACGTGAGTGAAGTTCAAGGGCGGATCGAGGGCCTGGGGGCGGATGCGACGACCAGTACACCTAATGAATTCGCAGCGCTAATTAAAAATGATGTTGATCGTTGGGCTCGAGTCATTCCAAAACTGGGTCTCAAAATTGATTAGGGGTCGTGCATGAGCAATTTTTTTCAAAAGCTTGATTCTGGGCAGATGGCGCTCGGAGTTTGGCTTAAGAGTGGTCCGAGCTGGGTCTCAACGATCGCGAGAGCGGGATTCGATTTTGTGCGACCTGACATGATGTTCTCATCTATCGACTGGCGAGAACTTGACCATATCAACCAGGCGGCCTTGGCCTGCGGTATTGCAACGTGGGTGCGCGTGCCGGCAAACCCCTGGCTGAGCGGCACAAGTCAACTGCAAGTAACAGTTGATGTCGCGCGCGCATTTAGTCTCGGCATTCCGATTGTGGGTGCTTCAATCGCATCGGTCGAGCAGGCGCGCGCCTGTCAAGAAGTAGCCAAGGATTGGCATCGCTCGGGAGCCGGCGAATATCCAAGCTCGACCGAAACTTTCGAGGCGATGAATAAAAAGAGCGCGAACGCCGCTGTGTTTGTGCCACATATAGAAGCAGAGACTGCTATACGAGAGATTGATGAAATTCTCTCGATAGATGGGCTTCGTATTGTCATGCTTGCGATGACAGATTTTAGCCAAGCGCTAGGTTTCCCATTCCAGTATGACCATCCAGAGGTCTGGAAGGCATTGGATGGAATTGTCTCCAAGGCTCACGCGCGAGGCATCATCGTCGCTGCGAATATGGGCTATGCATATAGAACGCCGGATCAAATTAATGAGCGCGTAAAAAAACTCTACGAGCACGGCGTACGAATTTGCCTAATGCAAGGTGCGGATAGTATGTTCGAGAATTTGGCCGGAAAAGTAGTGTCCGACATTCGGGAAACGGTCAAGTAAAGCGGCAGTTAGGGGTGTAGAACAATTGCGCCTGATCGTCTGATCTCTTGCTTGAACAATAACTGGGCTTGGCCAGATTTGATGCGGGGGCTCTCTATGCTGAGCAGATTTCAGCACACGCGTTTTCAACGCGTAATGCCTGTGGAGTGGGGCGGCAAGGTGCGTGATTGTATTGCCACGAAATGCTGCATAGCCTTCTGTGTCGCCACCAGGCAACGTCGTAGTTCTGCGATGCGCTTGAGGCGCTCTTCCAAGGTCAAATCGGGAAGCGTCTTGAGTTCTTCGACAAGCGCAGTTATACCGCACGCGCCGCTGCTGCGGGCCGTTCCTTCCATCGTATGCCGGATGTCGGCCAGCTCGCTCCAGTCCACGTTGGCAGTTATCGCTTCGAGCCGCTCGATCAATTCACTCATGTCGGTTTCAAAGGACTCCACGATGTCGGCGATAAATTGCGGTGAGCAGGCGTGCTTGTCCAGTTCGGCGAGTATGGATTCATCCAGAATGGGCACTGTCGGTGACGGATGTGTCACAGGTTCCATTGAAGCTTGCTGATCGGAGCTAAGCTGTGCGTCGCTCGTCAGGGCACTGATGGTCTCGAAAAGCATCTCGGGGTCAATCGGCTTGGTCAGGAAGGCCTGCATGCCTGCGGCCTTGCATTGCTGCATCGCTTCCGCCGTGGCCTCGGCAGTAAGCATGATCATTGGCGCCCGCGATTCTCCGCGCAGGGTGATGTAGCGTTTGGCGACCTCCATGCCGCTCATGCCGGGCATGTACTTGTCGAGGATGATGATGTCGAAATCGACCTGATTTAGCGTTTCCACAGCCTGAGTGCCGGTGGTGGCGAGAGTGACATCGTACCCGCCATGTTCCAGCACCTGGGCGATGATCTTCCGGTTGGTGGCGTTGTCTTCGGCCACGAGCACGCGAAGCCGGCCGCCGGACCGGTTCCGGGGATGTTGTTGCTCCCACCGGGCCGCCCGTGCCTGGCTCGTAATTTCATCGATCGCGGCGAAATGCAGTGCCCGATGCAGCGCGTCTGCCGCAATTGGCAAGGCGAGGGCAGCGGTGTAGGGCCACCGCACCATTTTCTGCCGATCGCCAGCGGCGGTCGGGGGATTGAGCGCGATCACACTGGGATGCCGTTCCCAGCTTGATTGCGCCTGGTTCAGGTCTAAGAACGGATCGGCACTGGTGTCATGGTTCACCATGATGACGTGCCATGGTGCTCTCGCGTACTTTGCCGCGACACACATTTTCGCAGCATCGGCGTCGGGACTGGATTCCACGGTGACCTGCCATGATCGCAGGAGCAGGGTTATCTCCGCGTCGAGTCCTGGTTCCAGGCCGAGCAGGAGTACGTGGATGCCGGGAAGTGGTGATTGTGCATCAGCTCTATCCCGGGTTCGCAGTGGCACTTCGAACCAGAAGGTGCTGCCCTGATTCGGCGCACTCTCTGCCCCCATGTGTCCGCCCATCAGTTCGATCAGTTGACGGGCGATCGTTGTGCCGAGCCCTGTTCCGCCGAATTGCCGCGTGGTGCTCTGATCAGCTTGGACGAACGGCTGAAAAATCTGTGTGATCGCATCCGTCGACATGCCCACCCCCGTGTCGATCACTTCACTGCGGACGGTAATGGTGGCGGATCGCTGACGCACAACGGTCATGCGCAGGTGGACACCCCCCTGGTCGGTGAACTTGGTCGCGTTCGACAGCAAATTGATCAAGACCTGGCGGAGCCGGTGCGGGTCACCGACGACGAAGCGGGGAACGGCTGCATCCACAAAGGCGCCGAAGTGGAGTCCCTTTGCTGCCGCGTGCGTTGCTGCGATCTTCATGGCGCCGTCGATCACCAGATGAAGGTCAAAATCAACCTGTTCGATTGGCATCTTGCCGGCCTCGATCTTCGCGATGTCGAGCACGTTATCGAGCAGGGACAAAAGCACTTCGGAGGACATGCCGAGCGTATTGATGAGATCAAGCTGCTCGGGCGTCACCTTGGTTTTACGCAGAAGGGCGTTGATACCGATGATTCCGTTGAGTGGCGTGCGAATTTCGTGGCTCATGACCGACAGAAAGCGGCTCTTGGCTGCGTTCGCCTGTTCGGCCTTGTCCTGAGCGGTGGTTACGCCTTTCAGCAGCACGGCACCGTAAAGTGGTACCGCAGCGAGCAGTATCAGGAATCCTCCAGCCATCAGTGCATGCTGATGCCAGAACGGATTGAAAGCGATTACGGCCGCGAATCCAGCCAGGCTCATCATCTGTGACCCGTACAACGAGCGCACGCCATAACGGAAGCCGTTGCCAAACGTCACCCAGAGGTAAATGCCATATAACGGGGCGCCCACTTCACCGTTGGTCCACATGAGATAGGTCGTCGTGCCCAAGTCGACGACAGCGCCGAAACCACGGCGCCATGCGGAACGTTGCGGGTGGATCAGGATCGCAACAACAATGGCCAACGAAAGAATCTCGAAACCGATGCAAACAACATGAATATCGATGCGCGGGCCGATCGTGGAATACAGATAGATGGAGATGAACAGCCCGAATCCGACGCGGATCAGGGCCTGGACGTGCTCGCTGTCCTCGCGCCGGGCAAGGCGCTCGCGCAGCAAGCCGATGGAGGACCGCGCAGGCGAGGAGGGCTCTGTGATCATCGCAGCGCCATCTCGTCGAGGCAACTCACGCCGGATCGGCAAACGCACTCATGATTTCTCGCGCCATCTCGATATGGTTGCCGAGCACTTCGACGCATACGGGATCGAACGCGGCATTCTTCCTGGCCGCAAGGCTGCTCATCGCTGCATCGATCTGATCGTGGCCATCGCGATAGCGGGAGGCGGTCAGATCATCAAACGCCCCGGCGACCGCCACAATCCGTGCGGACAACGGAATTTCATTGCCTTTGACACCTTGTGGATAGCCAAGGCCGTCGTAGCGCTCGTGGTGGTGCAGACATATTTCCCCGGCCATCTGCAGATATTCGGACGTGCTTTTTTCGAGCAGGCGGTGCCCGATCCGGGTGTGCTCCTGCAGCGCCTGTTCCATGGCTGCAGACAGGGCTTCGCCGGCGAGCAGGATTTCGTCGGCGATGCCAATCTTGCCTACGTCATGGAGGATGGACGCCAGTTCAATGCGTTCCGCCATCGCGGGTCCGAGTTCCATGCCTTCGGCAATGAGGCGCGAGTAGCGCGCGATCCTGACCAGCCGGTATCCGTTTTGATGGGCGTGGTATTCGGACAGATTGGCGGCGAGCATGATGGTCTCGCGCTCGCGGGCACGCATGGCTCGAACCGCCGTGGAGATTTCGTATTCGAGCAGCCTGGTGCGGTCTTTCAGCAGCAAGTGCTGTTCGTGCATCATCAGCAAATTCCGGCAGCGTGCCCGGCATTCGTAGTGGTCGTAAGGTTTGACCAGAAAGTCCGTGACTCCGGCATCGAATGCGGAATGACGGACCTTGGCATCCGCACTCACGGTCACCATCACGATGGGGACGTCGGCGCAGGTGTGCAACTGGCGCAAGCGCTTGATGGTTTCGATGCCGTCAATCTCGCGCATCTTGTAGTCGGTCAGCACCAGGTCGGGCGTGTTGGCCCGGGCCCACTCAATGGCTTCCAAGGGGCTGGCGAAGGCCTTGACCTCGATATAGGGATCGACACAGCGGATCACGCCCTCGAGGATCAACCGGGCATTTCTCTGGTCGTCGATGACCAGCACCTTTTTCGTGGCGATGGCGATCATGCCGCCCGCGGGCCCTTCAACTTTCAGATTGACAACGGTTTTCATGGCGGTTCCCCTGATCCCCTCGTTCAATGAAGCCGATTCTGCCGCGCGACCAGATGCCCCATCAACTTCAGATCGCGTGGATTGATCCTTAGTGCCGCATCGACCCAGATGTCGACGATGTCATCGAGTTCGGCCCGGGTCAGCCGCGCGACGCGGCGCCGCACCTGGAAAATGTTTTTCATCATGGGCGCCTTCCTGAGCAGGTAGTCGCGAACCGCCGCCGGACCTTCACCATCATCCGCCACCAGGTCGACGATGCCTTTGTCGTGGAGTTCTTCCGGGCTGTAGATCCTGCCGCTGCTGGTCAGCTCGTTGGCAATGCGCTCGTTGGTGCGTCTCTGAATGAAGGACACTGCGCCCATTCCCGGGAACAGGTTGAACATGATCTCGGGGAAGCCGAAGCGGGCGTTGCGCTCGGCAATCAGCACCTGGCTCGAGAGTGCAGCCTCGAAGCCGCCGCCCAGACACTCGCCCTGGACCAGGGATACCGTAACGAGGGGCAGGTCGTAGCACACATAGTTGCGGTAGACGACCTCGACACAGGCTGCGCCGTATTCCCGCAGGCCGGCGCGGTTGCGCTGCTCGATCAGACTCGAGAACAGGTCGAGATCACCACCGAGATTGAATATCCCTGGTGCATCGGAGCACAGGATCGACGCCTGAACGGTGTGCGCTACGCCCGCGTGTTCGATGACGCCCTGCGTGCCACTCAGCCATTCGCAGTAGTCATCGAGGGCTGCCAGCAGCGGCAGATTGAAGCAGGGCCGTGGCCTGGGGTTCCAGTGCAGCCACATCGCGCCCAGCGTCGGGTCGAACACGGCGTGCAACTGTTCCGTGAACTGGAACGTGAGCAGGTTGTTCTCGGCAGTATTCGCCATGCGCTAAACGATCTGGCGGGTCGCGGGCGGGTGGGACTACGCTTTCAACAGCTCTTCAAGGTCGAGGCCGAGTACACAGGACAGACGATGCAGCGCATTTAGCGACGGATTGCGCTTTCCACCCTCGATCTGGGACAGATACGAAGTCGTCATCTTGGCCTCGAAGGCCAGTGCTTCTTGGGACATGCCGAATTCATCGCGTCTACGCCTGATCCTGGAACCCACCCTTTTCTTCAGGGCAGCAAGTGTTGCGGGCCGATGCATCGCATCTAGGTTGCAGGTTCGGCTGATGGCAGTCCATTCACTATAGTTTACCAATGATGTGCCATCTAATTGATTCAATTGAAAAAAACAGGGTATGTACGGTATCTGGAAGGGGCCTGTTTCCATGCGTGGTTTCGAGTCCGTGGCGACTACGGATTGCCGATGCGATCAAGATTTGTCGCAAAGCGCGGCTGCGAATAGCTCTGTGTAGCCAGACCCGAGGCGATTTCCCCCTTTTTCTCGCCAACTCCCCTTGTTTTGAGGGGGATTAGGCCGGGCGGTAGCGCAGGTGACTCACCAGAATCGGCGCATGGGCCAATTCACGACGGCGATTGCCGGAACCGGCCTTCGATACGTAACAGCCGTGAAGTGTTGGCAGGGTCAACCAAAAGGAGTGGCGAGTGATCAAGTTCACTGTGACCAGTACCAAGGGCGGGGTAGGCAAAACCACCCTCACTGCCAATCTGGGGGCGTTGCTGGCCGACATGGGGCTGCGCGTCCTGCTGATCGACGCGGACGTACAGCCCTCGCTGTCAAAATACTTTCCGCTCAGCACCTCCAAGCCATCTGCAGGATTGACTGAAGTCATCGTGCGCGGCGAGGTCACGGAGTCTTGCATCACTGCGACCCTGTATCAAAACCTCGATATCGTCGTCTCGGACGATCCCGAAGGCAATCTTCCGCACTGGCTGCTGAATCGTATCGACCGCGGCTTTCGTTTGCGCTTTGCACTGCAGTCGCCAGTGGTAGCCGATGCCTACGACTGCGTGCTGATCGACACGCAAGGCGCCATTGGTCCCTTGCAGGACGCCGCCGTGCTGGCCGCCGACATTCTGATCTCGCCAATCACGCCGGAGATGCTCTCGGCGCGCGAATTCAAGGACGGGACGATGGAGTTGCTCGATCGTCTCGAGCCCGGCGGTGCGCTCGGCGCGACATTGGGACCGATGAAAGCGGTGATCTACCGCCAGGATCGAACCACCGATGCACGGATCATCGCCAGCGGCATCCGCGATGACTTCATCAAGTTCAAAGGCCGGGTTTCCGTCCTTGACACCGTAGTTCCCCATGCCAAGGCCTACAAGGAGGCTGCGACGTTGCGCATTCCTGTACACCGCCACGAACGCAAACGCGAGGGCGTCACCCCCAGTGCCTCTACGGTAATGCATCAGCTTGCCTGGGAATTGATACCCAGTCTGCAGGGTGTGCTGGCCGGCTCGCTGTACACCCGGCAGAGGATCGCGTGAGCGGGGAGGCCTTGAAGTCGGTGGTGGCCGGCAGCGGAACTGCTGTTGCCGCTGCCGCGCCATCGCGGCAGGTATCTGTCGAGGCGCGCCGGCGGCTGGTCGCCGAGTCGTTACAGGTTGGCAACCCCGGCAACAAGTCAAAAGACCTTCCGGCCCAGGCTGACCCACGGCATGACTGTCAGATCGAACTTGCGGTCGACGACATCCGGCCCTACGAGCACAACCCGCGCCGCGTCAGCAACACCAGGTTCGCACCAATCAAGGAATCTATCCGCGCCAGCGGAATCCGCAACCCGTTTACGGTCACTCGCAGACCCGGGGAGGCGCATTTCATCGTCGAGGCAGGCGGCAACACCCGTCTGCTGGATC
>Ga0163147_10009555_pt1 | contig 10468 bp, 9 predicted proteins | sample OliLakLV19MP6G1_FD_148597 | JGI IMG/M metagenome (GOLD analysis project Ga0163147, IMG submission 148597) | Freshwater microbial mat bacterial communities from Lake Vanda, McMurdo Dry Valleys, Antarctica- Oligotrophic Lake LV.19.MP6.G1 | ecosystem: Environmental > Aquatic > Freshwater > Lake >... | reverse complement strand
TCATAGATCAGGATGGGACGGCGTAGGGGATCCGGTCGGGCTGGGGGGGCAAAGGGGAACGGAGTGTATGAGCCGCGTGCGCTCTTTGCGGTGTGTTCAGGCCGAGTATTGCACAGTCGTGAGTCCACAACCCGGCCCGCGGTGGGGACAGGTCGGCGAGCGACCGATAGAGTTCCCATGATGACCGATGCCTCCGACAGCGTTGCCGTCAGTGGGTCCCGATCCAAGGGGCCGGTCATCGCCGTGGTCGCGCTGGTGATCGGTGTGGTGGGCGTGGGCTGGTTCGTCGCGAAGAAGGCGAGTTCGTCGCCGGGCGCAGCGCAGGCTTCGGGCGGTGGGGGCGCGGTCGCGCGGAACTCGGCGGCTGCCTTGCAGGCCGGCCTCGAAGCCGCGGCCGCGTACAAGAGCCAGGGCAGGTTCGGCGAGGCGTCGGCGGTGCTCGCGAAGTTGGTCGAGCAGAGCATCGACAGCCAGCCGCTTCGGCTGGCGTTTGCGCAGTCGTTGATGGGGGAGAAGAAGTTCAAGGAGGCGTACGCGCAGTACCAGGCGGCGTTCGCGCTGGAGCAGACAACTGTGGCCGCGAAGGTGACGGCGGCCCAGGCGAAGGTCCACTTCGAGGCCGGGACGTGTGCGAACCAGGCCGGCCTGCCACAGCGGGCGGCGGAGCATTACGAGATGGCGCAGGTCGGGGAACCGGGCGAGGCCCGCTACCCGCTCTACCTGGCGATGATACAGATCAAACTCGGCAATGAAGACGGCGCAAACGCGAGTCTCGTCCGCGCGGCGAAACTGAACCCCGATCTGGCCGAAGCGTGGGGGACGATGGCCGAACTCGCGCTGCGGAACAACTCCCTGGGCCTGGCAGCGCAGCACCTCGACAACGCCGAGCGCTTGCAGCCGGAGGTGGCGAAGTGGCGCGTGGTGCGGGCGCGGATCCTGAATCGGCAGGGCGAGCCGGAGAAGGCCGCGACGCTCCTGCTGGCGATGGATGGCGCATCGTTGCGCGGGCGAGATGCGATGACGGCGCTGGCGCAGAGTTATGGCCTGCTGAAGCGTCCGCTTGACGCGGCGGAGGTGTACGCGAACGCGGCCAAGGCGACGCCGGATGATGCCGAACTGCATTTCGAGGCCGCGCAGTGGCTCGAGCGCGGCGGTGACGAAGCGGGCGCGGTCGAGCATGCGAAGATCGGCGCGATGCTCGGGCACGAGGGGTGCAGGGAGATGCTGGCGAAGGCGGGGGAGTGAGGACCGGATTCAACGCGGCGGCGCGGAGGACGCAGATCAGGGCGAAGAGCGGCCACGGATTTGCACGGATCAAGACAGATTTGAAAGAGGGGAAGACGCCGCAGATGGACGCAGATTTCGCAGATCAGGAATGATCGAGACGTGCGATCTTGATTTGTGGCTTGATCTCCGCTTCCTCCGCGCCTCTCGCGGTGAACCTTTGGTTTACAACATTGACCGCCCGCCGTCGAGGCGGATTACCTCGCCCGTGATGTAGTGGGCGTCGAGCGCGAGCCACCGCACGGCCTCCGCGGCATCTTCAGGCGTGCCCGCGCGGTCAAGAGGAACACGACTCAGATATGCCCGCTGCGCAGCCTGATCGGCTTCGTGACCCGATTCGGGCCACGCGACGACGCCGGGGGCGAGGGCATTGACGCGGATCCGGGGCGCAAGTTCGCGGGCCAGCGAGCGGACCATCTCGACGAGCGCGGCTTTAGACATCGCGTAACTGGCGAAGTCCTTCCGAGGCAGGCCGTGCTCGCCGAGGGCGTGGATGTCCGCCATCGCGACGATTGCTCCGCCGCCGGGGAGCGGTGAGTGGGCGAGCGCGGGTGCGAGCGCGCGCGACAGCAACAGGGGAGCAACCGCATTCACGGTGTAATCGCGCAGCAGGCGCTCGGGCGAAAGTCCGGCGAGCGGCGACAACTCGTAGGTCGATGCGCTGTGGACAAGCACATCCCAGCGGGGACGTATGGCCGCGAGCGCGTCGAGCGCAGAGGGCAGGTTTGCCGCTTCGTCGAACGCGATGCCGTGGGCCAACGCATTCACGCCCTGCGCGCGGGCATAGGCGGCGGTCCGCTCGGCATCGTCGCGGCTGCGGTTGTATGTAAGCACGACATCGCACCCGGCGCGAGCGAGGGCGAGGCAGATCGCCTGCCCGATGCGTCTGGCGCCCCCGGTCACGAGCGCGACGGGGCGAACAGATGGAACGGGCGCGGGGGTGGGTGGCATCAGCGCCGCCCTTTGCCTGGGCGGCCGGGTCCCGGTGGCTCGCGGTCCTCGTCATCGGGGCGCAGGTCCACATCGCCCGGCGAGATGTCGGAGGGGTCGATGTCGCGCGTGTCGTCGTCGGCCAGGCCGTCATCGGGCGGGAGGCGAAGGCGGCGGGCCGATTCCGCCCACGCGCTGGCGGGCCTGGCGCGCCTCCGTGCCTTCGCGCCGGTCCCGCTTCCTCCCCGGGCGCGCCGTCGCGCGGCGAGCAGCCAGAGCGTTCCGAAGACCACCGTGAAGACGGCGATGCCCAGCAGCAGGGCCGCGCCGATGCGGACCTTTTCTATCGGCAAGTTCGCTGGCGTTGCCGCGAGCGTGAGGAGCAGGTTGGCCGCGTCCGTTGCAGGCATGTGGGAAGCGTAAGCGGACGACCGGGGGTCAGTCTCGAACCGCGATGGCGAGGACCGAGGTGCCCCACGGGAGGTGCAACGGCCCGAGCAGACGTTCCTCCATGTCGCACCAGGCTGTGGCGAGGGCATTGATGGGTCCGGGCGGGATGGCCGACTGCTCGCTCTTGATGCCGGCGACCCGGTTCCCCCGAGCGATGAGCCACTTTGGTGTGAAGAGAGAGTGGAACAGGTAGCGGACGCTGACCAGGCGGGCGGGGGGACGGATCAACGCCGCGAGTGTGCGCAGCGTGTAGCGCTGGTGGTGGTGGTTGATCTCGTCGTGCCGGTCCCAGAGCGACATGAACGCGGGAACGGTCAGCAGGAGCCGGCCGCCGGGCCGGAGCATCTTGACCATCTCCGCCACGGCCCAGGAGTCATCCTCAATGTGCTCGACGACATCCAGCGCGGTGATGAGGTCAAACCGCCATTCCTCCGCTGTGTAACAAGGGTCCCCCAGCGGCCGCGTATGGATGCGCGGGCGGTCCAATCCATCGGGGGAAAGAAGTGACGTGTCGATCTCGATGCCGCGGACGGTGCCGAACTCACGCAAGCGCGGGAAGAAGAGCGCATCGCCACAACCGACATCAAGGATGTCCGCGCTCTCGGGGAGCGAGGGCGAGAGCCGGCGCAGTTCCCGCATCAGGATGCGTTCGCGTGAACGCCACCACCAGTGCCGGCGGTAGAGGTCCGCGTAAACGCGTCCGTAGTCCCCGTGCATACAACGATTTCCGTGGCGCGGCCGTCGGCCGCGCCGGGGTGGACAAGGTGCTGGCGGATAAGGGCGACAGGCCGGCGTCGCGTCTCGTCGAACGTGCGGTGAACGTACTCGCCCACCAGACCCATGAACAGCAGTTGCACGCCGCCCAGGAACCAGATGGAGATGATGAGCGTGGGCCACCCGCGCGGCCAGGTCGGGCTGTCGATCGTGATCGCGAGAATAAGGTAAACAATCGCGGTCAGGAACGCGGCCCCCGAGATGGCAAAGCCCAGAACCTGCATCACGCGCACGGGAACACTCGAGAAACTGAACAGGCCGTCGTAGGCGAGCGCGAGAAGTTTCGTAAGCGTGTACTTGGGCGCCCCCGCGTGCCGGGCGGAGCGCTCGTACTCGACCCCGACCTGCGTGTAGCCGACCCAGGCTCGCAGGCCTCGGACGAAGCGGTTACGCTCCGGCAGGCGGAGCATGTCATCCACGACGCAGCGTCGCATGGCGCAGAAGTCGCCGCTGTCCAGCGGGATGTCGATCGAAGAGACCTTGCGGAGCAGGCGGTAGAACGCGAAGTAGGCGGCCCGCTTGAGGATGCTCTCCTTGCGGACCCGGCGGACGCCGTACGCGACATCCGCCCCGTCTCGGATCGCGCCAAGAAGCAGACCGATGGCCTCCGGCGGGTCCTGCAGGTCCCCGTCGATGATGGCGACCACATCGCCCTTGCAATGTGCAAGCCCCGTCGAGACCGCCGCCTGGTGGCCGAAGTTCCGCGTCAGAAAGATGCCGGAGAACGCCGGGTCCTCGCGCACGATGCCCGCGATGATGGCCTCGGTGCGGTCGCGGCTGCCATCGCTGATGAGCAGCACCTCCGCGGCGTCAAAGTGCCCGCCCAGCCCGGTCACGCCGTCCGATTCAAGAAAGGCCGAAACCCGCCGGCGGAGTTCCGGGAGGTTCTCTTCCTCATTGAAGACCGGGATGATGATGCTCAGTCTTGAGCCGGGGTCGGGCATGAGGCAGCGCCAGGGGGGACAACTCGTAGCCGTCAGAAGCAACAGACTCTACCCCCGGCGGACTCGCTTGGCGCACGAACCTGCCCCATTGCACATCCTCATCGAAGGATGGGGTTCTGGTCCTCCCTCTGGTGAGGAACAATAAACGCTTCACCGCCGGTCCTGACCAGCCCGGATGGCTGCCCGGCCTCGGCGAGAGCCGCAATGAGTTGGTCATCGCTCAGGATGCAGAGCGTCGCGGCGGGTGCGATGTCACAGGGTGTGGTCGGCAACGGCTCGCTCCGGACGATGCGAATCGTGACGCGCGACGGTGAGGGGGGGACGAACCCGCTCGCATTGGCGGCGACGGGAACTGGGATCGGCGAATGATCCACAACTTGGGTGGGCTTCGCTGCGCCAAAATCCGCCAGGTGCGGCACTGGCACTGAACGTGATGGGGGCAGAGCCATGTAAAGACCGGCAGCAAGGGCGAGCGCTCCAATCGTCGATGCAAGGACCGCTCGCGCAGCACGCTTCCGCCGCGAGCGGGCGCGGAGGTGCGCATGGAGTTCGCCGAGCATCTGGCGTTGGCGGTTGTCGGTGCGGCTCGCATCAGTCATGGTCCATCTCCTGAAGGCCCTTGCCAAGCGTCCGCAGGGAACGGCGGATGCGTCCGTACGCCGCGCCGATGGTCGTCCCGACCGCGTGCGCCGTGTTCCGGAGCGTCGCGCCGCTCGCGAAGCGGAGGTACAGCAGTTCCCGATCGTCGGCGTGGAGCGCGGCGACCCGAGCGCGGACAACCTCGATCGAGTCCCCGGATGCATCAGATCGACCGTCACGCCGCGGGGAAGATGCGACGCCCGCTTCTCGGGCAGCGCGCCGGAGTTCGCGCCGCAGGAGGTCGATGGCCGCGGATCGGACGATGGCCCCCATCCACCTGTCGAGATCGTCCCGACCCGCGAGCCTCGCCAGGCGCGGCGCGTGATCGATGACGCGGACAAACGTCTCCTGAACGACGTCGAGGCAGAAGGACTCGTCCCGGCGCGTCAGCGCGCGGGCAAGGGCCAGAGCACGCGGGAACCAGGACTCGTACAGCGCGGTGAGCGCCGCGTGGTCGCCCCGGGACAGGGCATCGAGAAGGTCACGGTCGCAAGCCAGGGATGGCGCGCCGGCTCCAGCGTGCTCGTGGGAGGTGCCGAGAGGACGCGGGCAGTCCAGAGCGTCTCCGTCGGGCTCGAGACGTTTGGTCATGGCTTTACGCCGTGGGACCGGGAGCAGCGAAGGTTGGGACGCGGCGGTCGCCGTGAGTTCACTCCTTGGGGGACTTCTGGATGAGTTGGTCGAGCGTCGCGCCGGGAAGTTTGGGTTCGTTCGCCTTCAGCCGCCGGGCCGTGTTGAAGATGTTTACGAGGATTTCCTGCCGATCTCTGCCAGCCTTGACCACGAGCGACCCGGTGGAATCGCCCGATGCGGGCACGACGTCCATCTTCCCATCCGGGCCGATGACCTGCTTGACAAGATCCATGAAATCCCGCTTGAAGTTGGCCAGGTCGCGGACGTCGTAGACGACAACAACTTTTTCGGCCTTGGGGACGTGGTGGGAGCCCGCGTTGCCCGTCCTCAGAATCTCCCTTCGACGCTGGGCAATCGCCATCTGCGCCTCCGCCGCGCCCACGTTTGTCTCCGCGATCTGCAGTTGCGCCTTGGCCCGCTCCAGGTCGCCTTGGCCGCCCGCTCCCGATGCAACGAGTTGTTCCAGCCGTTTGACCTCCGCCGTGGCCGGGCCAAGTTCGGAGCGCGCCCGGTCAAACTGGGCGCGAATGGCCTGCCCCTGGCTCTCCAGGTCCAGAATCTGCATTTCGTCGCTGCGGGATCGGTCCTGGGCCTGAGCCACCTCCGCGCGCCGCTGGAGAAGCGTCGCCGTGATCTGCTCGATGACGCCCTCGATCAGCCGGTGTTGGTCTGGCGTGCCCCGAGCGATGAGGAGTTTGGTGTCCTCGTGATACAGCAACTGCGTCGGTGCGACTGTTGCATCCGTCGCTTCAAGTTCCGATGCGAGTTTGAGCGCACCGAGCACGGCATCGGCGGACAACCGCAGTCCAGAGTCGTTCTGATCGAGTTCGGCGGGCGCGATCAAAAGGCCCCTGAGCGAGTACGCCTGGCTGACGGCGGGCTGGTGCATCGTCACCTGCTGCGGCACGCCGCTGAACTGCTTGGAGAACTGGAGCGCGAACGTCAGGCCCTCATCGCCATCGCTCGTCATGTTGTCGGAGCGCAGTTGAAACGGGCCGTGGTTCCCGAAGGCATGGCGCAGGGTCTGCAGCGCCGTCTCCGCCGACACACGCTTGAGCGACACGGCGGGCAGGGGTACATCGGCGGCCTCGGAGGGCACCATCACGTTCACCGGCGTCTTCGCGGAGGACTGCGAGGCCGCCTTCTGGATCGCGCTCACAAACTCCTGCACCGAGCCGCCCGGGAACTCGACATCGATGATCGGCATCGGCGGGCGGATGGGGTCGGGCCGCGGCGTGGCGGTCTGGTTGCGGGCAGCCGCGGCTTGTGCCGCCGACAGGCCTTGGTTGGGCTCGGACTGAGCCGAGGCAACGCAGGACAACGCAACTGAGGCGAACAAGGACAGGGCGGCGAAGGGGCTGGGGCGTCGCATGTGGTGTCTCCTGTGGGTATACACAAAGAGAACGCCGCGGAGAGCGCTGTTTGGCGCGGGTTGTCAAGAAGTTTTGGTGATTTGGCAGGGCGCGGGAGCAAGTGGGGGGTGTAGTCCACAGGTATGCAGGGGCGTGGGCTCAGTGCAGCGTCCGGCCCAGTCAGCCCGCTTCCAGCGGGCTTGCTCGCTTGTAGGCCACGCCTTCAGGCGTGGTACTCCAACCAGCAGTTTGCGTTTCAATCCCCTTAGCCCGTTTCAACGGGCTTCGTGAGAGCCAGCCTTTAGGCGATCGAAACGGGCACATTTGGAAGGGTTCGATGGCTGAAGCCGATGGAGCAAAGCCCGTTGATACGGGCTGGGGTAGACACCGACGAAGTTCCACCACCGCTGAAGCGGTGGCCTACGAGTGGGAAAGGCCGCTGAAGCGGAATGAGCAAGCCGATCCGGGAGCGATTTCGAGATGCCATAACTTTGGACTACACCTGCGAGTGGACGGCTGGGAGAGGCGAACCCGGCGCACCCTCCTACACTCCGCCCCATGCACTACGACGCCCACCAGCCCATCATCAACGACCTTGAGGCGCGGATCTTGACCATCCGCGACTCGCTTTAACTACGAGTCCAGGCTCAAGGAGCAGTCCGAACTGGAAAGCCGGATGGGGGCGGCGGACTTCTGGGACCGCGCAGGGGACGCCCGGCGCGTGGTCGAAGAGGTCAAACTCCTCAAGGCCAAGACCGAGCCGCTCCGCCGCGTGATCGCCGAGTTCGAGGACGCGAGGACCGCCTACGAGATGGCGCGGGAAGCGGGCGACAAGGACCTGCTCGCCGAGGCGGACCAGAAACTCTTTGAGATCGCCGGCAAGGACGATGCGCCGGGAACGATGCACAAGGTCGAGTTGCAATCGCTTCTGGCGGGCAAGCACGACCACCGCAACTGTTTCCTGACGCTGACGGCCGGCGCCGGCGGCAAAGAGGCCAACGACTGGGTCGAGATGCTCTTCCGCATGTACATCTTCTACTGCGAGAAGATGGGCTTTGCAATGGAGGAGGTTTCCAAAATCTTCGGTGTCGAGGTCGGGATCGACTCGGTGACACTGCACATCAAGGGGGCCTTCGCCTTCGGCTACCTGAACACGGAACGCGGCACGCACCGCCTCGCGCGGGTCAGCCCATTCAACGCCGAGGGCAAGCGGCAGACCAGTTTCGCCACCGTTGATGTGGTGCCGGAGATCGAGGAAACCAAGATCAAGATCCCCGACAAGGACCTCGACATCGTCGCGTTCGTCCGGGCCAGCGGCCCCGGCGGGCAGAACGTCAACAAGGTCGCCACGGCGATCCGCGTGACGCACATCCCCACCGGCATCCAGGTGACGTCCAACACCTACCGCGATCAGCCACAGAACCGGGCCCAGGCGCTGGCGGTGCTGCAGGCCAAACTGGAACTCATCGAGGAAGAAAGGCGAGTCAAGGAACTCGCCGCGATCAGCGGCGGGGCGGTCGAGATGGGCTGGGGAACGCAGATCCGCTCATACGTCTTCTACGACAATCGCGTGAAGGACCACCGCACCAACGTCGAGTCGCGCGACTACGAGACTGTCCTCCGCGGCGAGATCCAGCCGTTCGTCGATGCCGAACTCAAGCGGCGGATGAAGGAAAAGAGCGGAGCGGGGATGTAAGGCGAGAAGGAACGCAGATGCAGCGGAGCAAGCGGAAGCAAAGCGCAGAGAAGCAGTTTTCAAGGCCGGAGCACAGATTCTACAGATTCGAGACAGATGGAAACAGATTCAAGGCATGGTCGAACCCGATCGTTCTTCATCTGTCTCATCTGTTCCTGATCTGTGCCATCCGTGTTCCTGCCCTCTCCGCTTCTCCTCCGCTCACTCTGCTCCCTCTGAGTTCCTTCCGCGCGCCTAGAGCAGCGGGCTGAGCAACTGCGCTGCGTTGTCGCGGTACATGTGCCAGAAGCGGCGCTTCCGCCACTCCTCCAGGGTGACCTCGTAGGAGTCCGAGACGTAACTCATCTGCATGTAGCGCATGACGCTCGCAAAGTCGTCGTCGAAGACGAACACCGTCACCTCGAAGTTCAGCCAGAACGATCGGGCATCGAAGTTGGTCGAGCCGATCAGTCCGAACTTGCGGTCCACGGTGATGGTCTTGCTGTGCATCAGCCCGCCGCGGAAGTGCAGGATCTTGACCCCCGCCTCCAGCAGGTCGATGTAGTGGGCCCGGCTCGCCGCGGCGACGAGCCATGAGTCCGATTCCTCCGGCATGACCAGCGTCACGCTCACGCCCCGGCGCGCCGCGGACTGCAGCGCCTTGTTCATCGCCTCATCGGGGATGAAGTAGGGCGTTGTCATCAACAACTCTTCCCGCGCCAGATAGATGGTCGTCAGAAGCGCCTGGTGGATCGCGTCGGGCGCAGGGCCCGGGCCGGAGGGGATGATCTGGATCGCGGAACTGTGGCCCCGCTGCTTGCGGAAATCGGGGACATACTTCTTCAGGTCCTCCAGTTTCTCCTCGGAGTCGAGCAGCCAATCGTGCAGAAAGACCAGGTTGAGGGCCGCGGCGGCAGGACCGACGATGCGGATGGTGGAGTCAAAGTAGGGGCCTGCGGGCCAGATCCACCCGACCCGGAAACTCGAGTCGATCATGTTGTGGCTGCCGCAGTAGGCGATCGTCCCGTCGATGACCGCGATCTTGCGGTGGTTGCGGAGGTCGATGCGGTCGAAGAACATTCGCAAGATGCCCACCGGCAGCGCAACCACGACATTGACGCCGCTCTCGCGCAGCCTGCGGACCATCCTGCCGCGCAGGAAATGCTTGGCGCCCACCGCATCTACAAGCACGCGGCACTCGACACCTCGTGCGGTAGCACGCACGAGTGCATCCACCACTTCCTCGATGGGTCCCGGATTGTCCTTCTGCCAGATGTAATACAGCAGGTGGCAGTGCGACTTGGCGGCGTCGATGTCCGTCACCAGCGCTGCAAGCACCTGATGTGCATCGGCCATGAGCGTGAGTTTGTTGTCCCTGAGCGGGGGGAGCCCCGTGACGGCGGTGCCGAAGCGCGCGACAGGTGCCCAGGCCTCGGGCTCGTGGTCCTTGTCTTCATCGGGCTGCTGGTGCCGCCACAGCGTTCCGGCCCGCTCGTCGAGGTCCTTGGTCAGGGCAATGTAGCGGCGAAGCCGGCGCGAGCCCAGCCGGCTCTCCCCGATCATGAAGTACAGCAGCGCGCCAACAAACGGGAGAAATGCCAGCACCGCGAGCCACATCAGCGAGACGTTGACGGGGCGGCGGCGATAAATAATCTGCGCGGCGACCGCGATGCGGATCGCGAGTTCCGCCACGAAGAGCCAGGAGGGGATGGTGAAGAGTCCGAACATACGGCGCGTCGTCCCCTGAGCGCGATCGGACGCGGCGTGATAGTAACGGTGCGGGGGGG
>Ga0163147_10009552_pt1 | contig 10470 bp, 6 predicted proteins | sample OliLakLV19MP6G1_FD_148597 | JGI IMG/M metagenome (GOLD analysis project Ga0163147, IMG submission 148597) | Freshwater microbial mat bacterial communities from Lake Vanda, McMurdo Dry Valleys, Antarctica- Oligotrophic Lake LV.19.MP6.G1 | ecosystem: Environmental > Aquatic > Freshwater > Lake >... | reverse complement strand
AACCTACACCATGCGACACTTTATTGTTCTTCTTTTTGCAACATTTGTCCTGATAGGCAGCAGTTGCTCTTTATTCAAAGATCTACCTACCACCACCACCACCACCACCACCACGAATCCTGAAGCACCTGCCCAGTATGCTGCCAAAAGCGGAGTAGAGTTACAACGCGACTACATTCTGAGTTATAAAGATGCTGCCCAAATCGAAATGCAACGCGGCGGTGTGCCAGCCAGCATCATCCTCGCACAGGGCTTGCTCGAAAGTGCTGCCGGGCAGAGTGAACTGGCCCGCGAAGCCAACAACCATTTCGGCGTAAAATGCGGCGGTACCTGGAAAGGTAGTACCTACAAGAAAAAAGACGACGATCGCGACAGCGACGGTAACCTCACCGAGTCCTGCTTTCGCAAATACACAAAAGTGGCCGAATCCTACTACGACCACGGCGAATTCCTGCGCGATCCGAAAAAAGCCAACCGGTATGGCTTTCTCTTCAATTTGGACCGCACAGATTACAAAGGCTGGGCGCGCGGCCTGCAATCCGCCGGTTATGCTACTTCCAGCGACTATTCTGATAAACTCATTAATTTGATTGAACGCTACCAACTGTACGAATATGATCAGGGCAGATCACCCATCATACAGCCGAATACTTCGCCCAACCAGCCCGTGAAACCCACTGATCCCGGTGCTGTCAGCGGCAGCAACCCCGGGACCTCAAGCGGTCCACAACTGGCCCCCTTGCAGCGCATCGGCAGGATCAATAACGTCAAAGTGGTGCTTTCCCAACCCGGCGAGTCGCTGGATGATGTTGCCCGCTTGTATCGCATCAGTACCGACAAAGTAGTGAACTATAATGAGCGGCACTATCCGCCAGGATTCAAATTGGCCGAAAATACCCGGATTTTCATCCAAGACAAACGCAGCAAATGGAGCGGCCGGGCGACCGAGCACTTCGTGCAGGAAGGTCAGACGATGTTTGATATCTCGCAGCAATACGGCGTTTGTCTGGAAAAACTGCTGTCACGCAACGGACTCCGCCCCAATGAAGAACCTGCCGTCAGCGAAAAAATAAAACTCAAAGGCACCCGCCCCAAAAGTGATGTGGTGCGGCTGCGCGATATTGCTAACGACCCCCTGCCTGTGAATGCACAGCCTGGCACTTTGCCCTCCAGTAAACCTGCTGTCACCACTGACGGCAAAATGACCACCGAGGACGAGCCACTTTTTGAAATAGAAGGGGATGAAGAGAATAAAAAACCAACGCCTGCAACAACAATCCCCACACAGCCCACTTTGCCTCCAGCGCAACCCCGTCCGGCTACTTCTGGCAACAACCCTGTCAATCCTTCCAATCCTAACCCGCCTGTCTATCAGCCGAACAATACCTGGCAACCTTCCCAGCCTGTTCAGCCACCTGTACAGGTGCCAAGTGGCTACCACTTGGTGCAGCCGAAGGAAACGCTTTATGCGATTTCCCGAAAATACAGCCTGACCGTTCCGAGGCTAAAAGAATTGAACAACCTAAAAAACGACAATATTCAAACAGGACAAATGCTGAGAATAAGATAAAAATCTGGTCAATGGTCACTTACCACATTGACCGTTGACCGTTGACCGTTGACCGTTGACCGTTGACTATTGACCGTTGACCGTTGACCAGTGACTATTGACCGTTGACCAGTGACTATTGACCGTTGACCAGTGACTATTGACCAGTGACTATTGGCCATTGACCGACCCTCATAAACCATTATCAACCCTCATAAACCTTTATCAACCCTCATAAACCATTATCAACCCTCATAAACCATTATCAACCCTCATAAACCTTTATCAACCCCCATAAACCTTTATCAACCCTCATAAACCTTTATCAACCCTCATAAACTATTATCAACCCTCATAAACCTTTATCAACCCTCATAAACCTTTATCAACCCTCATAAACCTTTATCAACCCCCATAAACCATTATCAACCCTCATAAACCATTATCAACCCTCATAAACCTTTATCAACCCTCATAAACCATTATCAACCCTCATAAACCATTATCAACCCTCATAAACAATTATCAACCCTCATAAACCATTATCAACCCTCATAAACCATTATCAACCCTCATAAACCTTTATCAACCCTCATAAACCATTATCAACCCTCATAAACCATTATCAACCCTCATAAACCATTATCAACCCTCATAAACCATTATCAACCCTCATAAACCTTTATCAACCCTCATAAACCATTATCAACCCTCATAAACCATTATCAACCCTCATAAACCTTTATCAACCCTCATCAACCTTTATCAACCCTCATAAACCTTTATCGTGACTATTGGCCATTGACTATTGGCCATTGACCGTTGACCATTGACCACTTTATTTTATGAGTTACATCCTTGCCATAGACCAAGGCACTACTTCCACCCGCGCCATCGTATTTGATCGGCAAGGAAATATCATCGCTGTTGCACAGCAGGAAATCACCCAATATTTTCCCAAGCCAGGCTGGGTGGAGCATAACCCGGTCGAAATCTGGGAATCAGTGCAATGTACGGTTCGGGAGGTGATGGAAAAAGTTGGTCCGCACAGCATCTCTGCCGTCGGCATCACCAACCAGCGGGAAACGACCGTCGTGTGGGACAAGCGAACCGGTAAGCCGGTATATAATGCCATTGTGTGGCAAAGCCGACAAACCGTGGATGTATGTGAAGCACTGAAAGCCAAGGGGTTAGATCCAGAAGTGCGCTATAAAACTGGCTTGCTGATTGATGCTTATTTCTCCGGGACCAAAATAAAGTGGATCCTGGATAACGTCCCGGGCGCCCAGGCCGATGCGTATGCCGGGCACCTGATTTTCGGAACCATTGACACCTGGCTGCTCTGGAACCTGACCGAAGAACGTATCCACGCCACCGACTACACCAATGCTTCCCGCACGATGCTTTACAACATCCGGGAGTTGAGTTGGGACGTTGATTTATGTGCAGCACTGGATGTGCCGATGGCTATGCTTCCGAAAGTCATGGACTCATCGGCGATTTACGGCTATGTCCGCGCAGACTTACTTGGGCTTTCCGCTCAGGAAGAAGCAGTTCCGGTCAGCGGTATCGCAGGGGACCAGCAAGCAGCGTTGTTCGGGCAGGGTTGTTTTGCCGAAGGCATGGCGAAAAATACCTACGGCACAGGATGTTTTATGTTGATGAATACTGGAAGTCACGCAGTTGCGTCGCAAAATGGATTGCTTACCACGATTGCCTGGAGTCTGAACGGGAAAGTGGAATACGCATTGGAAGGGTCCATTTTTGTAGCAGGCAGCGCAGTCAAATGGATGCGGGACACCGTCGAACTATTTTCTGACGCCGCCGAGACGGAGCATTATGCCCTCAGTTTGTCGTCGTCAGAAGGGGTTTATTTTGTACCCGCCTTTGTAGGACTCGGTACGCCGTACTGGGATTCGGAGGTGCGGGGTGCTATTTTCGGCCTGACAGGGGGCAGCAGTCGCTCGCACCTGATCCGGGCGACCCTCGAAAGTGTGGCTTACCAGACCAAGGATGTGCTGTCGGTGATGGAACAGGACTCCGGCATCCGGCTTCGCACCTTGCGCGTGGATGGCGGGATGGTGCGCAACAACTTCCTGATGCAGTTTCAAAGCGACATGCTCCGGGTACAGGTGGAACGGCCGGTCGTGCAAGAGACCACTGCCCTGGGGGCTGCCTATCTCGCGGGCCTGGCGGTCGGTTACTGGAAGGACAAGGAAGATATTGCCGGCAACTGGCAATTGGATGTGGCTTTTCAGCCCGAGATGTCGGAAGAGGAATCTGTGCGGTTACACGCAGGATGGGGAAAAGCAGTAGAGGCCGCGCGGGTATTCAAGATTTGAAATTATTGCTTTCCATATCCTTTCCCCCAGGATCGCCAGCGCATTTGCAGTACTCCGAGGATGGCTTCGCGGATAATTTTCAGCGACATTTTTGACTGCCCTTTTTCGCGGTCCTTGAACGTGATGGGCACCTCCTTGACCGCAAAGCCAAGGGTATGCGCTGCGAATTTCATTTCGATCTGAAAGGCATATCCAATGAACTTGATTCGGTTCAAGTCAATGGTTTCCAACGTTTTGCGACGATAGCAGATAAATCCGGCGGTCGGATCGGCTACAGGCATCCACAACATAATTTGCACATAAATGGAAGCCCCGCGAGAAAGGAAAATACGGTCGAACGGCCAGTTCACGACACTTCCACCCGGGCAATAGCGAGAACCGACTGCCAGGTCGGCACCCTCATCGCGGCATTTACCGAGTAAGCGGGGTAAGTCGGCAGGATTGTGGGAAAAGTCCGCATCCATCTCGAAAAAATAATCGTAGCCGCGCTCCAGTCCCCACTGGAATCCGGCAATATACGCCGTACCGAGGCCAAGTTTGCCGGAACGCTCCAGCAAGTGCAGCTGCCCGGAGAATTCGGTCGCTTGCAGATCACGGACAATTTGCGCTGTGCCGTCAGGTGAAGCATCGTCTACAATCAGCACATGGAATACCTCCGACTGCGCGAGCGCTGCCCGCACGATGGCTTCTACATTTTCTTTCTCGTTGTAGGTTGGGATGATAACGATGGAACCAGCCAAAACTCGGAGGGGTAAATAGATGGACGATTGTGGATGGACGGATTATGGTTGCTAACTGGCTGAGGCGTCTGGTTGCTATAATCAGCCACTGTCAACTTTAGTATTACGGGTTTGCTTGCGTAAATGTTGTAGATTACAACGTAAACCCACCCGACTTTATAGCGAATGACAGAACGAACACCGACACCGAAATGATGAGTCCGAACATGAAAATATTATAACAGATGCTCAGATAGCGATATTTCTTGGCCAGCACGATACCGAGAAAATACAGGTCACGGCTCATAGAACTATACAGAAATTCCGGGTCTTTCAGCATTTCGTTCACCCCCCACTGAAAGTCTTCCAGTGGCATATTGTAAAAATTTCCAAAGAATAACAGATTCGCTTTTCGCTGTTTAATGGCTTCCCGGGTGACTTTGCCTTCTGTCACTTTGGGGCGAGTGGCGAGTGTTGCAAAAATCATCGAGCCCAGGCAGGTAAGCAGCAACAGAATCGTTGGAAGTACCATCTCCGGGCTGTTCTCCAGTTTGGGCAGCAGGTTGGATGCCAGGATGGAAATAACGATGGCGTTGACAGAGAGCATCAGGTTGGCTTTGCTATCGGCCATCGAACTGAGGTTGGTGTGGGTCCGGTAAGTAGTGCGGTACATTGTTTCCACCCCCCGCCCCATGCGGGCTTGTTTGAGTTCGTTTTCGCTTTCCCGGAGTATTTTATCCAGGTCGTTGTCGTTGCCTATTTTTTTATCGTCTTTGATGGCGAGTTCATCTACCGTCGCTGCTTTATCGGGGTTGAGGCGGCGCTTTTGCTTCAACAGCTGCTGAATATGCTTGGCTTTGCGCTTGTTGAACAGATCCTGTGCGACGGCTGTGTGGTATTCATGGGCAAGCATGAAGTTGAGTTCAAACTCCACCCATTCCTGCTCGCTCATCACATTCCGGCCTGTCAGTATGAGTTCTTGCCGGTATTTGCCCGTGCGATCCCAATAGAGCTCCATGCCCAGATGGCTGAGGTCGGCATCGCAAATAATTTTTTCGAGGGTCGTATTGGGCTGTTGCGGCACCTTGGTCGCGCGAATGCAACCAAATACGATTTGCAACTCCTCGTCAGTGATTTTACCTCTCAGGTAATGGTCGGCGTTGGTACAACTCCGCTCTTCGTGGTTCACAGAACCTTCAGAGTATCCCGTGTCGTGAAACCAGACTGCCACCTGGAGCAGCATCATTTCCTTTTCTGTCAAATGAAACCCTTCCCCAATGATGTGGGCCGCAGCCACCGTCTGTACGGTGTGTTCCAAGTCATGAAAGACATACTCCGGCGAGATGTGCTGGGCAAAGTAGTCTTTGATATACGCTTCGATTTCGTGTAACAGGTGTTCGTTGACAGTCATGTTCAAGTTATTGGCGGGCAAAGGTAGAAAAAGGAAGGGGCAAAAAATAAGGGGCAAATAGCAAAAGGCAAAGGAACAAACTTAGTATAGTTGCTCCCTGCCTTTTGCTACTTGCCCCTCATTTTTGATGGGTATCTGACATTTAATGCCTGCCCCACAACTCAACCACGGCCTTTCCACGCGCCAAATTTTTCGTATCGTACCAAAAAACCACTTTTTGAATGACCCGTTTGTTGCCCGGTAAGTCAATCACACGGGTTTCTGCGCCAGCGGGAATATTGCTGCGGACCTCGATTTCATCCACTTCACCGGTGCCATAATGGATCACGATTTTGTGCAGATTTGTTTGAAAATGAATTATGGGGGCTCGGATATAATGAAAAGCACGTGGTTTAAATGATACACAGGCTTTAACAAAGCATTTTAAGAGGCCAATTCTGCTTTCAAAAACTGTCCCGTCCAACTCGCCTTTACCCGGGCTACTTCTTCCGGTGTACCGGTCGCTATGATGGCCCCGCCGCGAAAACCACCTTCCGGACCGACATCAATGATGTGATCGGCCATTTTTACGACGTCGAGGTTGTGCTCGATGACAATCACCGTGTTGCCTTTTTCTACCAGTTTATTCAGCACCGCCAGCAGTTGCCGGATGTCTTCAAAATGGAGGCCGGTGGTCGGTTCGTCGAGGATATAAATGGTGCGGCCCGTGTCTTTTTTGCTGAGTTCTTCGGCGAGTTTTACGCGCTGGGCCTCGCCGCCGCTGAGCGTAGTCGCCTGCTGGCCCAGCGTGATATAGCCCAGCCCAACATCCTGCAAAGTCTTAATTCTCCGGTAGATGGACGGGATCGGCTGGAAAAACTCCGCTGCTTCATTGATCGTCATATCCAGCACGTCGGAAATGGATTTGCCCTTGTACAGCACTTCCAGCGTCTCACGGTTGTAGCGGCGGCCCTGACAACGTTCGCAATGCACCTGCACGTCGGGCAGGAAATTCATCTCAATGGTACGCAAGCCCGCGCCTTCACACACTTCGCAGCGCCCGCCTTTTACGTTGAAAGAAAAACGACCCGGACCGTAGCCCCGGATTTTCGCCTCCGGCGAATCGGAAAAGAGTTTTCGAATGTCACTGAATACATTGGTGTAGGTAGCCGGATTGGAGCGCGGTGTGCGTCCGATGGCGCTCTGGTCAATTTCGATCACTTTGTCCAGATATTCCAACCCGGTGACTTTCTGGTATTTGAGCGGGCGTTTCAGGCTGTTGAAAAAGTGCTGCTGAAGGATTGGATAAAGTGTCTCATTGATCAGCGAACTTTTGCCGCTTCCGCTTACGCCCGTGACGCAGATAAAAGTGCCGAGTGGTAAACGGAGGTGGGTATTCTTCAGGTTATGTCCGACCGCACCTTCGATTTCGAGCCAATGGCCGTTGCCAGGGCGGCGTGTTTGGGGCAATTCCAGTCTGGTGCGACCCGCCAGATAGTCGGAAGTTTTGGTGGGATTCTTCAAAAAATCGGCGGGTGTACCGATGTCCACGATGTGACCGCCATGTTTTCCTGCACCTGGGCCCAGGTCAATCAGGTAGTCGGACTCCAGCATGATATCGCGGTCGTGTTCCACCACCAGGACCGTGTTGCCGATGTCGCGAAGGTTTTTGAGGGCCTGGATCAGGCGCTGGTTGTCGCGCTGGTGCAGGCCGATGCTCGGTTCGTCGAGGATATAAGTGATGCCAGTGAGTTGGGAGCCGATCTGGGTGGCCAGTCGGATGCGCTGGCTTTCGCCGCCGCTGAGGGTACGGGCCGGGCGGTTGAGTGCCAGGTAGTCGAGGCCGACTTGCAGCAGGAATTTGAGTCGGAACCGGATTTCTTTCAACACATCCTTCGCAATCGCCCGTTGCCGTTCACTCATCTGAGCATCCACATTTTCCAGGGTATCATGTAGTTCGGTCAAATCCATATCGGCCAGTTCGGCAATGTTGCGTTCGCCGATTTTAAACCACAGGCTTTCCTTTTTCAAGCGCGACCCGCCACATTCCGGACAAGGGATCGTCATGATAAAATCCTCGGCCCATTGGCGGATTTTCTCACTCCCGGCTTCTATATACTGGCGTTTGAGCATGTTTACCAGGCCGTCGAACGGGAGGTTATAACTCCACTCTTCGCCACCCCAGGTCATATCTACCTTGATCTCGTCGCCGCCGTATAAGATGGCGTTCATTACGACTTCCGGCAGGTCTTTGACTGGTGTGCTGAACGAAAAATTATGCTTCTTCGCCAGCGCCCGCAGTTGTTTGAACAGCATATTCTCCCGAACCTCCCCGAGCGGAACGATGCCTACTTCGTTGATATTCTTCGTATTGTCCGGAATAATACGCGCCATGTCCACTTCGTGCATATCTCCCAGGCCCTTGCAGTTCGGGCACATGCCATAGGGCGAGTTGAAAGAAAACGTGTTGGGCGACGGCTCTTCGTAGGAGATGCCGGAGTCGGGGCACATCAGGTTTTTAGAGAAAATGGCTGGTTGTTGGTTATTAGTTGTCGGTTGTCGGTTGTCGGTCACTGGTTGGCCATCTGATTCATCATTCCTCGCTCCTCGTTGTTCCAGATCCACCACCTGCAACATTCCATCTCCCAGCCGCATGGCGATCCGCACACTCTCCGTCAATCGCTCTCCACGGTCGTCGCCGGTGCGCAGCCGGTCCACGACAATCTCGATGTCGTGGATTTTATAACGGTCTATTTGCATGCCCGGCGCGATGTCCTGAATCTCGCCGTCTATCCGGACTTTGGTGTAGCCCTGCTTCCGAATTTGCTCAAACAACTCCCGGTAATGGCCTTTGCGGGAGCGGACGACCGGGGCGAGGAGCGCGATTTTACGGTCGGCGAACCGCTCCAGAATGTTCTGGACGATCTGCTCCTCGGTATATTTCACCATTTTTTTTCCGGTCACATGGGAGTACGCCTCGCCCGCCCGGGCGAACAACAAACGCAAAAAATCGTAGACTTCCGTGACCGTACCCACCGTGGAGCGCGGGTTGCGCCCGGTCGTTTTTTGTTCGATGCTGATGACCGGCGAAAGCCCTGTAATCTGCTCTACGTCAGGTCGTTCCATCTCACCGATAAACTGCCGCGCATAGCTGCTCAACGTCTCCATGAACCGCCGCTGCCCCTCGGCATAAATGGTATCGAACGCCAGCGAACTTTTGCCGCTGCCGCTTACCCCGGTGATAACCACCAACTTATTGCGCGGGATGCGCACGTCCACGTTTTTAAGGTTGTGCGCGCGGGCGCCAATGACTTCAATGAATTGGTTGTCGGTTATTGGTTGTTGGTTATCAGTTATTGGTTGCTGGTTATCGGTTGCCGCAGCCTCCGTGGGGGCTGCCATTTGTGCTTTTGCTTTTGCCATTTCGCGGAGAAAACAATGGGATGCGGTACAGGTTTTGGGAAAAGGCAAAAGTAGGGTAGTTGGGGATAAAAAAACGAATTGTTTTAAAAATTGATGGGGGACAAAGCGCGGCGTGTTTTGTGACATACACCCTAATCACACTATCTTTCCGCCACAATACCCAACCCAATATGCTCAACACTTCCGTTGACATTTTCCTGAAACTCGTGCAGCAAGCCTACGCAGGCTTGAAAGGCTACGCGCAGGAGCATGATTTTTTTAAAACGGCTACAAACGATTATTTCGCTGGCCTATAAACGCCGTCGTGAGTCCATCGGCAGAAATAGTAACCGTTACCTCTTTTTTAATGCCATTATTAATCTTGCAGTAAACTTTATCACTACAATTATCGTAACTATCCAGCCGCTTTGAAATGCTTTTGCCATACGACCTCGGAGCGGTCAGAGGTTTGTAGAAATGTAGCATTTCAATGTTTTCCTGACTTCTCCGAGGTCGGAAATCATAAGTATTTAGGGGCGGCTGGATAGTTACGAACCTCGCTCAGGTAAGAAAAATCTGCTGTGTTGACCGTAGCGATCATTTCCACATTATTGGCGAGCATGACCGAATCTACTTCCAGATCAAAAACCCGGGTTCCGCGCGGTGCATACTTTTTGAAAAGAGTATCAAAAATTTGCAGGCTTGCGGCGGTAGGATAAAGCACGATGATGTTATTGAAAATATCGGAAAGCAACTGCTCAACGTGTGCTTTGGGATAGTTCAATTTGGTCATTACAGCCACACACTCAGTAATATTTTTGGTGGTCGTAAACAACCGCAATTGCGGAGATGTAAACAGCGCAGCAGCCTTGCTATGAAATGGCGAGGAACTGTCGTAGGCATAGATGAAGATGTTGGTGTCCAACAGCACGTCAATCATCGTAAGGAACGCGGCACCCATAACTTAGTCATTTTAGGTCAACCATTTTTTCATCAGACAACACTATTTTTCTGCGAATAGTGGGGCTATTTAAAGAAAAATAGGGGCCGTATGATGGAACAAAGGGT
>Ga0163147_10009551_pt1 | contig 10471 bp, 7 predicted proteins | sample OliLakLV19MP6G1_FD_148597 | JGI IMG/M metagenome (GOLD analysis project Ga0163147, IMG submission 148597) | Freshwater microbial mat bacterial communities from Lake Vanda, McMurdo Dry Valleys, Antarctica- Oligotrophic Lake LV.19.MP6.G1 | ecosystem: Environmental > Aquatic > Freshwater > Lake >... | reverse complement strand
GAACAGCATCTCCGCGGCCTGACGAGCGTCTTCGGAGGCAGGGAATCGCCGAGTGATCTCTTGCTGCACCGCCAGGTAACTCTCCATATTGTTATGCTGGAGGTTGAGTCCGGCGAGGTCTCTCAGTTGTTTCAGCGCGAGTGATTCAGGCAGGCGAGCCCCGACGTTCTGCAGTTCACCAATCAGTGAATCTTCAGTCGTCGCCAGCTTCAGATGACCGCTGAGTGCTGACGACTCGATGTAAGCGGCCTGAACCGTCTCCCTGAGCGGATCACTGTCCTCACGACTGCGCGGCAGATACGGTCGACGCGCGTTGGATTTCAGAGCATTCTGCAGGCCATCGAAGAGATTCGGTACGGCGACGGAGTCTCCTGAATCCCACAGAATCTCATAACCGGCTCGAGACCGGATCAAAGCTGTACTTGAGATGTGTGCATCATCTTCAAAGAGTTTCGTCACGGCATCGCACAACAGGCCGGTCGTTGTGCCGATGGACACCAGCAGTTCGGAATCATCGAACGACAGCGTCGCCGTTCGGTCAGCCGGAACCCTGCTGACAATACGTTCCACAGACCAGGCCTGCAGGCCCATCAGAGCGAGCAAATCATCCTCCGCTTCCGAAGATGCGGCGAGCCTCATCGCTTCCGGAATGACATTGCAGAGAAGCGCCGCAACGGCATCGTCGTCGGATCTGGGTTCGATCACGATCACCGACGGCCGCCAGTTGCGGATGTCTCGGGCGATGCGCAGCGGCAACAGCGTGCGCAGGCGTCCGTCGGTCTGGTGATTCCATTCCGCGATCAGCTGTGCAGACGATCGATGGTGCTCTGGTTTCGTCCGAGGGAACATCCAGTCCGCGACAGAGTCGTTGCCGCCGAACTGAGTCACCGCCAGATGCGTCCGCTCTGACATCGCCGCGGCGTTCTCGGTGGATAACGCACCGGAGTCATCCAGCGGCTGCGAGCGTTGCACGGTCACCGCACGAACGCCGGTTTCTCCGGAGGCATTTGCAAGCAGTTGCCAGGGAGCTCGATCGGCGTCGGTGATCAGAGTCATCACGCCGGATCTCAGACCTGCCGATCGAACGGCTTGCCAGGAAATCCCTTTGTCGTCGGATTTCAGTATCTGTCCAAAGCTGCCGACGGCCAGAACATTGGTTTCCGACAGACAACGCAACCGGGTCACGCGGCCCGTCATGGGAAGCGGATGAATGGTCCATTCCGCACCAGCCGTTTCCGATCTCAGAACTGCACAGCCGGGATTACCGGCAATGAGTACCGTTGAACCGTGCTGCGCGACCGTGTGCAGATCCATCACGTCACTCAACCCGTCTGGAAAGTTTCCGGGTGGAGTCTGCCAGGTGACCCCGGCATTGGCCGTGTTCATCACATGACCGCCATCGCCGACGATCCAGCCATTGCCGTCCGTTCCGAGCGACACAGCTCGGACTTGCCGCAACGTGGGTTGCGGCGGATTGATGACGACCGCCTGCTGCGATACAACGACGGCGTAGCTCAGGTGCTGCCCGACGACGATCCCCTCGGATTTGCTCAGAAATTGCGCTGCAGACCACGGGCCGCCGGCACGGTCCGTCGGAATCGCCGACCAGGTTTGTCCGCCGTCTGCGGAGTGAAAAATTCCGTGCCCGGCGTTGCTTCGAACGGGAGGCGTCACAGCAATTGCTTCCTCAAGTCCAAAGAACTGCACATGCAGAATGCCTGGCAGCTCAACAGTCGGGACAACCTGCAGTTCGTGTGCGGTCGAGGCATTCCGCGCGCAAAGGTCATTCCAGGTTTTTCCGCCATCGCGAGTCTGCAGCAGCACTGCAACCTGTTGGCTTGTGCCCGGAATCATCCGCAGGCCGGCGATCCATCCCACTTTGCTGGTCAGGAAGCATGTCGAACGCAGACTGCATTCGAATGGAGTGATCCGTGTTGTCCACGTCTGCCCGCCATCATTGGAAACACAGACGACTCCGCGTTCGCCGACGGCCCAGCACTGCTCACCAACGCTGCAAACATCGTTGAGTGTTGAGTCTTCTGCGATGGCTTTCGTTCTCGGCACTGGCCCCGAAAAAAAAACTGAGGTCGGCGGGTCTTCTAAGATCAGCTCAAATGCCGGGACGTTAGCCGCCTTAGCCGACTGTCTGCCAGGCACCGTCCGTGGAATTCTTGTCGAGCCCGTTGTTCGCGGACGCAAACTCGAGGTGCCGCTGGACTCTGCGGTTGGCTCATTTCGCGGGGCAGAAGAAGAATCCGGCTCCGAGAGTTCAAAACCTGATTCATCCTGCGTTCGCGCGTCAGCCGTTAACTGCGAAACAAGCAACAGCGTGGCGATGATTGTTATTCGGTGAGTCATCCGTGACTCCTGTCAGTCAGTTGAATGTTCGAAGGCAGCGCGTTTGTCAGGTCCGGAGTCAGGCACTTCAGAGTTTGCTCATCCCGCGACACGTTACCAGCTGAGGCGCTGCGCGGGGATACGGATGTCTGACAACACGCAGTTTCTGCCGAAGTACGACTCAGCGTGGCCCGGTCTGTGTGTTCATCGCCACCGGGTTGAACCGGTGGCGGGACGACAAATCAGCCGGCACGCAGCCGTCAACGACGGTAGCGAACTTCACCATCCACGATCACGGTCGTCACGCGACCGGTGAACCGCTGGCCGTCGAAGGGGGTATTGCGGCTCTTCGAGCGGAATTCCGAAGCGTTCACAGTCCATTGTTCAGTCGGGTCGATCAGCGTGATGTCTGCCAGCTGTCCGACGGAAAGCGTCCCCAGGGGCAGTCCCAGGATTGAGGCAGGGCCAGTGGTGAGGCGGGCAATCAATTCGGGCCAAGTCAGATGACCTGGCTCAATCAACGCTTTGACACAAACCGGTAACAGGGTTTCCAGTCCGCTGATTCCGAACGGCGCGATATCGAGTTCGACCTGCTTCTTTTCAGCCGCGAGCGGCTGATGGTCGGCTGAAATCGCACTGAGAGTGCCGTCCTTTAGCCCTGCGATGAGCGCATCAATGTGATCCTGACTTCGCAGCGGCGGGAGGCACTTGAACATCGTGTCGAACGAGTCCATCAACGCATCGGTCAACAGCAGATGATGGGGCGTGACGTCGGCTGTAACTTTCAGACCGCGGGCCTGAGCCGCGCGGATGCGGTCGACAGAATCCCGCGTCGTCACGCTCATCAGATGCACGCGACCATCGGTCAGTTCGGCGAGCGCGATGTCGCGACCGGTCATGATGTCCTGAGCGGCCGCCGGGATTCCTCGCAGGCCCAGCCGAGTGGACTCGAACCCCTCGTGCATGACTCCGCCGTCGGTGAGTTCCGGCACCATGGCAAAGTGCAGAATCGGGCGGTCGAACATCCGTGTATATTCGAGAGCACGCCGCATGACCTCGGCGTTGGCGACCGCATGACGACCGTCAGTGAATCCCACGGCTCCGCCTTCCACCAGTTGGCCGATCTCTGCCAGCTCTTCGCCTTTGCTTTCCTTCGTGACGGCACCCAACGCGAAGACGCGGCAATTCCGCGCTCGATCCGCCTGCAGGCGAATGAATTCCGCAGCTGAGCGAGTGTCGACGACGGGGTTGGTATCAGGCATCGCCGCGATGGCTGTGAATCCGCCGGCGAGCGCAGCAGCGGTACCCGTGGCGGTTGATTCGTCTTCTTCAAAACCCGGTTCGCGGAGGGACACATGGGTATCGATGAATCCGGGGCTTACGATCCGGCCGGTGGCATCAATGACGATCGTTCCAGGCCCTGGTGCAGACTGCGTTCTGCCGGCGATCCCGGCTGTCACTGCGACGATCCTGCTGTTCTCGATCAAAACATCGGCGATGCAGTCGATGTTGTTCGCCGGATCGATCACCCGTCCGCCGGAAATCAGCAGCGTGCTCATGATCGTGCCTCCTGGCGTTTTCGGCGTTCCTGAGTCAGCAGAGTGAGACAGGCCATACGGATCAGCAGTCCGTTCGAAACCTGATTGAGAATGGCCGAATGCGGCCCGTCGGCAACTTCAGGCGTCAGTTCCACGCCGCGATTGATCGGTCCTGGGGCGAGCACCAGCAGGCTGTCTTTGGCTCGTCGGATTCTGTCGCCGTTCATCCCGTAGAAATGAGCGTACTCGGCAATCGACGGAAAGAACGCACCTCGCTGTCGTTCAAACTGGACTCGCAGCAGATTCACGCAGTCGACCTCAGGCAGGATCTCGTCAAGGTTGTAGGCCACTTCAACACCGAGCCGCGCGATATCGTTTGGGATCAGTGTCGCAGGACCGCAGACGATGACTCGCGCACCAAGTGTGACAAGGCCGTGAATGTTCGACCTCGCAACTCGGCTGTGACGAATATCGCCGACGAGCGCGACGGTCAGCCCGGCGATCCGACCACGTTGCCTGCGGATCGTGTAGATATCGAGCAGCCCCTGCGTCGGATGCTCATGAGTTCCGTCGCCTGCGTTCAGCACTCCCGCCTTCAGGTGTCGAGCCAGCAAATGAGGCGCGCCCGGAGTGCGATGCCGGCAGACAACCAGATCCACTCCCATCGCCTCGATCGTCAGCGCCGTGTCGATGAATGTCTCGCCCTTGGACAGGCTGCTGGAACTCGCCGAAAAGTCGACTGTGTCCGCTCCCAGTCGCCGGGCGGCAAGGCTGAAGCTGGTTCTGGTGCGGGTCGAGTTTTCGAAGAATAGATTCGCGACGACCTGACCACGGAGGACATCGAGCCGCTGCGTCCCTCCGTGCGTAATCTGGTCGTAATGAGCGGCCAGGTCCAGAACGGTCGTGAGCTGCTCCGACGACAATCGCTCCAGCCCCAGCAGATGAGGTTCGCCCCAGAGACCACTCAGAGGGATTTCTGACAGTTGCATCAAACCTCCGCGATTCTTCAACATTGTGCCCCGACGCTCCGCGGCGGGAATGAAGCCCGTTATCCGTCCAACAGGACCAATCGGACGTATGCGACGCATCAGACGTGACCAGCAATGCCGCACCGCGACTCTACCCCGGCAGGTCTGTCCGTTCAATTCCCGGATCGATCTTGACCGAAATTTGGAAAACGTACAAAGTCCTAAGCCTTGATGGAGAACTGACCGGCGGATTCTGCAACGACCGGGTTCGAGTGGTCTCCGGCAGACAGACTGCGCGGGCTCACTTCAGACACGCGGGCTGTCTCAACGTTTCTCAATTCACCTGCCAGGGAAGGATGGTGAACCATGCGGATTCAGCGCTGGGCTGCCGGGTTGTTTGTAACATGCTATCTGATATGGCTCTCGGTCGGAGTCGTCGGACATGCACTGAAGATCGGGCTGGTGAACAATACCCTCGGCTATTTCGTGGTCTGGGACATGTTCTGCGGCTGGACGGCGTATGACAACCGCACGCACATCATCGGCGAAGACGCCGACGGCAACTTCTATGATGTCCGCGAACCGTGGGGCGCATTCACTCCGTTCGGCAACGTTGCCCGCATCAACTACGACGTGGGCAACACGCTGATTCCCCGACACATCGAGCATGTGCTGAGCCGCACATCACATCCGCCGATCGACCGCGTCTACGTCGTGCAGGAGATCTGGCCGAAGCAGTTCAACGTCCCGGACCACCTTTGGTCGCGGTACTTTCATGAACCGAAAGAAAAGGTCTCGTACTTCAATCTGCGAGCCATCTGCCGCGCGGACGGAATGCCGATTGAAGTGTATCCGGACTGGTTCAACGCTCAGACGATGCAGTCCATTGCTGACAATCCCAGACTGCAGAACGCCTCCCGGCAGGCCACGCCGTATTTCAACACATTCTTCAATCCAAAGACGATGGATTCAGCGGCCTCATTCAGAAATGCATCAGATGATGACGGGCTGAGTACAAACTGAAGCAAACTCGGACGCTTGTCGGATTCTCAATATCATGAAGCTGGAGATCGCTATGCAAACGACCGACACCAACCGATTTTCGCTCTTTAGTAGCGTGCGGAATTTCTTTTTTGCTGAGCAGTCGCCGTACGCGATGGCGCTGGTGCGGATGTTTCTGCCGGCCGTTGCACTGGTGCCGATGATCCGACGATTCGGGCGCGTTCGGGAAATGTATTCATCCGACGGTGCTCCGCTTCAGCTGTTTCAGATTTACGGCGAGGGAAGTCCATTGCCCGAGTTGCCGGCCTCGTTCGCGGCGGCCTTATACGGGCTCATGATTTTTGCGCTGATCTGCGGAGTATTCGGTTTCCGAACACGGCTGGCGCTGATGATCGGGACTCCGCTGTACATCTATTTCAATCTGCTGGACTGTGCCGGAACAATGACCAAGTATTCGGTCATGGCGGCTCACATGCTGGTGATTCTTTCGCTGTCTCATTGCGGTTCCGTCTGGTCGATCGATGCTATCCTTCGACGATCGAAAGAAGCGGCGGCGGCGACAGCGATACCTCCGCGATTTCCCGTCTGGCCGGCTCGTCTGATTCAGATTCTGTTCTGCGTTGTCTATCTCGGAGCAGCGATCACGAAGATTCAGACCGCCTCGTTTTTCAGCGGTGAACAGATGAAGTACTGGATGCTGAGCAACTGGAACTACGATAATCCGGTCGGTGAGATCATGGCGACTTCGACGCCGCTGCTGCTGGCGAGCGGCTACATCGCCGTCCTGTGGGAAATCGGTTTTGGGCTCCTCGCATGGCGTCCGATCGGTCGGTTTTTTGCGCTCGGAATGGGGTGTGCCTTCCATTTCATGACGTGGCTGACTCTGGGACTGTATATTTTTCCCCTGATCTGCATCAGCGGCTACCTGGCATTTCTTACCGAGCAGGATATCGTCGCGATCCGGCAGTTTGTGCATCGCCTGCGCATTCCCACAGCGTTGCTGGGCGCACCGCGATTCGCTATCGCAAGGTTGATTGAATCACGTCCCTCCGCTGTGCCGGTGTCTCTGGCGTGGCTCGGCATGGCGACGCTGGTGGCCGTCGGTTCGGCGGAGGCTGACTATCGGATTGACCTGTATGGCATGCGTGCCAACAACGGCCCGATGGCTCTGAAGTTGATGGACCGTGATGTCGCCCTGGTGATGATAAGTACGCCGCGTCCTCTGCGTGAGAAAGACAAGTTCTTTTCTTTTGATGTCGGAAACATGCTGGTCGGCGGGCAACTCGCCAACCGCTTAAATGTCTTTGAACCCGGCGATACGATCATCGCCCAGTGCAATGTGAATCCTCCGCACGAAGACCTGTGGGTGGAATGCTTTATCGAGGACGATCAGGAACGCGTGATCGACAACTCCGGCCAGTTTGTGACGCGCGACGTCCTGTTTGCCAACTTCACTTATTTCGCCGGCGATCGCCTTGTTCCGGGAGACTACTGGATGGTGCTGAAAAGTTCCGGCAAGGAGATTTCCCGCCGCCCGTTCACACTTGCCGGTGAGCCAAAGTCATTGCCACAGGCGGCCGCCAGCGAGCTGCTGACGAACTGATTTGGCCGCTACAGATTGAAATCGTTGTCCCCCATCGGGCTGTAGTTTTCAAATCGCATGAACTCTTTGCGCCAAGTCAGGCGAATAAGACCCGTCGGACCGCTGCGGTGTTTGGCGATAATGACCTCGGCCTCCCCAGGTCGATCTTCCGGATCGTAAGCGTCCGGTCGATGCAGAAACATGACCATATCAGCATCCTGTTCGATCGCACCGCTTTCTCGCAGATCGGCCAGACGCGGTCGTTTGTCTTCCCGCAATTCCACACCGCGGTTCAGCTGCGCGAGTGCGATCACAGGGACGCGAAGCTCTTTGGCGAGGAATTTCAGCCGCCGTGAAATCCCGGCAATCTGCTGTTCCCGAGGAGCGTTCTTTTCCTCCGGTTCAATCAACTGGAGATAATCAATCATGATGATTCCCAAAGGACTCTTGCGATGCTGCCGCCTCGCAATTGCACTGATTTGAGTCATCGTGCGAGCAGGCCTGTCATCAATGAACAGCGGGAGTCGCGTCAGGTCGTCAGAAGCCTGTACCAGTCGGTCATGCTGAGCTTCGGTGAGATTTCCGGATCGCAAATCGTGGCCGTTGATCTTTGCGCTCAGTGCCAGAAAACGTTCGGCAAGCTCGAGATTGGACTGCTCAAGGCTGAACAACAGCACGCTCTTGCCGGACTTCCGGGCGACCGAGTCCGCAATGTTGCAGACCAGCGCTGTCTTGCCCATGCTCGGCCTGGCCGCGAGAATAATCAGTTCGGTTGCCTGAAAGCCGGTCGTGTGACGGTCCAGGTCGGTGAATCCGGAGGCGATGCCGGTGACGTCACCCGACTTATGCAGTCGCTCTTCAATACGGCTGAAGGCATCGAGCAGAATGTCGCCGATGGCAATGCTGGTGGTGTTACCCTGCTGTTCGAGAATACTGAAGATTCGCCGCTCCGCCGACTGCAGCAGTGAATCCACGTCTTCAGCAGCTTCATAACATTCACTAAGGATCTCCGTACACGCATAAATCAGGCTGCGTTGTGTCCACTTTTCGCGGACGATGGTCGCGTAGTAGCGAACGTGTGCCGCGTGCGGTACGGCATCCAGGACTTCGGCCAGATAGGACGCTCCGCCCGCGATCTCAAAATCGCCTTGACGAACAAGTTCCTCCGCCAGCGTGATGGCATCAATTCCGCGAATTCCGCTTTCATACAGTTTCTGAATCGACGCATAGATTCTCTGGTGCCCGTCGCTGTAGAAATGCTCTGCTTTGAGCGATTCCCCGACTTCGTCAATCGCCTCATTCATCAGCAGGATGCTGCCCAGCACTCCGCGTTCGGCGTCCAGATTCTGCGGTGGCAGTCTCAGCTTGTCATCAGCCATCAGGGGCCTCCGGAGAACCTGAGAAAAACCAACTCGAACGGCAGAACACTGAAGCCGTTGTCACCCGATGCGTCAGCGAGGACTTGATCCGCCGAGATTCGCCGAGATTCGCCTCGTGGACGCTTCGGGTGACTTTCTTTCTGTCGTCCGCTCAAACGGGGACCGTTCTGCGGAGCCCGATCTCCGTCGAGAAAAAATCCTCAGGCAACTCAATGCCTGAGGATCTGATTGAGATCTGCCGCCAAAGTACTTGCGCCTTCGGAGGTTGTCTGCTGGAGAACGACTAACCGCTGGTGGCTGAGGGCACGACCCAGACTTTGACTTCGGACTGGACCTTATCGTGAAACTTCAGTTTCACGGTATACATGCCCAGTTCCTTAATCGGCCCGTCGAGCCGAACATGTTCGGCATCAACCGGATGTCCGGCAGCCTTGAGAGCTTCGCTGATGTCGCGTGCGACAACGGAACCGTAGAGATGGTTGTCGGCCGTCGCGTGCGCTTCGATCGTGGCACTGTACTTGCTAACGGCGTCGGCAATGCGCTGCAGTTGCTTGATGCGACCGACTTCCATGGCCGCCAGCCGCTCCTTGTGCTTTTCCACCAGGCGTTTGTTCTGATACGTCGCCGGGGTGGCTTTACCCTGAGGCAGCAGAAAGTTACGGGCATAACCCGGCTTGACCTTGACGATCTCACCGCGCTGACCAAGTTTGTCCACGTCGTGAACGAGCAGAACTTCCACATTTCTGGATGAGGGTTGAACGATTCCAGCCATTGAAACCAGATTCCTTTTTACGTCACTGCTGAATAGATGAATGAATGTGGATCATATCTTTGGGTCAAAGACTCCGCCGACGCCGAAGGCGTCAAAACGGAACGTCGTCGCCTCCCGGCGGCATGTCATCATAAAACGCCTGATCCGGAGTTCGTCCGCCATCTGCATCCGCATCACTGTCATTGCTGCGTTGAACTGACGACGGTTTCGGGGATCCGCCGCCTCGGACTGAGGAGTTCCCGGCACCGGCTGAAGCAGCACCGCCTCCGGCCGCCGGCAGGCCTGGGCCGCCTTCCTGTCGACTTCCCAGCAGTTGCATCGCATCGGCGACAACTTTGAGCTTCGACCGTTTCTGTCCGGTTTCTTTATCGTCCCATCGATCCTGCTGCAACCGACCTTCGACAAGCACCGGTCGACCTTTCGCCAGATACTCACCGGCGATTTCAGCGGTGCGTCCCCAGAGTGTCACATCAATGAAGGAGACTTCTTCTTTCCGTTCGTTGGTGCGTTTATCCGTCCATTGGGCATTGACTGCGAGCGAGATGTCGCAGACAGCTGTTCCGCCTGTCGTGTAACGAACTTCGGGATCCCGTGTCAGATTGCCGACCAGGATGACTTTGTTGAATGAGGCCATGAGTTGCTCCGATCCTAATGCCTGCCACAAACAACCAACGCCGGAAAAGGCCAGTCCCCGACTACCCTTCAGTCGCTGCCGGCGCTGTCGCTTCCGGTGCCGGAGTGTTCCCGCTGATCGCCGCAACGGTCGCATCAAAAATGCTCTTTGGGTGCTTGATCACCATCTGCCGCACGATAGTTTCGTTGAGCTGACACTGGCGAACCAGTGTCTTCATTCCGGAGCCAGGCATCGTGAAGCACACGATATAGTGCAGGCC
>Ga0163147_10009550_pt1 | contig 10471 bp, 10 predicted proteins | sample OliLakLV19MP6G1_FD_148597 | JGI IMG/M metagenome (GOLD analysis project Ga0163147, IMG submission 148597) | Freshwater microbial mat bacterial communities from Lake Vanda, McMurdo Dry Valleys, Antarctica- Oligotrophic Lake LV.19.MP6.G1 | ecosystem: Environmental > Aquatic > Freshwater > Lake >... | reverse complement strand
GAAGCGGCGCCCAGCCCCTGCAGGATGCGCAGCACGATCAGGTCGCCGATCGACGAGGCGAAGGAGCAGGCGAAGGTCGTCGCGGTGAAGAACAGCAATCCGCCGATCAGCACCGGGCGGCGGCCGTAGCGGTCGCTGAGCGGGCCGTAGAAGAGCTGGCCGACTGCGAAGCCCAGCATGTAGGTGGTGAGCGTGAGCTTTACGCTGTCGGGAGTCGTGAGGAGGTCATGGCCGACCGACGGCATTACCGGCGTGTAGATGCTCATGGTGAGCGGCCCGAAGCTGCCCAACGCCACCAGCAGGGCAATGTAGGCGGTCGACCGTGGCGTCAGCGTCACTTGGACGGCACTTGGGGTTTCGCTTCCGCAGCACCCTCGGCGCCAAAATCTCCACCGAGCGGCATCTGCTCCTGCTCCCGCGTCATGCGCGGGTAGTAATGGCGAAACGCGCCGCGGATCTCGTCGAACGGTATGTCGGCGAAGACGCCGCGGTAGGCGAGATATTCCATGTGACGCCGGCCGCCGAGGTCGAACGGGTGATAGATCGAATCGCCCACCGCGTCCCAATCGAGCGGCTTCAGCCCAAAGCGCTCCGTGAGTTCCCTGTTGAAGGCCGGTGTCGCCTTGACCCAACGCCCGTCCAGCCAGACGTCGGTGTAGCCATGATAGAAGAACACATCGCTGCCCATCAGCTCGGCCAGCCGCTGCGTCGTCATGTGGTTGCGCACATCGGCGTAGCCGACGCGGGCCGGGAGACCGGCGGCCCGGCAGACGGCAGCCATGACTCCCGCCTTGTTGACGCAATAGCCGTGCCCCGCCGCCAGCGTCGTGCTGGCGCGGTAGGCCTCGCGCTTCATCGGCGTGTTGTAGGGATCGTAGCGGAGGTCGTCGCGCACCGCGTAGTATAGCTTCAGCGCCCGCTCGCGGTCTGAGCCTTCACCCGCCACGCGCCTTGCATAGGCCACGATTTTGGGGTGCTCTGAGTCGATCAGGTCGCCCGGCCGCCTGTAAGCCTCGAAATCGGCGCCGTCGCGCACGATGGCATCGTCCGGCGTCCTGAAGGAATCGTAATCCATGCCGGGCGTTCTTTACTGCAAGAGACGGGAAAGTCCATGAGCGAAGATGCGCAATTCACCCATGCACATATGGTGCGCTTCGAGCGCCTGCTGACCGGCCCGGTCGAGAACGCCTGGCGGGTGCTGACCGAGGCGGCTCTGCTGCCGGGCTGGTATGGCGAGGGCCGCATCGAGCCCAAGGTCGGCGGCGCCGTCGAACTGATGGGCGGCCACATCCGCGGAACCGTCACGCAGTGCCTGCCGCATCAGCGGCTCTCATATAGCTGGAACGTGTTCAATCCCGGCGACGAGGTCTCGCCCTACCCCGAATCCTACCTGGCCCTGGACCTGAAACCCGCAGGCGACGATGCCGCGCTCACCCTCACCCATCTTCCCGTGCTCGAGCGCTTCGTGAAGCTGAACGCCATGGGATGGCACACCTATCTCGACATGGTGGCCGCAGCCTTGCGCGGCGAGCCGGTAGCACCGCGCGACGCCTACATGGCGCGCAACGCCAAGACCTACGGCATCGACCTCGCCAATCCGCTGGGCTGATTGTCCTAGAGCGACGGCGGCGCGTCGGCGTCGGACTTGATCAGGAAATGCGCGTTGGCGGTGGCAACGGGCTTGGATCGGTCGTCCTGCCAGGCGTCGACGAAGACGTTCACCATCCGCCTTCCCTGCTTGGTGACGGTGGCGCGCGCGATGACGTCGACCGGCCGAGCCGAGCGCAGGTAGTCGACCGTGATGTTGACGATCTTCGGCACCGTCTCGGTCTCCGTCTCCCACAGCAGATGGAAGATCGCCGCCATCTCCAGCATGGCGCCCAGGGTGCCGCCATGAATTGCCGGCAGGAACGTGTTGCCGATCAGGTCGCTGTGGTAGCGCATGCGCGTCAGAAGCTCGCCGGTGCCGTTCTCCGGCGCGATCCTCATCCAGCCCGCGTAGGGGATCGCTTCGGCGAGGCGCCCGACCTCGCCCGATTTGCGGACTTCGGCCAGCCTTTCGAGGAGACCGCTCATATCCCGACCTCGGGGCGGGTCATCTGCGGCCGCATCACCTCGCCCTTGGTGCCCAGCATGAAGGTGCCGGCGGCGGCCGCGATCGGGTCCTTGGCATCGCCATGGTGGGCGAAGGAGCGCGTGATGCGATAGCACTCGGCCTCAGCGATCACTGCCTTGCCGGGCTCTGCCGGCCGCACATAGTCGATGCGCAGGTCGAGGGTGGCGAAAGGCTCGGGCTTGGTCAGCATGGTGGCCACCGACATGCCGCAGCAGCCATCGAGCATCGCCGTCAGCGGCCCGCCCGCCAGCACGCCGGTCACCGGATTGCCGACCAGCTCGGCGCGCCATTCGAGCCGCATCGAGGCGAAGCCCTTGCGCGCGTCGACCACCTTCAATCCCAGCGCCTTGTTGTGCGGAATGGTGTCGCAGAACCATTCCTGGAAAAGTTTCAGGCGTTCGGCCTTGTCCATCTAAAGCCCCATCTGGCGGGCGGCGAGATCCTTCATGATCTCGACCGAGCCGCCGCCGATCGACATCACTTTGGTCTCGCGATAGATGCGCTCGACCTTGGCGCCGCGCAGGTAGCCGGCACCACCGAACACCTGCATCGCCTCGTTGGCGCAGAATTCCATCGTCGAGGTCGCGAGGTTCTTCAGCATGCAGATCTCCGCGACCGGCTTCTCGCCCTGGCCAACCCGCCAGGCCAGCAGCTCGAGCGTCGACTTCACGGCGTTGATGCGCATCGCCATGTCGACCAGCCGATGGCGCACGACTTGGTTGGCGATCAGCGGCTTGCCGAAGGTATGGCGCAGGCGCGCATAGGCGATCGCCTCGTCGAGGCAGACCTTGGCGTAGCCGCAGGCGCCGGCCGCCATGCCGAGCCGCTCCGAATTGAAGTTCAGCATGATGCCGATGAAGCCGCGGTTCTCCTCGCCGATCAGGTTCTCGACCGGCACCTTCACATTGTCGAAGAAGAGCTGCGCGGTGTCGGACGCCCACCAGCCCATCTTCTTGAGCTTCGTCCGGGCAAAGCCCTCGCGGTCACGCTCAATCAGCAGCAGCGAGACGCCCGACGCGCCCGGCCCGCCGGTGCGTACGGCGACGGTGAAGTAGTCGGCGCGCATGCCCGAGGTGATGAACATCTTGGAGCCGTTCACGACATAGTGGTCGCCTTCACGGCGCGCCGTGGTTTTCAGGTTGGCGACATCCGAACCGCCCGACGGTTCGGTGATGGCCAGGGCAGAAATCTTCTCGCCGGCCAGCACCTCGGGCAGGACCTTGCGCTTCATCCATTCCGGCCCGAGTGCCGCGATGGGCGGTGCGCCGATCGTATGGCTGTTGAGGCTGGCGTTGAGCCCGCCACTGCCGTGGCGCGCCATCTCCTCGGCCTTGATGATCCCGAAGAAAGGATCGGTCGGCACGCCGCCATAGGCTTCGGGAAAGCCCAGCTGCAGCAGACCGGCAGCCGAGGCCTTGCGGTAGAGCTCGCGCGGGAACTCTTCCGCTTCGTCCCACTGGTCGACATGCGGCATCAGCTCGCGCTCGACGAACCGGCGGACAGTGTTGCGGAAGGCCTCGTGCTCCTCGGTATAGAAGGGCGACGGCGGCCCACCCGGCGGAGCCAACTGGGCGGCGAGCGACATGGAATTCTCCAAGGGGAATTCTCCACGGGGAACATGGGGTTCACCCACAGTACCGCGCCGGCCGCGAAAATCCATTGACTCACGGATGCACGGCCATGTCTTATGACTGCGCTTCGCGAAACTAGACCAAAGCAAAAAGACTAAGCGCGAGGCCGGAAACGGCCGGAGTACAGGGTAGGGGAATGCTTGATTTCATCCAGCAGCTGGTGAGCGGCATCGCGCTCGGCTGCGTCTATGGCCTCATCGCGCTGGGGTTCGTGCTCATCTACAAGGCGACCGAAGTCGTGAACTTCGCCCAGGGCGACCTGATGATGCTGGGTGGCTTCTTCGTGTTCACCTTCATCGGTCTGATGGGCCTCGACTACTGGCTGGGTTTCCTGTTCGCGGTCTGCGGCATGGCCGTGTTCGGCATGGCGACCGAGCGCATCCTGGTCCGGCCGATCCTGGGTTACCCCCAATTCTCCATCGTCATGGCCACGATCGGGCTCGGCTATTTCCTGCGCTCCATCGCCGGCATGATCTGGGGCACCGACGACCTCCGGATCGAAACCCCGTTCTCGGACGGCGTGCTCAAGGTCGGCGATCTCGTGCTGGCGCACGACAAGTTGTCGGTGATCGTCGCCACGGTCATCCTGTGCATCGTGCTCTACGCTTTCTTCAACTACACGCGCATGGGCACCGCCATGCGGGCGACGTCGGAGAACATGCTGGCTGCCTATTACATGGGCATCCCGGTCAAGCGCGTGGTGTCGCTGATCTGGGCGATCAGCGCCGCGGTCGCGGCCTGCGCCGGCGTCCTGCTGGCGCCGATCACCTTCATCCATTCCAACGTCGGCCTGGTGCTGGGGCTGAAAGCCTTTCCGGCGGCCGTACTGGGCGGCTTCGGCTCGATCCCCGGGGCGCTGGTCGGCGGGTTGATCATCGGCGTCATCGAAAGCCTCGCCGGCTTCTACCTGCCGCAGGGCTGGAAGGACGTCGCGCCATATATCGTGCTGCTCGTCATGCTGGTGGTCCGGCCGCATGGCCTGTTCGGTCCCAGCATGCGCAAGAAGGTCTGAGCCCATGCGTTTCGTCTTCAAGACCGACTACGACCAGGACATCCGAATTCTCAAACACAGCGGCTATTGGTGGTCGTACGGCGTGCTGCTGGCGGCGCTGATCGCCGCCCCTTTCCTGCTCGAAAGCTACCTGCAGAGCCAGCTCGTGTTCGTCTTCATCTACGCCATCGTGGGCGTGGCGCTGATGATCCTCACCGGCTTCACCGGCCAGGCCTCCCTGGGTCATGCCGCCTTCCTGGCCATCGGCGCCTACACGGCCGGGTTCCTGCAGAGCCTGGGCGTGCCGTTCATCGTCTACTTTCCCGTTGCCGCCGTCCTCACCGGGCTGGTCGGCGCGCTGGTGGGCTTCCCGGCACTCAGGCTGCAGGGCATCTATCTGGTGATCGCCACCATCGCCTTCGCCTTCATCGTCGAGGAGATACTGGCGCGCTGGGAATCGGTGACCCACGGCAACGAGGGCATGCGGGTGCGCGCCCTCGACCTTGTCGGCATGCCAGTGCCGCGCGACAGTTCGGCCTTCTACTTCCTCTGCCTGCTGGTGCTGGTGGGCGCGATTCTGCTGGCCCTCAACCTGCTGCGCTCGCCCACCGGCCGCGCCTTCGTCGCCATCCGCGATTCCGAGACGGCCGGCAAGTCGATGGGCATCGACCTCGCTGCCTACAAGGTGAAGTCGTTCGCCATCAGCGCCGCCATCACCGGCATGGCCGGCGTGCTCTTCGCGCACAAGATGACCTTCATCTCACCCGAGATGTTCACCCTGCTGCTCTCCATCGAATTCATCATGGTGATCATCATTGGCGGTGCCTTCGGCGTGCACGGCGCGATCCTGGGCGCGATCTTCATGGTCATGGTCGATCCGTTCCTGACCGCATTGAAGGACGATGTCCCGGTGCTGGCGGCCAGCATCGCCTCGTCGTTCGGCATGGCCGAGGACGCCGCGAAGCAACTGCAGGAAAAATTCTCGAAGATCGGCTCGGCAGCCGGCCTCAAGGGCGCGATCTACGGCCTCATCATCATGATGTTCATCCTGTTCGAGCCCTACGGTCTCTACGGCCGCTGGCTCAAGGTGAAGCTCTTCTTCCAGCTCTTCCCGCTCTACAAGCGCGCCACCTTCAAGCGGCAGAAGACCTACGTGAAGTCGGAGCGCAACCGATGAGCTTCTTCACGGTCGACGGCATCTCGCTGCAGTTCGGCGGCCTCAAGGCGGTCGACGCCGTGAGCTTCAGCGTCGAAAAGGGCGAGATCTTCACGATCATCGGCCCCAACGGCGCCGGCAAGACATCGATCTTCAACCTGATCTCCAGGCTCTACAACCCGACCTCGGGCAAGCTGTTCTTCGAGGGCCGCGATATCACCGACGTGCCGCCGCACCAGATCGCCAAGCTCGGCATCGCGCGCACCTTCCAGAACATCGAGCTGTTCGAAAACGCCACCATGCTGGCCAATCTGCTGGTCGGCCGTCACTGCCATGCCACCACGCAGATGTGGCAGGAGATGCTGTTCCTTCCCTCGGTACGTCGCGCCGAGCGGGATCACCGGCGCAAGGTCGAGGAGGTCATCGAGTTCCTCGACCTGCAGGCCTACCGCGACAAGCTGATCGCCGGTCTCCCCTATGGCGTGCGCAAGGTGATCGAGGTTGCCCGCGCCCTGTGCTCGGAGCCCAAGCTCATCCTGCTCGACGAGCCGTCGTCCGGCCTCAACGTCGAGGAAACCGACGACATGTCGTTCTGGATCCGCGACATCAGGAGCGAGCTCGGCATCACGGTGCTGATGGTCGAGCACGACATGACGCTGGTGAATCGCGTCTCGGATCGCGTGCTGGCGCTGAACTACGGCAAGGTGCTGGCTTCGGGTACGCCGTCGGAGGTGCAGGCGCATCCCGACGTCATCGCGGCCTACCTCGGCGCTTGAGCGGAGTGGACATGCCCCTGGATTCCGATACCTCCGTGCCGATCCTCAAGGTCAGCAACATCGAGAGCTACTACGGGCCGATCATGGCGATCCGCGGCGTCAGCCTGTCGGTGCCGCGCGGCAAGATCATCACCGTGCTCGGCGCCAACGGCGCCGGCAAGACCACCATCCTGAAGACGATTTCCGGCGTGCTCGACCCGCAGAAGGGCTCGATCGAGTTCGAAGGCAAGCCGATCCAGCGCATGGACGCCGACAAGATCGTGCGGCTCGGCCTCAGCCACGTGCCGGAAGGCCGCGAGGTCTTCCCGTTCCTGTCGGTGCGCGAGAACCTGGCGATGGGCGCCTTCCTGCGCAGCGACCGCGACGGCGTCGCCCAGGATCTCGAGCGGGTGTTCGTCTATTTCCCGCGGCTCAAGGAGCGCATCGACCAGCCGGCCGGCTCGCTGTCCGGCGGCGAGCAGCAGATGCTGGCGATCAGCCGCGCGCTGATGAACCGGCCAAAGCTGCTGCTGCTCGACGAGCCCTCGCTGGGGCTGTCGCCGATCCTGGTCAAGGAGATCTTCAGCATCATCAAGCGGGTCAACGCCGAGCAGGGCACCTCGATCCTGCTGGTCGAGCAGAACGCCAAGATGGCGCTGGAGACCGCGCACTACGGCTACGTCCTCGAAGTCGGCCGCGTCGTCATGGACGATACCTGCGAGCGGCTGATGAGCAGCAAGGACATCCAGGAATTCTACCTCGGCGCCAAGGAAGAGAATGCGCGCGGCGAACGCCGCTGGAAGAAAAAGAAGAACTGGCGTTGACGACCCGGGAGGCAAGCAGACCATGGCCCACAAAGCGACGCTGACGGTTGCGGATACCCTTCCCAAGAGCTTCGTACTGTCGTGCACGACGCGCGGCGACAAGCCCGCGATGCGCGAGAAACTCTACGGCATCTGGAACGCCATCTCCTGGAACCAGTGGCTGGAACGCGCGCGCGCCGTCACCTATGCCCTGCATTCGATCGGCTTCCGCCCCGGCGATGTCGGCTCCGTACTGGCCAACACCGTGCCGGAATGGAATTACGCTGATTTCGGCATTCTGTGCGGCGGCGGCGTCTCGTCGGGCATCTACCCGACCGACTCGGCCAAGCAGGTCGAGTACCTGCTCAACGATTCGCGCACCACGGTGCTGTTCGTCGAGGACGACGAGCAGCTCGACAAGGCGCTGGAGGTCCGCGAACGCTGCCCGATGCTGAAGAAGATCGTGGTGTTCGACATGGAAGGCCTCACCACCTTCAGCGACCCCATGGTCGTGTCGCTCGACGAATTCATGGCGGCCGGCCGCAACTACGCCAACGGCAAGGACGGGTTGTTCGGCGAGCTGGTGGCCTTGCGCAAGCCCGAAGATCTCGCCATCCTGGTCTACACCTCGGGCACGACGGGGCCGCCGAAGGGCGCCATGCACAGCCATCGCAACGTCGTCTACACGATGGCGAACTGCATGCATCCCGAACTGTCGCTCTCCTGGTACGAAGGCGACGAGCGGCTGGCCTTCCTGCCGCTCTGCCACGTCGCCGAGCGCATCGCCGGCAGCTACTACTCGGTGGCGACCGGCGTGTGCAGCAACTTCGCCGAGAGCCCCGAGACAGTGCCCGACAACATCCGCGAAGTTCAGCCGACCCTGTTCGGCGCCGTGCCGCGAGTGTGGGAGAAATTTTACTCGGGCATCATGATCGCGCTGAAGGACGCCACGCCGCTGCAGCGCTGGGCCTACAAGAAGGCGATCGACGCGGGCTTCGCCATCGCCGACGCTCGCCTGGCGCGGCGCGAGCCTTCGGCGTTCGAGAAGCTGCGCTTCCAGCTCGGCTACTGGCTGGTGCTGAAGAACATCCGCCGGATGGTCGGGCTCGACCGCTGCCGCTGGCTGTTCACCGGCGCGGCACCGATCGCGCCCGAACTGATCCGCTGGTACCTGGCCCTGGGTCTCAACATGTACGAGGTCTACGGCCAGACCGAGAACTGTGGCCTCGCCACGGCGATGCCCGCCAACGCCATCAAACTCGGGACGGTCGGCAAGTCCGTGCCCTACGGCGAGGTCAAGATCTCGCCTGCCGGCGAGATCCTGATCAAGGGCGACATGGTTTTCATGGGCTACCTGAACCAGCCCGAGAAGACGGCCGAGACCGTCGACAAGGAAGGTTGGCTTCATACCGGCGACGTCGGCATGATCGACAACGAAGGCTATGTGAAGATCACCGACCGGATGAAGGACATCATCATCACGGCCGGGGGCAAGAACGTCACGCCCTCGGAAATCGAGAACCTGCTCAAGTTCTCGCCGTACATCAGCGACGCCGTGGTCATAGGCGACAAGCGGCCCTACCTGACCTGCCTGGTGATGATCGAGCGCGAGACGGTCGAGAAGTTCGCCCAGGACCTCGACGTGCCCTTCACCAACTACACCAGCCTGTGCCGCACCAAGGAGGTCCAGGACCTGATCTGGGCGGAGATCGAGCGCGTCAACACCAACTTTGCCCGGGTCGAGACCATCAAGCGGTTCTTCCTGATCGAGCAGCAACTGACGCCCGAGGACGAGGAACTGACGCCGACCATGAAGCTGAAGCGCAGCTTCGTGAACACGAAATACAAGCCCGAGATCGACGCCATGTACCGAGCCCAGGCCGCCTAGCCTGGCACTTTAATTCGTCTGCCGGCATGGCATAGTACGGCCAGCCGGGAGCACACCGGATGGGAGGGGGACGGCGCCCGCTTCTCCCGCCAACAAAGACGGGCGCCGTTCCGTAGGAGGCAACGAATGAGACAGAGGATATTGAAGGCGGCCCTCTTGGGCGCCGCGGTCGGGTTCGCCCTGCCGGCACTCGCACAGACGAAAGTCACCAACCAGGGCGTGACGGCCACCGAGATCGTGCTCGGCACCCACCAGGATCTCTCCGGCCCGATCAAGGTGTGGGGCGTGCCGGTTCTCAACGGCATGCAGCTCGGCGTCGACGACGTGAACGCCAAGGGCGGCATCAACGGGCGCAAGCTGCGTCTGGTCGCCGAGGACACGCAGTACGATCCGAAGAAGGCCGTGCTCGCCAGCCAGAAGATGGTCGAGAAGGACAAGGTGTTCGCCATGGTCGGCCCGATGGGCTCGCCCACCGTGCTGGCGGCCCAGGACGTTCTGTTCGATGCCGGCGTACCCCAGCTGTTCCCACTGACGGCGGCCGAGTTCACCTACAAATTCGACCCGGCCAAGCCGCAGGAGCGGCTGAAGTTCAACAACCTCCTGCCCTACGTCGAGAGCACGCGGGCGGCGGTGAAATACATGATCGAATGGAAGAAGCCCAAGGCGGCTTGCATCATGTACCAGGACGACGAATACGGTAAGAACGTGTTCGACGGCTTTACCCAGCAGCTCGACGCCATGAAGCTCAAGGCCGCCTCGGTGACCACCTACAAGCGCGGCGCCTCGGACTTCAGCGCCCAGGCCGCCAAGCTCAAGGCCGACGGTTGCGACCTCGTCGTCATGGGCACGGTGATCCGCGAGACGATCGGCCTGATGGCCGAAGCCAAGAAGATCGGCTTCGCGCCGACCTGGCTCGGCGCCACGCCGGTCAACGTGCTCGAGATCCCCGCATTGGGCAAGGAACTGGTCGAAGGCCTCTACGCCGCGGCGGGCTTCGTGATCCCGTACCGCGACACCTCGACCGGTGCCGTCAAGGCGTGGTGCGAGGCCTACTTCAAGAAGTTCAATGTCGAACCCAACAGCCAGGCGGTCATCGGCTACAACGTCGTCATGACCTTTGCCCACTATGCC
>Ga0163147_10009549_pt1 | contig 10472 bp, 10 predicted proteins | sample OliLakLV19MP6G1_FD_148597 | JGI IMG/M metagenome (GOLD analysis project Ga0163147, IMG submission 148597) | Freshwater microbial mat bacterial communities from Lake Vanda, McMurdo Dry Valleys, Antarctica- Oligotrophic Lake LV.19.MP6.G1 | ecosystem: Environmental > Aquatic > Freshwater > Lake >... | reverse complement strand
GCGGAGGTTGTTTTGCAGTTGCTGATTGAGTTGCCGGAGTGCGGGACGGGGGCGGTGATTGAAATTGGGCAACCGAACGACGGCCCCCGCATTCGGCCTTCGGCCACCTTCGCCCCGGAAACGCGGGAGAATGGACATCGAGGGCACGTCTGGCCTTCGGGCAGCGTCGGCACCACAGCGTTCCGAGGCGTTGAAAATGACTCCGCTGAATTGGTGGAGAAGCGACTTGGAAAGCTACGGCCAGAAGCACAGCGGACGTTGGTTTCGGGTTGGAATGATGTTCGGCTGGAAAGTGCGGCCGGGCGGGTGCAAGTGTTCTTGAACGGCTGGCTGGCAGCGGATGTGGCGGATCGATGTCAATCGGACGATGCATGGTGGAAAGTGATGAGCGAGCAGTCAGGGCCCGTGAAGATTCGGTATGTGCGGCAGTGGTTGGGAACGGGTTCGGATGCGGAGGTCGAGAAGAAATTGACGACTGCGACGGATGCTCGATCAGGAGCGCCCGGCGAATCGAATGTGCCGCGAAGCTCTGCGTCGCGAATTCACGAAGCGGAGCATCGTGGCACATTGGAGTGCTCATGGCGGATTCTGCGTGACAGTCGGTTTTCGGACTTTGGCGGGGAAGATGCATCGGATGCATTCCAGGGAAACTGCAGGATCGAAGAGCAGAGCACCACGATCGAAATGCCGTTTCGAGTTCGGTCTCGACCTTCGATCGGCGAGAGTTTCTATAACGACGATCCGGGGGTGGCTCGGACTGAGTTTCGTGAATTCCTGCTCGAAAACCAGCTACAGGGGGATCAGACTCCGCCCGTTTGGAAGTCCAGAAAGATTGTCGCTCGGAGCAACGTCAGACCTACGGCTCGCGGGGCCGGTCGGCTGGATGAGACTCTGCTGTTTGCCCCTCTTCTGGTGTTTCGTCCGGATTCGGTTCTTACTGCCGAGTCATTGGTTCGGTCCGCGACAGTTGCTCGATGCGGGCCAAGGACTCTGGCCGTCTGGAAATCGGTGGGTGGTTCTGTCACGGAAGAAATCTGGCGGGATGAAGCCCGCGGGAATCGCGTGGTGAGATGGATCGAACAGAATGAGAACGGTGTGACTCGGCAAATTGATATAGAACATGTCGGCGGTGACGATGAATGCCGTATTTTGGGCTGGACTGCGTTGGTGTTGCATCCGTCGGGTCAGGTGCTTGACTACGCGACGGTCGTTGTGGACGAGGCATCCCCGACGCGGAGCGTCGGGATTCCTTGGAGCAGTGTCCAATGAGCGGCGGTTGGTACGTTAAATCAGACATTGGAATTCTGGGCCCGATCACGTTTGACGAGCTGTCCGCATTTTCCACAGACGGTGCGCTGCCTCCGGAAACGCCCATTCGTCAGGGCGTGGCTGGACGATGGGAAACGCTGCGAAACATCGTCGCCAGCAGCCGAAACGAGGAGACCAAAGATCCCAGCACAGCGGCCGCAAAAATTCTGGCTCATACGGGTCGACCGATCGGAACAGGGAGAGTCCGACAGCAACACCGCACTTCAAATCTGCTTGGCGGCATTGTCGGTCACCTTGTACGGGCGATGTCTTATGCGGCGACCGGACTGCTGTATCCGTTGTATTGGGTGATTCAGAAACTGGAGCCGTACAAGAGGCAGCTGATGATCTGCCTGCTGCTGGCCATCACGGTTGGATTGCCGGCATATCCATGGATCGCAATGTGGCTGATTCGAAGTCCGCGCGAAGCGTATGCCGAACTGGAACAGGCGTGGGAACAGATTCAGGAACAACGCAAGATGACAGAGGCGGCAAATGCTGATAAGAGCGGACATGATGATGCATTGACAGCAAGGCTACGAGACATTTCGCAAAGCGTCGATCGTCGCCGGTCGTTGACTGGTCCACAGACCCTGATCAGCACATTGTTTGGTCATGACAAGGAAATGTCACTGGCTCTGGCTGACCTGCAGCGACTGGCTAGTGTGGATCTTCCTGCAGCGATGGCGGCGGAATCAAAGGGGTCAGCAGCTCGGGATCGGGACATCAAACAGCAGTTTGATTCTGTTCACGGGCACCTGACTGATCGGATCCGCCCTTACCTTCCTCAACCATCGGCGAATGCACTGCGCAGTCGTTTTCAAGGAGCGCCGAAGGCAGCGCAAGGCTGGCCGTGGGTTACGCTTCTGATTGTCGTCGCTGATTTTGGTTTGTTGCTCGGTGTGTTACGTTATTGGCTGCGGTCTCGTGGACGGATCCGTTCTGCGAATGGCTGAAATCGATGATGTTGACAGGAAAGGCGTGATCCATGCATACGATGTCAGCTCGCCGAATCCGAGGATTTACGATCGTCGAACTGCTTGTGGTGACAGCCGTCATTTCGCTCATCGTGTCGCTGCTGCTTCCGGCGGTTCAGCAGGCGCGAGAATCGGCTCGCCGGACACAGTGCCAGAATCAGCTTCGGCAGATCGGTCTGGCACTGCATCTGTATCACGATCTGCATAACTCGTTTCCGATCGGCGGCATGACGTCCAGTGAATTGAGCTGGCATGTGACGATTCTGCCGATGATCGAACAGTCGGCTTTGTACGGCACGTTCTCGTTTTCCGAGGGGTCCTATCTGTCACCGGGGAAAAACGACCCTCACGGCACACGCCGCATCGGGATGTTTGTATGCCCCAGCAGCGTTGTCGAGCATTCGATTTCCAAAGCCGACGCAGTGGGCGAATCGATCACTCACACTTGCCATTACTACGGCATCATGGGTCCGAAAGGTGACCGCCCGGACGGCCGTTTGTATGACGTTGACCGGACCACTCCTGGCTATGGAGACTACAGCCGCCACGGACTGTTCACGCGGGATAACAGCCGGAGTTTTCGCGATGTCACTGACGGCACATCGAACTCCCTGGCCGTGGGTGAGATTTCATGGAAGAACGCGAACTCGTACCGTTCCTGGGTGCGTGGTTCGAACAGCAGCACAACCGGCAGCCCAATCTCAGGTTGCAAGAATGTGGTGTCGCCGATCAACCGCGGTTTCTACAACGAATCGTCTCCGGTGCTGAACAATTTCAACGATGTCTCACTTGGAAGCGAGCACCCGGGTGGTGCGAACGTTGCATTTTGCGACGGCAGCGTCCGGTTTATCTCAGAAGTGACCGACACCTCCGTTTTCCGCAGCTCCGCAAGCATCAACGGTGGTGAGTAAGCGATTGTGGTTGCCGACTGAAAGCATTGGCAGCCCGCACAGGTCGATATAAAAACAGCGTTCCGAGGGACACCAGTTCACTCAATACCGATAATTTCCATCTGCAGTTTGCCGCGTTTGACTTCAAGTTCGAAGGAGTCGCCGACTTTCTTGCCGAGCATGGCAACGGCGATCGGACTGCTGGTCAGAATCTTCATCACGTCGCCGTCGTAGTCTTCTTCACCCGGCCCGACCAGTTCGTAGGATTCTTCGGAGCTATCCTTGAGATCTTTCACAGTGACTCGCGCGCCGAAGACCACGGTGTCGTTGCCCGTCTCCGATTTTTCCACAATGAAACAGTGCGACAATTTGGTCTTCAGCTGATTGATCTTCGCCTGCATGTAGCCCTGAGATTCGCGCGCGGCGTGGTATTCGGCGTTCTCTTTCAGGTCGCCTTCTTCACGCGCCGTCTTGATGCGTTCGGCGACTGCCGGCATATCGACTTTTTCAAGCACACGAATCTCTTCGCGGATCTTTTCGTACCCTTCGCGGGAGATGGGCTGGCGGTCCATGACGAAACCTCAGGAAGATGGCGGCTGTCAGGATCTTCAGTCTGACCGCAGCGACAATTACGAAAGCGCAAAAAAACGCCCGAAGACACCGGTTCCAACGCGCAGGCAACCTGAATCTTCTGCGTCGTGTCAAACAGAACGGCGGCTGAAAGGGAACCCTCTCAACCGCCGCTCAATTCTGTTCGGCCAGTATAGCCCTCAGTTTTCAGCCGGGCTACGCAATTTCCTTCCACAGTCCGCATTTCGCGCTGTCCAGAACGGCTTCGCAGACCTTCTGGGTTTCCAGTGCTTCCCGGAACGTCGGGCTGCACGGCTTCCGGGACTCGAGACTCGAGATAAAGTCGGCCACCTGATGCACAAAGGTGTGTTCGTAGCCGATCTGCAGGCCGGGAACCCACCATTTGCCCATGTATGGCATGTCGCTGTCCGTGCAATGAACCTGATGCCAGCCGCGAATCAGCGAATTGTCTGCATGATCAAAGTACTCAAGCCGGTGCAGGTCGTGCAGATCCCATTTAATCGAAGCCTTCTCACCGTTGATCTCAAACGTGTAAAGCGCCTTGTGGCCTCGGGCGTAGCGTGTCGATTCGAACAAACCCAGCGATCCATTGCCAAACCGGCAGAGGAAGGCACAGGCGTCATCAATGCTCACTTTCTGCACCTTGCCGGTGAGAGTGTGCTTTCGCTCTTTCACAAACGTCTCGGTCATGGCCGTGACACTGTTGATGGAACCATTCAGCCAGATCGCCGTATCGATGCAGTGAGCCAGCAAGTCGCCGGTGACTCCTGAGCCCGCCGCTGCCGCATCGAGACGCCACAAGCCAGCTCCGCCCTGAGGCAGATCCGCACTGATCGTCCAGTCCTGCAGAAAGTTGGCGCGGTAGTGGAAGATGCGCCCCAGGCGTCCTTCGTCGATGAGTTGCTTCGCGAGAGACACGGCGGGAACCCGGCGATAGTTGTACCAGACGGTGTTCGCGACATTGGCCTTTTCGATGGCGTCGACCATTTGCTGGCCTTCGACGGGATTCATCGCCAGCGGTTTTTCGCAGAGCACCATCTTGCCGGCTTCCGCGGCGGCGATTGCAATCTCAGCGTGTGAATTGTTCGGCGTGCAGATATCGATCGCGTCGATGTCCTTGCGAGCGATCAGTTTCCGCCAGTCGGTTTCCGTCGATTCATACTGCCACTGATCGGCAAACGCCTTCACCTGTTCTTTACTGCGTCCGCAGATGGCCTTCAGCACCGGCCGATGTTTCAGCTCGGGGAAGAAATCATTGACTCGCTTATAGCCGTTCGAATGCGTCCGGCCCATGAAGCCATAGCCGACGAGACCGATGTTGAGGGGCGAGAGGTCGGGCATTGATTCTTTTCCAGATTTTTGTTTCGGTTTTATTGCGTTCAGGCTTGTGACATGAAGTTTGAATTGCGAAGAAATCAGGTTGCAGATTCCCAGTTGCTCGCAGTGTGAACCAACCGGAGTATTCGGACTGCACCTGCTTCTTCTTCACGGAGAATAATCATCCACGGAAAAGTTCGGAGCTTTGCACTGCGACGCCCACGCCCAATGAGCGGAAACGACTCCGGAAAGTTTTCAATTGATGCCAGCGCCTGTGCAATCGCCTGTCGAAGATCATTGCAGACTTTCGGTGAAATCGCCGCATACCATTCGATGGCAGCAGCGAGGTCGTCGGAAAATTCTTTGTTGAACCGAAGCGGCTTCATTTCAGCAGTTCATCAACACGAGCCCACATTTGTTCTGTTGTCAATGACTCCTCCGGATGTTCAGTCATGTAGCGGTCCCGCCGTTCGATCTCTTCCCATTCGGCCTGCGACAACGCAGGAAGCCCAGATTCGTGCAGATCATCCCACAGCAGAGTGATGATCTGTAGTTTCCTGTCCGCGGGCAGACTTCTCAGTTCAGCAAGGTCGATTGCCATCATTGTCGTCCTCAGAATATGCGACATCGCAGGCTCGTGATTCGTGCCTGAACGCTGCGACTTTTCTCTCACGACTCAGTTCGCATCGCGAACCTTGATCATCGTATCCAGAATCGTGTTCCATGTTGACGCCGTTTCCAGCATTGCGTTCGGGAACATGCAGCCGTCCCAGCAGATGTGCCTGATGCCCCGTTCGGCGGCACCCTGCAGCCAGTATCCGGCGCATTTGACGATATCGAGCTTACCGTTCGGATCATCGGCCGGGCAGTGCTTGCCGGTCTTGTCATGAGCACCGGCTCCGTGGACCTGACCATCGTTCTGCGCCACGTGGAAGTCAATCGTCCACGGTCGCAGCTTGTCGGTCATGGTTTTGTAGGCGGCATAGAACTCCGCATCGGAATGACCTTCCTTCACGAGGGCACACTCAGGCGCGTTGTAGCCCAACAGGTACAAGTAGGTGTGTGCCATGTCCGCCTGGAAGCCCAGTGATTCCGGCATCCCGACTTCTTCGAGGAGATTCAGCATATCCTTCCAGCTGTGCATTCCGGCCCAGCAGATCTCGCCTTCGGCGGCCAGACGCTGACCATTGTCGGCCGCGATCTTTGCGGCTTCGCGAAACGTACCGGCGATCTTCGATGTGTGGACCTTCGGGTTTTCACGCCACTTGCCGACACCGAACTCGGCCGAGTCAATCCGGATGACTCCGTACTTCCGCACCCCGTGTTTTTCGAACACTTTCGCGATGCGGCAGGCCATCTTCACGGCGCTGATGAACTTCTCCCGGGCGACGTCGTCTCCCATTGCGGAATCACCGACCGTTCCTGGCCACACGGGAGCTACCAGCGAACCGACAGTGAAGCCGTAGCTCGCGATCTGATCGGCGATCTTCAGTAGTTCAGAGTCGCTCGCTTCCGGGTTCGTATGAGGCAAAAACAGGAAGTAGTCGATGCCATCGAACTTCTGCCCATTCACGTCGGCCGCAGCCGTCAGCTGGAGCATCCGTTCGAGACTGATTGGTGGCTCCTGGCCTTCGCCGTCTCCTTTGCCGACAAGTCCAGGCCACATGGCGTTGTGAAGTTTGAATTCTGCGCGGTGCATGTTTCTGCAACCTCCTGGAAGCTGGTCAATCTGTGGGACAAAGTTCGTTCAAGTGCGGCGGACGCATGGCGAATTCAAGAAAAGATCACTGCGCGAAGAGCGATGATACTTTGACCCGGAACCCGGGCAATTCCGGATCACCCGTCAATACTTCGTCGGCGTTGCGGAACTGTGGCTGCCGATCACTTCGATACACCGAGATCACATGAAAATCCGGATCAGCGATCCAGACCTGTGCGACGCCGGCAGTCAGGTACAAGCGGATTTTTTCACGAACAGATTCGTGAGTATCGCTCGACGAAAGTACTTCGACAGCGAGGACCGGGGCCGCCTTCAGACACGGATCGTTCGCGACCATTCGTTCCACATCGAGTCCGATGAACAGCGCCACGTCGATACCAACGAGCGTTTCGTCCTGATCGGGCAACTGACAGCGAACATCGCCTGTACCAACATACGCATTCGCGACGCCCGTGCTTCTGCGCCAGAGTTCCAGCACTGTCGCAATTTGAGTCACACATCCAGCGTGCCGCGGATTCCTCGTCGTCATTGAGTCCTCCCTCAACTCGCCGCGAATGAGTTCCCTGCGCACACCTGGATCATCCGGCAATGCAAGGAATTCTTCGACAGTCATGCGTGCTGTGCCGGTCGACATGGGTCAGCCTTTCTTCTTGTGGTGCCCAAGGTCCGGAGCCTTCGGCTGCGCATCCGGTCCGAAATAGCGAAGTGTGACGAGCGGCTCAGTTCCCGTGTTTTCGAATTCCACACCGTCGGCGGCTGCCTTCGCGGTGACGAAGACTTCATCTTCGGTCATCGCCCCGAAGCGAATCATGCTCGGTGACTGCAGCGTCAGCTTTCCGATGCGCCCGTAGCCCTGAACCGTGATCAGGCCGTACGCGCCGCCGTCCTTGATGCGGCACTTCGCTCCTGGTTCGAGTGTCAACTCCCTGGCAGTGAAGAGCTGCTTGCCAGCGACTTTTCCGTAGACAATCCACTTGTCGACCCAACCGGTTCCCTGTTCACTGACGATCGGTTCAAGGTAATTGTGGTCCTTGAAATCCGGGTCGACGTTCTTGTCCCAGTCCAGAGCGTTTGTGATGTAGACATTGTCGTCGTGGAATTCCTTCGGGAAGTCCTTAGTCAGCAGTGCCCGCGGCACCTCGCGACCTTCGACGAGGTTCTGATACATCGCAAAAACATCGCTGCCCCACTGCGGCTCATACGTTACCAGAGACCCCGGCGCGTGCAGGACACACGGTGGAATCAGCCAGCCGGTGCCGGGTTTCAGCCGATACGCTTTCGACAGATCGAGCAGTCCGTTCTCGCCTTTGTTCCAGCGGTCGAGACAATCCACAACATCCTGTTTCGTCGTGCCGGGTTCGAGTCCCATGAACGTGTACGGAAAGTTGTTTCCGATCGCATTCATCTGCGGCGGGAAGTAGTAACTTTCCGGCTTGCCTTCCTGACCAACCAGCGCCGCCTGCTGCTGATTCTGGTGCATATGGTGCGGAATCGGTCCCATGTTGTCGAAGAACTTCGAATAGACGGGCCACTTCTTAAACGTGTTCCAGATGTGGTCACCGATGATCTCGTTCTTCAGTTCCGCAACGACGTCCCGCAGCAGAAATCGCTGACCCTCATGCACACAGTACGACAGGCCTTCGTCGTGATTGCGGTTGTCATTTGCCGCTTCCGTTGTCGAACCGAACCAGCGTTCATCAATCCCGCCACGATGCATCCCAAGCGCGTAATAGTCATCCGGATGCAGTTTCAGTCGTCGTCCAGGCTGCAAGAACGAACGAGGCACCCACGTCGGGGCAAGGCGAAGAATTCCATTCCCGGCGGTCAAGGCCGCGGAGGCAAGTTTGGCGACGTTTGTCATAACAGGAATCAGTCACATCCGAAGTTCGGCGGCGGGTCAGAAAGACGGGCATGATGACGGTCGCTGACCGATTTGAAAAGTATCCCCGCATTCCAAATTGAGAGCGGATGTTCTCAAGTCTCCATCGCTCTTCAGGATAATTCAGTTCGCTCGGCAGAAAGTCCTCCTTGAGCCCGGCAGTTCGACTTCTATACTCCCCCGCTCCGAACGCTGACGCGTTGTTGCGTGTCTTGGAGACTTCTGATGGCGAGTCCCTGCTTTTGCCGTTCAATTCCCACCATCGGCGCGTCTTGTCCAGGAGGCGGAGCCTCCGTGCAGTGCGTTCCAGGGCAGAGCCCTGGAACGAGATTCATTAACTGAATCCCGAATCCTCATTCTCCCGGCAGTTTTCCTCATGGCACGAGTCGCGATTCTTGGTGCAACCGGTTACACGGCGCTGGAACTGCTGAAGATTCTGGCGAGACATCCGCAGGCTCAAGTGGTTGCAGCGACGACTCGTCAGGAAAACCGGCCGCATATTGCTGAGATTCACCCTTCGCTCACCGGGATGTTTGATCTTCGCTGCGAGGCCCTGAATCCCGAACAGGCCGGAAAGCAGTGCGACATTGCATTTTGCTGTCTGCCGCATACCGCCAGCATGGAAGCCGTCCCGCAACTGCTGGATGCCGGCTGCCGAGTCATCGATCTCAGTGCCGATTATCGACTGAGCGACCCCGGAGTCTACGAAACCTGGTACGAACACGTTCATACCGATCCGACTCGCCTGACGACAGCCGTCTACGGGCTTCCGGAGATTTACGGCGACAAGATTCCCGGTGCGGAACTCGTCGCGAATCCTGGATGTTACACGAGCACGTCGATCCTCGCTCTTGCGCCGCTGCTGGCGAAGCGGATGATCGAGCCCACCGGCATCATCATCGATGCCAAGAGCGGCATCAGTGGAGCAGGGCGGACGCTGAAACTGTCCAACCTGTTTTCCGAATGCAACGAATCGGTTACGGCTTACAGCATCGGGAAACACCGCCACACGCCGGAAATTGAGCAGGTGTTGTCCGATATCGGCGGTGCGAAAATTCAGGTGTCGTTCAATCCGCATCTGATGCCGATGGATCGCGGGATCTTTTGCTCGATCTATCCGCGACTGAAGTCGACCACCACCCAATCGGAGCTGCTCGACGTCTATCGCCGCTTCTATGCAGGCCAGCCGTTCATTCGAGTCGTCGAGCACATTCCAGCGACGAAAGACGTCGCTCACACCAACTTCTGCGACATCACAATCCGCTTTAACCGCGACCAGCTCGTCATCTTCGCCGCCATCGACAACCTCATCAAAGGCGCCAGCGGCGTCGCGGTGCAGAACATGAACCTGATGCTGGGACTGGATCAGCGGCTGGGAATGCTGGGGGTTGTTTGAAACTCTGAATCCATCGGACTGATCCCAATAACTTCGATCAGATCACCTGCGGGCTGAGACAGCCCTGGGGATCGGGGCAAAATCGGCATCGTTACTGCAACTGATGTCCAGCTCCAGACGGGACTCCAGCGTGGTCGCGCTGAGTGTGCATTTCAGATCCAGGCCGTGCAGCCACTTCAGGAACGGGAACTCGTACGATTCCGGAACTTCGGTTTCGTCAAACACGCTGGGCTGAAGCCAGGCCGAACTCAACCAGTAATCGGGCCGTTGGTTCGACGGTTTCAATTCGTATGTGCCGCCGATCGGGCAGACGAGGGAAGCGCCCAGAGCTTTCTCAATCTGATCGCGCGTGGTGAGCGGATCGGATTGCAGGATGTCGGCGATTCGATTCAGC
>Ga0163147_10009536_pt1 | contig 10484 bp, 7 predicted proteins | sample OliLakLV19MP6G1_FD_148597 | JGI IMG/M metagenome (GOLD analysis project Ga0163147, IMG submission 148597) | Freshwater microbial mat bacterial communities from Lake Vanda, McMurdo Dry Valleys, Antarctica- Oligotrophic Lake LV.19.MP6.G1 | ecosystem: Environmental > Aquatic > Freshwater > Lake >... | reverse complement strand
GGTCGCAGGCGAGGCCGTGGCTGCCGGGCCAACGAGGGCTGAGCGAATGGCCGAACGGATCTACGCCCGCCAGGCGATCGCCGAGGCCCGCGCGGTCCGCGCCGAGGCCCGCGCGGCCGAGATCGCGAAGCTCGTGCCCGAGCCGCCCCCACCGCGTCCGATAACGGTGCGGCGGATGGCCCGCGCGGGCGTGCCGTTTCCTGTTCCTGGACAGCCGCAGACAGCCATCGCCGCGAAAGCGACGCCGCCGGTCCCGCGCATGACGATCCAGGAAGCATCGCCCGCTGTTGTCGCGCGGCAGGCGGCGACGGTTCCCGCTCCAAAAGCCACGGCAGCCACACCGAAAGTCGCCGCCGAGCCAGCCCCGGGCGTGTGGACACTCGACCCCGATCCGGCAGGCTCAGCCACGGTAGATTCCGACGGCACGCGGAGTGTCTTGGCCACCGGTGGTGAAGCGCCCACGAAGCGCGAAGTACCGCCGACCGATGCCGATCGCGCCGGCCCGGCGGTCACGCAGCCACCCATCGAGCTCCTGCCGACCCCGCCGGCTGAGTAGCGTTGCGTCCTCGTGACTCGGGGTTGCCCGTGCCGCATCGCCGGACGAGAAGGCGAGCCCGGAGGTGCGAGCGGCGGCCGGAGGGCCAAGCCATCGCCCCGCAAAACACGCACGAGCCCGATCGGCTGCGCTCATAAGCCGATCAGCAGCCCTCACCACGTTGCGGGACTGCCGTTGACCGTCCTATTTTAATCCTTGTAGGGTGACCGTCGTTACCGCAACCTTGGGTCACCTTCCGTGCTTGGCTACCATGCTGTCTCCGTGCTGAAGCAGGCGGAGGAAGCCGCCCAGAACGATTGTGGCAAGGCCCTTTCCATTCTGAGAGGCCTGTCCCTGGACGAATTCGGCACCCTGCTGCTCGACGTCCCCCACGAGTATCCAAACCTCAAGAATAGCCTGCCACGCATGGCGGCAGAGAAGGTTCAACGCGACTGGACGGGCAACGTTGGGCAGCACCTGCTCATTCGGAGTTGCCATTTCGTGAGGACCGTGGAATCCGCCTTCCGGAAGCATCTCGGCCGAGGCCTGGAGGATGCGACCGTGCTGGACTACGGGGTCGGCTGGGGTCGGCTGGTGCGTCTCATGTATCGATACACTGCTCCGGAGAAAATCTACGGCGTCGATTCCTGGAGCGAGTCGATTCGACACTGCCGCGAAGCCGGCCTGCTGGGGAACCTGGCGCTGTGCGACGATGTGCCGCGGAGCCTGCCCTTCGACGGCGTCTCGTTCGACTTAGTGTACGCATGCTCTGTGTTCACCCATCTCTCAGAAAAGACCGCGACGCAGGTGCTGGATGTCATGCGATCCTGCATTCGCCCGGACGGTCTGCTGGTGATTTCCATCCGCCCATGCGAGCACTGGCACGCGGTGCCCCCTTCCGGCACCGGCCCATCGAATGAAGAAATGGTGCGGAGGCACACAGAAACCGGATTCGCCTTCATCCCTCACAATCGCGCCCCAATCGATGGGGACATCACCTACGGGGACGCGTCGATCTCGCTCGACTACATGCAGAAGAAGTGGACCGCCTGGGAGTACCTCGGGTACGAGCAAAGCTTGATCGATCCCAATCAGCTGATTGTGTTTCTCAAGCCGCGCATTGAGGAATAGCCCGTCCCCCGAATGACCGCGTGCGGAGCGCGATCGCCAAGGGTTCCTCGACGAGGCCAGTGAGATTCACCTTGATGGTGACGACCTTCGTCGGAGCCGCCACTCACACTCTCGCCGATTCCCGGGTCCGTCAGACCGGAGTTGATGAATCGCTCGCCACGGGCATGCCACTCCGAAAACTTCTGCCGGTCCGGCGGCCGCGCCATGCCAAGCCTCCTCGGGAACGGGGTGAACAAGGTCAGCCCGTGAGGCTATCGCGATCGTGGAGGGTAATACTGGTGGGCGCTCACTCCAAAGCTGCTCCGCTGGGAAGTCGATTCCAAGGCGGCCGAAAAGGCACGTGAGGCATTCGCGTGCAGCCCCAAGCAATTTCTGGCCCAAAAAAGGGCCTATCCAGGCCTGGCAGGAGACGGCTTTCTTCAAAGTGGAGGTTCGCTAGCGGGCGATTGCCATGGATGGCCCGCCGGTCGTACAGTCAGCCTACAACGCCGGCTCCACGGCACGGGCAACCCCTCGCGGGAACCGTATTGGATGCGCGATCACAGGGCATCAGCTGAGTGAGGCCTTGAGCCCGCCCGCCTGCCGGCGGCGAGGGCGGATGCGGCCTTTCGCGAGAGATTCTTGAGCTGCATCGTCATGCGCTGATTCTTGGCGAGCAGCTTCTGGTGGCGAGCTAAAAAGTCCCAGGAGAGCGTTGTGAAGGGGCACGCCTCGGGGCCTTCGGCCTTCTTCGGATCGAAGCGACAGCCCTTGCAGGCGTCAGCGAGAGCCTGTCACTTGCAACTGCGTTGCAGATCGAATAGGGTGGCGGGCGTGCGTTTCGTGCTGCCCACCGGAGCCCTCGCCATGGCCGATGCCTGTTCCGCTTCCGATCGCACCGCCGATCTTCGGCTGCCCGTGACCGTCCTCTCCGGGTTCCTCGGCGCCGGCAAAACCACGCTGCTCAATCATATCCTGGCCAATCGTGATGGGCGTCGCGTTGCCGTGATCGTCAATGACATGAGCGAGGTGAATATCGACGCGCAGCTCGTTGCCGGCGGCCCGCGTGGATCGGCCGCTCCGAAGCTGAGCCGCACCGAAGAGAAGCTCATCGAGATGTCCAACGGATGCATCTGTTGCACGCTCAGAGAGGATCTCCTCCAGGAAGTCGCCAAGCTTGCCCGCGAGGGTCGCTTCGACTACCTCCTCGTCGAGAGCACGGGTATCTCCGAGCCGCTGCCGGTGGCCGAGACCTTTACGTTCGCCGACGAGCAGGGGGAGAGCCTCTCCTCGCTCGCTCGGCTCGACACGCTCGTCACGGTGGTCGATGCCAAAAACTTTCTCGAGGACTATTGCTCGCGCGACGAGCTTCGTGACCGTGGCATCGGCCTGAGCGATGAGGACGCCCGCGACATCGTGCAGCTCCTCGTGGATCAGGTCGAGTTTGCCAATGTGCTCGTGATATCGAAGGCCGACCTTGTTGACCCGGACGACCTCGCCTACCTGCGGGCTATTCTCGCGAAGCTCAACCCACACGCCCGAATCATCGAGGCCGCGCATGGCCACGTGCCCCTTGGCGACGTGCTCGATACGGGGCTCTTCGACATGAAGCAGGCCGAGGCGCATGCCGGCTGGCTTGCCGAGCCCCCCGGCACGCATGTCCCCGAGACGGAGGAGTACGGCATTTCGAGCGTCGTCTTTTTTTCACGACGGCCGCTCCACCCCCAGCGGTTCTGGGATCTCATCACGGGGCCAGTTTTCCGAGGCGTGATCCGCTCGAAGGGTTTTCTCTGGCTGGCGACTCGCCCCGACTGGGCAGGGGTGTGGTCGAGCGCTGGCGTCGTGTCGAGCCTCGAGCCTGGTGGACTCTGGCTGGCGAGCTCGAACGACTCGGAATGGCCGGAAGGTCTCGACCTCAGCGATCTCGAAGCGATCTGGGAGGAGCCCTGGGGGGACCGTCGGCAGGAGCTTGTGATCATCGGAGCCAATCTCGCCCCCGATGTGCTGACCATCCTCGACCGATGCTGCCTCTCCGACGGCGAGATCGCGATGGGACCGGAAGCCTGGACGGAGATGGAAGATCCATTCCCCGCATGGCGGATCGCCAGCGCAGACGAATCTGTCGATGTCGTCAGTGACGAAGTGCCCGACAAGACCGTCGCGGTCCGTCGGCCGCGCGGCGACACATGACAGAGCGATGGGTGTTCATGAGTTGACTGTCCCAGTCTGCTGTGAGCCGTTTTTTCTCGATCCCGATCTTGGCGGTTGTTTCGTGTGAAAGCATGGACAGTGTTGTCTTGCGGAGGGAGCTGAAGTTGGCGTCGATGTGTCGTGCTCGGATTTGCGAATGATCTTCTGGGCGACCTCCGTCTGGCAGCCCATCTGATCGATATTCACGAGAGCACCTTCGAACCCCAGCATTTCCAGCAGTTTTGGGATGGCTGTGATGCTGATCGAGTTCGCCGTAGCCCGAGAGTCTGGAGCTTTTGCCGATTCGGGCCGAGGGGGGGCTGACGACGACGTGCAGATTACTGCGGCGGTGCGTCGCGATTCGGCATCGCATCGGGGTCGGCCTGATGGCCTTCGCCGTGGGCATGGCTATACGCGGGAGTAGTCAGTGCCGCCGGATGGCCAGTCCGTTCGAGCAGTTCGCGCGCCGCCTGATGTCGCAACAAGACTCCCGGTTGCGGCCAAATGCCCCCGCCCAGAATGAGGACTACCAGCGTGAGAATGGCGATCCGTTCACGCATCAGCATATTCAGATTCACCGTCGTCGAATGCCGCTTGCCAGTGAAAATCAGGAAGTAGGCCCGCATGATCGCAATCCCATTGAGGGTCGCGGCGACGATGACTGCCGCCCCGATGGAAGGATACGCCTCCACCGCACCATCGATGAGCAGTTCCGCCCCGACGAAACCAAGGGTGCCGGGAAAACCTACGCTGCCGATCGCCATCAGAAAGAAACAGACCGCCACCAGCGGCATGTGTTCGTACAAACCCAGGTAATCGTCCAGATGCACACGGCCGCACCGCGCTTCCACCGCACGAATCACCAGTCCCAAGCCGCCGAGCGACAATCCGACGGACAGCCAGAGACACAGCGCCCCGGTCACTCCGATCGGAGTGACCATCTCCAGCCCCACCAGTACCATCGCCGAATGGCTGAGGAAGAGGTAGCAGAAGAACCGCCGTGCTTCCCGCTGCACGAGCGACATGCCCGCCGCGTAGACTGCGGTGAACAGTGAAACCAGCCCCATGCTTTGCAGAATCCAGTCGGGTGCAATGGGGAGCAGCAGCCGGACAGCGAGATACATTCCTGGCAGCGGCGCAGCGGTCAACAGGGCCGTGCCGAGTGTGGCATTTCCGAAAAGATCGGTCAGCCAGCCATGAACCGGAGCCATCCCGCTGCGGATCAGCACCGCCAGCAACAGCGGAACAATCGCCCACAACGTGTGGACTTTCACGTTCCCTTCCGCAGCGGCAAACATCCATCCGAAGAAGAGACAGAGGATAAAGACACTCTGGTACGTCAGGTAAACCCGCACTGAACGTTTCCGACCCAATAATTCCAGCAACGGTGGAACCGTTCCGGCGATGGTCAGTCCGATGATCATCCACGGATCGAGGCTCGCGAACGTCCCGAGCACCAGGCCTTCGCTCAGCAGCATCAGGCCGAACGAGAACCGACGGATCTTGGTGCGCTGCGTGGTTAACGCGGTCAGGAAGTAGAGCAGAGCGGTGAGCGGCAGCAGCGGCGCGCTCAAGCGGTCCATCGCGAAGAGTTCGCGGCCGAAGAGCATGGTGGAAAGATGCCAGGCATCATCGGCCTGACTGCGATCCATGATTCCAAAGTCCTGCCAGGCACAAATCGCGAGCAGTAACGTGATCCCCGAAGCGACGATGGCCCATTTCCGGGCAACGAAGGCATCATGCAGCTGGCCGACGAGGACCGCAGCAATCAGGGGCATCAGGACGAGGGCGTCGAGCCAGGGGAAATGTAATTCGGTCATGGGAGGTCATCCGCCGTTCCCGTGTGACGCTGCAGATACTCGGTCCTGCGCGAGCGAGTTCCGGACAGCCAGTCGGTCCAGCGACGTTCCAGACTGTCGCAGAAGACGAAGATCGCCAGGATCGGCCGCACGCAACGTTCGACCAAGAACGCGTCGAGATAACCCCGTTCCATGGCCCAGCGATAGAACCGCGAGCGAAACGAGTCCGCAGCCTCTTCCGGAGGGGGCGCGTATTGCGACCCGAGTCGCGTTCCCAGCGCGTCTTCCAGTCGTCGATGATCGAGCAACAACGTTGGGGCACGAACAAATTGCAGCGTTCGGACGCAACCGTGACCCAGGATGTGAATCAGGGCGAGATAGCGGAACCCTAATCCGATTTCAGCCACGATCAGGCCGACCTGCGTCAGCGAGGCGAACGAGAGCGCACACTTGATATCCGTCTGCACGCGAGTGAAGAGCGCTGCAAAAATGGCCGTCGTCAGACCGACCACCACGACCAGCGCCGAAAGCAACAGCGACTGATCGAGCAGCGGACTCACACGCAACAGCAGGAAGGCCCCTAGGTGAACGGACAACGCTCCGTAGAAGACCGCGCTCGAGGGGGTTGGCCCTTCCATCGCTCGTGGCAACCAGCCCGAGGTCGGCACAAGCGCCGACTTCCCGATCGCAGCCGCGAGCAATAGGACCCCAACAAACAGTGCGTCCCAGCTGCTGAGAATCGTTTTCCCGTCCGGCCACGGCGTCGCGCCCAGGAAGGCGTCGAAGTTGCCGTGACCGCGGAGATGATGCAGCCAGATCGAGGCCAGCAACAGCGCCGCATCCGAAACGCGATACACCACCCAGACGTGAAGACCGTTCCGCATTGGCGCCGGACGCTCCTGATAGAACGCCACCAGCAAAGCCGACGAGAGTCCCACCATTTCCCAGCCGGCGAACAAGGTCTCGATCGTCCCGGAGACGGACGTGACAATCATCCCGGTGAGAAACAGGGCATACAGCATATGGAACCGATTGAAGCCCCCCTCACGGTGCATGTATTTCGCAGAGAACGCGCTGATCGTCCCACACAATAGAAACGTGAGAATCACGAAGGGGACGGAGAGTCGATCAAACTCAATCTTCAACAGCATGTGGTAATCGGGAATGTCGACCCAATGTGCAAGCACGATCGGGACGTGCCGTTTGCCGGTCGAGAGCATCAGCCCCAACAATCCCAACCCGGCCAGCAACCCTACGCTGGTGACGAACTGAACACTCCGGCTGACCGCGCGCTCGCTGAGTTTCACGCTTAACAGTGGCGGAATCCCGAGACCCACCAGGAGCAGGAATGGTCCGACGACGATGATGATTCCGAGGACCTGCATCCACCAGTCAAGCATGCTCACGACGGCACTCCCTCCCGCGCGGCGGGTTGGATTTGCGCAAACGGGAGATGATCACGCCAGCCCCGATACCACTCGATTGATGTTGGAGCCTGAGGCAAGGCTTTCGTTTCCGGGTGATACGGCACGAACTCGTCATTCACATACTGCAGGAGGGCATTCGAATCCGGATCGAGCAACGCCAATTGCATCCAGCCATTTTTCAGGATCTGGGAGACCACGACACTGCGCGACATGATGGCCCGCATCGCTTCCGGTCGCGACTCGATCACCAGCAGCAGTCGCATCGGCTCGTGAATCTCCACGCCCTGCCACGGCAGACCTGAACGCAGGTCGCTCGCCGGGCCGTCCATCACACCGAGTAGCGACGTGACGTTGTGCGGTAGCTTGGTTCCCGACCCCCAGCCGGGCGAATCGACATAGGAGAAGTAGTAGAGCAAATTAATTCCCGAGCAGACCGGCACGACAGCTCCCAGAATCCGGCCCAGAATGGTCGCCTCGAGGTCGTCGGTCGTCGGGTCGTACGAATGCAGGAAGCAGCGCCGGTCGAGATACATCCCCCGAATACGTGATCGGCGGCCGACGAACCCCATTGCGTTCGTGCAGTTGCCGAACTCGGGCCGGGTCTGAGCGAGGTCTTCGGTTCGCTCTTCCACGTGCTTGAAAGCCCCTGCGCGCGTGATGTTCAACGGTGCGGATTGGAACCGGCGACAACGTTCATGCGCGTTCCGCTCGCAGGCGTCGTTGAGGCTTTTGGAAGCAAATGCGAAGTCAGCGCGGTGCGACCCTGGCAACAAGTCGAGGTCGAAATACGTAAGCGTGTCGTCGCCGGTGTTATGCAACCCGCCGAGGAAGTAGGTCTCCGCGGGGATGTTTATTCCGCGGCGCTGGAGTTCGCTGCGAACCCCTGTTTCGTTCAGGAAGGCTGCGACTGCGCGGGCGTTCGGACCCCCCGCTCCCCCCGTGCAGGCTCCACAGTCGTAACAGGCCTTGTGCGGGTTGTTGAGACAGGACGACCCATGGCCAAAGAAAAACACGATTCGGGCAAAGTTCGACGTCAAGCCGATGTCGCGGAGTAACCGCTCGGCGATGTTGGCCCGCTCGCTCGGATTGAAGCCGACATGCTCGATTTCCGGGCCGGGAGGATCTTCGGCCCGTTCGAGATGCAGCCGGCTGACCGGCGGCGGCTCCACGAACTTTCGCAACAGCTTGCGGAATCGGGCAGTCAAACGCGGAAAGAGCACCCGCGCCACAAGCGGAACTGAGGCGAGGACCCCCAGCCCGGCCGTCAGAACCGCCCCGCCTGCGATCGTGCGACTTCGCCGGTGCACTTCATGCGAGGCTGTGCCGAGGGCCTTCCGAGTACGTGCCCGCTGCTGATGCTGTTCCTCGAAGGAGAGGACGACCTCGTCGGTCACCCAATGCTGAGGACGAACGACGATCGGACACAACGTGGAGTAATGCGCGTCAGCGGCTCCACGGTAGTAGATCGCAACGCTGAAAAATCCCGCTGCGCCGAAGGTCTCGATCTGCGGGGCGACCTCTTCGAGATGCCGCCGGAACGACTCCTCACGGGTATCGATGCAGTAGACCGACTGGAACCGCGGCTTCTCGACGCGCGACGCCAGTTGCGTCGCCTGAACGGAGAAGGCATCGAGCGCTCGTTGACGGTAGTGGTGCTCGAATCCCCGCTGGAAAATCTTGCGGCGTTCGAGCCCGGTGAAGGCTTCGATTTCCGCAATCAACTGGTCCCACTCGGTGCGGGACAGGGCGAACAACCGCGGAACGCTCCACCCCAGCACTTGGGCCAACTGAAATACGAGAAATGCCCGCTGGGTGACCGAAGCTCCCTGGGCCGGAGCGAGTCGCTTCTGCAGCGCACTCCGGAGTTCCGCCAGCGGAACATGCAGATCCAGCCGTGTCTCGGCGAGATACCGCATTGCCAGGCGCTCCATCAGCAGACGGACCGCTAGGAACTCGACAATGGCTCCGGGATTGGCCGGAAGCGGAACCCGATCTCCGCGAACTTCCATCTGCCAGATCAGACCGGCCCAGCCGCGTAATGCAAGCAGCGATGCCGCCACGAAGTCGGGCTGTTCTTCGGCCGAAACACCGAGTTCATCCAGTTCAGCGAGCAGACAGTCCAGCGGCTCCGTCTGTGCCTGCAGCAGCCGCTGGGCCTCCCCGATCAGAGGACGCGCCCAATCTCCCGGAGAGCGGCCCTGTGCGGCAAACAGCCGCAGAAACGATTGGTAGAAGCCCAATTCACGGTTCGGCAAGGCCCAGTCGGCAAAACCCTGATCGGCATACGCCGAGCAGAACCGGATCATCACCTCGTGAACGAGAGCGTCGGAATCCTGTCCCGTCGCCTTTAGCAACCAGTCACGATGTCGTCGGGCCACGGGATGGGGATGATCATGATCGACGGGATGATGGGCCCCGTGACGCGAAACACGCCAGAGCGACTGCAACGAAAACGCTTCCCAGGTGCGAGCATTCCACGCTTCAATCTGAGCGGCACCGAAGCGGGACGGCAAATCACCAAACAAATTCTGAAGCAGTGCCTGCTGCGCACTGTGGGCCGGATCATCGACGCGATGATGTCCGTTCCGGAGATCGCGCATCGCCCAGTGCTGGGTCTCATCCAGGAACAGCTTGCGAATCGCAGTCGGTGCTTCATCGCGGATGTGCCGGAGCGCATCCGTTTCAGCGATGAACCACTGCAACTCCTCCGTCGGCCCGAACCGCAACGGGTACAGGAGCATCGCCTGTCGCAACTCGAAGCGAGTGGAGAGTCCCGCGATGACCTCGTCCCCCCGCGCACCGAGCTCCTGCTTCAGTTCGGCGATGATGTCGACTGCTTCGATTCGTCCGCGGCCGAATTCACTGCGATACCGCTCTTCCGAGAGGTAGGGCTGGCAGCCGAACAGACGGTAGCCTTTGGCCAGCCCTTCGTCGAACGGGATGCTTTCCAGGGCCTGCAACGGATTCAAAAAGGCGAACGCGGTGATCGGTCCCTGGGCCGGGAGCAACTCTGCTGCCTGATAAATTTGCTTGCGCAACAGTTCGCGACGGTCTGTCGCAGGCGATGCAGCTGCCGACTCTGTCACGGGGATCACCCAGCGGAACGATGCGCTCGGCCGGACGCCTCCCAATTGAGACGCGACCGCTCACGCGGAGGGAGAGGCGTTTTTATTGGAGCGACGTGTCCGTAGGGTATCTAGGGCGCCGTCGGAAAGACCTGCAAGACCCAGCAAAGCAACTCTTTAGCCAGATGCATCCGGTTCTCAGCCCATGCTGGTCCAGGCATCACCCTTCCACAGGATTGAATTTCAGAAGATCCATGAGCGTCGCCATCGCCTCCCGCGACTCGTGAAGGAGCGCCGGGTCGGCGAGATCGTGCGGTGCGAGCCGGTCGCGGTAATGGCGATTGACCCAAGCCTCGAG
>Ga0163147_10009534_pt1 | contig 10487 bp, 10 predicted proteins | sample OliLakLV19MP6G1_FD_148597 | JGI IMG/M metagenome (GOLD analysis project Ga0163147, IMG submission 148597) | Freshwater microbial mat bacterial communities from Lake Vanda, McMurdo Dry Valleys, Antarctica- Oligotrophic Lake LV.19.MP6.G1 | ecosystem: Environmental > Aquatic > Freshwater > Lake >... | reverse complement strand
ACGCTGTGGATCGGTGTGCCGACGGGGTTGTTCCAAACGCGGTAAATCGCCTGACACAAGCTGCTGACAAGCATCCGCGAAGGAGACATTGTGATACAGACGCACCCACGAAATAGCATCACCCCCCCGCCCACACTTACCGAAACACTGCCAGTGATCTTCATAAACCACCAGCGAAAACCCCTTTGTTTCGTTGTGAAAAGGACATTTGTAGGTGCTGTACTTGGCGTGACGGTTTTTGGGCTGTCCTAAGTCGTGTTCCACCACAGTACGGCAATCAATTAGGTCTTTGATACGCTCAATATCAATCATCATTGATTATTACAATTCATCTACGAATTTCGTCAGTAGAAATGCCATAATGCCACTTGCCGAAATATACGGCAAATGGCAAAAGCGGTGTCGAAATTCACTTAAACTGTGTGATAGATAAGTAAAAACTACCTTTATCAAGGCAGACTGAGCATAGCGGAACGGTTGTGAGAGAGAGTTTTGAGCAGTTATTGGAATTATGGCAGCGGTAGTTCTGCCATAATTCCTCGCGTGGGTAATTTCGACATAGGCGTTATTGCCATAATTCGAGCGATAGATAATTATGGCAGCGCGTGTAATGCCATAATCCCCCGTACTGAATTTCGGCACAGCTTCGTTGCCATAATTCGGCTGATGAGCAATTTCGACATCGGTGCTATTGCTATAATTCGAGCGACAGATAATTATGACATCGCGTGTAATGCCATAATCCCCCGTACTGAATTTCGGCACAGCTTCGTTGCCATAATTCGGCTGATAGGGGATTTCGGCATAAGCGTTATTGCCATAATTCGAGCGACAGATAATTATGGCATCGCGTGTAATGCCATAATTCACCCTACTTAATTTCGACATTGGGTGTGTTGCCATAATTCGCTTACCCTTCGTCTGCCAGTTTGTAAGCGGTTGTTGGACGCCCTGCCCCATTGCTGCGTCGTTCAACATCGACGATGACGCCCGACTCGATCAGGGCTTCGACTGCCGAATGGGCATCCTTGCGATTCTTGATGCCAGCACCGCGATGGATTTCCCGTTTCGTCGGTGGCTTTGTCCCCTGTGTGCGGGCGATGAAGTCGAGAATCTTCTGCTCGTTCTTCACATCCTGACTCACATTCAAGTCTGCCAAGAGCCGATGTGCCGACGCCCGATATTCTTCACTAAGCATCTGCGCTCGCGCCCAGTGTCCTTCTGAGATGCGCGGCTGATCTTTCGCGCCATCCTCTACCCAGTCCATAGCTGTGAGAATCAGCGCCAGCTTGATTGCTAAAACAGGCAGCCGACCATAATTCCCGCGCAACCGCTCATCTAAGCCGCGCCGGGGATCGGTCAGTTCGTGCATGGCTTCCGAATAGGCGTTGAAGTGATTCATCACTGTTGGTTCAAGCAGCGCGTCAATGGTCTTGAGCCGCACTGGCTCACTTGAGCCGTAGAGAACCTCCCAATCCGGCGGCGTGGGGAACGCATTGTGAATCCGCGTGAGCCGCGCCTTGAGTGTTTCCATCGTCTCTGTGAGTTCAGGGGAATAGGTACTGACGACGTATTTGACCTCTTTTTCGGTGGGGGTCAGCGGGATGATGCGTGCCATCAAGCCGCTTTCCCATTCGGAATCGGTGAGATAACGCGAGAGCATGGCGGGCGTGGTCGCGCCGATCAGCGACAGCGCCGGGTTGTAGACGATCAGCTTGCCGTCGCCACGCAGTTCGCGCTCCATGCGGTCGGGCGCGTCGAACAACTGCATCAGGGCTTCGGCGTGACCTTCCATGTATTTCTTGGGAATAAGAATCTTGCTGGCTTCGTCGATGCTTAAGCCGCGTTGACCTGCGTAGCGCATCGCCGCATCTTCGAGTTTCTTCTCGCTCGGTAAAAGTTGGTCATAATTGGAAGGTTTCTGCCCTGCCAGTTTCGCCACCAGCATTTCGGGCGTGGTGGTTTCTGGCATTAAGAGGTGCTGCAAGGTGCTGGAGACGAGCTTGGTGATTGCTTTCAACCCGGTGCTTTTGTGATAGTAGGTGGTCGGCGCGACCCACAAGACGTACAGGTTCGGGTAAATATCGTCGAAACTGAGGCGTAGGACGCAGCGGCGGGCAATTGCTAACCCGACTGCCCACAGCGGCGCAGACTCCAAAAAGATGCGCGGCGTCATCGGTGATTTACGCGCCAGCCACCCGGCACAGTCGCGTTGGAAGCGCCCTACCCCGCTTGCTGCCGTGATCAGACTGTCGCTGAGTTGGGCGGCTTTGGGCAGTGTCGGCACATAAAGTTCATCACAGATCGGTTCATCAACTGGCGGCTTCCCTTTCGGGTCAGCCTTCATCACTTGTTCGAGCATTCCCGACTGTGTGCTGACTAAATTTTGCAGGATCAGTCGGTGATCCGGGTTCTTCTGCCAATCAAGGGTAGCCAGCAAGCCTGCCAATATTGGACTCGGCTTGACCTCATTCGGAATCGGTTGGAGCGAAATAGCGCAGCGGAGCGCGAACGCATCCTGAGCGGTGAGCAGCATAAGTGTGTCTCTTTCTTGTGCAGAAACCTGATAAACATCTGCCACACCCGAAAGGACTGCTGCTTGTCAGAACTGTCTTTATCTCCCCATTCACAAATGAAAACTCGTTTGGAATCAGGTATAATAAGACTGTGCAGAACAGCAGCGCCCCGTGTGGCGTTTGTTGAGCAGCAGCGCACAGTGTGTTATTTCTTGTGCAGAGCTGTTTTGTAGTTGGTTGAGTTGGGCTGTCGTCTTTCCGCCAAGTCAGCGCGGCAGTCCTTCTCATACCGTAAAGTTGGGTTTCCCCCCGTTAATGTGACTGCGACATAACTTCTGCGATTCCCTAAGTTCAGCTTTAGAACACGAGTTCGTAAAATATCATATCACAATCCACAAACTATCAGAAAGTGCTTTCGGGGAAGAAGTGCCTGAAGGTTAAAAAGTTATAACCTTCTCTTTTTCGTCCGTTAAGGTGCGAGGTATTGCCAAACGCAGACATTTTCGCTATAGTGAAACCATAAGCGAACATGCCCGGGGCTTTTACCAATACCACCCCCGGCGGACTATTGGTGAAGGCTCTCTGACGTGCTTGGCGGCGTTGTGCAGGGAGCTTTTCATTTATAGGCACAAATCATAGGGCGCGTGTTGAAACACGCTGCCAGTTATTCCCCAGATCACCCTACCCTATTTGCCCATCGATTGCCTTTCCAAATATGTGCCATACTTACGTATGAGACTCTATTCTGTCTACTCGTTTTTGTCAAATGGTTGGAGGCGTGGTGGTGGATTTTTTTGTGAAAACTCCCTAACTTCCTCAATGTTCACCACGCGCATACGTTTTCCGACTGAGTAGCAGCTTATTTTTCCTGCCTTCACCCAACTGTAAAGTGTCTGCTTGCTACGCCCTACAATGTCAGCAGCATCTTCAACAGTTGTCCAACCCTCAAATGGGTTATCGAGGACTTTTGCGGTAGATTGCATCGTCACTCGTTTCCCTTTCTCTCTCACCTTACCTTCTGCTTGTGATGAAGTCTGCATAGTGCTTCTTTCCGTAAAAAGTTCATGCTTCGTTGAAGCACACTCCAATTCGTGCATATGAACGATTATAACCTTCAATCGGTTTCCTGTATATCAGTCTGGCGTTTGCGTTCTTCCAGCCATTCAACTTGAGCTTCTAAACGACCTAGTTGGCGGCATAAAGGCAGAAACTGATTGTCAAGACACTTTGAAAGCTCTTGCCGCAGCATCTCCGTCTCTAATTTTGCTGCCTGTAGCTGCCGGCGTGCCTCATCACGTTCACGGCGGTATTCATCTGTGAGTAATTGAATATAGCGGCGGCGATATAACGTGATTTCTTCATCGGGCGAAAGTGTATTTGAGAGTTCAGGCATGTGCTGGGCGATAAAATATTCACACAGCAACGCATAAATTTGTGCATCAAAAGTGAACCAATCGATTGTATTCCGGTAGCGCACACCACCTTGAGCCAATACAAATTGGCGTAGCTCCGTTTCAAGGCGCAGCGCTCCTGCTTCGGTCAAGGATGCTGTGCTTAGCTCAATCGAGATACCGATCTGGCGGCTTCGTCGGTGTAGATTATTGGTTTTGCCCACCTTCATCAGGTGAACATCCTCCAGTCGCCCTACGGCGATATAAGTGTAGTTTCTACTCATCCGATTTGCCGTCGGGTTTTTCCAATTGTCCCATTTTGTAGCGCAGCTCTGCAATCTCGCGCAAATACTTTTCCATCAACTTCTCGCTGCGTTCGCGCTCATCTTGGGCTTGTGCTTCATAGCGCCGCCGCATTTCCTGAACATCGGAAGTCATGCCCTCAAGCTGGCGTTCAATAGCCGCTCGCTCAGTTTCAGCCCGAATGCGGGCTTCACGTTCTGGCTGCAAGGCTTCCCGCAGTCGTTCCATATCGCGGTTTGCCAACTCGAGCTTATCGGTCAGGTCAGTGATTTGGTAGTTCAATTCGTTGACTTGGGTCGAAAGGTATTGTTCAATATCCCCTTTCACCAACGCCTCAAGTTGTTCTGGTGTGTAATCGGGCAAAGTACCGCGCTGCCCTGATTTGAGCGTCGCATAAATATCTTGTGCTGGACGGCGTTCTGCACGCATTGAAGCGATTAACTCTAATACCCGCATGTCATCATCTGTAAGCTGAACATCCACACCTTTTCCCGGTGAGATATTGGTGGAAAAGAACTCCTGAAATTCCTTAATCCAGTTACGGATCGTTTGATCTGATTTCACATTGTAGAGCCGCTGCGCGTGCCGTGTTGTGTACATCCCCGTTTCCTTCCATTTGGTTCTTGGTTTTGGTTTTGGTTTTAATATTGTGCCAAGTTAGCCCGCACTAGGGGTCATAAATGGTTGCATTAAACCACAAATCGATTATACAATAGTCTTTATGTGCTATCTGGAAACAATTTGGTTCGGTTTAAAAATTTTGGTTTATCGTGGGTCTGCACAAAAAAGACCCCCCTATATATAAACAACCATATAAACAGCACCAGTTTTTGCCCAAAATAGTCCAAACCATGTTCAAACCATGAAAAGTTCAAGCAAAAGGAGACTCCGAATGCTGCGCTATAAACCCAATAAAATCCTAGTTCCAATCTCGCCCGCCGACTATCAGACCGTCGATTTTCATTGGGAACTCGATCCCACCATTATCACATGGGACGGCGGAAATGGCACGTCTAGCGCGTGGCGTTTGGTCGATGGTGAGCTTCAATATTTCATGCTGCCGAATGTCCGCGTACCGGTCACAGGCTATAGTATGAACACCGATGTGACCTCGATTGGGACGAATGAAATGGTTTATGCGGATGTCGCCGCCGGGCGTTTTGGTATCGGTGATGGCATCTGGGAGCAGAGCAAGTATCCGCCGGAAACCTTCGTCAATACTGCTGAGCGCTATGGTTCTGAAATCCATATTTTCATGCTGTTGTGCTTGCTGGCAGCCCTCGGTGCGCCGGAAGATACGCCGCTGACGATTGTCACCTCTGCACCGCCCGGATTGGTCAATCAAGTGGCTAAAACCATCAAACAAAATCTGCGGATGGGCGAGCAGAAAGACAAATCCGGCGCTTGGACGATCCGCATGAGCTACGACAAGAAGCCGCGAACATTTATCGTCGGCAAGGTGGTGGTCGTGCCGGAAGGGGTCGGGGCATTTAGCGCTTATGCTTACGACGCAAACGGAAATGATGTGTTGATTCCGTCGAATATCCATGAAGGCGATGACTCGCTGACGGGGCAGGTACATATCCACGATGCGGGGCATGGCACGTATGACACCTATACGGTTCGCAATGGCAAGATTGATGCAGAAAGTATGACGTTTGCGACGGATCGAGATACGGGTATCCTGCGCCAGATGATCGAACCGATTATGGATTACATCCGCGATCAGTTCGCTAAAGCGGGGGAAGCGCCGCCGAATTTGAAGGCGGTGCAGGTGGATCAATGGCTGCGCGATTGGTCATTGGGCAAGATGAAGGCGCAGCACGCCCGCGTTAAGTTGTATGGGCGAATTCTCGATTTACAAGCGATTTTTGAGTTGGTGAGCGCCCGGTTTGCCCGCTATGTGATCGAAGAAAAACTGGAAAAGAGCTTCAGTCAGGGAGCGGATAGTATCCTGCTCGCCGGGGGTGGCTGGGTCTACATTCTGGATCATATTCGCAAGCAGTACCCCAACCGGAACATCCTGTGGCCCGAACGGGTGCCGCATTTGAAGGGCATTCCCATGTGGGAGTTGAACGCCTACGGCGCACTGCCGATGAGCGCGGCGAATATCAAGGTGAATCGCCGGGTCGTAGGGTAGGGGTGAAAGATGCCGCGACGGTCAGCACGTTACCAAAAACCACCCAACGGACAAGCAAACGGGGGAACCTACCTGCTCAGTTTCGATCTGGATGATCCTGCCCAAGTGATCGCCTGGGACAAAGCGCAGGAACTCGCCAGCCAGCGTAAGCTCAAGCACGTCTTAACCGGGATGCTCCTCGCCATTCACACGGTTGAGGAGCATACCGGCAAGCCCATCGACATGACGATGTTCATGGCGCAGTTCGTCTCCAACCTCGTACTCGGTGGGCAGCGGATGCCCACCTTTACCGCTGCCACGCTGCCCGAAGAACTACCCAGCATGTTCGCCGGAACCGAAGACCGCGCCGATCCGACGGAGGCACGGCAAGCCTTCGCGGGCAGCATGGGCAATCTGTTTTCGGATGATGGCGACGACGAATGGAACTAAAGTGACGTAATCGGAAATTTGGACATCTCCTGTGTTGAAGATAGGATAGAAGTTATTAGTTGCTTCCATCCCGAAACGCGAAAAAGACCATGCAAGCTTCTACGCAGGTGTTCATCAGCTACAAAAGAGAATACATCGATTTCGCAAAGCGTGTGGCTGATAAGCTCCGCGATTGGGGATATGTGCCGTGGCTTGACGTCGAGAGAATTCGACCAGGCGAGAACTGGGACAACTCGGTATTTGAAGGATTGAAATCGTCGCAAGTCATTGTAGGGGTTGTTACGCCGGAGAGCGTAAAAAGCGAAAACGTGAGGGATGAATGGGCATGGGCACGAGCAAACAGTATGCCATTTATTCCACTCAGATTGCGAAATGTTCCGATTTCGGATATTCCTCATACAGTCATTCGCGTTCAGCACATTGATTTTACACTAGACGAAGGGAAAGCATTTGGTCAGCTTGCAGATCGGCTAGCTAAACCCGCGACTATTTACCAACCCTTTTCCCCTGTAAAGCAGGTTCGTGAACCTGTTGTAGCAAAGCATGTTACGAAGTTACAGGTTACTAATCGAAGCCTGATGTTGCAAAAGGTACGCGAGTTTTGGATTGAAGGGGTGCTGGAAAAGTCGCTACTTCAGGGAACGATTGATTTGGGGATAGAAGCCAAGCCCAATGCCGTGTTAACGCACAGGGATTATGATTACTCTCTGTCCGACGATACAACTATCCACGATGTATTCGAGGATATGAACCGAAGATTGCTCATTCTAGGTGCGCCCGGAGCGGGTAAAACTATCACTATGCTCCAGCTCGCCCGCGATTTGATCACTGCCGCTGAGAATGACGAAGATGATTTGCTTCCCATTCCTGTGGTGTTTAATCTCTCCTCTTGGACAAGTGAGCGCAAGCCGCTGGCTCAATGGCTCAACGACCGTTTTAACTTCGAATATCATATCCCCAAGAATATCGCTAAAACATGGGTAGAGAACGAAGAAGTGGTGCTGTTGCTTGATGGTCTGGACGAAGTCAGCCGTGATTATTGGCAAGCCTGTGTTGAAGCGATTAATGACTTTCGACAAGAGTATCGTTCGGTTGACCTAGTGGTATGCAGCCGGATTGATGACTATAAGGCGATGAAAAGCAAGCTTTACCTTGAAGGGGCGATTTTTTTACAACCGCTCAACCAACAGCAAATAGACGCTTATCTCGTCGATGATGAATTAGATGCTCTGCGGACGGTCATGCGGTCTGATACCGTTTTGCGTGCAATGGCTACGACGCCATTCCTGCTCAATGCCATGAACTTTGCCTATCGAGGCGCAAAAGCAAGCAATTTAACAGGCTACAATACGCTCGAAAGTCGCCGAAATCATCTTTTTGAGCGTTATGTCGAACGCAAGCTCAAAAAGGGGGAAGAAAAAGACCCGACACCACGACAGACCCGCCATCGTTTAGGGTGGCTGGCGAAAAACATGCACGAGAAAGGGCAGAGTTCGTTTTTTATTGAATCGCTCGATCCAACTTGGTTGGGGATGCTACACCGAAGACGACTTGGCGACGCCATTTTTCGACTGGCAAGCGCACTTCTTGCAGGATTGGGAAGTGGTATGGCAGGGGGTTTGATCGTTCAACTCACGATTGGCAGTGCTTACAGTGTGTTGGGCGTCTTGATAGGTGCTTTGGCTGGTGGTATCGCCGGAGCGTTGATATTAGGTACCAGTGTTGGCTTTGGAGGGTTATTCACTGGCTTGTTGGTCTTGATGCTGACTCTTCAACCGCTAGGGGTTTTCACTTCTGCTTTGCTGAGTGGGGCAATCATTGGATTATTTAGTGGATTATTTATTGGTGTCTTTCGCAGACTTAATAGCATATCGGCTGAGGATCTTGTATTTCGGAGTATATTAGGTTTAGTAGGTGGTATTGGCATAAGCAGTTTGTTCAGCGCATTCTATAGTGTAGACAATTCACAGCCACTTATTGTAGCAGTGGGTTTGGCGATAGGTGCAATCTGCGGAACAGCGCTGGGAGTTCCGTTGGGATTGCAACGGAGAATTGCAGAAGGATACTACAGCAGCGTGGTTAAATTACATCTTTCGCACACTACTCCGGAGCGTCAGGCTAGGGTAGCGTTGTTTGATCATCTACGTTGGTCTGGGTCTCGCATGATTGCCGGCTTGGTTGCAGGTGGGCTTTTTGCTATTTTCGTAGCTCTAGCCGGACAGCCGGGTTTAAGCATTGTGATCCTAGTCAGTACAAGTGTGTTCACCGGAATGAGAGGCGAAGAACAGGAACTGGACAGCAAACGCACTGTCCCTAACCAAGGGATCACCAAATCATTTCAAAATGCGTTCATTTCAGGAGGAGTTATAGGGCTGGTCACTGGGATTTCCTTAGCGTTATTCGTCCAACAGGATATTGGATTAGCTGGAGGAGGAGCAATAGGACTTACCGCGGCGGTTGCTTATGGTGGAGTTACTTTCTTACAACATTTTGTTACACGCGCTTTTCTCCTATGGCGCGGAGATGTTCCTAAGCGATATGATCGCTTCCTAGATTATACAGCTTCCCTCAACATCCTTCGCAAAGTCGGCGGCGGCTATATATTTGTCCATCGCTACCTTCTGGAATACTTTGCATTTTTGACAACCCCAAGCGAGTAAGACAGCCTTTAAGAATTATCCTCAACTTCTGTAAGAGAGTGTCTAAAAAGGGGGATTAGGAATAGAATAGAGGGATGACAAACCGAGCAAGTTATCCCAGTGATCTGAGTGATAAACAGTGGGCGATGATCGCATCATCGATTCCAGCCGCAAAACCGGGGGGACGACCGCGCAAGACCGATCCACGCGAGATCGTGAATGCGATTTTCTATGTGTTACGGACAGGGTGTAGTTGGCGTTCCCTCCCGCATGACTTCCCGAAATGGCAGTTGGTGTATGTGTATTTTAGGCAATGGGAACAAGACGGTCTTTGGCAAAGGCTGAATGACCAGTTGCGGGAAGCCGTCCGCCAGCAAGCCGGGCGGGAAAAACAACCGAGTGCTGCTATTATTGACAGTCAAAGCGTCAAAACGACGCAAAAAGGGGGCCTCGCGGCTATGATGCAGGCAAGAAAATCAACGGGCGCAAACGTCACATCGTCGTAGATACGATGGGATTGCTGCTGCGCGTGGTTGTCCACCCCGCCAATTTCCAAGATCGGGATGGTGCCCTGCTGGTGTTATGCCGACTCCTGCCTGATTTCCCACGCCTACAGGTAATCTGGGCGGACGGCGGCTATGCGGGACAGTTAGTCGCGTGGGTTTTGACCGCGCTTTTCTGTACGCTGGTCATCATAAAACGCAGCGATGATGTCAAAGGGTTCTCAGTTTTGCCCCGCCGATGGGCGGTAGAACGCACTTTCGCTTGGTTGGGCGGCTACCGTCGTTTGAGTAAAGATTATGAAGCATTACCTAGAGTCAGTGAGGCCTTCATCTACGCCGCCATGACCCATCTCATGCTCCATCGCCTTGCTCATTGATCCTTTTTAGACACTCTCTTAGACTCGTCAGGACGGGGCTGGCTCATCGCTTACTCTCCTCTTTTTTCTTGAGTTTACCCCATCTCCCTCTTTTATTTAGATGCAATCGCCCTGCGCCATAGCACCATCGGCATAAAGCAAGGCATTATATGCACCTTGGGCACTATCCCGAATAAACAAGCGGAAAGT
>Ga0163147_10009530_pt1 | contig 10488 bp, 13 predicted proteins | sample OliLakLV19MP6G1_FD_148597 | JGI IMG/M metagenome (GOLD analysis project Ga0163147, IMG submission 148597) | Freshwater microbial mat bacterial communities from Lake Vanda, McMurdo Dry Valleys, Antarctica- Oligotrophic Lake LV.19.MP6.G1 | ecosystem: Environmental > Aquatic > Freshwater > Lake >... | reverse complement strand
GCATCCCCTTCATTCGCCGCATTGACTATGCCTTCCGTGACCAGCATGGCGGCGCGTCCTTCTTCTTCCACACGAATCGCAAACTCAGTCCCACGCGCAGCCAACGTCATGGTAGGTGTGGTGATGTCATAGCTTGACCCGGCGTTGAGCAATCGCTCTAAACGCTGGATGGTTTGACCGACGAGGACTTCCGCCTGAATCGTGAACTGCGTATCGTCCCCTGCAAACTGCTGAATCCCGTAGGTTGTGTTCGGAAGCAGTTCGGTATCCACGCCGTCTGCAAAAAAAGTAACGCGGGCGTGTCCGGTGGCATCCGTGCGAATCAGATCGCCCACGCCGACAATCGCCTCAACGTTGACGGCAATCCAATTGACCGTATTCACGCGCTGCACTTCCACACCCGCCACCAAGACTTCCAGCGTAGCGGCAAGTTCGTTTTGTGCTTGAATAAGCAGAGGTGATAAGCAGAGGCTGATGAACAGCACAACGCCTAATATTCGTTTCATGCCCGATGCAATCCTTTGGGAGAATACAGCTCAACGTGAGCGTAACGGCGGCAATCTTGTAACTTATTGTAACATTATTTTATGGCGAAGGGCTATAGGAATACAAGCACCTATAGAAACATCTGATACTGGCGATTTTCACATGCAATTAGAAGAATGAAAGGGCGACAATCACAGCGAGAATGATTAGCGTCATATAGAGGATATCAGTCGCACGAGCAGCATTGCGATATTTGGCGACAGCGATTTGCGAATTAACATGAACTTGATCCAGAATCTGACGCGCTCTTTCCTCTAATGACGACTCGATATACGCCCGAACGTATTGATCATGAGGCATTTGCGCTACCCGTCCAAAGAAATACAGCGAGTCCAGCATACCCGTTTTCAAGCGCGGCGTGAGCGTCAATAAAACGTAATAGCTTGACGCCGCAATCGTCGCCAGTAAGAGAACCACTGCAATCCCGCGCAATGCGGGAATGATGTCATTTATAGGCTGATTCGCATTCAACGAGTTTTGACTCACCAATGACAACGCGGCGATCATGAGAGCATTCACAGAAAAGATCGCTTGTGCCTTGCGATCCGCGTAATGAATCTGGGTGCGAATGCCTTCTAACATATCATGGAGATGATCGAGCATATCAATGTCAATCGGGGGACTGTCAATTTCTTGTGGAGGGTGGACGGACATATATGTTCCTTGACGAATGAACGAAACCTGTCACATTATGATGATAGACATGCGAAAAAACCTATGAAAAGTTTTAACATTGTGGGGCAAGTGGTTTAATGGAATTTAACAGATGACCCAACCTGTAGATCAATTTAAGCGCCCGCTGCGTGACCTTCGCATTTCGGTGACGGATCGCTGTAATTTTCGCTGTGCCTACTGTATGCCTGCCGAGGTGTATCACGAAAACTTTCAATTCCTGCCGCATGATGAAGTGCTGCGCTACGAGGAAATTACCCGTTTAGCGCGAATTGCGGTTGGCTTAGGCGTGGTCAAGCTGCGAATTACGGGCGGTGAACCGCTTGTTCGCCGTGACATCGTGACGCTTGTCGAGCAGTTGGCGCAAATCGGCGGCGTGGAAGATGTCGCCATGACGACCAACGGCTATTTGCTTGAAAAAGTGGCGCAGTCGCTCAAGGATGCAGGGTTAGCACGAGTCACCGTGAGTCTGGACAGCCTCGATAACGATGTGTTCCTCAAGATGAACGGGGGCAAAGCAGATGTCGCGCCCGTCCTCGCCGGGATTCGAGCCGCTGAACGTGCGGGTATGACGCCGATCAAGGTCAACGCGGTAGTACAGCGTGGAGTCAACGATCACACGATTGTTGATCTTGCGCGATTCTGCAAGGATAACGGCTACATTTTGCGCTTCATCGAATTTATGGATGTTGGCACGCGCAACGGTTGGAAGCTGGATCAGGTTGTCCCGGCGAAAGAAATCATCGAACGCATCGACGCCGCGCTGCCGCTGGAACGCATCGAAGGCAATTACTTTGGCGAAGTGGCAGAACGTCACCGTTACCGCGATGGTGGCGGCGAACTCGGTGTCATCGCCTCGGTGACTCAACCGTTTTGCGGGACGTGTACGCGCTTACGCCTCTCTGCCGACGGCAAAATCTATACGTGCCTGTTCGCTTTACGCGGAACCAGTTTGCGTGACCCCATGCGGGCAGGCGCGACAGATGATGAACTCTCAGCGATTTTCGCAGGGGTATGGAAAAAACGCACAGATCGCTATTCGGAAATTCGCACTGAACAAACGGCATCCAGCAAAAAAATCGAGATGTACTACATCGGCGGTTAGCTATTCCTCAAGTTCCAGCGGTTCAATATAGGGCGCTAACCACGCTGCAACCTCTGGAACGTCGTGTTTCCCCTGCGCTACATCGAGGATAAAACTTTGCGCCGCGTCCTCATCCCAGTTGAGTTGATACCCGTTCTTCTCCAAAAACAGAACCAGCGAATAGACCGCCGTGCGTTTATTGCCATCAACAAACAAATGATGATAGGCAAGCGAATGGAGCAAACTCGCAGCTTTGTCGATCAGGGTGGGGAATTGTGCCTCGCCAAACAAAACGAGTTTGGGGCGTTCAACAGCAGAATTGAGCAAATTCAGGTCACGCACGAATGTATGCCCGTCGGTCACGCTGTCATTGACGTTGTAAATGTCCGAGGCAGTCAAATAGACGATGGGTTTATTGTCGTTCAAGTTCATCGAGCAGCCACCGATGTTCCTTGATAATCTGGTCGATAAGGTGCATATCAATATCAGCATCCGGCGCAAGTGACGGGTTTTGCGACTCCAGCGGAAACCACGCGGCGAGTTCGGTCACGTTTAAGCCACCCTCAGCAACGTTGAGGATCGTTTGCAGCGCGTCTTCCGGTTTCCAGATCACTCGTTCACCATTCACATGGAGCATGAATACTGCGCCAACCGTCGCTGTGCGCTTGTTGCCATCTGCAAAGGGGTGATTACGTGCCACCGAATGCAGCATTGCCGCCGATTTTTCGCGCAGTGTCGGGTAAGCATCCTCGCCAAAAGCGCTGGCGGCGGGACGTGCGACTGCCGCTTCTAAGAGTTGTATATCGCGGATATGTCGTTTACCGGTAATGATTTCCGGCTTATTGAGCAGTGTGCCGTTGATGAAAATGAGTTCTGAAAGTGTGATATAGCGCATTCGTTACCGCTGATCGTTGGACTCGTGAGGGTCTATTATAGCGACTGTTCGGATAATTTTGAGTAATTCGAGCATATCGGTTTGCTTGCTCAAACAGGTGACTGCACCTGCTTGTATCGCTTCCTGTGCTAATTCTTCATCGTTAAAACCCGTCAGCGCAATAATACTCACCTTAGGGTAAACCGCGTGGATCATGCGAGTGGCTTGAATGCCATCTAACAACGGCATGATCACGTCCATGAGGATGACATGCGGTTTCAACCGTCGGCACAATGTAATTGCCTCAACCCCATTGCGGGCTTCATCCACGACTTCAATATCGGGGCAATGACTGAGGAAAAAAATATAGCTTTCTCGCACCAAATGATGATCATCAACCACTAAAACCCGAATCGGAACCTTGGAAGGAGTCTTTCCGACAATATCGGTATGCGTATCATAATATGTTGGGTACTGGGACATCGCTAACCCACGCTGTCATTCTTCATCAAAGTCTATGTCATTACAGGTTTTTTGAGAACCCACGAACGGCGGGTTTATGTTCTGTTCTTCGGCTAGGTCAAATGACTAGTCCATGCGACTAGTCATTAAGCGCCGCATACAACGCATCAGCGGCGAGTCGCTGTGCAACCACACCGGGATGCGTGTCAAAACGGTTGACGATCAATCCCGGTGATGGATTCGCTTTGAGCGGTTCGCTCATATCCACGACGGTAACGCCCTGCTCGATCATAAAATCACGCACGCGATCAACAGCGGGCGCGGACGCATCCACCGCTGTAATGTGAGGCCACAGCAGCATAATTAAACGCATGTCGTTTTGATCCGTCCATACCTTGATCTCATACAGCCGCTGTGCTTGCTGCGACCAGTACTCATCGTTCAAGTGTGCGTTGACCAGATCGCCTAAGAAATTCGCATTGCGGTCTACCGACGTATATTGCAGTAAATTGTAATAGATGTAATTCGGCACAAAGTAGTTGAGGATGAACCACGACAGCACCGGGTTATCGGGAAAGCTGAAACGGTTGTCGGGGTTGGTTTCCGGCGCGGCAAGCAGATAATCAATGTCGTTCAGGTAATACGACAGGATCACTACGTCGGGCTGTATGGGATACTGTTGAAGCTGATAGAGTTCAATATCGCTATCCCAACCCGACTGTGCGATCACGTTAACGTCGTAGCCCTGCCCTAGCTGGCGCTCTAGCAACTGCGGGAACGTCTCGTCAATGTTGTTGATGCCGTGTCCCATCGCAAACGAATCGCCTAGCACAGCAACATGCGTGATCCCTTCGCCAGTTTGCGGCTCGTAGTCCCGAAACCCGACAGAATTGTAATGTCCCCAATAGAAATTTTGATACCAGTGGAAATTCATCGCCGTGAAACCGTAGCCGTCCGTCGTCACTTGAAAAATTCGCATATAGGTTTCGGCGGCAAAAAACAAAATCACTGAGGTTGTGGCGGCGATCAAGATGCCTGTCCATTTGCTTTTGCCGAGGATAGCGCCCATGTGCCGCGCTTGATCGGCGTCAAAGTCAAACGTGAGCAATACGATCAATCCGGCGAACCACGCGAACAGCACGATTAATTCTACGAGCGTCAGCCAGCGCCCATTTGACGGTTGAAAACCCGCAAACCACGCGCCGAGTCCAACCGTGAAATAGAGTAAGACTACTGTCCAATACCAGATTGGACGGCGGCGTAGTATGCGTAACGGGTTGCTTTTGATCATAGGGGGCTGCCTGTCTTATGCGTTGCGGACGCAGCGAAAACCGATAAACCAATCGCGGGTATCGGGTGCAGTACGAAAGCGAATCGCCGCGCTCGTGCCATAGTCGATATAACTATTCCAACCGCTGCGATACACGCGCTGACTGGTGCTGTCATCCATGTTTTCGCGTCCGTCGGTGGGGTCGTAGGGGTAACGGTTATAAATGCTGCTCACCCACTCGTTGACGCTCCCGCTCATATCCAACGCGCCCACCCACGACGCGCCATCGGGATAACTACCCACTTCCCATGTGTGACTCTCGAAATTCTTGTCGAAGATCAACACACTTTCGCTGTTTTCGTTCCCCCAGGGATAGATCAGGCTGTCTACGCCACGAGCGGCGTACTCCCACTCAGCTTCAGTGGGCAAACGACCCCCCTGCGCGGCGCAAAAATCACGCGCTTCAAACCATGTCAGGTTTTCGCGGGGCAGATTGTCGCCATCAAAATTACCATGCGATCCATACTGCGCGTTGGTGACTTCGGTCTTGCCAATCCAGAAAGAGGAGAGGCAAATTTCGTGTTCGGGGCGCTCGTCACGCCGTCCATCGGCGTTGCCCATCATGAAGCAGCCCGCCGGAACGTAGACCATCTCGGTGTTATCAAATGTTTGGCTAACGGGACTCCAATCCGTATTTTGCGCGACGGGAATTGGCAGCGGAGTTACCGTTGGAGTCGCTGGCGCGGTACTACACGCGGTCAGCGACAGAAAGATCAAAATGAGGCAAAGACATTTCATAGAGCGATGGCTCGTGATAGAATCCGCAAACGTGAACGATTGTACAGGGTTAATTGCACTATGCACAAGAGACGCCTCCCGTTCCTCATCTTGATTACGCTGATGATCGCCCTGCCAGCACAAGCGCAAATTGACGGTACAGCTTACCAATGGACGCTGGTTGCAGATGGATTCGACAGCCCAATCTATGCGACGCACGCGGGTGATAGTTCTGGTCGCTTATTCGTCGCAGAGCAGTTAGGCGGCATCTGGATTGTGGGCGATGAATACGTTGATCCGTTCTTAGACCTCTCGGCGCTCATTACGCAATCCGTCTTTAGCGGTGGCTATTCAGAGCAAGGCTTGCTCGGCTTAGCATTCCACCCCGACTATGAAGAAAACGGCTATTTCTACGTTAACTACACCGATTTAAACGGCAATACGGTTATTGCTCGTTACACAGTGAGTGCAGATAATCCCAACGTGGCTGATCCCGACAGCGCCGTCACCCTGCTTAATGTATTTCAACCGTTCAACAACCATAACGGCGGTTTTATGGAATTTGGCGCGGACGGTTATCTCTACATCGCGCTAGGTGATGGCGGTGATCAAGGTGATCCGTATGAACACGCGCAGAATCCGGCGTCCATGCTCGGTAAAATTCTCCGCATAGACGTAGACAGCGCAGAACCCTACGCTATCCCCGAAGATAATCCATTTGCGAACGGCGGCGGCGCACCAGAAATCTGGTTGATGGGTTTAAGAAATCCTTGGCGGTTCAGCTTTGACCGCGAAACAGGCGATCTGTGGGTAGCCGATGTAGGCGAATGGCAAGAAGAAGAAGTCGATTTTATTCCGGCGGGCAGCGCGGGCGGCTTGAATTTTGGTTGGGAATATCTGGAAGGCAACCTCGTTCGCAAAGACATTCCCGCCAATCTTAACCTCGTCGCGCCGATTGCGACCTATGCACACGATCAAGGCTGCTCGATCACGGGCGGTTTTGTCTATCGCGGCGAACTGCTTCCCGAACTACAAGGGACGTACTTCATGGGTGATTACTGCATGGGGCGTATCTGGACGATCACCCGCGACGGTGACAACTTTGAGATGAATGTGTTCATGGACGCGGCGCGTCAAATCACCTCATTTGGTGAAGATGAAGCGGGCGAACTGTACCTTGTGGACTACAAAGGCGAAGTTTCACGATTGGAACACGTATCCTAACTTGAGAATTGCCGTTCAATGCCGTACAATTTTGCGTTGTTCAGTTGGAGTCAACATCTTTGAAAGACACATGGCTGTTAGCTTGGGAACGCTTCAAAATCATCGCGGGGATTGTGGGAGATGTGCAAGGTTACTTGATGGCGTCTCTGTTCTACTTCACGATCCTCGTTCCATTTGCACTCATTGCGCGGCTAACAGGTGATCCCCTGCGCCAGCGTCACCCCGATCAAGCATGGCTCACCAAAGAACCGGTTGATCACCGACTAGAAGGCGCAAAGCGTCAGGGTTGATATGTATATTCTAGGCATTGCCTGTTTTTATCACGACTCGGCGGCGGCATTGATCAAAGATGGCGTACTCATCGCCGCCGCAATGGAAGAACGATTCACGCGCAAAAAACACGACAACAGTTTCCCCAACCACGCGATTGAATTTTGCTTGCGTCAAGCAGGGATCACGGGGGCAGATTTAGACTACGCCGTGTTCTACGAAAAACCACTCATCAAGTTTGAGCGTATCCTGTTAACCACACTCGGAACGTTTCCGCGCTCGTCTGGGGTATGGCGAGATGCCATGCTCAATTGGCTGAATGATAAACTGTGGATCAAGAACATCATCCAGAAGGAAGTCGGACTCAACTATGATCACGTGCTGTTCTGCGATCATCACATGAGTCACGCCGCCAGCGCCTTTTTCGCCAGCCCTTTCGATGAAGCGGCGGTCATGACCATTGACGGCGTAGGCGAATGGACAACCACTGCGCTTGGAACCGCCCGCAGCGCGTGGGAAGGCAAAGGCGGCACGAACGATATTTCGCTCACGAGCGAACAGCGTTTCCCGCACTCCATCGGACTGTTGTATTCCGCGTTCACGGCGTGGTTGGGCTTTCGCGTTAACAACGGCGAATACAAAGTGATGGGCATGGCTCCCTATGGGCAGCCTCGCTACGTCGATAAGATTTATCAAGTGTTCAAGCAGCACGACGACGGCAGTTTCACGCTCAACCTCGATTATTTTTCGTTCCAATACTCGAACGAAAACACATACAATCGACGGTTTGTCGAATTGTTTGGTGAGCCGCGCCCGCCGGAAGCAGACTTCTTCACAATGATGACCAACCCGGAACGCGCTGGCGAACGCGAAGCAATGGCGCTCAACCAGCATTACGCCGATATTGCCGCCAGCATTCAGCGAGTCACCGAAGACGCGCTGATCAAGATTGCCAATCACCTGCACGCCAAAACAGGTATGAAAAAGCTGGTCATGGCGGGCGGTGTGGCGCTCAATACCAAAGCGAATTACCGCATCCTCAATGAAACGCCGTTTGAAGAAGTCTACATTCAACCCGCCGCAGGGGATGATGGTGCGGCGCTTGGTGCCGCGCTGTGGGCATATCATCTGGTGTTGGGCAACCCGCGCACATGGGTTATGCCGCACGCTTATTGGGGTGAAGGCTACACCGACGCTCAATGCCGCGACTTTCTGGATAGCAACGGCATTCGCTACCAATCGTTTGACGGCAATGACGATCAAATGCTCGATGTGGTCGCTGAAGCATTGACCCGTGAAAAAGTCGTCGGATTCTTTCAGGGGCGATTCGAGTGGGGACCGCGTGCGTTAGGTAATCGCAGCATCCTTGCCGACCCTCGATCCGACGCCATGAAAGAGGTCGTCAACACGAAAATTAAGTTCCGCGAACCATTCCGCCCATTTGCACCCGTGATCTTGCGGGATCGCGCCGCCGAATATTTCAACTATCCCGGCGTGCAGGAACATGAAGCACCGCGCTATATGCTCATGGTCAGCCCGATCCATGCGGATAAACAGGACAAAATTCAAGCGGTATGTCACGAGGGAACAGGTCGTTTGCAAACCATCGAGCGCGAGACGAACCCGCGTTATTATGGCGTGATTGAACGCTTCGGGCAGATCACAGGCGTTCCCGTTCTCTTGAATACGTCGTTTAACTTACGTGGCGAACCCATTGTTTCGTCCCCGAAAGATGCGCTGAACACCTTCCAGAACAGCGACATCGACATGCTGGTGTTAAATTCATTCCTCGTTCAAAAAGCGAAGTAGGAGTAGGCGATGCGTGATTTTCTCGTCCGTTTGGGCATCTGGGGCGAACTGATGACGTTCCTGTGGCGGCGTAAACTTTACTGGCTCTTGCCCATGATTCTCGTTCTCATGGTAGTCGCGGTCTTGTTCCTGTTGTCCAGCAACCCGGTGACGGGTCCGTTCATCTACTCGTTGTGGTAATGAACGACTCGCTTTTACCAATCGTGATCGGCTTGATCATAGGGTTTATCGCGGGGGTGTTCGCCGTGCGGACATCCGAAGCGAAAGAGAAAATCTATGGGGGAGTGCCGTCAAAAGTGTTTCACTATCTCGGCGCGTCCCTGTTCATCTCGGCGCTGCCATCTACGCTACTGCAATTGCTTTCGGGACGCGGGTTTATTGGAGCGATCACGGTGTCATTTTCGCTCGTGATCCTCGCCTTGAGCATGTTGTTCATCTATGCCACCTTTGAGCGTCCCGCACGGGCTAAGTTACAAGCCGCAGACGAAGGTTGGACAGCGGAAAAAGCGCGAACATCGGGGTTGTAAGCACATTGCCAAAATAAAAAGGGGACGCGATAAATCGCGTCCCCTCGTGACTGTTACTGCCAGCTTCCCTCTTGGATCACTTCGGTAGGGCAGCCGAGGTTGAACACGACGTAGTAAACTTTGCCGTTCTGGTCGGGTCCCGCACTCACTTGATACTCCCCTGAACCGAGTCGATACATGGCAATGCCTTCTCGCGCACGCAGCAGTAAGTTGCGTCCATTATTTGCCGGTAGAGCCTCAATTTCGCTTTCGCGCACACGCATCACGCGGTAGCCCGCACCCTGACCGTTGAAACGGTAGAAATCATAGGTGCATTCGCCGTTGTTTTCACGGGCATACATCGCATAGAACTCGATACCCTGACAATTCTCACGGTTGTCGTTCGCACAGTCACATGGGTTACACGCAAGTGGGGCAGCATTACTCGCCGCCTGTGCGGGAGTCGCAGGAGCGAAAAGAGCGAATAACATCAGCGTGATCAAGCCTGTGATCAGCAATGTGAATTTTTGACGCATTGTCTTTCCCTTTTGACCTAATTAGAATATTGCCCTATTTGTGACATACTCCCCACGCCTAAAGGCGGGGGCTTCTACCCTCAGCGCGACTGCGAAGGCGAACCTTCGTCTTAGTGTCGCTCCGGTAGCCCGTTGATGTCCCAACGGTTTTAATGTTCATCGCTGCATTATGATCGCGGTCAATCGTCAGTCCACAGGCACAATACAGCACACGGTCACGCAAGGTGAGGGTATGGTCACGCTGACAGCCTGAACATTTCTGGGTCGTGCGTTCCCAACGGTCAATCTTGACGAAGCGTCTGCCGCGCTTGAACGCCACCCATTCGAGGAGGGTCAGGAACTTGCCGAAGCCCAAGTCGCTGACCTTCCGTCCCCACCAGCGTTTCATCCCGTCGAGGTTCAAGTCCTCAAAGCACAACAACGCATACTCGTTACACAGGCGATGCGCCAACTTGAAG
>Ga0163147_10009528_pt1 | contig 10490 bp, 11 predicted proteins | sample OliLakLV19MP6G1_FD_148597 | JGI IMG/M metagenome (GOLD analysis project Ga0163147, IMG submission 148597) | Freshwater microbial mat bacterial communities from Lake Vanda, McMurdo Dry Valleys, Antarctica- Oligotrophic Lake LV.19.MP6.G1 | ecosystem: Environmental > Aquatic > Freshwater > Lake >... | reverse complement strand
GAACCGCCCCTACTGGGTCGCACGGTTCACCTTGCCATCGCCCGTACGCGCACCAATGCCTGCACATCGGCCAACAGATCCTCACGGCGGTAGCGCCCTTTTTGAATGGAACGCTCAACATAACCATTCAGGCGCAGGCGATCTTCTGGCGTCAGATCTTTGGCTGTTACAACAATCACCGGGATGTCGCGCCATGCATCATTGCGGTGCAGTTCTGCAGCAAAGCTGAATCCATCCATTTCCGGCATCATCAGGTCTAGCAGGATCAGAGCTGGTTGGGCTTCCGCCACCTGTTGCAGGCCAATGGCACCATTTTCGGCCTCGCGAACCGGCCAACCTTCCTTCTCCAACATACGGCGCATCATCTGGCGCGTGGTTGGGTCATCCTCAACCAGCAGAATATCGCTCTTCTGCTCTGGGCCGAGCTGGCGTAGAATGCCCAGTAGTTGCTCACGCTCGATTGGTTTACTCAAATAGGCCGATGCACCAAGCGCGTAGCCAATCCCCTGATCATCGAGCATGGTCAACATTACCACAGGGATAGTCGCCAGCACTGGGTCATCTTTCAGGGCAGAAAGCACCGCCCATCCATCCATATCGGGCATCATCACATCAAGGGTGATCACATGCGGACGTAGCTCACGAGCCAGCCGTAGGCCCTCCGCTCCACCGCTCGCCATCGCAACTCGCAGGCCATCGCGGGTGAGCGTGCGCTCAACCTGATCACGAACAATCGGATCGTCATCGATCACCAAGACCAGTGGCGGCACGCCATCCAATTGCGTTGCTAGTGCAACACCTGCACGGAATTCTGGGAGCAGTTGTTGGCCAATTGGTAGGCGCACGGTGAATGTTGTTCCAACGCCCAATTGACTCACCAGATCAATATCACCACCCATCATCTGGCACAACCGCCGCGTGATTGCTAGGCCCAGGCCCGTTCCACCATAGCGGCGGGTTGTCGATGAATCGGCCTGAACAAATGGCTGAAACAAACGCCCCTGTTGCTCTGGCGTCATGCCAATGCCTGTATCGGTTACATCAAAGATGATCATGGACGGGCCAACAACCATAGTATCGCCAGGCTCAGATCGATTCACAGGCTCGGGGCTGCCATACACGCGGCGCATATGCAGGCGGACAGTTCCATGTTCGGTGAACTTTGCCGCATTCGAAATCAGGTTTAGCAGCACCTGGCGAAGGCGCGTTGGGTCGGCCCAGATCGTGCCTGGATGCTCGGGCAACACAATCTCAAAGGTATTGGCCTTCGCCTCGACCAATGGGCGGGTGAGTTCAACCACCTCACTGATCAGATCGGCCAGAACAACCGACTCCAGGCTCAGTTCCATCTTGCCCGCCTCAATCTTCGAGAGATCGAGGATGTCGTTAATCAGCCCAAGCAGATGTCGGCCAGCCGCGTGAATACGTTGCAGATCGGATGCCGCGCCCGCATTCCCATCCGCTTCGGCATCTTCGCGGAGCATTTCGCTATAGCCAATAATCGCGTTGAGTGGCGTGCGCAATTCGTGGCTCATGTTGGAAAGAAACGCGCTTTTGGCCTGGTTGGCCTGTTGCGCCTCATCACGGGCAAATTCGAGTTCGTGGCGGCTCTGTTCCAGGGTTGCGAGCATACGGTTGAATTCGCTGCCCAACCGCGATAACTCATCGTGCCCTTGTTCTGGTGCCCGTGCGCTCAGATCGCCGTGTGATCGCACCCGTTCGACAACCATTCCAAGCCGTGCAATGCGGGCCAGCACCATACGCTCCAGCAGCAGTAGCGTCAGTCCAACCGATGAAAGGCCAGCCAATAACAACCCAAGCAGTTGCGTCCGCACACTGCGCTGCCCTTGCTGGTATATCTCCCTGTCGAGCGTCACCTGAAGAACCAGCACAGGATCACCAAGTAACCCAGCCACGCGTGCATAGCCACCAATCAGCTGATCATTGATCGGGCGCGTCAATGGCTGGTAATCTGCGGTGAGCTGTGCTTGGGCAGCCCGCACATCGGCAGGGCGAGCTGGATCATCCCAATTGTAGAACGCCAGATTTAGTTGGGCGGTTTTTGAAAGCCGAGCAACCTGAGCAGCATCAAGATAACGAGCCATAACGAGGGTTCCGCGTGGTGATGAACCACCGCTATTGGGCAGAATGGGCTCGGCTGCCAATAATAACGGGCCATCGGGAGTCGACACAACCCCTGTAAACCCACTCCCATAGATTGAGATCGACCGATTCAATATTCCGTTAGCGGCAAGCTGGCGAAGAATCACATCTGGAATCGCACGATCCGCTATAGAATGGCGGCTATACAGAACCGATCCCTGCTGATCACCTATCACAACCAGGCTTATATTCAGCGATTGGAGAGCATCATCACTCAAATTTTGTTCGATGAATGCCTGATCATGGCTCTCAGCATAATCGTACATGAGATCCCAGAAGGCATAATCGCGTGTTGCCGTATCGAGGCCAGCGAGATCGACATTGAGCGCATTAACGGCTCGATCCACATTGCGGCGGGCGCTATTCGCCTCGAGCGCAGCGAAATCATTCAGCAGCACCGATGCCGATGCGGCTTCCAGAACGCCAATCAGCCCAAGCAATGCCAGGCTCACAATCAGTACTGTTTTTCTGCGAAGTGTCATGTAGCTTTCAGCTCTCAGCTCTCAGCATTTAGCTCTCAGCTCTCAGCTCTCAGCTCTCAGCTCTCAGCTCTCAACGATAGGTGTTTGTACAAACAACGGCCATTGGAGGAATAGCAAGAACTTTCACCTGCACCAAAAAGCTGACGGCTGATGGCTGAGAGCTGACGGCTCATACAAGTATACGTTGATCCACCAGAAGATCCTAGATAAGCGCGTGGTATCATGATTGCAGAACAGAGACAAATTGTTGTAGGAGTCGCCCATGCCGCCCATCACCCGCCGCCCGATCATCGGGGTGCCAAGCGCGCGCTATGCCGATTCGTGGTACACACCAGCCAATGGCAACGCAATCAGCTACCTGCGAGCTATCGAAGCTGCTGGCGGAATTCCAGCGCTCATTCATCAAACCGCCGATCAAGATGTTGTGGATACGCACTATCAACACTGTGATGGCATCATCTTTGCTGGTGGAACCGATATTGATCCAATTCGTTATGCAGCAGCCCGCCACCCCAAGCTGGAAGCGCCCGATCCACAGCAGGATGAACTCGAACTCATGCTGGCCCGCCGTGCTATCGCCGATGGTAAACCAGTGTTTGGAATCTGCCGTGGCAACCAACTGCTGAACATTGCGCTTGGCGGCTCGCTGTACCAGGATATCCCATCCGAAATCGCAGGCAGCCTGAACCATTCCAAATCAACCGACCAGCGCGATATGGCCTACCTTGCCCATGATCTCGAATTGACACCAGATTCGTGGCTGGCCGAGCGCCTTGGCGCAACCAATCTGCGGATCAACACCCTGCACCATCAGGCGTTGCGTACGGTTGCGCCCGGCCTGCGTGTGGTTGGCTACGCACCAGATGGCGTTGTCGAGGTGGTCGAGGGCACTGGCACGAGTTTTGTACTCGGTGTGCAATGCCATCCCGAAGAATTATGGGAGCAGGCCGATAGACGCTGGGCGCGGGTGTTTGCCGGGTTCGTTGAACGCGCTGCGGGCTGATGATCTTTTACTCTTTAATCGGGTATTGTCATCCGCACCATGCCCCGCTGAAGCCACGCGGCTAGGGGTGCATCGTCCCCTTGCCGCAGGCTGAAGCCTGCGGATGGAGGGTGATCTATCCATCACTCACTGGATCGGTTTACCGGCCAACAGGTTCTCAATTGCCGGGCTGAGTTCTTCGCTGGTAATGCCACCCTCATAGCGGGCCACAACGATGCCCTTGGCGTCAATCAGAAACAGCCACGGTTCGGAGGGCAAGTTCCAGGTGGCCATGGCATCCGAGAGGCCGGCCCGCAATTCAGCGGGCATCGGGGCGCGATTTTCACTCTGCGCCTTGGCCATACTCTCGGCCTGTAGTTTGGCAGAATCGCCAAATGGGAAGCGGTAGACCTCCGTATGAATAAACTGCATACGGTCGCCATATTTCTTCTGGAGTTGGCTGAGAACGGTGACACTCGGCCCACATGTGGCAGTTCGGCAGAAGTTGGGCGTCGCAAACAGTACTGCCGTTGGCTTGCCACCCTTCAGCGCATCATCAAGGCTGATCTGATACAGTGCTGGATCTGGATCAGCCCCCGATGTCAGTTGCTTCAGTTCTGGCACATCACGCACGGTGAGAGTCTTGGCGCTGATTGCAGGTTGGCCCACCCGAGGCGCAGCCGATGTGCTGACAACTTCGAGATTATAGCGGCGCACACTTGGCTGGGGTTGGCCTGGTAATTGTGCCTGAACCTCAACACCAACATTGCCCGGCTGATCAAAGCTCATATACACAACCCAGATGCCAGCCGGTAAGCCGCGACCATAGTAGATAGCCTTTGCATCGGCCAGGGGTTTCGGGTTATTGGTGCTCAGATCGAAGATCTTGACCTTCACATTTGCTTCTGGATTATTTATTGGGCTGCCATTCTGCAACAGACCAATTGCCAATCGATTTGGGCCAACCACCGCTTCGCTGAAGGCAAACACAGGCGTGACATCGCTATTTCCAGCGTTTGGCTGTGGGGTTTGTGTACAGGCTGCCAGGGCCGCCAGAACTAGCAACCCTACATATAAACGCAATATGGATTTCATGATCGCTCCCTAAACGAACAAGTGAACAAGTGAATTTTATTTTAACCTGTTGCTCTTGTTCTCATTCAATTGACATGCCCGACGTGCTAGTGGTACAGTGACGGCTCCCAAGCCTAAAGACTTGGGCTTCAAGGGGATGCCGCCCCATCCCACAGAATCAGGTTTGAAACGTCTGGAGTCCCCGTTGCAGAATATTGATCGCCGCATTCTCATCCCGATCCAACACCAGCCCGCAGTGTGGGCAGGTATGGATGCGGGTACGCAAGGTCTTCTGCACCAATTCACCGCATTGGGAACACAGCTTAGAGGTATTGCGGGGATTCACCAACACAATGGTTCGGCCAGCGTCTGCCGCTTTGCCGATGGTCATGCGGATGAACTGCGTCCACGCTACATCCAAAATGCTTTTGCGCATCCCGCGACTCTTCCCCATCCGTTGCGGTTCCAGGTCTTCAAATACCATGATCTGATACGTATTCACCAGTTCGCGGCTGCGCTTATGGGCGAAGTCACTGCGTCGGTTCGCGATCCGTTCATGGATCTTGGCAAGGATACGCTGCTGTTTTGTGTTCTCCGGCCAATTTTGCGCGTTCTTGGCCGCATCCTTGCGCTTCTGAACCCGTTTCAGATCAGATTCATCCTTCCGGTAGAAGCGCGGGTTGTCGATCTGTTCGCCATTCGAGAGCGTGGCAAACGACTCCAGCCCAACATCAACGCCCGTGACATATTCGGTTGGTTCAAGTGGCTGTGCCTCCGTTTCACAGGAGATAGCTGCAAACCACTTCCCCGTCCGAGTACGAGTGAGTGTGACCGTTTTGGGCGTGCCTTCAACTGGCCGATGCAGTACCAGACGTACCGCGCCAACTTTCGAGAGGATGAGCCGATCCCCATCGAGTCGTACTCCATTGCCGTATTGCGGGTAGGTGATGCTATCGTAGCGCCCAAACCCTTTGAAGCGCGGATAACCAACATCATCCGGTGCAACGCCTTCACGTACCCGCCGAAAGAACGCCTGGAACGCCAGATCGACTCGCACCTGGACATTCTGCAACACTTGGGAATGCACCAACTTCATGGATTGCCGATCTGCTTTCCAGATTGGCAGAAAGGCTTGGGTATCATACAAACCACACTTCGCGCCGTTGGCGTGCGAATCCCGACGAAGCGCAAGCGTCTGATTATAGACAAAGCGACATTCCTCAAGCTGCTGCTCAAGGATACGCCGCTGACCGTTCGTCAGATAGATTCGATATTTGAAGGCTTTTCGCATCGTTTATGTATACCACATCTCAGCGTAAAATCAAACGCTTGTGCTAACGTTGCGTATTGTCTAAGCGGCTAAAGCGAGTGAAGGGCTTCTATCCGGGTGCCCTTTGGGCGTCTAAAGCTGGTGGGCTTTACGCCCTAGTTAGTAATTTACACGATAGATGAAAAGTACTATCGGCTATCGGCTATCGGCTATGTTGGGGGCCGCTATGCGATCTACGCCTCGCTCTATTGCCCGCCGTCTCCTGATCGGCACGAGCCTGATCATCTGCCTGGCAACCATCGTGTTGGCCTGGATGATCTGGCCTACCTCAGTATGGGCTCGTGCCCGTGAGTTGGACGAGGCCGAGCAACGCTGGGCGCTACGACCATTTGGCAACTACCAACTGAAGGTCACCGATAAAAACTGCCCGCAGCAGATCGAAATTCGTAACGAGCGTGTGCTGAAAGTTGCCCCCAACCGCTGCGATGCCCCACCACGAACGATTAGCGATCTCTTTACGATGATCCGCCGCGATGGCAGTGTTTCATATCCATGCATCTATAAAGGCTGCATCTGCGATGATGTCATTTATATTCAGGCCAATTACGATCAAGTGCTTGGCTTCCCATCGCGTATTCTTGTACGCATTCGCGCCGAGCCAAACTGGCGCCACCCGGAATTCTGGCAGGCAGCCTGGGATACCAAACAGATCCCAAGCTGTGATGGAATGGCGGTTGGCAGCAAAATCATTCAGGTCGTGACGCTTACGCCATCTGAGTGATTTAGGCGCTCCAGCAACTCCTGCGGCCTCAGATCAGCGAGTGTCGTGAGGCGCATGGTATGTGGTGGCAGATCCAGCCCGCTCAGTAATGGGAGTGGAACGGCCACACAGCGCATGCCCGCACTTGCCGCAGCCCGCATGCCATTCGGCGAATCCTCAAGCACCACACAGGCCTGTGGCACAACCCCCAGGCATTCTGCCGCGCTCAGAAACAGATCCGGGGCAGGCTTGACATTGGCAACATCATTGCGGGTTCGCACACAGCCAAAATACTCACGGATGGCATGGCTCGCCAGCCAACCCTCGACCCAATCGCGGTTTGAGCTAGAGGCAACCGCCATTCGTAGGCCATGCTCGCGCCCATATTCCAACAATATAGCGATACCAGGGCGCAATGGTTGGGCGGCAATCGCTTTGAGGTAGCGTTGGCGATGCTCGATGTGTAACGCATCCCGATCAACTGGGTGGCCGATCAATGCCTCCAGTTCGGCATAGGCATTGTAGCCCCCAACCGTCCCCAATCCAAGCACCCAGCGCTCGGGCAGCAATATAGCACCCTGTTCACGATACTGTTGCGAGAGTACCTCATATTCAGGCGTCTCCGTATCGACAACCAGGCCATCAAAATCAAAGATCAGCGCTTCTATCAACATCTATTGCTCCTGTGGCAGATTCGCCACCAGATCATCTGTGATAATTCTAACATAGCCATTATCGGTGGGTTCATGCGAACGTGCAAGCGTTTGCTTGACGACATGGCCAGAATGACGCACCATGCCAGCTGACTGCTGAAGGCTTATACTCAAGGAGATGGCAATGCCCTGGCAATCTGGCTATGTATCCGTCAATGGGCTTCAACTGCACTACCAGCGTACCGGTGGCAACAAACCAGCCATTGTGTTGGTTCACGGAATGACCGACTATAGTATGTATTGGTCGCGGGTTGTGCGCGCTCTGGAAGAAACCTATGACATCATCCTGTACGATATGCGCGGCCATGGCTATTCTGATGCACCCGAAACAGGGTATACCCCAGATGATTATGCCAGTGATCTGCTTGGATTGATTGCAGCCCTTGGCCTGGATCGGCCTGCGGTGGTGGGCCATTCGCTTGGTGCTGCCACAACCTTTGCGGCAGCCATCCACAATTCGGCAGCCCTACGCTGCATTGTGCTCGAAGATCCACCCTGGTACCCGCTCGCAATACAGCAATCCGCAACCACCGAGCAACGCATGGCCCATGCCGAAGGCTGGAAGGCTGGCAATGCAGCACTGCAACAATTGGATCATGCCGGAAGAATCGCACAATGCCAGGCTGAACATCCATCCTGGAATGATGAGGATTGCGAGCGCTGGGCCGAATCGAAGCGCCTGGTTCGGCCACAGATCTTTGGTGGGTTTGATGCGATGATGGCCTATCCCTGGCAGGCAACTGCGGCGAAGATCGAGTGCCCGGCGTTGCTGATCACCGGCGATCCCGAGTTGGGCGGGATTGTCACTCCAGCACTCGCCGAGGAATTTGCACAGATCACGCCGAATGGTCGCGCCATCAACATTCCTGGTGCAGGGCACGCCATTCATCGTGAACAGTTCGACGCGTTTGTGGAGGCTGTGCGCGCATTCTTGGCCTAAAAGGGGAGAATTACTCCATCTGCTCCAGCGCCGCCAGCAATTCCGTCTGATCGGTAATAATCGCATCTGGCTGCACAGTACCAAGCTCGAATTCCTGGCTGCGCACCCAGATGGCACGCATACCAACGGCCTGGGCACCAAGGATATCCTCGCGTGGGTTATCGCCAACGAACACAGCTGCCTGTGGTGCAACATTCAATGCAGTTAACACGCGCTGAAAAATCGCTGGCGATGGCTTCCACATGCCAGCATCGCCAGAAAAGACAGTATATTCAAGATACTGGCGCAGGCCCAATGCCTCAAGATCATCAAGATGTAAATGGCCAGGCCAGATCGTGTTTGAAATCAGGCCGATCCGGCAGCCATGGGTACGAAGCTGGGCCAGAGCCTCTGCCGCACCTGGCACAGTAGTGACCCCAACCTGCATCGGGCGAGCATAGGCATGCGCCGCCTCAAGCAGCATGTGTTCATCAAGGGTCAACTGGTGATCGGCGGTTCCAGCAGCGATCCAATCGACAGCCCGCAGATTGACATGTCCGCCAGTCGATTGTTGCCAGCCCACCGCCAGGCGTGCGAACATTGCCTCGACAAATGCATCCTCGCGGGTGGTTATTGGGTGGCCTTGCTCAATCAGGTAGCGATACAGGCCACGAATGCCACGATCCTCAAGTTCGCGCCATGTGCCATTGCCAGGCCGTACGAAGCGCAGCAGGGTATTGCCCATATCGAAGATCACCGCCTGAATCATGGGGTATCTCCCTGGCTTGCCGGGCTTGCCTGATTTGGTTGTGGGGTACTGGCAGCCCGAACAATCTGTTGCAGATATTGTTGCCAGGCCGTCCGATTCTCCAGCGTGATCCGCCGAACACGCTCAATATCGCCGCTCTCACCAGCATCATAGGCACGCGCCAGTGTTTCCTGAAACGCCCGCGCCATCTCGGCCACGGCACTGCGTAGTTCGGCATTCACCGCACGCTGCCGCTCTAATTCGCTACGCAAATAGGCGATCAGGCGGCTGGCCTCCTCGATTGATAGTTCCTGTTCGTTTGGCATGATCTGCCTTTATCCCGTTATGATCGGCGGTTCGCGAACCGCCCCGACCCTGAACGGGTGTGACGGATTCTTCTGCATGCGATGGTGCAACGACCAATCATGGCCGGAGGGGCGGTTCGCGAACCGCCCCGACCCTGAATGCTTCATATTGACTGATCATCAATCAGCGGCTATCCTTTTGAGACATACAGTTCGTGGAGGTTTTCTATGGTTATTCTAGGAGCGCTGATCGGCAGCGGTGCCGCAATCGCATTTCTCCTGGTTGGGGCGCTGGTACTCTTTGGCGGTGCTGATGCAACACGCGGGCAGCTACTGCCTGGTTTTGCACCCGATCAACCGCGTGCAGGCGCGCGTTTCCTGACATTCCTTGGGCTGTGGGCACCGATTATCCTGGTGGCAACGCTGTGTCTATTGGCTGGCATCCAATTCATGCGCGTGATTGTTGCTGCGCTGCTATGATTCATATCAAATCCGCTGCAATGCGTAGGGCATCCTCATATGGCCGATCACGCCCAAGTACGCGCAAATCGGCAGCTAGCAATTCCGTAGTATCGGGGCGTTGCCACCGAGCGCTCCGCAATAGCACAGGCCGCCCTGTTGGTTCGATCCGGGTCATGAGTGTGCCACTATGTTCACCCGCCCCAATGGCGATCTGTAACTCTGGGCAGATCAGATCGACTGCTGCAAGATGGGCGGATGCCTCACCAGCCACAGTCGAACGCTGTATCTCGATCAATACTTCGCCACCCGGCCGAGCCATACGCAATTCGGTTGCCTCTGCCGGCCCGGATCGCGAAACAAAACGCCAGTGCAGCCGGGCTGCCAGCCAGCCAACCAACATCAGCGCTGGAACACGGCTACATCCCAGTTCATATGCAATCCGCACCCGCTCGATCTGGTGCAGTTGCGTGATGAATGCAGGCGTATCGAAGCATTGAGCCACCAACTCACGCCAGATCGTCAGCCGCCCCCACGCCAGATCACCAGCCAATGGCATGCCGCCGATCAGGCCAGCCAGCCGCCGCAGCCCACCCTCTGGATTGACAAACCGCT
>Ga0163147_10009526_pt1 | contig 10491 bp, 7 predicted proteins | sample OliLakLV19MP6G1_FD_148597 | JGI IMG/M metagenome (GOLD analysis project Ga0163147, IMG submission 148597) | Freshwater microbial mat bacterial communities from Lake Vanda, McMurdo Dry Valleys, Antarctica- Oligotrophic Lake LV.19.MP6.G1 | ecosystem: Environmental > Aquatic > Freshwater > Lake >... | reverse complement strand
AAAGAAGCGGGTATCGAACTGCGCCCGCAGTCACCCGAAGCCAAAGAACAACAGCAGGAAATTGATCGGCTGCGCGGCTTGCTCAATGGGGTCGCGGACTACTATCACGAATTGCTCAAAACCCCCGACGCCCGCGATGTGATGAAATACACCCGCCAGAAACGCGGCTTGACCGACGAGACGATCAGCAAATTCAAGATCGGTTTCGCGCCGGATGGTTGGCGTCACACGCTCGATATGCTCGTGAACCTCGGTTACACCGAAGACGACGCCGTGAATGCGGGAGTCGCCACCAAAAACGAGGGCGGGCGCATCTATGACCGTTTCCGCAACCGCTTGATCATCCCCATTCGAGACGAGCGCGGGCGAGTCGCCGGCTTTGGAGCGCGGGCGCTTGATCCTAATGAGAATGCCAAATATCTCAATTCGCCGCAGTCGGCGTTATTCGACAAAGGGCGGCTGCTGTTCGGGCTTGACCTCGCCGCCAAGACGATCCGCGATACCGGAGTCGCGGTGATTGTGGAAGGCTACTTAGACGCTATTCAGGCGCATCAGGCGGGCTATGCCAATGTCGTCGCGCAAATGGGGACGGCGCTCACCGAAATGCAGTTAGAATTAAGCGTATCGAAAGGGGCAAAAAAGGTTGTTTTAGCGCTTGACTCCGATGCTGCGGGTCAATCTGCGACTAAACGCTCAGTAGAAGTAGCACGCGAAACGCTAAAAATCAAAGAAGAGCGATCTGTAGCGGCAGGTTTGTTATCCGTAGATTTACGAGTGTTGGTTGTTCCAAATGCCAAAGACCCAGATGATCTCATTCGTGAAGCACCGGAAAAATGGGAAGAACTGGTTGAAAACGCCTATCCTGTGGTTGATTACTTAATTGACTCAGAGATGTTGACGTTGCCACCGAAGCCAACACTTGAGGAACGTGAAGCGGTAGCATTTCGATTGCTTCCTATACTGGTTGCGTCTCAAGATAGTTTGTATCGAGACTCGAACCTACAACTTTTAGGACAAAAACTAAAGGTTGATCGTGATACTGTTTATGGGTGGGCATTGAGACTAGGTCTTTTTCAAAAAAAGGAGAAATTCAGGTCTCTTGACGTAAAGACAATTAGTAAGGACAGTCCTCTTAAGCAGAACAAGGAAATTCGGAAGCAGATTTGGGAGGAAGCTCATCCGAAGAAGAAACCAATTAATCCCGACTCTGCAAGTTCTGAAAACGCGATAAAAGCAAGACGAGACTCTGCTGATGATTTGCCAGATTTCGATTCTCCACGCATCATGCAGGGAATCGATTCGGCAATGTCCTCGTTTGTGTCTGAAAAAGCCCCGCTAGAGGAAGATTGTTTACGCATCCTGTTCACTCAGCCCGATCTATATTATCATGTAAACCGTAAATTTCGTGAACTCGCCGGGGATCACCCGCTGTTACAACTCCCCCTCAGTGATTTTTCCTCGGATGATTTCACCCGTACAGCCTATCGCACCTTGATGCAGCTTTTCGTGGTGGCTGTCGCACAGGATGAGATGGATTTTGTCCCTTACGTTCGCGCCCATCTCCCGCCCGAACTGTTCGATGAGCTAAACATCGTTTTAGCCGATCAATGGGAGGAATTACGAAGTCGCGTCACTTTTGGCGCTGACTTAGACATGATTAGGCAGGACAAACGCTCTGCACGGACGATAGACGCCAGCGTTGACCTGACCGTCAAGTCGCTGTTATTGCGTCGGGCGCGAATTGAGCGTGAACGACAGGAAATGTTGTTTCTGTCGATAGATGAAGGTGACATTATGTCGCAAATCAACGGTTCTGTTATAGCAAAGCGGCTCATTGATGCAGAGTTGAATCGTCGGTCACAGCGCAACTGAGTGAGGTTATGGCGAAGAAACGTACCAAAACAAAAGAACAAGTTCGGCAGTCAGATGAATTCCCCAAGGCGTCGGCAGAAGATGCGGACGAAGGAAACGGCGAAATCGAATTTGACGATTTCGACGATGATGCGGGTGATGATGACGATTTGTACGAGGAATCCGATCCCAAAGGGGAGGATCATCTTGATCTGCTCAGTGATGAGGACAACTTAGACGAGGTTGACGAAGAAGCCTTGTTGGAAGGGGTGCGCCTCGATACGTTTGCGCTGGCAGACGACCCCGTGCGGATGTACCTCAAAGAGATCGGTCAAGTGCCGCTGCTCGACCCCAACCGCGAAACGTGGTTAAGCGCCCAGATTGCCGCAGAACGTTTGCTGCAACTGCAAATTGATAAACTCTTCCCGCCGGGGAGCGAAACTGCGAAGCCGCCCGAACTCACTGAGGTGATCGAGGCACTCTACGCCACCCTGAGCAAGCATTGGGAAGAGGTGATGGCGTCTGCGAAAGCCTTCAAAGTGCCGCCGCCCGACCTCAAAGCGATGATCATGGAAGCGCAGTTTGTCGCTCAAGATTGGAATGCCACCGGGCATTCGACAGTACGCGAATATCTGCGCCAGCGCGATTGGGGACGCGATGAAGCGTGGACAGAATTAGCGCGGCGTGTGTTCTCTGTGTTCCATGCGTTGTACCCGATTCCGTTTCGTGAGCAAACCTTGATCGCACGCTACTACGAAAAAGAGGGCAAACTTCCCACCATCGAACAATTCCATGAATGGTTGATGGCGGACGAACTCGGTCTGGAAATGATGTCAGAAAAGTTCGAGGAAATGGAGCGTCAAGCAGAATATTCTGCCGAGGCGCTGACGCGGGCAAATTTGCGCCTTGTTGTCAGCGTGGCGAAACGCTACATGGGACGCGGCATCAACTTTTTAGACTTGATTCAGGAAGGCAACATCGGCTTGCTGCGTGCCGTCGCCAAGTTTGACCATACCAAGGGCTTCAAGTTCAGCACCTATGCCACATGGTGGATTCGTCAGGCGATCAGCCGCGCTATTGCCGATCAAGCACGCACGATCCGCATTCCTGTGCATATGGTTGAAACGATCAACCGCTTGATGCGCGTACAGCGTCAGCTAACGCAAGAGTTGGGCGCAGAACCGAGCGCGGAACAGATCGCGCTGGAGATGGAATTCCTCACGCCCGAAGAAACCAAGGCGATCAAACTGATTCGGCGGGACGGTGCGCGAATGGATCCCGGTTTGACGCGCAAACTGCGCCGCGCCGCGCAAAAAGTCCGCAAGATCATGCGGCTGAGTCAAGAACCGATGAGCCTTGAAATGCCCATTGGTCAAGAAGATAACAGCTTGCTTGGGGATTTCATTGAAGACGACAAAGTGCCGGGTCCTGTCGATGCGGCGAGTCGTCAACTGCTAAAAGAACAGATTCGTTCGGCGTTGGGCGTCCTGAGCGAACGGGAGCGCGAAGTGTTGGAGATGCGTTTCGGCTTGCTCGATGGGCAGGATCACACGCTCGAAGAAGTGGGCAAGCATTTCGGCGTCACGCGAGAGCGCATCCGGCAAATCGAAGCAAAGGCGCTGCGAAAACTCCGTCACCCGACGCGCAGTCGCCAATTACGCGACTATCTGGAAATGTAAGAGACGAAAGCGGGGCGGTGAGTGTGCCGCCCCGTTTTGATCATGCGCGGAAGTCTTCACCCCTGAAAAGGATGGAACAACGTTGAATTTGCCTCACATCGCAATCATCCATTATGCCAGTCCGCCTGTAGTGGGCGGCGTTGAGTCGACCATCGCACATCAGGCGCAGGGGTTGGCGGCGCTTGGCTATCCAATACGAGTGATCAGCGGACAGGGCAGCCCATTTGATGAGCGTATAAAAACGGTTATCAACCCCCTGTTGGGTTCGCGTGATGAGCGCGTTCTCGCTGTAAAACAGGAATTGGATCGCGGCATTTTATCGGATGCTTTCGAGCAGTTGGTCAACGAGTTAGAAGCCCTGCTGCGGCAAACCCTTGCGGGTTGTGAGGTCTGCATTGTCCACAATGTGCATACCATGAACAAGAATCTGGCGCTGACGGCGGCGCTGCACCGGCTGATGCAGCCGCGTATGATTGCATGGTGTCACGATCTCGCGTGGACAAACCCTCAGTATTTGCCGGAACTGCACACGGGCTATCCGTGGGATTTGCTGTGTCAAGTGTGGACGAATACGCGCTACGTCACCATTTCTGAACAGCGCCAGCATGAATTAGCCGGATTGCTAAACATAACTCCCGACACGATCCCCGTAGTGACACCGGGCGTCGATGTGGGGCAGTTTTTACACTGGACAGAAACGACGCGCCAGCTTGACACACAACTGCATCTACGGGATGCAGACCTGCTGCTACTGCTGCCCGCCCGTCTGACGCGGCGCAAAAATATCGCGCTGGCGCTGCATGTGGTGTCTGAACTGAGGAAAATGACGCAGCAAGACTGCCGTTTGATAGTGACGGGTCCGCCGGGTCCGCACAACCCAGCCAATCCCGGCTATCTGGGAGAACTGGTCGCTTTACGCCGGACGCTGGCATTAGAAGGCGCTGTCCACTTTCTCTACGAATTGAACGATCCAGCGTTGATCCCTGACGACTCGACGCTGGCGAATCTATATCAATTGGCAGACGCTCTGTTTTTCCCCAGCTTGCAAGAAGGTTTTGGCATTCCCATTCTTGAAGCGGGCATTGCCGGACTGCCTGTCTTTTGCGCTGACCTACCCGTCTTTCATGAGAGCGGACATGAGGATGTGATCTTTTTTGACGCCGAACACGACAGCCCCAACACCATTGCCACGCTGATCGCTGCCCACGTTAAGGACAATCCCCGTCATCGCTTGAAAGTTCGGGTACGTCACCATTACCGTTGGGATGTTATTATTCCTCAACAGCTTGTCCCTCTTTTGGAGTAAACATGACAGCCTACAATGTAATGCTGGTCTTGAGCAGCAAAGTCAACCTCAGTGAATGGATTGCATTTGCGGCGCGGCTTTTACCCGCCGATGGTCAGCTTTATGTGCGGGCGCTCGTCACGGTTGAAGCAGGTAAATCCTTAAGCGAAGGCGCTTTAGTCGTCCGTGAATGGCGGGATGCCTTCCGCCTTCATGCGTTAGCCCATCGAGAAATCCACGATGAAGTGCAAGTGGTTGTCGAGCATCAACCCTTCCAACTCATCATTCAGGAAATTCGGGATCGTGAAATTAATTTGCTCGTGGCGGAGTGGAATCCCGCAAACAGTGGGGTCGGGGGAGTACTCGTTGATGATTTACTGGCGTTATCTCGCTGTGATATTGTCTTAGTCGCGGGGATACAACAGTTGCTTGGCGAGTCGAATCAAGTGCTGTTGTCGCTGCGCGGCGGACCCAACTTGTCGATAGGAACACAGGTGGCAACGGCTATTGCGGGGCAAGGTTCAGTCACCCTGTTTCATGCGGTGGATAACCGCCGCACCGCGCCAGATTTGGAATCGATCATGCGAACTGTTCCCAAAATCAACCGGACTGTTTCGGCTGTAGCGGGCATCACCGAAGGCATTGTGCGCGAGTCGGCGGTACATGACATTATTGTGATGGGCATGGGGTTGCAACAGTTTCGTCAGGGTAAGTCTACCTCGCGCACTGTATTCCAACAGGTGTTGGAACGTAGTCACAAACCGATTGTGCTGGTACGGGCTGCACAGCAAGAAACATGGGACTTTCACCCCCCTCATTTTTTCTCCAAACCAGACGATTCGCTGTCTACACGGGTAGATCGTTGGTTTGCCCAGAATACGTTTCACAGCAGTGAATTTGATGATATTCACAGACTCCTCGCGCTCAAAGAAAAACAAGGACTGACAATCAGTGTGGCGCTCCCCACCTTGAATGAAGGGGCAACCATTGAGAACGTCATCAAGACGATCAAAACCCCATTGATGGACGATCTGCCGCTCATTGATGAAATCGTGCTAATCGACAGTCGCTCAACAGATCGCACTGTGGAAATTGCTCAATCTTGCGGCATTCCCACCTATACTCACCAAGAAATACTGGCAGATGAGGTGGGAACCTATTCCGGTAAAGGTGAGGCGTTGTGGAAAAGCCTGTATGTGACGCGCGGGGATATTATTGTCTGGGTAGATACCGACATCACGAACATTCACCCGCGTTTTATCTATGGATTGCTGGGTCCTTTGCTGAAGTACCCACGTTTACAGTACGTCAAAGGATTTTACACGCGCCCGCTTGAGGTGGGTGGGAAACTGCAAGCCTATGGGGGCGGACGTGTGACCGAATTGGTTGCCCGCCCATTGCTCAATTTGTTTTATCCCGAACTTTCGGGGATCATTCAACCTTTATCGGGAGAGTACGCGGGACGGCGGCAGGCACTTGAGCAGCTTCCGTTTTTCAGCGGCTATGGCGTGGAAACCGGAATGCTGATCGATCTGTTAGATCGTTTCACCTTAGATAATATTGCCCAGTGTGATCTCGAAACGCGGATACATCATAATCAACCGCTTGTGAACCTGAGTAAAATGTCCTTTGCTATTTTGCAAGTTTTCTTTACCCGCTTAGAGAGTCGCTATGGAAGCGAATTTTTAAGCCCAGCGAATCGCAGTATGAAATTGATCGTACAAGAGGCAGATCGTTTTGCGCTTGATATTGCTGAAATAGGGGATTACGAGCGTCCTCCGATGCTTAACATCCCGCCTTATCAGCGGAAAGCGAAATAGGCGCATGACCATCAAAACTCCAATTCATATCATTCTTGCGCCATCAAGTCTAGGTTTGCGTCCGCCCGCGCCAGATCGCATTCCCGGCACGTACAAAGCACCCGACGCGCTGATCAACGCGGGTCTGCTGACCAAGCTCAACGCGGTAGACGCCGGACGGGTCGAGCCGCGCCCCTATTCGCCCGACATTGAACCGGAAACCAATGTCCGCAACCGCCGCGCTATCGGGCTGTACTCATGGTTCATCGCGCAAAAGGTGACGAATGCGCTAGAAACGGGTTTTCCACTTTTGGTTGGTGGCGATTGCAGCATCTTGATCGGCGCGATGATCGGACTCAAGCGGGCAGGGCGCTACGGCTTGATCTTCATGGATGGGCATACCGATTTCCAAACGCCGGAATCGTCCGCGTCAAAAGCGGTGGCGGGCATGGATTTAGCCATCATCACGGGTTACGGCGCGGAACTGCTCACCAACATGAAAGACATGAAACCCTACGTCCGCGAATCTGATGTAGTGATCTTCGGCAACCGTGACATTGAAGATCGAGAAACGTACTACGCCCCGCTGATCTTCGAGACCGACATCAGCATGATCACGCTCGATTATGCGCGTCAGGTAAGTATTGAGATGGCGGCGATGCAAGCCGTCGAACTCCTCAAACAGCGCGGAGTCACGGGCTTCTGGATTCATCTTGACGCCGATGTGCTGGATAGCGCAATTATGCCCGCCGTTGATTCCGTCATGCCGGGCGGCTTGAGCTACGCCGAAATGATCGCCGCGCTGCGCGTGTTTCTGGGTTCAGGCATGGCAGTTGGCATGGAGATCACGATCTACGACCCCGATTTAGACCCCGATGGCAGTATCGCCCGCGCCTATGTTGATGCGCTTGTAGAAGCGTTCCACATCCCGTAAATCTCAGCCTTTGGACTGATCTTCCCAATCCCCTATTGACTCTTATTTAGACTTACCTAAAATTAAAAATATACACGTCTAAATATTATAGAGATCACATCATGGAAGGGTTGTCACTAGAACGGGTCTTGATCGACGGGGCATTGTTTACGTTTGCACTCACGGTACTCGTGCTTGGATCGTTGACGTACAATCCGCGTTTGTGGCTGCACGACTACCCCGAAGAAATCCGCGTACTGCAAGCACCGCTCACGAACGGCGAACGACGCACGCGGAATATACTCGTCGTTTTGATGCTGACCATTCTGGGTGGGTTGTTCGTCTCTAGCTTTCAGTTAAAGGCGGCGAACGGCGGAACGATTCCGTTTTTAACGGCATTCACGCATGTCTATCTGATATTTAACATCTTCAACCTGTTCGACGCGGTGGTGATCGACTGGTTCATCCTCATGGTGTTGAAACCGAGATTCATGCTGCTGCCCGATGTCGATAGTTGGATGCCTGTGTTTCATAACCCGTCGCTTCATATCACCAATTACCTCAAAGGGGTGATCGGCGGCGTAGTCCTCGCAGGGATCATAGCGTTGATAACCGTCATCCTCTAGTCGAAACAAATGGGCGGTTTTGGCGGGTTTAGGCTACAATGCGATTCGTTCAAGCGAGAATCCAATGGCTAAACAACTCACCTACTGCCCCGTTTGCGGTCATACGCTCACCACCCGCGAGGATGGCGGACGCATCCGACAAGCCTGCTCCAACTGTGGCTACATCCATTACATCAATCCTGTGCCGACGGTTGGCGTATTGATCGAAATGGACGGCGGCATTGTGTTGATCAAGCGCAACAACCCGCCGCACAAAGGCATGTGGGCGCTGCCAAGCGGCTACATTGAAGCGGACGAGAGCGCAGAAGAAGGCGCGATCCGCGAAGCCGAAGAAGAAACAGGCTTGAAGGTCGAAATTATTGAACTGGCATCGGTGAACTCATACCCCGAAGGACCGCCGCAAAGTGGGATCATGATCTTCTATCGGGCGCGTCCGGTAGGCGGCGAACTCAAAGCGGGTGATGATGCAGACGACGCGAAAGTGTTCCAACCTGCCGACCTCCCGCTGCTGCCTTTTCGCACGCATCGAGAAATGATCGCGCAGTGGTTGGAGCGACGCGGCAAAGGCGAACTCAACAATGGGCGCACTATCGAACGGGCAGATTTCGTGATTCGCCCCGCTGAACTATCCGACGCGCAGCAGATTATGGCGCTTCTGCATCTCATCCCCGCCAATCGTGACCTCACGCCGGACGAGTGGCGCGAGGTGTATCAGCGATTCCGCGAGAGCGCGGGCATTGAAGTATTCGTCGCAGAAGCGCGTCAAGAACCCCCGATCCTCGTGGGTATGGTGTCGCTGTCCATCATGCGCGGACTCACCGAGGGGCGCGGGTTGATCAACGATATTGCCGTGCTGCCCACCTATCAACGGCGCGGCGTGGGGACAGCCATGCTTGAGGCGGTCATGCGGCGATCCGAACGTTTGAATATCCATCACCTGATGGTCAATTCTGAGAGAGCCGACGCCCGCGCCAAGAGTTTCTACGGACGGCTTGGCTTCTCGCAAGACAGCTTCATGTCGATTAAACTGCGTTAGCGTCTCTTTACCGAAAAAACGCCGTAAAGCCCCTCGCTTATGGAGATGAAGTAATTGCTGCGGCAAAAAAACACCTCATTTTTGCCGTATTAATTCGTAAATATCCATTAGGCGTGGGGAGTATGTCACTTTGGTGCTATGAAAAATCCATGAGAACCTACCTCTATCTATTGCGATTCGTATTGCGCTCGGATAAAATGTGATCCGTAAGATAAATTGTAAGTAAAGAGGCTAGAGGAAAATCCCCATGAAAATGCAATCACTGCAAGACCTAATGTTGGACGTTTTGAAGGATACCTACGACGCCGAACACCAGATCACCAAAGCCCTCCCGAAAATGATCACAGCGGTCAAGTCACCGCAGTTGAAGAAGGCGTTTGAAACGCACTTACACCAGACCGAAGAACAGATTCGGACGGTGGAGAGCATTTTTGAAATGCTTGGCGAAAAACCCTCGCGTAAGAAATGCGACGGCATGGCGGGCTTGCTCAAGGAAGGCGATCACATCATCGAAGAAGGCGGCGATCCCGACGTGTTAGACGCATCGCTTCTAGCGGCGGCGCAAAAGGTAGAACACTACGAAATTTCTGCCTATGGCACACTTCGCACGTGGGCGAACCAGTTGGGACATCGTGATATCGCCCTGATGTTCGACCAGCTCAATCGTCAGGAAGAAGAGACGGATCAACTTCTGACTCAGCTTGCGGAAAGCCGGATCAACCAGAAGGCGCAGTAAGCATCATCTAGCTAATGAGGTGGATAGGGTGAGGTATAAATTACCTCGCCTTTTTTATTGAGGGAGGTCATTAGATGAGTCAGAAGAAAAAGAAGACACTGCCGCCGCAGCATCAAGATCAGCAACCGGGACTAGAGTCAGAAATGAAGCCGCTCCCCAAATTTGAGGATCGCAAATATCGTGCGGCGGGCAAACTCACAGGCAAAGTCGCGTTGATCACGGGCGGTGACAGCGGTATCGGACGGGCAGTGTCGGTGCATTACGCCAAAGAAGGCGCAGATGTCGCCATTATCTACCTGAACGAACATGACGACGCGGAAGAAACAAAACGTCAAGTCGAGCAAGAAGGGCGGCGGCAGTTCGAACACCTGCCGCTGGCTCACCGCTTCGACGGCAACCCCACTCAAGTCGTGCTGGCAGTCTGGACACGCCTCCAGCGTATACCTCACCACCTCATCCGGCTGCGCCACTGCTTCCAGCGTTTCCCCTTTGTGTCCCGGCTGTCCCCCGCTTTGGCGCTTCCCTGTCTCCCGCTGGCTCTTGGGGCTGGGTTTCTTCAACCCGTC
>Ga0163147_10009522_pt1 | contig 10494 bp, 8 predicted proteins | sample OliLakLV19MP6G1_FD_148597 | JGI IMG/M metagenome (GOLD analysis project Ga0163147, IMG submission 148597) | Freshwater microbial mat bacterial communities from Lake Vanda, McMurdo Dry Valleys, Antarctica- Oligotrophic Lake LV.19.MP6.G1 | ecosystem: Environmental > Aquatic > Freshwater > Lake >... | reverse complement strand
TTTGTAGCCATAGCGACCCGGAATCACGAGGCGGGCGGGGAATCCTTGATCGTGCGTGAGCGTTTCGCCGTTGATCGCGTAGGCGATCACAGCTTGTTCGCGGAAATCTTCCAGCGAAAGGATCGTCGAATAGCCATCATAGCCATGTATGAGGGCGTTGGTTGCGTTGGGGTCAAGGTCTACGAGGTCGAATAGGGCAGAGAGCGGGACGCCTGTATATTCGGCGGTGTCGATGCTGCGGCGATCCGTACAGATGAGGCTCACCGGGAGAGTCACTGTCGGCTGCCGCAAGAGATCGTTATAGGAGAGAATCAGCGGGTGGCGTACTAACCCACCGATAGAGAACGCCCAAACATCTTTGTTGATGGCGGGGATGAGGCGAATCCGTTGATTCGTCGGCATCAGGCGCGTACTGTGTTGACCGCCGCTTCGACGCATTTAGCGCCACTGCTGCCGATGATCGCGCCGTGACGAACGCCCGTCGGAATTTCCACACGGTCACCCGCACGCAGTTTTACGCTTTTGTTGCTATCGGGGAGGGTGATTTCAATCGTTCCCTCAACCACATACATGACTTTGGTATAACCATGTGAACGCACGGCGTAACGTTGATTTGGCGTGTTTTCCCAAGCATAAGGGCGCAACCCTTCTTTTTGCATCTGTCGTGTAATACTCGACAATGTAGGGTGTTGACTCCCGCTCCAACGAATGACACGCACAGCTTCTTGTTCGATAGCCATAAAATTTAACGGCAGGGGACACCCGGTTTCAACCGTGTGCGGAATGCCGTATTTACTCCTTTCGTTCAACATCGACGTTAGTTCCCCGAAGGGAGGCAGTTTTTTGAGTTACCTCTGGAAAACTGCCAAACCTGCTCCGCTTGCGCGGGTCACGTTTGCCTCGCCCATGTTATTTCGGCTTGTCGCGCTCAACACACCGACTTAGACCCTCAGCCTGTTTAATGTTGAACGATAGAGCTACAGACTGGCACGCATCTGTAGGTATCATGACCGAGATAACGTAGCCCCGTCAGTCTTGCGACTGGTGGCTGAGGCTGGTCAACATGAGCCTGCATCACTACAAGCTCCCGGTTTTAACCGGGGGTCGCTGACGTCTACCCTCTTTATGACGGATGATTTCAATTCATTCTAACGGACATTGAGTTTTTTTTCCAAGACCCAACATGGCTCGTGTACATGACGCACCTTGCCTTCGTGATCAAGATAACTCCAATCGCCGTCATCTTCCGTAAAAACTCGGTAACCCATGCGCTCGTATAGGCGGCGTGCGCGGGGATTTTCCTTCGCGGCTGCAATCGTTGTCCAGCCAAAACCGAGTTCTTTCACCATTTCTTCCGCTTCTTCAATCAAGCGAGAGCCGATTCCCTTGCCGCGAAACATTTCCATCACGCGCAGCGAGTAGAAGTACGCCCGCGCCCGATTATCCCAAAAGTTACGTTCACCGTTGTTCAACTGGATGAACACATGACCAATAGGGAAGTCGGCACAGTCTGCGACTAGCATGAGGCGTCGGCGCTGTTCCTGCTCATTGAAGGTGCGCCGAAAGACTGTGCGAAAGTGGCTGTATTGCCCATACCATTCCAATTTTGATAGATCGGCGCGCGTTGCCAACCGGAAAGTGAGTTCTAGCTGAACCGGGAATGTTGACCTATTCAGTCCCGTCATTCTGAATCAACTCCTTGAGCAGTTGATCTTCCTGCTCATCCGTCGTGATTACGCCGTCCAGTCGGGCAGTACGCAGCCGCGCAAGGATTGCGCCATAGCGCGGACCCGGCTTGATGCCGAGCCGTTGCAGCATATGCCCGTCCGTTTTCGGGCGAATATGCCGCCACGTTTCAACATACCGCTGAATCGCCTCCCGCGCTAGGGTGTCCTCTAAAATCAGCCACGCGGCGAACAGCGCCATTTCGGATATGCCCTCCAACCGTGCGGTGATTCGACTCGGCTTGGTTTCGGTCATGGGGTAGTGGATTAATTTGTTGGTTTCGAGAATGCTCTCCACCATTGCCCCGCTAAATAACAGACGTTCCATCACATCCATCACGTTTGGGACATCGGTGAACAGTAAATGCCATGATACCTCCGCCACATCGACAATGGGTTTCATGGTTTTGAGCGGTTCAGCGCCTCGCGCCCGATTCATACGCGGCACAATTTGATCGGTCAAGCGAAAGTTAGGGTGAATCGCTTCTAAAATGCCGCGCTGCTGCAACAACAAGAAACTGAGTTCAGGATCGCGTTCTTTGAGCAGGAGAGTCAATTCGTTGCGGAGTCGCTCGCCCGTGATTCGTCTTAGCATGGGCAGCGCCGTTTGGATCAATTCGGCGGTACGCGCTTCGATAGTGAATCCAAGCCGCCGCTCAAAGCGCACAGCGCGTAATACCCGCGTAGGGTCATCGACAAATGAGAGCGTATGCAAAGCGCGAATGCGACCCGCCATGAGGTCAGGGATTCCGCCGTAAAAGTCGAGGATGCGCCCCGACACCGGACTCAACTGTACCGCCAGCGTATTGATCGTGAAATCGCGCCGCCCTAAATCCAGCTTGATTGAACTGTTGTACACCGTGGGAAGGGCAGTTGGATATTCGTAGAACTCGCTGCGGGAAGTCGAAAAATCAACGTGAGAGGGAAGGTCAGTGTTCATAGCGCCTGAATGCCATTTCGCCGTCCCAAACGGGCGAAAAGCGGTCATGTGTCCACCCAGACGCGCCGTTAAGCCTTCTGCAAAGCGAATCGCGTCTCCTTCCACCACAAAATCAATATCGAGGTTGCGCCGCCTCAGCAGCAAATCGCGCACGACTCCGCCCACGAGATACAGCTTGACCTCGCGTTCCTGTGCATAGGCGGCGATTTGCTCGATTAACGCGGCGACGGAATCACCGAGTACGGCGCGGAATTGTTCCGGCGTGACCTGTTCGGCGTCGGGTTCATGGGTCGTGGGGTGAGTCTTCGCCCAATGCTTGATCAAGTCGGTGCGCGTGATGATCCCGATCAGCTTGCCCGCATGATCGACAACGGGGATTTGCCCCCACCCACTTTCGACCATCTTTTGTTCCAACAGCGTCACCGAGTCGGACGGCTGCAAAGTGATTTCCCCGCTCGACATAATTTCGCTCACGTTGAGCGATCCCAAGCCGTGTTCGGCGGCGCGATCCGCATCTCGCCGCGTGAGCAAGCCGACGATCTTCCCGCCTTCCACAACGGGAAATCCTTCATGCCCTATCCGGCGCATCCGTCGGATCACGTCGTCCAGTTTGGCAGATGCTTCTAAAGTTTGCACACCCTGCGACATGAGGTCAGACACGCGGACGGCGGGTTGAACATTCAGGGCGATTTGCTCCCACAGCGCGTCAAGGGCTTGGATGCGGGTCATGTTACGCACCGTTGATGCGGCGGCGCGTTCATGACCACCGCCGCCGAAATGTCGCGCAATTTCGCCCACATTGATCGCGTCCTCGGTTGAACGGCATACCAACTGTAACGACTTGGGCATTTCAATCAGCAGAAACAGCGCCGCAGGATCAAGCGTATCGCGCAGTTTGTGCGCGACCCCGCTCAATTCGGGCAAATAATGATCTAGCGCCATCGACCCTACGAGAATCGGGTAGCCCTGTATTTTGCGGCTCTCCATCGAGGCGACCAGCATTTCAAACAGCGCCATTTGCTCCTCGTTGAGCGGCGGATCAAGGTAGCGGCGCACATTGTCCAGCACAAACCCCTGTTCCAGCAGCCACGCGGCGGCGCGAATATCACGCGGGGAAGTGGGGCGGTAAGTGAGCGATCCGGTGTCCTCGTAAACGCCCAACGCCAGCAGAGTCGCTTCAAGCGAATTGAGCGTGATTCCGGCGGCTTGCAGTTTTTCGATCAATAGGGTGGTATTCGCGCCGATCACCTCGCCTTCAAACGTTTCATAAGGCTCAAGTTCACGGGTGAGCGGGTGATGATCGATGATGTGGATCGGCGTTTTGGGCTTGATCCCGCGAATGCGTTCTGGCGGGCGGTTGGTATCGACCAGCGTCACCTGTGTCACCTTACCCGCCTGATAATCGTCATAGGCGACAAAAGGCAGTCCGCTTTGGTAGAGCGCCAGAAATCGCTCAACGTTGCGATTCAGTCGCTGCGGCAGGATGGCAGTCGCATCAGGGTAGAGTTTATGCGCTCCAAGCAGCGATGCAACAGCATCAAAGTCAGCATTGTCGTGACACAAAATGAGGTGCATGAAACGGCTCGATTCAAAATACGGTAGGACGCGATTCATGATCGCGTCCCTACAGAATACCGTATTTTACTGTAAGAGGCGCGGTGGCAGCGGCACACCGTTGTTGCTTGTTTCTAGGGGGACGCCGGGAGCGATCCAATAGCTGATAGGAACGCTGAACAGGGGAATGCGTGTTGACAAGCTCCCATAAGCCCCCAGCGCGACAAGGGCGTCTGGCGCATCGACTGGCACGATTTCCGCGTTGATCCCCGCTTCACGCAGACGAGCGGCGAACGCTTCAATTCCCGGCGCGTAGATGCTGGTGATCTTCAAGTCAAAGCCATCGGGGTAGCCCGCGCTGGCGAGATCGGCACGTAGATCACCGACTGGCTCATCTTTGAGAATTTGCAAGCCGGGGAGGTCTAACCCTGCCACCAGTTCGGAGGGAACAGCGGCACGCCGGATGATGGCTTGCACATCAGGATTATCGAGCGGCGGCACATCCATACGCATGATGAGCGAGACTGTATAATCACGGATGGAACGTTCTGCGCCGGGATAATCTCCGAATGCCACCGCGTAATCGAACTGGATACCGACGCCTTGCAAGGTAGGCGGCGCATCCAAATAGATGACATCGGCAAAGGGTTCAATATTCACGATGTCAATCAGCAACCCGGCGGCGTTGGGCGCAATGGCGTACCGAATTGTCCGCACCGGAGCGGTAGAGATAGCGGCGGGCTGCGTCGGTTCAATGATGACGGGGAGCGGTGTAGGCGTCGGTTCACATGCGGCGATGAACATCACCGCCGTGATCATAAGCAAAGCAAATTGTTTAAGCACCAGACATCATCCAGGGACCCACTATTTCACGCTGTAACATGCTGAAAGAGGTTGTCGCGTTGAAGAAGCACAGGATCGAGAAGGCGATTGCCGCGTTGCGATCATCACGCCCACGCAGCAGGGTAAACAAACCGGGCATGATCACGATGAGCCACGACATATACAGAAAATAAGTCGTAATGCGCGGCGGACGCAAACCTGTGGCAGTCATAATGATGCCAACCACGAGAATGATCGCCGCTAGGAGGGTGATCGTCGCCACCGACCCCCAAAAGTTACCGGAGATCGGTTGGCTTCGCATTGCCATTGACGCACTCCATATGCCGAGAAATACCGAGAATAGGATGTGCGCGTTAAACAAAATGTTGTGAATGTCGTTCACGATTACCCGAGCAGGTGAAGCTGTACGATCAATGATTCGATCATCCATACCACGATTACACAGTTGACCACGACGAGCGCCTGTGACTGCAATCCGCCGCTGACATCCACCACCACGCCGCCACCACCGCGCATATCGGTTTGTGAGCGGAATAACATGCTGACAGGCAAGCTGACGATCAAGACCAAGCCGAGCCACAGCGGGAACACCCCCTGCATGATTGCCGCCAGCAAGCACACGCCCGCCAGCCCAACCGCCAGATACATGGCGCGGCGCGTGTTGATTTCACCCAGAATGATCGCGGTGTTGTTCAAACCTGCTGCTTTGTCCATGTCGTAGTCGCGCAGTTGGTTGTAAAGCTGTCCGTACACGGAGACGAGAGTCGCCGCCGCTGCTACAAACCACACGATTCCCGGCGCAGAGTGATAGACGAAATAACCCGCCAACAGCAGCAAACCGCTCAACATGAGCGAGTGCGACACGATGTCGGTCACGGGCCACGCCTTGAGGCGCACAGGACGCCACGAATAGAGATGCGAGAGTAATAGGGTTGCCAAACCAATCAGGAGCGCCCACCCGCCGCCGAGTGCGTAAAGAACGAGAGTCACAGCGGCGACCAGACGACAGGCGGCGTAACCCATACGCACACCAATGCGTCCGCTGGTGATGGGGTTGCGGGCGGCGCGGGCGGGGTCACGCGCATCGTCGGGAGCATCTTCAATATCATTAATCATGAAAGCATAAGCAACAGCGAGGATGTTTGCCAGCGTTACGGCGACTAAACGCCAATCCAAGTCTATGCCATTGGGACGTGCTGCCAGCAGTCCGCCGAGTAACGTCAGCGGGACGACAAATGGCACATATTCTTGCCAACGGGTTAACTGAATAAGACCTCGAATTTGGTCAATGAACGTCGCTTTGTTCAAACTTCCCCTCCTTGATAAATCTTTGCTGAATGTCTGAGATATATAACACGAGAATCGTGAAGTTGTTACGAACCCTACGCATTGTAGTATAAATACGTAGTCTATCAACCGTAAGTTACCAAAAGGGGACTCATGTTCCGTCTTTACCCCGTGATTCTGATTTTTCTGGCAGCCTGTTCGATCAACCCCGCGCAGGTGGACGCGATTCCGCCCACCGCGACGACTGTCCGCGTGATTCAAACCACGCTCGTTCCCACCATGGATCGGCAGATGCAGCCGATCAACACCATGATGCCCGCACCGACTACCCCCATGAACCCCGCTTGCGAGTCCACTGCCGGGCTGCCCGCCGTCCAGCATGTCGTCAATGCGACGGTGGATTACGAGGGGCATCAGGTAGCCGTTGAACAGGCGATCTTTTACATCAACGAGACGGCGACTCCACTATCGACCCTCGTCCTTGATATTGAGCCGAACCGTTTGCCCAATGCATTCACGCTCTCCAGCGTGACGCCACTGGAGACGGTCACGAGCTATGAATTGACCGGACGCCGCTTGACTTTAGACCTTGCCCAACCGCTTGAACCCGATTGTGGTATTGATGTGACGCTCAATTTTGGGCTGCGACTGCCGGTGATCGAGCGCGGGTTAAGCGGGTTTACGGGTTATTTTGGCTACAGCATCCGTCAGATGAATCTTGGGCATTGGTTAGCGGTGATGGCGGTGTACGAGGGTGACGAATGGGTGACGCATAACGTCGTGCCGATTGGTGAGCAAACCGTCGTCGATATTGCCGATTGGGATATTACGCTCACGGTCAACAACGCGCCGCCCAACATGATCGTCGCCGCGCCGGGGACAATGACCCGTGACGGCGCGACATGGCGATTTGTTCACCCCAACGCCCGCGAGTTTGCCTTGAGCATGAGTCCGTTTTTTAACGTCTATGAACAGCCGACAGTGGATGATGTGAACGTTCAGTTGTATGCTTTTGGCGAAAACGAAGTGAATACGGCGGCGGGCGTGGTCAGCGGGTCGCAGCAAACATTGACTGCCGCTGCTCAAGCATTGGAGATGTATTCGGATTTATTCGGCGCATACCCCTATGATCGATTCGTGGTTGTGCAAGGCGATTTCCCCGATGGGATGGAATTTAGCGATCTGGTGTTCGTGTCGGATCGCTGGTTTGAGATCAATTCCGGCACAGCAGAGTCTTTTCTGACGTTCATCACCGTGCATGAGGTGTCGCATCAATGGTGGTATGCTCGTGTGGGCAACGATCAAGCCCTCAATCCGTGGCTTGATGAAGCCTTAGCCACCTACAGCGAGTACATCTACTACGAGGAGTTTTTCCCCGATTCGACCAACTGGTGGTGGGACTTCCGCGTAAACCAGTACGTAGGGGATCGATTCAGCGGGAATCGCGTGGATAGCACGGTCTACCAGTTCGCCAGCATCCGTGATTACATCAACGCGGTGTATTTGCGCGGCGCTCTGATGTTAGATGATCTGCGTGCGGTGTTGGAGACAGAAGCATTTTTCGACTGGCTGCGACGTTACGCCGAAGCGGGAGAGGGACGCATCGTCACGCCCGACCTGTTCTGGTCACTGCTGACCGCCGAACAACTGGCACTCGTAGCGCCCATTCGTCAGGAATATTTGGGCGATTCATAGCGGTTGCGGCTATAATTACGGCGTACATATTTCTATCCAAAAGGAGTTTTACATGAGACGAGTTTTCTTTGTCCTCCTCATTGCGATGCTGATGTCTGTGGCTGCCTATGCACAGGACTACGAACCGAATGACGTTGGCGCTATCGCAGCGAATGAAAGTGCAGAAGGGGAGTTTCAAGCCGGGGTACGCGATGTTTACACGCTGGAAGTGAGCAAAGATAGCACTCTCAACGTGTTCTTGGATGGTGAAGGCGACGCAGACACGTACTTGCGCGTATATCTGGAAGGCGAAAGCGAACCGTTTGCTGAAAACGATGATCGCGGCGACGGAACACTGTTTTCCGCCATTTCGGGGATCGAAGTTTCTGCTGGAGATGTGCTGATCATCGAAGCGGGGACGTATGGCGACACGGGCGAAGGTGCGTATACACTTCGCGTCGCGCTACCGCCAACGGTTGAAGATATAGGCGAAATCGCTGTCGGGGACGTGGTCGAAGGCTCGTTTGCTGAAAACACACGTCAACGCTATATGCTCACGTTGAATGAAACCACTACGTTGCGAATCTTGCTGGAAGGCGCAGACGATCTCGATACCTATCTGCGTGTCTACGGCGAAGGTGAAGACATTCCTACGGTGCAGAGCAGTGACATTAGCGCGGACGATGTATCAGCCGGATTTGAGGCGATTGTCGTGCCGGGCGGTGCAAACCTCGTGATCGAAGTGGCAACGGCGGGTGATGCAGGCGCGGGCGATTACACGCTCACCATTGAAGAAGCGGCTGTTGAAACGCCAAACACCGAAACGCCTGTCGTGCTGGGCGAGATGACTCCTGACGAGGTATGCGCGGACGCGGCTGATATGCCAGAACCGACGCGCTTGCAGTATTTCGCGGCGGGTGACGTGATTGAAGAAGGTGTCGATTATGCTGCGGTTTTCTGCACCTCAGCGGGCAGCTTCCGCATTGACCTGTTTGAAGAAGATGCGCCAATCACGGTGAACAGTTTCGTCTATCTGGCGGAAAATCACTTCTTCGATAACACCACGTTCCACCGCGTGATTCCTGATTTTGTGGCGCAGGGCGGCGATCCGCAAGGGACGGGCTTGGGTGGACCCGGCTACGAATTCGTCAACGAGACGGATAACGACCTGAGCTATAACGGGATCGGTGTGGTGGGTATGGCGAACGCTGGAGTGGATACCAACGGCAGCCAATTTTTCATCACGCTTGCGCCTGTGGATCGCCTGACGGGTGGCTACACGATTTTCGGGCAGGTGATGGAAGGTATGGCGTCGGTATTTGATGTTGCGGAGCGCGATCCCGGCACGGCAGCGGAACCGGGGACGACGGTCTATACCGTGATCATCGTCACGATCAACGTAGAATAACGCGGTTTGTTGATGGGGCATGGCATCGCTATGCCCCCTACGCACTATCCCTCAAGCCGTTTGCCGAATTTCCGTGTAAAGTTATACTTGGACTATGATCCCGTTTTTGTCGTAAGGAAACTTTATGCTGGCAATCGTCAGGGCGTGTGCTGTCGTCGGCTTGGATGGCTGCATTGTAGAGGTGCAAACTGACTTTAATCCCCGCGCTGCAATCCCCAGTTTTACGATTGTTGGTTTGCCAGACAGCGCCGTTAAAGAGAGCCGTGAGCGCGTGCGCTCTGCTATTCGCAACAGTGGATTACAGTTCCTCAATAAAGTCTACGTCGTTAACCTGAGTCCCGCCGACCTCCAAAAAACGGGACCCGCCTACGATCTGGCGATTGCTGTGGGCGTTCTTGCTGCAACCGATCAAGTACCCATCGACTCGATTGAGGATGCGGTGTTTTTAGGCGAACTCTCGCTGGATGGCAGCGTGCGCCACGTCAAAGGCGTGATGCCGATGGTCTACATGGCGCAGCAAGCGGGTTACAAATTTGCGTTTGTTCCCGCTGAGGACGCCGAAGAAGCCGCGCTGGTCGAAGGCGTTGACGTGATCCCCGTGCGAACGTTGGGTCAACTGGTAGAGCATCTTTACGGCATGAACCCGATTCCGCCGTGCCACGTTGAGATTATCGACACAGAACCGCCTATGCCCGAAAGCATGGTCGATTTTGCCGACGTGAAGGGACAGCAGTTCGTCAAGCGGGCTGCGGAAATTTCTGCGGCGGGTAATCATAATTTGCGCTTGATCGGCTCTCCCGGTACAGGCAAAACGCTGCTGGCGCGGGCAATGCCGGGAATTATGCCCAAACTGACCTACGAAGAATCGCTAGATGTGACGCGCATTTATTCAGTGGCGGACATGCTCTCAAGCGATCATCCACTGGTGAGGACGCGCCCCTTTCGAGCGCCGCATCACACCACCAGTCAGGCGGGGATTATCGGAGGTGGGTCAGTTCCCAGACCGGGAGAATGTACTCTCGCGCATAGGGGCATTTTGTTCTTAGACGAAGTGACTGAGATGT
>Ga0163147_10009520_pt1 | contig 10499 bp, 11 predicted proteins | sample OliLakLV19MP6G1_FD_148597 | JGI IMG/M metagenome (GOLD analysis project Ga0163147, IMG submission 148597) | Freshwater microbial mat bacterial communities from Lake Vanda, McMurdo Dry Valleys, Antarctica- Oligotrophic Lake LV.19.MP6.G1 | ecosystem: Environmental > Aquatic > Freshwater > Lake >... | reverse complement strand
GTTTCTATCAGCCAATTGGATTGATCTGCGAGTCCCGCATCAATCAGCGCGTCGATGGTGCGATTACCGGTCAGCGAAGATGTAACAGGCGGCACGGGTCGGTTAAAACGCGGTGAATCAGCGAGTGAGGGGTATTCAGACGTGCCGTTTTCGGGCGTTACCCCATTGGTCGATTGTCCACGACGCCCCATTGAAAAAATTGGGAATTCGACAGATTGACGCAGCACATCGGCAGGGGGTAAGCCGTTCGGACGCGGTGCAGCGCTTAGGGTAGACGTTTCAAGCGTGGGCGACGATGAACGGCGACTCTCTGGCGCTGAACGCTGACTTTCACGCGATTCAGTTTCCTGAGTTGCAAGCACGCTCAACGGTTGAAACGTAAGCAAAGAGAGATCGGGAGAGAGTTCGTCCAGCAGATCAGGCAGCATCAACAAACCCGCCGGAATGGGGTCAATAAGGAATTTAGCCGCCCCTTTGAAAGCCTCCACTGCCGGGTTATCGCTCATGCTTTTTCCTTGAGCATTTGCAAACGGAGAAGTCTCATGCTTTTTCCTTGAGCATCTGCAAGTGAAGCAAGACCTGCCCCAACGTGAGTTCGCTCACCTGCTGTGGTGTCCAACCGAAGGATTTGGCGAGGACAAATGCCGCCTTCGCCAGCGGGTCTTCGATTGCGCCGTTCATCTGTTCGGGCGTGGTCGTGATGCCGCTGACACGGTTTACGTGACTCAGTAGATGCTGCACCAACCCGACAGGAAGCGAGGCAACCTGCAACACGCTCATCTCTGGTTCGACCAATGACCGCTGCACCATGAGCGTAGCGATCAACGAGTCGCTTTCTTTCGCGGCACGCGAGATCAACTGCAAGTCGCGGATTGTGAGCGGGCGCAAACGAACGGTATTCGCGCTGTTCGAGACAGACATTGTCAATAAATGGGGTGGGATGTCTACCTCGTAGGTAAGTTCACTGCCCGCCAGCAGTTCTTCAGCAGTCAGCATCAGACGCTATCCTTACGATAAAACATCACGCTTCATCCTCAACGCTGATGTAAAGTGCCTGAAACGCAACCGATTCGAGGACGAAATCATCCTCAGGGATGCCAACCGCCCATGTTGTCAGCTTGACATCGTGCAGAGTGAGCGTGTTTTGCACGCCGGGACTGGCTGAATTTTCCAAGAGGAGCGTGATATTGAACGTCGGCTGATTCCAACTGGCGGCGGGGCGGCTGTTCGCGGCGACGCCCAGCAGCAGTTTGAGCAATGCGCCGTTGACATAGGCTCGTCCGATGACGCCGCGCACATTGACATTCCCTGCGCGAAGTTGAGTCGCATAACGCTGACCAATTTCATGGAAGGGGCGCACTTCCGATGTCACCTCGACACGCACATTTTGCACGCGCCCAACGGTCAGGATGTCAAATTCTTTAATGATCGCGTCGGCAACTTCGCCTTCAGGCCCTACACCGGGACCTAAAGTGAGTGAACCGTCCGCCCCTGTGAATACACTGGTATTCGCCATCTTTGATCTCCTATTCCAGAACGAGCGTCACGGCAATATAGTCAATGCTAAACGTGGGCTGAATGATGGCGTTGACAATGGCGCGTCCGTTGATTTCATCGGTGCGCGTCGCGGTCACTTGCAGCGTATAACCGATCAAGGCTTCGTCTTGCACCATCGTGGTCAGGAAACCATCAATTGCACCTTGCAGCGCCTTTCGCACCCGTTGATTGTTCAGCCGACCAATGAAGGGGTTACTCGCCTGACGAATACCCGCTTTCGCAAAGTCAGTAATGCGCCGTGTGGTGATTTGCTTGAAGGCTGCGCCCTCGGTGGTGATGCCGCGCACGACGCGCACGCCCTGACGTTCTTCTAATACCAGCACATTGTTGTTGACCAAATTGCGCGTTTCGCCATAGGAGAATCGCTGCGCGAGTCTCGTCACTCCTGCCAGCGTTTTGTTCGTCGGGCTGCTCTGCGGCGTCAGCGTACTGAGCAAACCCGCAACCGCCGCCGCGCCGTAATTGCCCGGTAAATCGACGTTGACGGGTGGCACAGCCGCCGCATCTAACGAGATGATGCCCGGTGCAGTGAGAATCACGCGCTTGTTGGCGACAGTATTTTTCTGTCCCAAAATGGTGGTGGCGTCCGCCGCCGCCCCTACTTCGTCGGCGTCTGACCCGACAACGGCGATCACGTCTTTGCCGTTGCCCTCCGCACTTTCGACAATCGGAGTCAGGACGGTCAACGCATTGGCTGTCGTCAATTCTGGCACGACAAAAATATTCACGTCATCTTTCAGTAATTCGTTGAAAGCTGCGCTGTAGGCGGCGCTATTCGCACCGTCAGCGGCGGGGATAGCACGAGCGTAAATGGTTCGCGCCCCATTGCGAAAGAGGATTTCGATACCGCGCACTAAGTTATTGTCCGCAGCGGCAAAGGCATCATACATGCCAAATTCTGCTTTGGCGGTTTCGTAGTCCGAAAGAATCACGGTGCGATTGGGAACAATCGACGCTGTGCCAACAATGCCAATGTTCCCGGTGGAAATGCCACCGACGCCGATCAAGGCATCAGCCCGAACCCGAATGTATGTACCGGGGATGATCAGTTCCGAAATTGAGAAATCTTCCGCCATGTGAGCCTCCTCGTGGCGTGTAAACTCCAGAAGCACAATCAAATACCAGAAAACGCGAAGCGAATTACCGAATCCTTAAACAGCAAAGGAAGTCTGTACCGGTCAGCTTACAGCTAAGTTGATCGGAATTTCTTGGATAATGTCGCCAGCTTCCTGGGGGACTTTGATGAATTCATAGAGGAAGCGGAAACCAAGCAAGCGCGTATTCGCCTGAGTCGTGGGCGGAAAATCGGTCTCTGCCCCGACGCGCAAAATATTACGCTGCGCTAATTCTGCCCGTGTTCGGGCAAGTACAGCTTGCTGTACGGCATTGGAAGTGACGAGAAGCGCACCCGGTGAATCGCCGTTCACCAGCACACGCACCTGCGCGTCTATCCGGCGTCCGAGACGATCTCCAATGGGGTCGATGTGAGGAGCAATATAGCCGCCCAAGCCAGTGGGGTAAATCTTAAGGGGTGTGATGTCGATCACCGGAGCGGGCGCGATTCCGGCGAACAGGGCGTTGATGGTCGTGTTGAGGCTGGCTATAGCCTCACTACTGATCTCATCCATAACACATTTTTCCCTAAGAAAATATGATTTTGATAAACATTTTATGTTTAATTGTGAATCGGCGCAACCACCTTTAGTACCTAGGGGTGTCTAAAGACGGACGGAATGTATTCCGTCCCTACGAAAATCTGCCTGTAGGGACGCGATACATCGCGTCCGTCCTTTCGAGATTAGACACTCCCTAGTACATTGGTAACGCCTAGCACTTTGGCTAGGCTGTAGTCACGAGACATGACTCAGTTTTGATATGAGAGCAACCTTCGCTACAATCTACCTATGCAAAACTTTTCTGCTGGTTCCCCGTCCCTTGTGGGACAATAGGATCGCTGTGACAGCCTATGATGCGGTTGTGGTTGGTTCGGGTCCTAATGGGCTTGCGGGGGCGATCACGCTCGCACGGGCGGGCTGTAAGGTCCTCGTGATTGAAGCTAAAAACACCATTGGCGGGGGAATGCGGACGGAAGAACTCACCCTGAGCGGCTTCCGTCACGATATTTGCTCCAGCATTCACCCCCTCGCAGTCGGGTCGCCCTTCTTTCGCACGCTCCCGCTTGATCGTTACGATTTGCAGTGGATTTATCCCGATGTAGAACTTGCACACCCGCTCGATGACGGGTCGGCGGTCATTATCGAGCGTTCTATCGAGGCAACCGCCGCCGCGTTAGGTGCAGACGCCGGGGCGTATCGCCGTGTGATGACTCCGCTAGTCGAGAATTACGAGCAGGTTCTTCAAGATTTTCTAGCCCCCTTGGGACTGCCCCATCACCCGTTGATGATGGCGCGATTCGGGTTGATGGCGCTGCAATCAGCGTCATGGTTTGCTAGACACACGTTTAGTACTGAACAGGCGCGGGCAGTTTTCGCGGGGATGGCTGCCCATGCAATTATGCCGCTTGAGCTTCCAGCGACGGCGGCATTCGGCTTGATGTTGGGACTGCTGGCACACGCAGTCGGATGGACTCTCGCACGCGATGGCTCTGCGTCAATTGCCAGCGCCATGAGCCGCTATCTGGCTGATCTTGAGGGGGAGATCACGACAGGCGTAGAAATTAAGTCACTGGATGAACTGCCCGACGCGAAAATCGTGCTGCTGGATGTGACCCCGCGCCAATTTATTCGCATGAGCAGCGATAAATTACCCGCTGGCTTTCGTTCACAACTCGAAGCCTATCGCTATGGACCCGGCGTATTCAAAATTGATTACGCGCTGAGTGAGCCGATCCCGTGGCGATCACCTGAATGCAAACGCGCCGGAACGGTACATCTAGGCAACCGACTTGAGGATATACGCCACAGCGAACGCGCTATGTGGGAAGGTCATGCGTCAGATCAGCCGTATACGCTGGTCACACAGCCCACGCAGTTTGACCCCAGCCGCGCTCCGCAGGGGCAGCATATCGGGTGGGCGTATTGTCATGTGCCGAACGGGTCAACCCGCGATATGACCAGCGCAATCGAGGGGCAAATTGAGCGATTTGCGCCGGGTTTTCGAGATACAATCCTCGCACGGCACACGTATCACGCGCAGGAAATGGAAGCCTATAACGCGAATTACGTAGGCGGGGACATCAACGGCGGCGTGCAAGATTTGCGTCAACTGTTCACACGCCCTGTTGTGCAGTTAAACCCTTATTCGACTCCGCTCAAAGGCGTTTACTTATGTTCGTCGTCTACGCCTCCCGGCGGCGGCGTTCATGGAATGTGCGGCTATTTTGCGGCACAATCTGCGCTCAAAGCGATAAAATAGAACAAAAACAGGACAAACAATGAAAGCACTTCTTCTCGAAGCATATAAGCAGTTTGCATTTACGGATGTTCCCGAACCAACACTCGATTCGCGCTCGGTCATGGTGCGCGTGAAGGCGGTTGGCATTTGCGGGAGCGATATTCACGGCATGGATGGCAGCACTAAACGGCGGATTCCTCCCCTGATTATGGGACACGAGGCGTCTGGTGAGATTGCGGCGGTGGGGTTGGATGTGCGCGGGTGGAAGGTCGGGGATCGCGTGACATTTGACTCGACAGTCTACTGCGGCGAATGTTATTTCTGCCGTCGCGGGGAAATCAACTTATGCGATAATCGGCGCGTACTAGGGGTATCGACAGGGGAATATCGTCAACACGGCGCATTTGCCGAATATGTGACTGTTCCCGAACGCATTTTGTACCGTTTGCCCGATTCACTCTCGTTTGTGCAGGGCGCATTTGTCGAACCTGTGTCGATTGCCGCCCATGCACTCAACCGGACGAAGCGAACCGTCGGGGACAGCGCGGTTGTGGTGGGCAGCGGCATGATCGGTCTGCTGGTGATTCAAATGCTGCGGGCGGTAGGCTATGGCACGATCATCGCCGTTGATCTTGATGCCAACAAACTAGGATTGGCAGTCGAACTCGGTGCGGACTTGGGGCTGCGTTCGGATCAAGGTGGCGTCATTGAAGCGATCCGCGAGGCGACAGGCGGGCGCGGCGCGGATACGGCGTTTGAAGTTGTCGGCATTACACCCACGCTCAAACTCGCTGTCGAAAGCGTGCGTAAAGGTGGACAGGTGACGCTGGTGGGCAATATTGCGCCCATGGCGGAACTACCCTTGCAAGCAGTGGTCACACGCGAACTGACGCTGAACGGATGCTGTTCATCACAGGGCGAATATGACGCCTGTCTCGACATGATCGCACGGGGAGTTGTGCGCGTTGAACCGCTGTTGAGCGCCATCGCGCCGCTGTCTGAGGGCGCAATGTGGTTTGATCGGCTGTACAACGGCGAAAAAGACGAAAACGGCTTAAGCCTCATGAAAGTCATGCTGCAACCGTAGCATTAGACCCCTCCCCGAATTCAGGGAGGGGAGAAGATAAACGCAAGGGCAATGTGGATTTTAAGACACCTTCTTACGGAGAACAGTGTATGAGCCAAATTCGATTCGGGATCGTCGGGGCGGGCAAAGTGGCGCAAAATCACGCGGAAGTCATCGCCGCGCTCCCCGATGCAACACTCACTGCTGTGACCAGTCGCACGGCAGCCAAAGCCGAAACCCTCGCAGCGAAATATGACGCACGCGCTTTCACTGATACCCCCGCGATGATCGCCAGCGGGTTGGTCGATGCGGTGATCATCTGCACGCCACACCCCGAACATGCCACCCCTGCCCTCGCTGCGCTCAACGGCGGCGTGCATGTGCTGGTCGAAAAACCGCTGGCAGTCAGCCTCGCAGATTGTGACGCGATGATCAGCGCGGCAGAACGCAGCGGCGTAAAATTGGGTGTGATCAGTCAGCGGCGGTGTTACCCGTCAACGCAACGAGTCAAGGCAGCGATTGACGCGGGCAAAATCGGCAAACCGATCATCGGCACGGCGACTCTGTTGGGCTGGCGCGACCAGAAATATTACGAGTCTGACCCGTGGCGCGGCAAATGGGAGGCGGAAGGCGGCGGCGTGCTGGTCAACCAAGCGCCGCATCAGCTTGACCTGCTGCTGTGGTACATGGGCGAAATTGATGAGGTGTTCGCTTACTGGGGCAACCTGAATCATCCGTATATTGAAGTCGAAGATACGGCGGCGGCGGTGGTACGCTTCAAGTCGGGGGCGATTGGCAACATCCTCGTGAGCAATTCGCAGAAGCCGGGACTGTATGGCAAAGTGCATGTACACGGTGAAAACGGCGCATCAGTGGGCGTGCAGACCGACGGCGGATCGATGTTCGTGGCGGGCATGACCAAAATCTTAGAGCCGCCGCTCAACGATTTGTGGACGATCCCCGGCGAGGAGTCGCTGCTGGCGGGCTTTCAAGAGGCGGATCGCGCCGAGTTCAACAGCACGGACGACCCGATCAACTACTATTTTTCGCGCCAAGTGGCTGAGTTTGTCGAGGCGATTCAAGAGGATCGTGCGCCAATGGTCACGGGGTGGGATGGTCGGCGCGTAGTGGAATTGTTCAACGCCATTTACGAGTCTGGGCGGCGAGGCGTTGCGGTAAAGTTTCCGCTGTGATGCGAACGAATCAAAGGCGCAGACTCTACGTCTACGCCTTGTGTTCCAGCGATGGATTAGTTGTCGTCGCGCTGTTCGATCAGGATAATCGTGCCGTCAGTCGCGTTGACCTGTACGTCCCGTCCATCCACCAATTCAACTTCGAAGATTTGCACGCCGCCTTCAACATCAAATTCGACGGCTAAGGTCGTGCCGCCCGTTTCAGCTTCGGCAATGGCTTGTGCCTCCGCTGCTGTGATACCCGTGTTTTCGGGCGCAACCTCATCTATTTCATCGCCCTCAACTTCATCAGCAGGTTCGATGTTCAAGATGCTGCCGTCACCCGCGTCTACGCTCACTTCATCGCCGTTTTCTAGTTCTACGCTGTAAACCAAATAGCCGTTCTCGGCTTCCAGTTCAACAATCACGGGCGTCCCCTCGGATGAAGCAATTGTTTGCGCTTGTTCCGCGCTAATCGTCGCTAAAGCGGTCAGTGCCGCGCAGAGATCGGTTTCGTTCAACCCTGTCAGCGTCGTTTCATCAACGGTAATTGTCCCCGTATAGGAAGGTTCTACAGTTTCATTCTGGTCATCATCGCCTTCGGTTTCGTCGGCATCCTCAACTTCAGCTTGATCGTCGGCATCTTCGCTTTCGTCAGCATCGACAACGGGTGTTTCTTCGGAATCGGGGATGTCTGTGCCAATCAGAATACATTGAAGATCGACTCCTTCGTCGGCTTGTGCTTGCCCATGTTGAACGAACGGCAGTAAATTTACTCCCAACAGCGCCAACATCAGCGCAGCACTAGAAAGATATTTACGTGAGGTCTTCATTTTCTGCTCCTTGAATCCCTGTCCAAGCCAAACGCTTGGGTACTTTCATCCTGTGCGACCAGAATTAAATGACGATTAAGCGGCTATGAAACGGGCAAAGTCACGGTAAAGCGGGTGCCGACGCCTACCTGACTCCACACGTTGATCTCGCCGCCGTGTAATTGTGCGATGTGTTGGGCAATCGCTAAACCCAACCCAACGCCGCCTTGATCACGGCTGCGTGACCGATCTGTGCGGTAGAAGCGATCAAAGACACGGGGCAAATATTCAGGTGGAATGCCGGGTCCCGTGTCGGCAACCGATAGACTCACAGTGTCGCCCGTCTGCACGACGATCACCGTGACTGCACCGCCTTCAGGCGTGTATTTGACTGCATTTTCAATAAGATTCAGCGCCAGTTGGATGATACGACCTTCATCCATGTTAAGCGCAAGGCACGGAACGATCTCGCGTTGAATTGTAATTTGCTTTTGTTCGGCAACCGCAGTCACCTGATCAATCACAGTGTTAATTAGCAGCGATAAATCTGTTACCTCACGATTGAGCGTCAGCGTGTGTGAATCGGCGCGTGCCAACGTAAGCAACCCCACCGTAAGCGAGGTCAAACGCTGGACTTCTTCTTGTACTGCTTCGAGTGCGGCGCGGTACTGTGCCGCATCTCGCGCTTGCGACAGCACCACATCAATGCCGGTTTGCATGATGGACAGGGGCGTTCGCAGTTCGTGAGCCGCGTCCGCAGTGAAGTGCTGTTGACGTTGAAATGCTCCTTCGACGCGATCTAGCATGGTATTAAACGTTTGCGCTAATTGTCCCAGTTCGTCGTCAACGAGCGGGCGCGTGATGCGCTTGCTTAAATCGCGTTCGCTGATTTGCTGTGCCGTGCGCGTGATTGCTTGAATGGGAACTAAGGCGCGATTTGCAAGAAACAAGCCTGTCCCACCGCCTAGCACAATCGAGATGAGTACTGCCAACGCCGTGAGACGCATAATCTGCGCCTGTGTCGCGTTGACTTCTTCCAGCGAAACGCCGACTTGGAGCGAATAATCTCCCTCATCGAATGGGTAGGAGTAAACGCGCATTGATGTCCCTGCTGACCTCAGTGTTTCATAACTCGCAGAGGGTAGAAGCGCCTGCGAGGAAACTGCCACCTCATAGCTCGCGCTCGATTCGACGATCTGCCCGGTGCGGCGGTTGATCAACCGTATGAAAAACTTCCGTTCCTGTAAAAACGCATCTGTTGGTTCATCGGGGTCATTGAATTGAAATTTGAGCAGACCATCGTCAATCAGGTCAGCGCCTTGCAGCGTCGCAGAAACTTGTGCCGCCGTCGCGGAGAGGGTGCTGTCCGACTGACCTAAGAGCCAGTTCGAGATCAGAATATAAAAAGCCCCACCCAACACAACTTGAATACAGCACAAAATCACTGTTACCCACAGCGCCAAACGAAAGCGTAGACTTTTAGGCGTAATCCGGGTGAACCAATTGATAGCCCGTCCCCCGAATGGTGCGGATAACTTTTTCCTCGTAGCCATCATCCAATTTCCTACGCAAATAGCGGATATACACATCTACGACATTCGATTCGGGGCTGAAGTCGTAGTTCCACAGATGTTCGGCAATCACCGTGCGCGACAGCACTTGATTCGGATGCATCATCAAGAATTCTAAGAGTTCATATTCCTTGGTCGTCAGTTCAATTTGCTTTTCGCCGCGTCGGGCGCTGTGACTCACCGTGTCTAAAGTGAGATCACCGATTTGCAGGACAGATGATCCGTGTTGTGTATCCCGCCTGAGAAGCGCCCGCATTCGCGCCAGCAGTTCGCGGAACGCAAACGGTTTGACGAGATAATCATCTGCACCCCGATCTAACCCCGTCACCCGGTCATCAATGGTATCACGGGCAGTCAGCATCAAAATTGGCGTGAGAATGCGCCGATTTCGTATTTGCTGACAAACTTCTAAGCCATCAAGACCGGGCAGCATCACATCAAGAATGATAAGATCGTAAGGGAAATTGAGCGCCCAATGCAATCCGTCATCCCCATTCAGGGCAGAGTCTACAACGTAACGCTGTTCCTCTAACCCCTGCTTGAGAAACCCTAGCATTTTCGGTTCATCTTCAACAATCAATACGCGCATATGCCCCCACTTCTATTTACAAATCAGCGTTGACCGCCAAGATTAAATGAAGATTAAACTTACATCTTCAAATGGCGACGGTTCATGTCCTGCCCCGTTTGGCTGACGATGACGACGGGCATCCCCAAGAAATTGCCATAACGCTGCGCGGCAGCATCGACAAGCATCTGCTGTTCGGCTGAAAATGGCGCAAGCGGGCGAATTTCGATCACGACTTCGCGCTTTTCAAAGGTGCGCCGCCATGTCCCCACAATTCGCCCGCCTAAAATGATCATCGAGTCGAAGTTGAGCTTGCTAATCATGCCCGGTGGCGAGTCCGTGTGACGTGAAATGACGTTTGGTCAGTTCGGCTAACGCTTCGTCGCACCCTAACCGGAT
>Ga0163147_10009519_pt1 | contig 10500 bp, 12 predicted proteins | sample OliLakLV19MP6G1_FD_148597 | JGI IMG/M metagenome (GOLD analysis project Ga0163147, IMG submission 148597) | Freshwater microbial mat bacterial communities from Lake Vanda, McMurdo Dry Valleys, Antarctica- Oligotrophic Lake LV.19.MP6.G1 | ecosystem: Environmental > Aquatic > Freshwater > Lake >... | reverse complement strand
CTATTATAATTAAAACATCATATCATACCTCCATCTACCCCCTCAAGTAGCTTTGTCACCAATAATAAACGTTACCCAAACCCCCTCGAGTCATTAATAAATAGGTTACCGTGTCGTTCATATGAATATGGCGACAAAAACAGACATCTTTAAGCGTTATCTTAGTGAGTACTTGAAAGCAAACAAACAGCGTAAGGGAGAGATTATTGGGTAGTAGTGATCACTGGCCAGAATATCGCCTGCTTCTTGATGGGTACCATTATCGTCGTGCACGGCACACTCCATAGTTTGGTAGTAAGGGAAGAACTCCAACTTCTAACTATGTCAGATTTTAAAAGTCAAATTCAAACGAGGAAATTTTAATAAAAATAGTTTTCAATAATTTGTTTAGTTACAATTAATTTTTATTAAAATCTAAAATTACCTTGGTTATAATTGACTGCAAGTAATAGCTACAAGGCTTTTAATTTTCTATATATACGTTCATTAACTGGTGTTGGAATTCCTTTTTTAAATCCAAGTTTCACTATATATCCATTAAGATATTCAATTTCGTTCTCTCTGCCAGAAACGACATCTTGATACATTGAGCTGTAATGAGTTTTTACCTGACTTACAGTGCTGTAAAATCGCTTTTTAACTAAAGATAGTGTTGGTATTTTGTGTTCATCTTTTAGAACAGCGTAGCTTTCTTCAATTAGAGCGTCAACGATTTGCCTTGTTATTGGATCAGTGATTAATTCTCCAAGGGTCTTCTTTTCTATCGCTGAAAGTGCACCAACAGCATTTACCAGAATCATTTTTTCTGATCGGATAGCATCAAGATTAGTTGTCGTAATAGCGTGAATACCTGTAGATTCAAGTAAGTTACGTAACTTGACTCCAAGTTTGGTGTTCTCGGTCTGCCATCCCATACCACCATTAGTAGCGCGTAACTGATTTTCTATCAGATGATAACCCTCGAATACTGAGACTGTGACAAATCCAGGATGAGATTTTAAATCTTTCAGAGACTCTTCATCAACAAGGCCGTTTTGAATTAGAGCGAGAACGTCGGCAGTAATACTCTTGTCTCTCAGTTCCTCCAAGGCTTTACTGGAATGGTAAAGTTTAGTGGTTATAAAAATATAATCGTACTTTTTGTGTGGGTCCAGAACATAAATACGACTTGGTGTTTTGTATAGATCGCCGTTTATTAGAATTGAATCGTGAAGTTTTTTTAGCTTTCTTCGACCATAGAGCATAACATCGTATCCTTTCTCTAGTAGTTTCGTCCCGAGGAATACTCCAATTGATCCAGCTCCGTATATTAAAACTGACTTCTTTTCAATTTTTGAGTCTAAATTTTTCATTGATGTCTTTTATTATAGTATATATGAATGGTAACCTTACTAAGATTATCTTTGAATCCAGTATATATCAATTAATCACGAATGATTGAGTGATATAATTTCAATACTTATTATGTCTAACACAAACTTATCAAAGGCAATCACTCAGCTCCAAGCTAGTCCGTGGTATGCACTTTTACTTTTATTGTTGGCGCTGTTGAGTATTGTGATGCTCACTTATGAAATATTTGTGGCGACAGATATAAGTGTTTTTAAACTGATTGCCAGTATAGATTTGACTATTGCCTTGATTTTTATGACGGATTTCTTTTTGGGCATGTTTTTTAACCAGCAGTACACCAAGAAGCAATATATGAAGACTAACTGGTTAGACTTCATATCTTCAATTCCGGTTACTTTTGAACTAGCGCAAGCTTTACGTATATTGCGAGTCTTTCGAGCAATCAAAGTTATTAGTACCGGATTGGATGTTTGGTTTACTGGAAAGAAGTACAGACTTAACCAGAAAATAAAATAAAAAACGGAATTTTTGACACTACCTTTCAGTGCCGTATAATGACCTCGCTACAGAAGCATTTTCAGTTGTGAAATCTGCAGCGCTTTAGAATTTTATTTTAACAGATTCTTTTGTTTAAACACCTAATTAATATATGTCAGAAAATAGTAAATTGAATGAAAGTCCAATCAAGCCACTGGGAGACAAAGTAATTGTCCGACCTTTGGCGGAAGATGAATTTGGATCTGTTTCCCCTTCAGGAATAATTATCCCGGATACGGCCAAGAAAGATAAGCCAGAACAAGGAATCGTAGTCGCCGTTGGTGCCGGTAAGTGGGACGAGGATGGCGAGAAGCGAATTCCCCTTGATGTAAAAGTAGGTGACAGAATTATTTTTTCAAAATACGGATACGATGAAGTGAAAATTGAAAAACAAGAATATTTCATTGTTGGAGAAGCGAGTATTCTAGGAGTGTTTACTGATAAGTAAACAAAGGAGCTAAGCTCGCTATTGCGAACTTATGCAGGCACCTCAGCAGATTCGACTCCGTAGGAAGAATAGGTTGGTGCTGATCTGCCAAGGCAAGATTGAGAAGAACAACAGTCCTAATTTGAACAATAAATTATCAACTTAAGATCATACTATGGCTAAACAAATAATTTTTGGAGAAGACATGAAGAAGAAGTTGCAGAAGGGCGTTGATGCAGTAGCTAACGCGGTGAAGGTTACTCTAGGTCCTAGGGGGCGTAACGTGATTTTGGATAAAGGGTTTGGTGGTCCAATGGTGACCAATGACGGTGTCTCAATTGCACGTGAAATTACACTCAAGGATAAATTTGAGAATATGGGTGCTGAGATTGTCAAAGAAGTAGCTAATAAGACTAATGAGTTAGCCGGAGATGGTACCACTACGGCGACAGTACTGACTCAGGCTATGTTTAATGAAGGTTTGAAGCAAACTACTATGGGACTAAACTCCATGGCGGTACGGACTGGAATGGAGCATGCGGCCAGAGACGTGGTTGAGGCTCTACATAAGATGGCCACCAAGATCAGCTCAGTTGATGAGATTAAGCAAGTAGCCACTATTTCAGCTGAAAGTGCTGAACTAGGAGAAAAAATTGCCGAAACCATCGATAAGGTTGGTAAGGATGGCGTTGTTACTGTCGAAGAATCTCAGTCTTTCGGAATCGAAACTGAATTTACTGAAGGAATGGAATTTGACCGCGGTTATATTTCGCCATACATGGTGACCAATCCAGAGCGAATGGAAGCGGAATACAAAAATGCCCACGTGCTGATTACTGACAAGAAAATTGTTTCTGTTCAAGAAATCTTGCCACTACTAGAAAAGATTGCTCAAACTGGCAAGAAAGAACTGGTGATTATTGCGGACGATGTCGAAGGCGAAGCACTAGCTACTTTTGTTGTCAACAAGCTGAAGGGTGGCTTTTCTGTTTTAGCTATTAAGGCTCCAGGCTACGGTGATCGAAAGAAAGAAGTCCTAGCTGACCTAGCTGTGACTTTAGGCTGTGAGGTTATTTCTGAAGATGTTGGTCTGAAGCTCGAGAACACTGAGATTGCGCAACTGGGTAAGGCTGGTCGCGTCGTCTCGACCAAAGACAGTACGGTGATTGTTGGTGGTGCAGGTGAAAAGAGTACTATTGAAGACCGAGTAAAGTCTCTCAAAGCTCAGGTAGAAAGTGTTGCTTCAAAATTTGATAAAGAAAAATTAGAAGAAAGAATCGCCAAGCTTTCAGGTGGAGTAGCGGTGATCAAAGTAGGGGCTGCGACCGAAACTGAAATGAAGTACCTCAAGCTAAAGATCGAAGACGCTGTGAACGCTACGAGAGCCGCTATCGAAGAGGGAATTGTGCCTGGAGGCGGAACGGCTTTGGCCCGCGTCGCGGCTATTGTGGAAAAAGAACTTCTATCTAAGAAACAACTTTCAAAAGAAGAATTGGTTGGCTATAGTATTGTACTCAAGGCGCTCGAGATGCCGCTAAAACAAATCGCTGACAATACCGGCAAGGTAGACGGAGCGGTCATTGTCGAAAAGGTCAAGACCGCTGGAGGCAATGCTGGCTATGATGCTGCTAAGGGCGAGATGATTGACGATATGATTAAAGCGGGAATCATCGACCCAGTGAAGGTAGAGCGAGCAGCGGTACAACATGCTGTTTCGGCTGCCAGTATTCTCCTTACTACAGAGTGCGCTATTGCTGACGAACCAGAAAAGGATAAATCAGCTATGACAGATATGGGAGGCATGGGTGGCATGGGCGGAGGAATGTACTAAACAGCAACGTGGAAGCTAAACGAAACCGGCCTTAGCGCCGGTTTTGTGGTAAATAAAAAACCGCGATCCAGAAGGATCGCGGTGGTTCAACACTTGCACAGAGAGTCACTTGATGGCAGCAACAGCACGACCGAGGTTGTGCCGAGCTCGCTTCTCTAGTCCAGCAAAGAACGAAGACTTGAAGATGGCGACTCGATTGAGGAGCATTCTCGAGAAGTTGGCGTTACCTACTTTGAATGCATCCTTACTGATACCAGCTTCGCGACGCAGTTTGTCACCAACTTTGACATATTGTTGTGGCTCGTCTGCCAGACCTGAAAGGTCGATATCAAGCAGCAAAGCTAGGTCAGTCGGCGAACCGCCAAATTCGTCAGGAATCTGATGTCCCTTGGTGGCGCGTACCATCTGGTGAATGATGCGGCAGCGATTAACTTCGATACCACAAGTGCGAGCGATCTGTATGGCCAGATCAGCACTTCGCAGTTCGTTGTCAGCACAGCCTGGTACTTACACGATGTCATGGCAGAGCCAAGCAAAGTAGGTACAAAGCGGATCATTCAGTTCGGCCTTTACCCTATCCAGTTTTCTCAGACCGTCGGCGATGTGATCGAGGTTGTGGTAGATGCGCCAACTTTCCTGATAGCGCATGATGATTTGGTCCAAAACGCTGAAGATATCGCACTTCAGACCCGCTTGGCGTGCTTCAGCAGACAGTGTGACCGCTGACCGATAGACAGTTTCGCGTGAGTTTTCCATGAGAGTCTCCTGGTTGTGAAGGAACGGACTGTCACTATAATAAGAGTTTTACAAAATTGTTTAATAGTGTATTATAACGACTATACAATTATGAAAACATTTGAGAGTGAAGAGAAAACTTTACTAGCCCTTGGCCTATCTGTCTCTGAGACTAATGTTTATATGGTGATGCTACAAGGCTGCGTAAAAGTTAAAGAGATAATGCAACGAAGCGGTATGAAGCGTCCTTCGGTCTACTATGCTCTGTCCCAGTTGGAAAAGCGCGGATTAATCGGTCGGCTTCAAGTTGGTGAATACAATCGCTGGAAAGTTAGCTCATTTGATTGTCTCACTGATATGCTCGATAAACAAAAGAGAGAATTAGTTGAACTAGAATCGTCGCTGGATACCTTTGTGGCCAATATCAATACGACCCTGGTTAGTCCTGATCACTCTAAGGTCACATATTATGAAGGACGTGACAGTGTTGAGCGGATAGTCTTCAATAGTCTCTATTGTCATTCCAAACACATTAAATCAATTGCTCCAAAACATAACTTCTTTTTTCAAGCCGGTCCCGACTACGCCACTCGTTATGTAGAGGAACGCAAAAGTCGGGGCATCACTACTCAGAATCTTTGGGAAGAGCTACTTGAACCAAAAATCCTCCAAAATAGTTACCAAGGAGTTTCTGAGATAAAAATCATGCCAAAAATTATGAGCGGTCGTTTCAAAACGACCATTTTTCTCTACGACGATAAGGTGATGTATATTGCACCTGTAGAAAGTGGCTACGCAGTAGTTTTTCAATCTGAAGATCACTTTGAGATGATGAGCGCTATTTTTGATGGTATTTGGCTTGGGTCAAAGACCGCCTTTCCAAAGACTAAGAAATCTTAAAGTAAGGCCATATATGAGAGGTGTGGGTGGAGGAATGTACTAGTGGAATCTAATTAAGTCACGACACAAAAAAAGATCCTGCCCAAGGATTGTTTTTATGTCGGTACTCTGAGCTATTGCATATTTATGTTTTCTGTCTTATAACAGCAATTGGGAATTTTCCCAATTGCGGAGTTCGTCATGAACACTTTGTTATTTCGACTGCTCTTTACAATTATTCTGGGACTCCTGGGACTCACTGGGGCTTGGTCAGCTACAGTCGCGAATGCGGCTGCAGCTGAGCAGGCTGTCGAGGTAAACGGAGTCTTGGTTGTAAAAATAAGGGACACGGTAAGCCTGCGGACAGGCCAGCGTTACAAGGTGGGCGAAAAATGTGACACTGACACGGTGAACGTGTCAGTGTTCACAGCTAGGAAAACCTGCAAATGGGATGCCATCGTCAAAGCCACAGCTTCTGGTCTTGAAGAGTTACCGGGGGGTGTTTCAACTGAATCAGTACCTAGAGTAAGAAAAATCTTTGCAGCATTGATGGTATTGTTGTCAATGCTTACTCTACTTACTCTCCTCGCCCCGCTCCAGATGTCGGTTGCCTTGTGCGCGGCATTCGTTTCTGTAGTATCCCTTTTGGGGATGATTTTCGCTGGGGTATTTGGCTCTTGGCTCTTATCTGCAGCAATGGCTGTGAGCCTAATCAGTGGATTATACGTTACGGCTGCTGCTAACTGGCCGGATACTTATGATCATCCTTTACCATACACTTATACAGCCAAGGCCGCAATAATAGCGGCATGGCTTGTCATTTTTGCCACTATATAATTTTTGTTCATGCGTCCTAACCCCCCCCTCGGCTTTCACAGCCGAGGGGATTTCGTTTTTAAAACCCCGTGACACACCTAAAATGCCGATATTGATGGGAGTATGTATGAGTCCTAATAATCTATATATCAAATAGATAAAAATAAGCGACCCCTCACCTTCTTGTCTATTTTATTTTGTGGTATAATAAAACTAATTAAAAATAACAGATTTTCAAAGAAAATTTTATGACCTGGATAATTATTGCAGCCATTGGAGCAGTCGCCGTATATGTAATTTTTGCGTACAACCGTTTTGTACAACTAGTTCAACGAACTAAAGAAGCGTGGGCCGATATTGATGTGCAGTTAAAGCGTCGTTATGATCTGATTCCAAACTTGATCGAAACAGTTAAAGGTTATGCTGCTCATGAACGAGGAGTATTTGAAGAAGTGACGAACGCTAGAGCAAAAGCCACTCAAGTACACGTTGATCCTTCAAATATAACCGCAGAACAAATCACCGCTATGGCTGGAGCAGAATCTGCCCTTGGAGCTTCTCTGGGAAAACTTCTAGCAATAGCTGAAGCTTATCCAGACCTAAAAGCCAACCAAAACTTTGCTCAACTACAAACAGAGCTAGTAGATACTGAAAACAAGATCCAAGCCTCTCGTCGTTTCTACAACGGTAACGTACGTGATCTAAAGATTGCTCTAGAATCATTCCCGTCAAACATTGTAGGAAGTACCTTCAACTTCAAAGAAGAGCAATACTTTGAGCTAGAAGCTGGTAGTGTCGAAAAAGAACCAGTAAAAGTTAGTTTCTAAAGCTACGCATGAAAACAACCATAATGCTGCTACTTATAAGTACCGGCTTATGGTTTTTTTCTTATCAGACAGTTGCAGCTGAAGTTATAAAGAATTTCACCGTCGATATTGCATTGGCTGAAAGTGGTTCGTTTGTAGTGACTGAGACTATTGTCTATGACTTTGAAGGGTCCGAGAAACACGGTATTTTTCGTAACGTCAAATCCATTCATTCAGAGCCAGCTAGTGCTTGGTATAAAGAAAGATACATCGACCTAGAATTAGTCAGTGTCACTAGAGATGGTCAGAGTGAGCCATACGACCTTCAGTCTTATGAAGGATTGTCTGTAAGGATTGGAGACTCTAACCAAACTATTTCCGGGGTACATACTTACCAAATTATTTATAAAGTCGAAGGTGCCTTGTCGACTTTTGGAGAGGTGGTGGACTTGTACTGGAACGTTACTGGTAACGAGTGGGTTGTACCTATCGAGCAGGTAGTGGCCAATGTGTATGCCGCAAAAGAAGTGCTTACAGAAACCAATTATTGCTATGTTGTTGGTACTGAATGTAAGATCACTGAATTTGAAGATGGAGTTACTTTTACCACTGGACTTTTATATCCTGGTGAGGAGATTACGATCGCTCAGGCTCTGAACCTAAAACAACCTCCGGCTGTACTCGAACGCACTGTATCACTGTGGTTTTGGTTGGCTATCTTTCTAGTCTGGCTTATAGGCCTTTCAGTAGCTGTCTATAAATGGAAGACTAAGTTTAGATTTAACGGTCCAATAATTGCGCAATACGAACCACTTAAAGATTTTAAACCAATGTTTACCGGTGTTTTATTTGATAATTCTTTAGATCCACGTGACATCACTGCCGGGATTATTTACTTAGCCGAACAAGGTTTTATCAAGATCAAGCAAACCAAAGATAAAGTTTTACTTATCTTTGAAACCACGGATTATGAAGTGACCCTGCTTAGACCGATCAGTGAAGTCGAAACAGATTTTCAAAAGACTTTACTTGAATTACTGTTTGATACAAGCAATATTCTTGGCACAGTCATCAAATTATCAAAACTAAAATCAGATACCACCAAGCAACGAGCTAACTTCACTGCGGTGCAAAATCTTCGCACTAGTGTCACTAAAGATCTTACAGACCGAGGCTATATTGATGGTGGCTTCTTAAGCTTAAGTAAAGTAGGTGGATTTTTACTTATTCTAATAGTTGTATATTTGGCTACTCAGTTCGTTTCTCCTGTATCCGATATTTTAGGAAAATCCATCATTCCGTTTGTCTTTATAGTTATCTTCTCCGGAATTATTTCTTTGTTTGGACTAAGTCGTCGGACTGAGAAAAGTTACGTCGCTTTAAATTATCTACAAGGTTTTAGAGAATTTTTGTCTGTCACTGAAACCGAACGCTACAAGTTCCATAACGCGCCGGCTAAGAGCCCAGAACAGTTTATGGAATACTTGCCTTATGCCATTGCTTTTGGGGTAGAGAAGGAGTGGGGTGAAGTCTTTAAGGATATAGCTATTAGTTCACCGGGCTGGTATAGCGGACAGGAAGGTGGGGCAAATTTTAACGCCATGGTTTTCAGTAGCAGTTTAAATGCTTTCTCTGGTTCATTTGCCTCAGCCTCAAGTTCTTCGTCATCTTCAGGTGGCGGGTCTTCTGGTGGCGGCTCTGGCGGAGGCGGAGGCGGTTCTTGGTAGCCATTAAGTTATTATCATTGTATTATGTGGGCATATGTCAGAAATCAACAGAATCTATTACAACAAACTGGTACGCGATAACATTCCTGAATTAATCGCTGTCAAAAGAGAAAAGTACGAAATACGAACTATTTGCGACGTTCAGGAATTTCAACAAGAGTTATTCAAAAAAATCAAAGAAGAAGCTGGTTCGCTTTCTATGACCAGAACCAAAGAGGAGTTTTTGGGAGAGTACACTGACTTGATGATTGTCCTAGACACTATATTGAAGCAGTTAGAAATCAGTGACGAAGAAGTAAAGCAAGTGATGGATAGTAATCTATTAAGGAAGGGAGGCTACAAACACCAAAATTTCTTAGTCTGGTCTGAAGATGTAAACTACCAATCCAACGAAAGTCCGCAAGGGATCCCACTATAAGCAAAGTTTAGTACTAAAGATTAAAATGGCTACAATCTACACAGAAAAAGACGCAAATATAAGACGAACTTGGTTTTTAATGACCGGCTTTTTGGTCGCAATTATTGCCATTGGCTACGCGGCTTCCTGGTACTTAGATAATCCGTTTATTGTTTATATCGCCGTTATTTTTGCTTTAGGCATGAACATTACTAGTTATTGGTTCTCAGACAAGATTGTTCTACGAATGACCAATGCCAAGCCAGTGACCAAAGAACAAGCTCCAGAGCTATACAATATTGTAGAAAATCTAGCTATCACTTCTGGACTACCAATGCCTAAGGTGTATGTAGTCGAAGACAATTCACCAAACGCCTTTGCAACCGGGCGCAATCCCGAAAACGCGGTGGTGGCTGTGACTACTGGCCTACTCAAGATTTTGGACAAGAACGAACTCGAAGGAGTGGTAGCGCACGAAATGGCACACATCGGCAACCGAGACATGCTAGTTATGACTGTGGCCGTGGTCCTGGCTGGCTTTGTGGCTATTCTAGCTGATTTATTGACTAGATCGCTTATGTTCGGTGGTAATCGTGACCGCAGTCCTATCTTTCTTGTCTTTGGAATCATCGGTATCATTCTGGCACCAATAGCTGCCAGAATGATTCAGCTGGCCGTCTCCAGAAAACGAGAATATTTAGCCGACGCCTCCGCCGCGCTTTTGACGCGTTACCCAGAAGGTTTGGCCTCAGCGTTAGAGAAGATTTCTGGTTCAGCTGAGCCAATGCGAAAAGTCTCACACGCCACCGCTCACTTATTTATTTCCGATCCGTACAAGAAGGAAAACAATAAGTCCTTCGGACAAAAAATAAATAATCTGTTCGCCACCCACCCACCAGCCCAAGACCGCATCAATCGCTTGCGAGAAATGGGGAAGTAGGAATTTTAATTTTTATTCATTTGTAGTCAAATAATTTTTTGCTATACTATAT
>Ga0163147_10009504_pt1 | contig 10514 bp, 8 predicted proteins | sample OliLakLV19MP6G1_FD_148597 | JGI IMG/M metagenome (GOLD analysis project Ga0163147, IMG submission 148597) | Freshwater microbial mat bacterial communities from Lake Vanda, McMurdo Dry Valleys, Antarctica- Oligotrophic Lake LV.19.MP6.G1 | ecosystem: Environmental > Aquatic > Freshwater > Lake >... | reverse complement strand
AGCTCCAGCAGCTCAAGATTCGCTGGCGCATAGCTCAGTCCCGCGATGATGGAGGTGCCGCTGATCTCCTGGAAGCTTTCCTCAAACAACGCCCTAATGCGCGTCACGAACCGCCCTCGAGTCATCATGACGTGAGAGCCGAGCTCTGCTTGACGTTCGTTCCACACCTCGAGCAACGCTCCTGAGGGATCCCCTTGGACGAGAAGTCGATTCTTCTGAGCGACTACCTGGTTGTAGTCCTTAAGGATCTCGGCATAACGCGGGTAGAGATGGTAGATGGCCCGATCCAGGAACCCACGTCGGCCCGCAGGTGCCCCACGAATCAACGACAGGTCCTCGGGACTGAACAGGATGACCTTGACTGTGTTCGCGAACTCCTCGACTTGGGATAAGGCCTTCCCATCCACCCGGACCCGACGCGATCGTTCACTGATCCTCACCTCAACCTGGCGTTCCCCGATGGCAGTGCGAAGAGTCCCCCGTACCGAGCCTTCAGTCGCGTCCCAGGCGATCAGCTCACGGTTGCGGCCGGCACGAAACGGACGAAGTGCAGTCAGAAGGTGGATGGCCTCGAGCAGGTTGGTCTTTCCCTGAGCGTTGTCGCCATGGAAAAGATTCAGGCGGGTACTAAACGCAAGGTGAAACGGAAGGAGATTTCTGAACTGCGTGACCTCGAGCTGCTCGAGGAAGATGGAGGCCACGATGGATGTCTCCCCGGTTACTCGAGCCGCATTGGCATGACCACGAACATCACATCTTCGCGGCCATCGCCCTTCAGGATTCCAGGATTGAGGCTGTCACCGAGCTCGAGCATCACCCGTTCGCCGCCGAGCACGGCCAGAGCGTCCTGAAAGTACTTCGCATTGAATCCAATGGAGAGGGGCTCCCCCTGCACTTCGGCATCAATGGCTTCTCTGGACTCGCCCAGGTCGGGGTTCGAGGCGGAGATCTCAAGCCCCTCCGCAGAGACCTTGAACCGCACGGAGTGGGTCTTCTCACTGGAGAGGATGGAAACCCGGCGAAGCGCCTTCAAGAGCTCATCCCGGTTGATGGAGACCTTGCGCTGGCATCGCTGTGGGATCACCTGGCGGTAATCGGGAAAGTCGCCCTCGAGCAGCCGCATGAAGAAGACCACCCGGCCATGACGGAAGGTGGCCGAGTTGTCATTGAAGGCCACCTCGATGTCTTCCCCCTTAAACTCGTCGCACAGCTTCTTAAGCTCGGCCAGACCCTTTCGGGGCAGCAGATAGCCATCGCCCAGATCGATGGGCTCAGGAAACGTGCGGGTGATCAGCGACAGACGGTGACCATCGGTCGAGATCATCCGCAGCCCGCCGCCCTCTTCCTCAGACACCCGTTCCAGGAAGGCGCCGTTGAGGCCATAACGTGAGTCATCGGTGGCGATCGAGAAGAACGTGTGCTCGATCATATCTTTCAGTGCAGCGCTGCTCAGGCGGAACGTGTTCGCGCTGTCCATGCCTGGGATGGCCGGATAACCCTCAGAGCTCAGCCCGACGATCTTGAAGTAGGCCTTGCCGCTTGTGACCTCCATCCAGTCATTCTCTAAACTTCGAAGGTGAACGTTGTCCTGAGGCAGGCTCTTGACGATGTCGAACAATTGCCGAGCACTGAGGGTGATTTCACCATGGCTCATAACGTTGGCGGGGTACTCGCCTGTAAACGCGATCTCCATGTCGCTGGCGGTGATCTTGATGCCTTCCGGGATCGTCTGGATGAGCACGTTTGCCAGAAGTGGAATGGTGTTGCGCTTATCAACAATTCCCTGGACTCGTTCGAGAGCCCTCTGGAAGTCTTCGCGGCCGATCACGAACTCCATGGTGTCATGCTCCTTAGGTGTCTCATAGAAGTAGATCTTTTAAAGACAGGAGTCAATAGAGGCCCGACTTTGATGTGGACAGCGGAGTCAAGCTTCCATCCTAACTGATGAAACGCCTGTGGACAGCATTGTGGAAAACCTGTGTCCCGATCCGGGGACAAGTTCTCTCCCGGGGTCGCGCTCGAGTCGTCCACATTGTTCTCCACAGCTCGTCCACACCTCATCCACAGGCCTCTGTGGACAACCTTATAAACCTAGCGTACGCAAAATACTTTTTATCTCATTTTGAACCTCGGAAGTCGAACTCCGAAGCTCCTCGACCTTTTTCACGGCATGGATGACGGTAGTGTGATCCCGTCCCCCGAACTTCTGTCCAATCTCGGGGAAGGAGGCATCGGTGTGCTTCCGACAAAGATACATCGCGATCTGACGTGGCCACACCAGCTGCTTATTCTTCCGATGTGACTTAAGCTCTGCGAGCTTCAACTCGAAATACCTGCAGACCGCATCCTGAATGGACTCAATACTCGTCGCTGGTCTACCGTTGTCGAGCAGCTGGCGTAGCTCCTGTTGCGCAAACGCCATGTCAATGGGGCGACGGTAGATCGAGCTGGATGCGACCAGGCGAATCAAAATTCCCTCGAGCTCCCTGATGTTGTTGCTGTTATACGAGGCGATGTACAGAGCCACGTCATCCGGCAGGGGGATCCCATCCATGGCCGCCTTTTTCTTAAGGATGGCTACAGTGGTCTCGAGGTCCGGAGGCTGAATATCGGCGATGAGCCCCCATTCGAAGCGGTTGCGAAGCCGTTCCTCCAAACCCATGATGTCTTTTGGGAACTTGTCGGAAGTCACCACGATCTGCTTGCCGGACGAGTGGAGCGCATTAAACGTATAGAAGAACTCTTCCTGGGTCCGGATCTTTCCCGCCAGAAACTGGATGTCATCGACCAGCAGCGCATCGCAGGTGTTCCGGTATTTATTCCGAAACTCATTCATCCGGTCCAGCTGGATCGAATTGATGAGTTCGTTGACGAACTGCTCGCTGGAAAGATATACGATGCGAGCATTTGGACGATCCTTCAGGATCTTGTTTCCGATGGCATTGAGCAGGTGAGTTTTTCCCAGTCCTACCATGCCGAATAGAAACAGCGGGTTATAGGTCTGAGCCGGATTGTCCGCCACAGCTCGAGCCGCCGCGTGCGCGAGTTGATTTGAGGAGCCGACCACGAATGTATCGAAGGTCTTTTCCGGATTCAACGTAAACGAGGGGGTCGGTTGGCGCTCCAAAGGCTCGATCGCAGCACGACCCGACACCTGCTGAGCGGGCGTGGCATCGATGGGAGCCTCAGCGCTTGCAGTGACATAACTGAAGATCAGGCGATAAGGCCGGCCAGCGAGCCGCTCGAGCTCCGAGAGGATCAGCTCCTGATAGTTGTCCCGGATCCAGTTGTGAAAATGGCGGGTAGGGACCTCGAGATGGATCTCATCCTCCAGAATTTCGATCAGCTGGACTTTTTTGAACCAGATCTCGAAGTTCTGACGGTTGATGCGGCTTTCGATGGCCATTAACAGCCGTTGCCAGAGCGTGTCATTTCCCATAAGTTGAGACGGCAGAGGGCTAGAAGAGAGCTGGTTATGGTCTGGAAAAAGATTCCGGCTGATGGAGCGGCAGCCCTACTCGAAACGGATCCACGAGCGCTTCACGAAGTCACCGAGGCAACACTCCGACTTGCCTCGAGCCACGCCTATCTTATCAAAGCCCCGGATTCAGATCAAGAGAATTGGCGCCCGTCTTGTTTGGGCTCGAGGATTTCCTGCCCAACTCGGATGGAAAGCGCTTGACAGGAGCATGTTGCTATGGTTATAAAACTGGGTTCCACGAATGACGAGTCTTATCTTGGCGATGAGACGGATTCTTGAGCGGCTTCTTTGCCGCCGATCCGACCGCTGTTTTTGAATGGAGAGCATCTGCAATGAAGAGAACCTACCAGCCTAGCCGAGTCAAGCGCCTCCGTACGCACGGTTTTCGCGCACGCATGGCCACCCGTAATGGACAGAAGGTGCTGAATCGGCGTCGTCAGAAAGGCCGAATGAGGCTGACGGTCTCTATTACCACCAAGAAGCAGTAATTCACGCTTCCCGATGGCATTGACACTCAGGAAAGATGAGCGGGTCCTTAAGAGCATCGAGTTTCGTCGTGCCCTCAGGCATGGCCGCCGTTGCCGGACTCCTCATCTAACCCTGGTCACTCTGATTCGCCCTACAGGAAAAGTTCGGCTTGGCCTTACGGTCAGTCGAAAAGTCGGTAACGCGGTTATCAGAAACCGTGTTAAACGACGATTGAGAGAGATCGTCCGACTTCATCGCTCCCGGCTTGGCCGGCCCTGGGACCTGGTTATCATCGCTCAGCCGGGCGCCGGGGCTCTGTCGTATCATGAGTTCCTCTCCGAGTTGATGCCTGTTCTTGACGAGCTTGCTCGGCAAGATGAGGTGGCAGCGGGAGGAGGGAAGCCCAGTCGATCCGCAGCGCCGGGAAAGTTAAAACCTTCCGAGCTTCTGTCTACTGACTCGAGCTCGTCATCGTGACCCACCTTGTGGAGATGACAGGGTTCAATCAGTGGTGATTAGAGCACTGCTTTTTACAGCAATCCGGTCCTATCAACGCTTTCTTTCTCCGCTTATGCCACCGTCCTGCCGTTTCTTCCCGACCTGTTCCACGTACGCACTTCAAAGCATCGAGGTTCATGGGGTCGTCGCTGGTGGCTGGCTGGCGCTCTGTCGCATCTGTCGTTGTCATCCGTTCCACCCAGGAGGGATCGATCCTGTCCCTCCTCGTTTTCTGAGTCATCCTCCGAAGGAGTAGTAAATTCATGGAGAGACGGGCCCTACTGGCGGCTGCCCTCAGTGTCCTGGTCATCATGGCCTGGCAGTACTTCTTCTTCCCACCTCCCCCTTTAAGCGGAAACCGGCCGTCCAGCGTGAGCCAGACCGCCCCAAAGGTAACCGATGGAGTGGCCTCGCATACGGGTGGCACACAAGCTGCCCCATCAGGGGAGGCGGCGATGCCATCCTCCCTTCCGACTTCGGAACCACTGTCTGCGACCGATGAGGAAACCCTCCCCCGTGAGGAGAAGGTCATCGAGGGTCCGTTGTACCTTGCCACTTTCACGACCGAGGGTGGAGGCATTCTTAGCTGGAAGCTCAAGGATTATTCGGTCTATCAGAAGGGGCGGGGACCGCTCGAGGTCATCCGCGCCCTCTTTACTCGGGAGAATGGATCGGCTCAGCCTCCTGGGCTCATGGATTTGTTCGAGGGGATCTCGGAGAACGGGACGCCCTTTCACCTGGAGTCACGCATTCCGGAAGATGCCAGGTTCCGCCTGGTCTCGAGCTCGCTCAGGGAAGTGGTGTTTGAGCGTCAGCAGCAATCATTGCTGATCAGCAAACGCTACAAGCTTCAGCCCGATCGTCACGTTGTCGACCTCGAGGTGACCGTTGAGAATCGGGGTACAGCACCGGTCACAGCTCGCCCAGGACTCGCAGTCCGTGGGCGTTATGCCGGTTCAGATGGGGCGGCGTACGCCCCTAAGCCCCTCCCGATCTATTATGTAGATCAGGGGGTGGAGTTCGTAGAGGATAAGGACGTGGAGGCGACGCCTCTTCAGGTCAACGGGGTCGTTGGATGGGCTGGTGTCAACGACAAATATTTTCTTCGAGCGGTGATGCCCGCCGTTCCGACTCAGGGCATTGTGACCATCAGCGAACAAGCGGAGCGCATGTTCATGACGGAGGTCATCGAAGGTCCGCTCACCATTGGGCCGGGGCAGGCCCAGGTCATCCATTATCAGATGTTTCTCGGCCCGAAGCGGTCAGAGCTGCTTAAGCAGTACAACAGGGATCTGAATAAATCTCTTGATTTCGGCATGTTCGGTGCTTTTGCCGAGCCGTTGCTGTGGCTCCTCAAATACCTGTACGGCTTCGTTCATAGCTATGGCCTCTCCATCATTCTTTTGACGATCATTATCAAGACGCTGTTTTTTCCGTTGATGGTCAAGCAGCTCGAGAGCGCACAGAAGATGAAGGAGTTTCAGCCTCAGATGGCCATGCTCCGTGAGAAGTACCAGGACGATAAGAATAAGCTGAATCAGGAGATGATGCGGTTCATGCAGGAGAACAAGATCAATCCGCTGGGCGGATGCCTTCCTGTGCTTCTGCAGATGCCCATCTGGTTCGCCCTCTACCAGGTACTTCAGAACTCGATCGAGCTCTATCACACGCCCTTTCTCTACCTCCCGGACCTCTCCGAGCAGGATCCTTATGGGGTGTCCCCGCTCATTCTAGGGGTTCTCATGTTCATTCAGCAGAAGATGACGCCTCCTGTACCCGGGATGGATCCGATGCAGGCAAAGATGATGCAATATCTTCCCCTGATTTTTGCAGCCATCATGTTCACGCTTCCCTCGGGTCTGGTGGTCTATATACTCGTAAACACGCTCCTGACGATTCTTCAGCAATGGTACATCACACGTAGAGCGGAGAGGGCCGCGATGGCGCGATCCGGAGCGGCCGGCCGACGTTGATCGGATGGAGGCGATTCGGACTGAGTGTCTGATCGGTGTTGATCCAAAGAAGGAGTTGTATGGGGACCGAGCAACGACTGGAATTCGAAGGCCGCACGTTGAAGGAAGCGATCGATCTCGCGTGTGCGGGCCTGGCCATTCAACATCGCGAGCTCGAGTATAGCTTGAATGCCGATCACTTTCGTGGGGGCGCCGATACGGTCAAGATCGTTGCCTGGCGAAGGAGCCATCAGGTGCAGGAGATCGGGGAGCAGGCTCGAGCACTTTTGAATGGTATCCTCGATCGAATGGGCTTTCGGGGCAACATCGAGATCGAGGTCAGTGACGAGGCAATCCGTGCGATCCTGGTAACCGATGAAGCATCGATGCTCATTGGGAAAGGGGGCCAAACACTTGATGCTTTGCAGCACCTCATCAATAAGGCTCTGGTTCGAACGAAGAGCGACAAGCGTATTCTCATCGACGTGGAAAACTACCGGGAACGTCGTGAGCACAGCTTGAAGTATGTCGCTCAGAAGATCTGCGAGAAGATTCTGCAGGAGCGTTGTAACATCACGTTGAAGCCCATGAACGCGTATGATCGACGCCTTGTACACATGGAGGTCTCCCGATATCCGGAGCTCGAGTCTCAGAGCCTGGGTGAGGGGCAGATGAAGCGGGTTCAGATTCACTATGTAGGCGCGCCTGGTTCAGGCCAGTGATTGCCTCCTATTGAGCTATTGCGATTCTCTTGCCCATGTCTCCGATGACTTTTTCTTCCTTCCTCCTCGTTTCGACGGCGTTGTGACGCGCTGAGGGCCATCGGGGTCTCCAGCCCTCTGGATCATTCTTCAGTGCCGAGCTGAACCATTTCAGTTTTAAGAGCAGTCGTTCAGACTCGAAATTGACCAGGAATGCACTTTTCCCACCTGATTCTGTGACTGATGCTTTCAGACCGACATTGACTCGGACCTTACTTCGGCGCCTGCGCGCATTGAGAATTCGCGTTCTTCAGGCGTTCGCGGGAACGCTCGATGCTGTTTTTCGCCATTGGAAACCGCTAGGCCCTGTGTTTCTTCCTGGTGGATCTCCAATCGTTGCGGCGCTCATCAAAATTGAGGCTCCTCCGCAATTGTCGTGATCTCACCGATTTCCGCACCGGTGGGTCACGAAATCACGAGAAATTGCGAACCAGGCTAAGGTCTGTTGAGGGCAAAATTACGGGAAGTGCGGGTGAGCCCAGTTCTGGTGAGCGGTGAAGAACGATGCGGCGGGAGCTGCGTCGATGCCTTGATCTCACACCACGATTGAGCTGTGCCCCTCCCCTGTCGATTTCATGGCCAATCGTCATTGGGATGCCTTTGTGCATATCCTGGTTCAGCATTCTGTAATTCACCCTATGGAGGAGGTGTTGTTGGAAACGATGCTAAAGGTGGGCAGCCCGATCAACGGGGAGCACCGTTGAAAATGAGCATCTCGAGGGACTTCCTATGACAGTGTGCGAGTGGCGGTGAAGGGTGTGGGATCCAGCATCATTCATAGCATCGCCTTCGAGGCCCTCGGATCGTTGCTGGAATCGAATCTTGATGGACCTTTATGGGTTGCTATACTAGGTTAAGTTTCGGACGCGCTTGCGAACGATTCGTATGCGCCTTTTGACAGTGCTAGGTACGGAGTGATGAATGCGTGAAGATGTCATCGTAGCGGTGTCCACGGCTCGAGGGCGTGCTGCGATTGGAATCGTTCGGTTGAGCGGTAAGGGAGTTGTCCTTTTGGTGGAGTCGTTATTTCGTCCACGCCGGCCTGCTGTCGACTTGAGCGATCGACGGCCGCACCTGGGTGATATTCTTGATGAGCAGGGTGAAGTGCTCGACGAGGGTCTCTTGATCTGGATGAGAGGCCCCCGATCCTTCACGGGCGAAGATGTGGTGGAGTTCCATTGTCACGGAAATCCCTGGATTCTCGAGCGGCTTGTCAACGCGGCGATGGTTCGAGGCGCTCGAGCCGCTGAGCCTGGTGAGTTTACACGACGCGCTTACCTCAATGGCCGAATTGATCTGATTCAAGCGGACGCAGTGATGCAGATCATCAGTGCGAGCTCCGATCGGGGTCTTAAGGCAGCCCGTCGGCTGTTGAGTGGTGAGCTGTCACGACGTATTGAGAGCCTTCAAACCAAGCTTGTAGACGTCTTGAAGTGGTTGGAGATGGCCATCGACTTTCCCGAGGAAGACATAGAGCCGGCCTCGGAGGCACAAATGAGCATGACGCTCTGGAACGTTTCGACTGAACTTCATACGCTCATCAAGAGCTTTCGACGGGGCCACCGCGCACGGCAAGGTGCCCGTGTCGTCCTATGTGGTCGCGCGAATGTTGGGAAGTCCAGCCTCTTTAATGCGCTGCTTGGCTTTCGAAGGTCCATTGTGGCGGACATTCCTGGTACCACCCGCGATTTGGTGGAAGCCAGCATTGAGCTGGGTGGTCTCTGTTTTTACCTTCAGGATACCGCCGGGCTGCGTGATACGCTTGATGTGCTTGAATCGCAGGGAATCGACATGGCACGGGATGCCATTCAAGGTGCTGACCTGTTGCTGCTTGTGGTGGATGGCTCCACTGCGATGACTTCCGAGGATGAAAAGGCCCTTCACGCGGTGAAGGACTCTGGACTCGGATGGCTGGGAGTATTGAACAAGTGCGACCAGGGTTCAGCCCTCGAGTGGGCGGCGATGGAGGGGTCGTGGGTTCCCGTATCGGCGCAGTCCAATGAAGGAATTTCCCGGCTCCAGGACCTGCTTCTCGAGACCATGGTTGGTGCGGAGGAAGGTGAGGAATTGCTTCTGACATCGCGATGGCAGAAGGAGGTGCTCGAGCGCCTTCTTGGGAATGTGGAGACCGCTCGATCGGTCATGTTATCTGGTCTCTCTCCCGAAGCGACGGCATTTGAGCTCTATGAGGCACTCGATCGCATTGATGAAATTAGGGGAGGAAGCGGGCGAACGGATGTCATGAACCGGGTATTTGCGGAATTTTGCCTCGGTAAGTAGTCGTTTCACGTGGAACATCCTGATTAGGAGCGGCTTCATTTTTAGACGGCTATCGTCTACCCATCTGGCCAGAACCTCCATGAAAGAGCATACTGGGAGAAAGAACTTGCTCGCCGAACTTATGCAGAAATCTCCAAATATCTGCGCGCGTGGTTAAGTAAAGTGACTTGGATCACTGCTCCCAAAGGCTCTCGGCTGCATCCCTTGCTACGATGGGCAATTTTTACGTCTTCTACACAGATTTTTCTGGTTTGGCAGAAGGATTCTATATTCGCATGTCTTGGCCTCGACCTTCGTTCCGCGCACCCGAGGCCCTTTGTAATCAAGCGCGATTTCTTAACTACTCGGAAAAACGTGGATCATAGCGTGGGCCACTGTTACACCTGGGCGGAACGAAGGTCGAGGCCCATGTCTTGCATGATCGAGTTTTTTCGCTTTTGAACTTAGAGGCTATCCGAGAAGGTGATCGCGAAGATCTCTATTGGGAAAAGTAGGAGGACGATATGCATATGCATTGAAGTGATGGGCATTAATCTGCCGAGGCCCCTGACGAGAGGGTGATTAGATCGAGTCAACGAGCTCGTCGGAGCGACAGCGATAGAGGACTGGGCGTTGGGTTCATGGGTTGCCAGCCACATTATTGTTCTTCCTTTAACGTAATGTGGGAGCATTGAACCATGGAAAAGTCCGCAATAGACCAGTGCGTGCCCGTTCGTAAAGCATATACGTCCGACCTGACCGATGAGCATTGGGAGCGTATCAGGCCGCTGATTCCACCGGCAAGGCCCGGCGGTCGTCCTCGAACCACGGACATGCGAGAAGTGATTAACACGCTTCGGTATCTGCACCGCACCGGGTGCCAATGGGAGATGTTGCCCCATGACCTTCTCCCGAAGAGTACGGTGTATGAATACTTCGCCCAGTGGCGTGACGATGGCACCTGGCAGCAGATGATGGATGCGCTTCGCACTCAGGTCCGGGTGGAAGCCGAGCGGGAACCGACGCCTTCTGCGGCTGTTACGTCACGCGCCCAATGTCCTGGAAAAAGGCACCTCGTCGCACGATGGGTGGCAT
>Ga0163147_10009496_pt1 | contig 10521 bp, 9 predicted proteins | sample OliLakLV19MP6G1_FD_148597 | JGI IMG/M metagenome (GOLD analysis project Ga0163147, IMG submission 148597) | Freshwater microbial mat bacterial communities from Lake Vanda, McMurdo Dry Valleys, Antarctica- Oligotrophic Lake LV.19.MP6.G1 | ecosystem: Environmental > Aquatic > Freshwater > Lake >... | reverse complement strand
TTGTAAAAAGCCATGTATTCACTTTTTGCTTTCTCAATATTTGAGCCCAGAAGCTCCGCTTTCATGCCGTCCTGCCCGGACGTCAGCCAGTTGCGCACTTCAGCTAAGCTGCCTTTTTGGCCAGCGGCATGAAGCAACAAAGCAATAAGCAGGTGCTTTTCGCTGTTGTCCCAAATCTGATCGCCGCCGCCTCCACCGTCTTTTTTGTTTGTGTTCTCCACAATCAAATTGGCCAGCTGCTGTGCGTCATCAACTGTTTTGACCTGGTCAACTGGATTTATCCGATGTGAGTCCAGGGCGCCCGGGTCAAAGCGATAGATCTTGTGCCCCATAGCCGCTCTAAAGCCTGCGGTTTTTTGATAAACATCGGGCGGCTCGTCGCCTGCTGTCGCTTCTGTGACTATGGCACTGGCTCTCCAGCGCTTTAGCATCTGCGGGATGATTATCCGAGAAGTCTTGCCGCTTCCAGTTGGTCCGCCAACTACCGCGTGCCTGATGGTATCGGCCGGACTAATTGAGACTTCGGCACCAGAATCAGTCAGTCCAAGAATTAGCCGCAAGCCATCGTCTTCGCTACTGATGTAACCGGCATCTCTAAGATCTTCTTCTTGCGCCCACTTAGCAGAGCCATAGGTGGTGCGCCGTTCTTTGTCCGCGTGTTTTGTTTCTTCTGCTCTGACAGTTATGCCTTTGATAACTTCTAAGCACGCGTCTTTTAATTCATCGATGCTTGCATGGCCGTCGCCGTCGTCAACCTGCACCCGCACATTCACGCCGGATTTGTCATCTGCTGGCCGCCACTTAACTTGTATTCTGTGCTCGAGCGACCGGCTAAGACCAGCACGTTTTAATTGCTTACGCCGGTCGGCAGTAGCGAGTCCGGTGTCAAAGAAAAAATTACCCCAGCCAGCTTGACCTAATACTGTGCGAACAATAAAGGGCATCTCTTTGAGCTCTATCTGCAAAGAATTCTTCGCTGTCTCAAGATAACCGCTAGTTTTAGCCATTAACAACCCTATCTTCTATCATCTATAAGTCTTGACTTTGCTGCCTGATTTCATTGTCACCGGATAATCTGGTCGATCATCACCTGTCCGATCTGTCCGAGTGATCCGGTCGATCCGGTCTATCGGGGCGGTCAGTTTTGTCCGGGTTCGATCGGTCTGGTTTTTCCCTTTCCTTACGCTCTGATTCAACGGCCTCTCTATTGATTCTTTCATTGCGTTGTTTAAGGCGATTTATTTCCTTCATGTTCTTTTCCAGCCGGTCTATGCCCTTTTCAATGTCTGCCAACAGTTTCTCTAGCCGTTCTCTTTCTTTTTCTTCCTCCTCTTTCCGTTTCTCTTCCTCTGCTTTTTCTTTTTCAGTAAGTTGACCAGGGGCCTTATTTGAAGACCTTTCCCCTGGCTCTATCTTCTCGCGACTGTTCACTTTTGTGTCGACATTGGTTTCTTCGCCACGACCTGCCTCAGTTACAGCTCCATTTCCACTTCCAAGATCGGCCGCCGCCGTTTTTGTTGAATCAGTCTCAGCACTGCCTGAATTTCCGAGGTTGTTAGCGGCGCCCTTAACTTCTTTGCCTTCACTGTTTGACTTGTTTTTGTTCTCGACCTTATTTTCTCCCTCATTTACATGATCCGGGAATTTGATTTTGTCGAGGTCCATTTTTCCGTCTGGCTCTCGGCCGCTCCACTCTCTTTTTGGCCCGCCTTCTTTGCCATAGAGCTTGTCTAAATTAACTGTCGGCAGCTCTTTTGCCAGCTCCTGGCCGTATTTCTTCAGCTCTTCTAGTTCGCGCTCGATGTACCTGAGCACTTTCGGATCCTCAGTGCGCTCTCGCGCCTCCCTCAATTTGTGCATCGCCATGGTGTTCATGTAAACGGCATGGTGCTCAAGGTTGCGCCCGCGCTCTTCGAATATGCGCTGCTTGCGAGGCATGCGCCTGTAAATTACGCCCGAGCAGTCTTCATAGGCTCGGTGGGTGTTCCTGTCAAATTCCTGCCACTGCCGGTGAGCCTCATGCCCCTTATCAGACTTTGTTTTCTCTTTGTCTTTCTGATTCTCTTTCTGGTGTTCTTGCTCGTCTCTTTTCTGCTTTCTCTCTTTGCCGTGTGCTTCTTTTGGCTGCTCGGTTTGCCGCTCCTTTTCCTTGTCCCAGCGTTCAAAGCAGTCTTCGCCGTCCCGCTCCTTTGTCTCTATCCAGCGCTTCAACTGTGCGTATTGCTGCTTATCTAATCGATCCGGATAATTGTTCCGGACGTGATCACTCAGTCGCTTAAGGTCTTCGGTCTTGTCGTATTTACTAAAAAGTTGGTCAAGCCGCTGAATTTTCTCCCGCTCCGGCAACTTCTCCACCGCTGACTTTTTACTCCAGGTCGGAGCCGCCTGCTCTTTTGCCCGCCCGCTGGTGTCCTGGTCGCGATCATCAGTTAGGTTAAAGATCTGGCCTTTGCCAAGTATGCTGTCTAGCTTTCTTGTCTCGACTTCCCATATTCTTGGGTCATTGCGAGCTAATTCTTTGCTTTCTCTATCCAGCTCCCGATCATAGCTTCTGTCGCGATCCCGCTCTAAGTACCGGTCGCTATGCTGCCGCAGATGATCATGGTCGTCTTTGCCAATGCGCACCTGTCGGCCGTTCTTGTCCGTGCCAAGAACCACCACGTGAACATGGTCATGGTTGGTATTTTTATGCGCCGCTGCTGCCCATTGAAGATTTAGCCCCTTCTCTTTGCCAAACTCGTCCATGACCTCGCGCGCGAACTCTTTTAAGTCAGCTCCTTGCACCCCAGGCGACAAAGTCAGCTTGTGAATCGATACTGCCCCGCGCTCTTTATCGACTAATTTTTCAAGCTCTTTGCGCTCAACCGAGTCTCTAATATCGTCAAAAATCTCACGGCGCTCCCCTCGTTCAGGATGTTCCTCGGAGCGCTCCTTATCTTTCCCAGGACGGTGCTGTATGTAGCGAATATGCGCTTTTGCTTTTTTGCCGGCGCTACCCCCTGTTTTTAAATAGGAATGAATCACTACCGCAGGCATCTTTTACTCCAAGCTTTTACTCAGAATCAAACACAGTCGTCCTGGGAATTAGCTGGTAAAGCCTCAGGTTGCTCTGGCGAATTTTGCGCGGGCGATATGGGAGGTTCATCTTTTCGGTACAAGTCGTCAGCCATTTTTTTCAGCGCCGCCTTATCCGGCGAGTCACCTCTTTTGTCTCGCAAACGCTTCAGCGCGAAATTGTAAAAAGCACCAAAAGCAGTTGGAGCTTCCTTGCCAAAATTGAAATAAATGGCCTGGTACAAAACCCCAATATCAATTGTCGGCCTCATAATCATCGCTGCCAATCGGTCTTCCATTTTCCTCAGGCGAGCTTCTAATTTGCTCTCCCGAGCGTCCGTCTTTGACTGCTCATAATTGTCGAGATAAAACAGAAGGCCGCGCCTAGCGACCTCCGCTTGAGTCTTTGCCTCCGACCGACAGATGCTATCCAGTCGACCCATATCCTCACTTCTCAGCCTGGTCCGAACTTCCGGCAATTGCTTTGTCTTCGGCAATTTTAGCGCTCCCTAATACCCACTCTTTGCTACACTCTAGCATAAATAGCGCCTACTTCCTGCCAAATGTCAGTCCGACAGCGCTGCCCATAATGGCAGTTTAACGGCTATATAGAATCAAGTAGCGCGTCCTCTTTATCCTGCCTTACTGTCGTAAGGGCGGCTGGCGCCGTGGCTCTTTTGCGTCTCGTTTCCCACTCGCCGCGCCAGGTCCTCCGCCCTACGGGAGTCGCGACCTCTCCAGCCAGAACCATTTCAGCGTAGTGCCTTAGCACGTAGCGATAGAAAGGGGCTGGCGGGTATGAATCTCAGCGCGTTGGCAACGTGCGCATTCCACGCGGCAGCGAGGGGCGGGTAGGGGGGAGCCTCAGCCGGAGTGAAACGCAGGCGTCTTTTTGTTTTACTGATTCTTCCGCTGCTTGTCGTCTCGCCCAAGCTTTGCTAATAGTTCAGCGTTCTGAGTCTTCAATGCCTCGGACTGCCCGCGTAGCTCAGAAGCTTGCTTAATAGCGGCGTCTCTCTCTTCGCGATCTGCTTTGCTGGCAGCTTCCACTTTCTCTAGCTGCCGCTGCGCTTCGCCCTGCCTAGCTACCGCTTCGCCCTTCTCACTTTCAAGCTTTTGGGTGGCGCTTCGTACTTCTGCTACTGTGCGATTGAGAGCTTCGATTTGCTGCGCCGCTTTGCCCTGTGCCACTTCTGCTGCTGCGCTGATTCTCTCTATTTCTTGCTGGCGGTTGGTCCTTTCTTTACCTATGTCACTGTGCAAGCGCTCTAACTCTGCCTCTTGTGCCTTGACTTGCTGCCGCAATTGCTCACCGGTCGCCCTGGATGCTGCGCCGTCGGTCTGCGATTTTTGCAAAGCTGCTTCCAACTCGGCGACGCGCTCCTTTAATTGGTCGATCTGCTGCGCGTCCGCTTCGCTCTCCTTCTCCATCTTGTCGATAGCATCTAGGGCGCCTTGAAATTGCTTCACAGCGGCTTCGACTTCTTCGGCTGCCTTTTCCTTCACGGCCAAGACTTCGCGCCCAGCCTCCTGTGCCGCCTGCCTCCAACAACTTGCGAAAGCTGCCTGCACCGATGCCGGGATCTCGTCAGTCGCAGTTATTACCATCGCCGGGCGCCGCTGCTGCCAGGCTTCCAAAAGCTTGTATATAGTCCGCAAACTACCGCCGCCCAGAGCATCTAGCAATGCGGTGGCATTAACGTCTTTGCCTTCCGCCTGGAGCCGGTTTGCTGTCTCGAAAAGCTCATCTGCCTCAATCGCCCGTCTACGCGCCATCTCACTACCCCTCGCTCTCACCCACTTCATTATTATATCACTTTTTACCTATTTTATTTTTACCATTATTTTTATTATTACCATTTTTATTATCATTATTACCAATTTTTGAGAGTTTTTTTCGCTATCAAGCCGCCTATCGCGCGCGCCCGTAACGTGTACGCGCGTAATAACGGCAGATGCCGCCAGCGCCCAAAGCTGTTTCAGTAACTTCTGGTAATGCCGCAACGATTTAACTTGATAGTGTCACAGGCTATATAGTATAATGGGCTATATGAAGGCAACGCAGTACGCTAACCAAAAAATCAAACTCCCGGACGGCTCATTGGTATCCGTTGTTATCTGGCTACTGCCCGAGAAGTCAAACGAGCGACCCCATGGGCTCAAGTACAGGCTTAACTACTGCACCGCTGCTGGTGCCACACTAATTAGATACGATAACGAGAAAGGCAAAGGCGATCATAAGCACATAGGCACTGAGCAAGAGCCTTATACCTTCAAGGATATTGACACTTTACTAGATGACTTCTGGCGCGATGTGGATGAAATTTTGGAGAATAATCAACATGAATAACCGCAAAATTTTGATATCTATTTGTAGCCTGGACGACTTCAAGAAGGCTGTACGCACTACGTTTAAACAAGCCGAGGCTGGCGCACCTTCAGAAGATCCTATTCACCGTGTCTATTTCACAAGTGAAGAAGACCTTTTCAGTGCGCTCTCTCCAAAGCGTATGGAGCTGCTTAAGTACCTCAAGAAAAACGGGCCTCTGAGTTGCAGAAAATTGGCGACCTTGCTAAACCGCGCCTATGCCAACGTTCACGAGGATGTTAAACAACTGACGCAACTTGAGATTATCCAGAAGGACGAAGAACAAAAACTCATGGTGCCCTGGGACGAAGTTGATATAGCTGTTCCCCTTGTGGCTTAAAACCAGCTCCCAGACCAAACTCTAAACAGTTGCGGTTAGATTGGCGTCCAGAGCTTCCCATAGAAAAAATTGCAGCTGGCTTTGTTCCTTCAGAGCGACAGCAGGAGCGAGCGCAGAGCGCCGTACAAAAAGAGGTTTGGGGTAAATGGAGGGGACCCAGCGGAGGCTTTGCGGAGCTGGGGAGGAAACCGTTTAAGGAGCAAACCATTCCACCAGCCTTGAGCCACATGCAGGCAACGCCTGCGCCAGAGCTTGACCCCGTAGCTAAACTTGTAGGAAGCGGCGGCGGGAAAGTCTCGGGACTAGTTGCCGTTGAGTTGTTCGCCGTCGCTCCAGAGAGTTTTAAGCGTAGGGAGTCAAACTCCATAGAAAAATCAGCGCAAAGCGCATTCCAAGGAAGTTCAGCGGAAGCCAAAACAACAACACCAAAATCAGACAACGAGAATGGAATTGACTCCGACTGATAGGACAGATCTAAATCTTTTTTCTCAGAACAAAACCCAGAAAAAGGCAACAAAAAGGCGCCAGTACCCCCCTGGCGCAAGCTAAGATCGCTTCCCACGTTTGACAACCTAAAAATTCCCCAGATGTCAGCATGCCTGCTAACAGTCTTATGATCACAGCCTGACTGCCTTGCCAGTCCTCGTAAGGTCACCCGCCGACCAGCTTCTATGAGTTGCAGCAAGGCTGCTCTAATTTTTTCTCTAGCCTTTTCTTCTTGTCTGATATTGCCCTTTTTAAAATCGTCAGGGCTCCAGAGACGGCCCGTTTCCTTAGTCAGACCAATTAGTCGATCAATGGCTCGATCAGTTACTTGATAGCTTTCTTGAAGCGTCTCTGAGCCTTGTTGCTGCGTCCAATTACAAGCCCGCTTTATGTCACTTCCTATCTCATTCCAATCACCCTGAAGAACAGCCTCAGACTTGCCGTTATGGTGCTCTTTTAGCCAAGCCTCAATTACAGCGGCCCGCTCGTCAGCACGAGCAACGCCAGGCAGGGCTCTGACGCCTGCTTCCTCGTCTCCATACCAGAGGTAATGCCCGAGGCAAAGTATTGCGTGGTGTCTCTGACTAGGGCTAGTTAGCCCGGTCTGCCAGTACGCCTGACCGAAACTGTAGACCTCGGGGATCATTCCAGCCTTAGTAAAGAGGGCTGAAAAGCTGTCTTCAGCTGGCTCTTGCTTAGGTTCACAAAGTTTGTTTTGTGCCTGCTCCGCCTTTCTTGTCAACTCTTCAAGTTGGCTAGCTATGCGGCTTTGCACCAATAGCAAGGCATGGCCATTAGCGTCCAGGTCGTCCAGAAATGTAGCTATTGCCTCGTCTGTGGTTTTGTCTTCCCGTCGGGAGACAAGAGCGCCCTGGTCATCGAGCCAGGCAAAGCCCTGCTGCATGGGCAGTCTAAGCCCATTGTTAGAAGGGAAGACTTCTAACTGTCCTTGTTTAACTACGTAGCCTTGAGCGACAAGCCACTGCCTGAGCGTCTTCTGCAATGTCTCAGAATTAACCCACTCATCAAAAAAGAGGTACAAGTGCCAGCCCTGGCTGACACTTGATTGATATAACTTAGGGGCATCAAGTCCGATAGATGCAAGAGAATGGCGCAGCCGGGCTAATCCAAGCTCATTATGATACTGACTATTCTTGTCTATATCGAGGACGGCAAAGCGCGTAGCGGCTCCCCATCTACATCCCCAGATGGTTTGATCAGAAAGTCCAACAGCACCCAAGAGAGTGTCATCAGACACCTGCGCGTGTTTGCTCATCGTCATCCAGCTCTTGCAGCCGCTCGGCTTCAATATCCCTTGGTGCCGGTTTGGATATAGCGACAAGAAAGCCTGCCGAAATGATTGATTAATTCCACTCTTCCGAGCGGGCTTTTTGAATACTAAAGAACCCGACACACTCTGCCTTTTGCCCGAAAAAACTCGTGCTTGACTGTGCCGGATGTATCGCGTATTCTTTGTACAACAAGCAACGCCTTCCCAAGCAAGCTTTCTGACAATTTGAACCGCGAAATCCGGCTAATAGGTTTTACAAAGCATCGCCCCAGGCGGTGTTTTTTATTAGTAAGCTTTTGCTCCTGGTGCCACAAGCGGTGGCAAAAATTTGAACCTAATTCAGATGTTACGCTGGATCGATTCTGGGATCAAGGAACTGGCTTGGCTTTTCAGGTATAGCCGGACAGCACCACTCCTATATACAAGCATACGCACCACGGATAGTGGCTAGACAAGGCATGACATTCTGTTTATAGTTCATGCGTAGTCACGACTAGAAACGACACCAACGACATGCCCCAAGAAGCTGACAGAATCGCACCAACGACAAGCCTAGACATGACAGGCTTAGATGACTTTTTTTCTTGTCACGACAAGCCCGAACAGCAAGTCATGACACTGGACGAAGCTGCCAAGAGATTAAATCTATCAGAACGAACAGTTCAGCGGCATTTAAAACATGGCAAATTGAAGGGATTCAAGGTTACTGGTCCTCGTGGTCCTGAATGGCGTATCTATGTTGTGTCCAGTGACGACATGACAGCGAGCAGTGCTGAGGCAACTGACGACACTGTATTTTCTAACATTGACATGACAGATGTTGAGTCCGTAGCTACCGAAGACAAGACGGATGACAGATCAGCCCTGACAGCTCATGCACTTGCCCAATTTACAGGGTTCTATCATGATCAAATTGAGACTCTACAAGAAAAATTAGAAGCGGCTACCTATCGAAATGGGTATCTAGAAGCGCAACTTTCTAATTCAGAACAGCAACTAAAACTGCTTCCTGATTTGTCAGCAAAGGCCACAAAAGTAGAAACTCTAGAACAGCAGATTCAACAACTGAAAGCTGAATTGGTCGCAGAAAGGCAGACGTGGTGGACAAGGTTTGGCCAGTGGTTTGTCGGAAAAGATCAAGGCTCAAAAATTCTATAGAAGTTTAAATGCAGGCACCGGATTTGGTGGTTTACTAAAAACAGCTAGAAGCTGAACCCGTGGTCATTTTGAGAGATTCAACCCGAGCTTCTGATAATATATATTATGTATTTGAGCATTTTTGCAAAAGCTGGAAAGCATAGCTAGGCAATGGCTTCGAGACTTTATTTTTTGGTGCCTTCCCGTCAGAAATTGAGCGGGGGGCTGATAAACCCTGTAATCAACTATTTTTGGGGCACTCAGTCAACTAAGTCGTGTAGTATAAAATAAGGCTAAAAAAGCTGGGAATAATTTATTTATTTTAGTACCACATATGGTGGCAAACGGCAGTAAAGATTGAGATTGAATTGATACAACACACAAGTACTGCTACCATGAAATCATCCAAGATCTGGTAAATCCACCTTATTCAGCTCGGAAGATCCAATGACCGATAACGCAGATTATTTTCTCGATGCTGCTTACCAAAATAAGCTGCCACAAATGCATTCAGGTTCTGCGCTGTTCGAAAACCACTCTCGATTGCATTTTCAAAATTAGCCGAATTGAGATCAGTTTTCCGAATCGAAGCGCACTTTGCCTACTTCTGCAAATGCCTTAATAACAAGGGTTTAGGGCAGCGCCACTTTTCGTTCCATTGCTACTCCGACCCCAGTCTCACTTTGGTTTGAGGAAATTTCAAAAACTGAACAGTAATGGTTTTCTCTAGAGCTTCTTTAAATGCGGGTACACGCAAAGGCGCTGCTTTCCGTATGAAAGCTAAGGCAGCTTCGTCTATTTCGGGTATTTTGGAAGAACGTACTATTTTTAATTCATTCACTTCGCCTTTAGAATCTAAGCGGAAGGTACAAGTAATTGGCTTATCTGATAAAGCATCAATCTTCTCTCCCCACCGTCGACTAATTCGTCGTTGACAATCAGCGAACCAAGCATCGTGATTCATATTGCCTTGTTTTTTTGTAAACTCACTAACGGGTACTCGCCCGTGCCGCACACCGCATTCAGAACACTCTGCTTCTGGCAACACTGATACAGCGGCTAGACACAATCCACATAGAATTAGATTTCTACAGTTCACAATTTCATTCCCCCCAACTTTTAATAGGTTTAGCATAATTGTTCTTCCTCTGAGTTTGCTTTCTCCAGAAGAAGAACAGAAAAGTGGGAATGCAAGATGGTTGCATTCCCACTAAAACTATAATCTAGCCTTTTACTGGTTGTTTAGTTGTGTTGCGTACCAGGGAAGTACTGCATCACCGCATGTGGTTGGGTAGCCGTGCCCTGTCGGATTGCTTGGCGAAGGTGAAGGAGGTGTCGTTTGTCCGCCAACCAGATCGGTAGCCCAAGTTTGGGTGCATGCAAAGTAACTGACATTGGCGTTTCCAAACACGCCGTCAGCAGTTCTGAAATACACGCTAGAGGCTGTCATTCCGAGAGAGTAGGCTTGATATGCAAACGATTGAGCAAATAGCTCCTTGTAGCCACCTGCATAGAATGTATCCGCTGCAGCTCTTTTCATTATTGCCGTTGCAGCTTGAACTATTTGACTGTTTCTGAGTCCAGCATATCTTGTTGCGACGGTACTACCATTGCAAATTAGAACGTTGCCGGACTGAGAGTCATCATAGACCCCATCGAAGGGAGCACTCCCGTTCGCAGAGCAGGGTGCGCGCCGAACGGATGTCCCATCGCTGGAACCGACTGTTGTGTAGTCGAGGAACAAGAAGGCTCTGGGATAGCGAAGCTGTTACCAGATGCAAAGTCATCAACATGCCTTTAAGCGCCACAGGGCTAATGGTTCCGCCATTAGTAATAGCGTAGATG
>Ga0163147_10009491_pt1 | contig 10527 bp, 11 predicted proteins | sample OliLakLV19MP6G1_FD_148597 | JGI IMG/M metagenome (GOLD analysis project Ga0163147, IMG submission 148597) | Freshwater microbial mat bacterial communities from Lake Vanda, McMurdo Dry Valleys, Antarctica- Oligotrophic Lake LV.19.MP6.G1 | ecosystem: Environmental > Aquatic > Freshwater > Lake >... | reverse complement strand
CATCGTGGCGGAGGGCGTGGGTGTAGGTGGGGATGAACGCGGCGTTCCAGACCCCCAACATGTTCCGCCGCCTCTTTGGCGAGGGTGCGCTCTCCGCCGCGTTCATCCCCACCTACACCCACGCCCTCCGCCACGATGAGCAGGCCGCGGCTCCGGGCGAGCCCAGCCGCGCCGGCGCAATCGCCCGCCTCACGCTCATCGTTCTGGGCATCGTCACCACCGGCCTCACTGTCCTGATCGAACTCGCGCTCCTCGGCATCCTGCTCTTCATGTCTCACACCCCGGAGCGCGAACTCTCCCTCCAGCTCATCATGGTCATGCTCCCCTTCATGCCGCTCATCTGCGGTGTGGCGGTGCTCGCGGGGATGCTCCAGGTGCACGGAAAGTTTGCCTGGGCCAGCTCCGGGCCCCTCGTGCTCAACGCCTTCATCGTGACCGTCGGCCTCTTCTTCATGATCCGCGGCGAGACCGGTGGCCACTTCACCGCCTTCGCCCTCGCCGGGGCCACGACTTTCTCCGGTCTCACCCAGCTCCTCTTCTTCTTCAAGCTGCTCCAGCCGCACGTCCGCTGGTCACACGATGCCGCGGAGGCCCGCCCGCTCGCCCGCGCCATGCTCAAAAGGTTCATCCCCGTCGCCATCGGCATGGGAACCATCCAGGTCAACGCCTTCCTCGACATGCTCATCGCAATGTGGCCCATCTGGGTCGGCCCCACGCTCCTCGGTCACACCTATCCGCTCGACAAAGCCTCCAACGCCATCCTCTTCAACACCCAGCAGCTCTACCAGTTCCCCCTCGGCGTCTTCGGCATCGCCGTCGCCACCGCCATCTTCCCGCTGCTCGCCCGATACGCACACGACGATATCGACTTCACCGCCACGCTCCGCCGCGGCCTGCGCCTCAGCTTCCTCATCGGCCTCCCCGCCAGCATCGGCCTCGTGCTCATCCGCAACGATCTCACCGCCGTGCTCTACGGACACGGCAGCACCGGCTTCTCGGTCGAGGGCACCGCCCGGTCCGCAGCGGTCCTTCTGGGCTTTGCCCCCGGCGTCTGGGCATACTCGCTCAACCACGTCCTTACCCGCGCCTTCTACGCCAAGCACGATACACGCACGCCCATGTACGTCTCCATGGCGATGGTGCTGCTCAACCTCGTGCTCAACGTCGTGCTGATCTGGTACTTCCGCGAAGCCGGACTCGCGTGGGCCACGAGCATCACCGCGACCGTGCAGTGCGGAATCCTGATGCTCCTGCTCAGGCGGCGCATCGGTGGCCGCCTGCCCGTCGATCGCGCCGTCGTCCGCGGTGCAGCCCGCATCACCATCGCCACCGCGCTCATGGCCGCGGCCGTCGTCGCAGCCCTCTGGCTGCTCGGACCACGCACAACCTGGTGGACACAACTGCTCGGCGTGGCCGTCGGTGCCGGCGTCGGCGGGGCCGTCTTTGCCGCCGCGGCACGCCTTCTCCGTGCCGAGGAGTTTGGCTGGCTCCTTTCGCTCCGGCGTCGATGATCCCCCTCCGACAGACGCTCCACCCCCAACGCATACGATGCGTCCTTCGCGCAGCCTCTCGCCCCGGAGCCTCCCCGCCATGGCCATCGACCTCCGCAACAAACCCATTGCCATCACCGGCGCATCCTCCGGCATCGGCGCGGCCACTGCCCTCGCGTGCGCCCGCGCCGGAATGCCCGTGGCCCTCGGCGCCCGCCGCATCGATAAGCTCGATGCCCTCGTCAATCGCATCCGCGCTGAGGGCGGCCGCGCCATCGCGCTGCAAATGGATGTCGTCGACCCTGCGCAGTGCAAAGCCCTGATCGACGCAACAGTCACCGAGTTCGGCTCGCTCTATTCCGTGTACGCCAATGCCGGATACGGTGTCGAGAAGCCCGTGCACGAAATGGTGGATGCGGAAATCCGCGCTATGTTCGAGGTCAACTTCTACGGCACGCTCAACACCATCCGGCCCGCGATCGACCACATGCGCAAGGCCTCGCCGTTACCGGGCGAAACCCGCCGCGGCCACATCCTCATCTGCTCATCCTGCCTGAGCAAAATGTTCCTTCCCTACTTCAGCGTCTACTCCGCCACCAAGGCCGCGCAGAACCACATCGGCCGCTCCATGAACCTCGAGCTGCGACCCGAGGGGATCGCCGTCTCCACCGTTCACCCAATCAGCACCAAAACCGAGTTCTTCGAAACAGCCGAGAAGCTCTCGGCCAACGGGTCGATGATCGCGCACTCCCCCGACATGTTCACCCAGACCGCCGATTTTGTCGCCAAGTGCACAGTCGCCTGCCTGCGCAGGCCGCGGCCGGAAGTCTGGACCGGCTTTGCCGGCCACTTCGTCCGGTTCGGAATGTCGTTCAACACCCTCTTCCCCAGGGTCGCGGACCTCACCCTCTACGGCATGGTCAAGCGGCGGCTCGCGACCTATAAGCCGTCCGATTCCGCGTCCCGTTGATTTCCAGGCCCGGTCCCGCCCGCGCGCTCGGTCCCCCCCAGCAGCTCCGCCGCCCCTGCAGCGCCATTCTCGCCGCTGGCGTGATGAATGCCCGTTACATCCGCCGGGCCGGTCTTGATGCGCTGATCGGTCCGGTGCTTCCGCAGCAGCTTCTTCATCTGGAGCCTCGCCTTGCGCTCCTGCTTATACATCCACACCGTATGAATCACGCGCGTCGTGCCGATGCCGAGGGCAAACGCAATCGCTGTCGCCGCTACCGGGTGCATGCCCTCGTGAATCAGGACGTACTGTGTCCCAAGCAGAAGCAGGTACAGCAGCGGTGAAAGCGCGGCACGTTCCACCTGCACCAGCGTCGCATCCCGAAAAAACGACAGCCTCGGCTTGGGCGGGCTTCCCGCCTCCTCGCGCCGCACCACCGCCAAAGCCGGCCAGTGATTCGCCAGCCAGTGCAGCGCGAAGTACACCAGCACATCCGAGACGATGTCCGTCAAAAACGTAATCAGCGAAATCCGCCACCCCTGCTCCACACCCAACCGGTGCGCGATCCACACCGCCAGCAGTGTCGGCGGCAACGCCAGCACGCCCGCCAGCACAATGTTGACGTTCACGTTCACAATCCGCCGGGCATAAAGCTGGCCGAGCCAACGCAGCATCGGCCATCGTACGCGCCTCTATGCCTCGATCTTCCCCACTTGGGCCGCAAGCCTTCCCGCGGCGATCTCCACCGCTTCCGGGTTCACATCGCACCCTATCCACTTCCGGCCCAACTTTGCCGCCGCCACAAGCGTCGTCCCGCTCCCGAAGCACGGGTCGAGTACCGTTCCCCCGGGCGGGCAGCACGCGCCCACCATTACCTCCAGCAGGGCAAGGGGCTTTTGCGTGGGATATCCGACTCGCTCCGCGGCCATGTTGTTGATCGACGGGATATCCAGCACGTCCGTCGCCTTCTTCAACTGCCCCTTCATCCTCTGGCTCGTCGCGGGAACCATCGGGGGATCGAACCAGTACCGCTCCGGGTCCAAGCAGTACAGCAGGATGTCGTCGTGCTTGCGGGCGAACCGCCGCGGCGATGACCCGCCCAGCCCATACGACCAGATCAGGTGGTTCACAAACCGATCTTCGCCGAGCAGCTCATCGAGCATCACCCGCACGCGGTGGCTGGTCCGCCAATCGACATGCAGCGCAATCAACCCTGTGGGCTTGATCGCCGGGATCGTGGCGCTGACACGCTCGCGCAGCCAGTCAATGTAATCAGCGTTCGAGTCAAACCGGTCGGTGTACGACCCCGCGCGGTCAGACTGCACATCGCCGGTGTTGAACGGCGGATCGGCGTAGACAAAGTCCACCGATGCCGGCGCAAGTGTGCGGGCGAAGGCGAGCCAGTCGGCGCCGCAGACTCGCAACGGTTCCTCCCCAAGCTCATACTCCTGCTTCTGAACTGGTTCCACCTGTGCCATGGGCGATGGTACGGGGACACAGGAGCCCAGCCAGCAGTTGGACGACCGCAAGCGTCACGAAGAGTCCGGCCGGAATGTACCGCTGGCCGGCAAAGGCCGGTCGCGCGTACTTGGTGATGTCATTGGCCAATTCTTGGAACTGTGCATCGCTGATCGTGCCGCGATTCCGCAATGTAGAGGTGGCATCGAGCATGACCATGTACACCAGTTCATCTCCCCCAGCCATCAAGACGGTCGTTCCAAAGGCGAGAACGATCGACAGGGCGGCGAGCACGAAGAACCATTTGCGTGGTGATCGCATGGCCACAGTGGGCACAACGCAAATGCACCCCTACGGCCCAGCCGAAAGTCGATTCGCAGCCAGTTTGGCGTTCCTGATGTATACTTCTGACATGGTCATCGCCCGACCCACTCCAAGCCGATCCCCACGCTATGCGGGCCTCCGCATGACGGCGGACGAGTACCTTGCCCTTGAAGACGACGGTTACCGTTACGAACTCATCGATGGAGTCGTCGTGATGTCGCCGAGCCCGACACCCGAGCATCAGGACATCCGAGGGGAAATCGAGTATCAGCTTCGTCACTATGCCCGCCAGACCAAAGCCGGGGCAGTGCTCTCCGAAGTCGATGTTCGGCTGGACACGCGGCTCGTCTATCGTCCTGATCTTATGTTCATCAGAACCGACCGCATCCGCAAGCCGCTCAAGCAAGTCGACATCGCGCCAGACCTGGTGCTTGAAGTTCTCTCGCCCGGAACCGAGGTCTTTGATCAGAAGACCAAGCGTGACGACTATGAGCGCTTCGGTGTCGCTGAGTACTGGCTCGTCGACAACGAGCATCGATCCGTCAAGTTCCTGCGTCTGCTCCGCGGACGATTTGTCGACGTGATCGCCGCTCGCGGGCGATTTGTCAGCGAGGCGGTTCCGGGGTTCGAACTTGACCTTGCCTCGATCAACGACGCCTGGCGCGAATACGACGAACCGAAGTAAGCAATTTCATCCGCTCACTTCGCCTTCGCCGCCGCCCGGCCCACCGAGTAGTACGCAAAACCCAGGCCCGCCATCGCCGATGGCTTGTACAGGTTCCGGCCGTCGAAGATCACCGGGCTCTTCATCGTCTTGCGCAGGCGATCAAAGTCCGGGCTCTTGAACTCGTCCCAATCCGTGCACACCACCAGCGCATCGGCATCGCGCACCGCGTCGTACATATCTTCAACGATCTCCGCGGCGTTGCCCAGTTCCTTCCGCGCGTTCTCGTTCGCCACCGGGTCATACCCGATCGCCTTCGCGCCAAAGCCCACCGCCTTGCGCATCAGTGTCAGCGCGGGCGCCTCGCGGATGTCATCGGTCCGCGGCTTGAACGCGATCCCCCAGAACCCGATCGTCTTGCCCTGCAGGCCGCCGCTGTTCTTGAAGTGCGTCTGCAGCTTGTCGAAGAAGCGATCGCGCTGCTTCTGGTTCACCGCGTGCACGCTCTTGGAGAGCGTCGCCTCGATTCCCGCCTTGTCCCCCATCATGATGCACGCCAGCGTGTCCTTGGGGAAGCACGATCCGCCGTACCCCAGCCCCGGATACAGGAACTGGTGGCCGATGCGCTTGTCAGAGCACATGCCCTCGCGCACGCGGTTGATATCCGCCCCATACGCCTCGCACAGGTTCGCCATCTCGTTGATGAAGCTGATCTTCGTCGCCAGGAAGTTGTTGCTGGCATACTTCACCATCTCGGCGCTCAGCACATCCATCACATAGATCGGGTGCCCGTTGCGCACAAACGGGTCGTACAAATCCCGCATCGCCTCGCCGACCCATTCCTTCTCCACACCCACGACCACGCGGTCGGGCTTGTTGAAGTCTTCGATCGCCGCGCCCTCTTTCAGGAACTCCGGGTTGTCGGCAACATCAAACGGAATGTTCGGGCCGACGCGCTCCCGGATGCGGTCCCGAACCATGAAGGTCGTCCCCACCGGCACCGTGCTCTTCACCACGATCACCTTGGGCTTCTGATCCGGCCCAAGCTTCTTCAGCGTGTCGGCGATGTCATCCGCCGCGCCCTGGATGTACTTCAGGTCCGTGTGGCCGCGCTCATCACTCGGCGTGCCCACACAGATGAAAATCATGTCCGCGTCCTTGTGGGCCGCGAAGATATCCGTCGAGAACTTCAGCCGCCCCGCGGCGACGTTCCGTTCCATCAGCTCCACCAGCCCCGGCTCATAGATCGGGCAACCCCCGGCCTTCAGCATCTCGATCTTGCGGGCGTCGGTATCCAGACACGTCACATCGTTGCCCGTGTTCGACAGGCACACCCCGGTCACAAGTCCAACATAGCCGGTACCAACCATCGAAAGCCGCATCGGGGTGCTCCTTCTCTCAACCTGAATCAGTCCCGCAGGTCCAATGCCCAGAAAGGACCGGGGGGAACGCGGGGGGGCAGTTTAGGCCCCAGCAGGGTCCTGTAACCCCCGGCCTGACCGCCATACGAACCCTCCCCCTGCCATGTTCATCGGCCCTTCGCTCGCCCCCCTTTGGGCCGCGGCCGAACCCGGCCTCATCTCCCCGCCAAACTCCGCCCACCGACCTCTGTACACTCCCCGCCCTATGCCAAAGAACGCCAAGCCCAAACCCAAGTCCAAATCAAAGACTCCCGCCAAGTCCAAAGCCTCCGGCCCGCGGCCCGCCCTCCGGGGCCAGGCGGCCAAGGCCGACCGTTACGACCTCTACCAACGCGCTGTGCAGTGCTTCGAGGCCGAAGTCGATTTCGTCTCCGAGACTTTCCGCAAAGTCCGCAAACGTCCGGCCCGCATCATCCGCGAAGATTTCTGCGGCACCTTCGGCGTCTGCTGCGAGTGGGCCCGTCGCAACCCGGACAACGTCGCCGTCGGCCTCGACTTCGACCCCGAGCCCGTCGACTGGGGCCGGCAGCACAACCTCACCAAGCTCAAGCCCGCCCAGCAGGAGCGTGTGCACATCCTCGGCGCCAACGTGCTCGAGCCGCCGCGTCTCCCGCGCCTCGCCCCCAAGGGCTTTGATGCCGTCCTCGCGATGAACTTCTCCTACTGGTGCTTCAAGGACCGCGCCACGCTGCTGGATTACTTCCGCAAGGTCCGCGCCAGCCTCGGCCCCGACGGCGTCTTCTTCATGGACGCCTGCGGCGGTTCCGACAACACCCGCATCTGCAAAGAGCACCGGCCCATCGGCCGCAAGGGCGGACGCGACTCCTACACCTACATCTGGGATCATGCCGAATACGACCCCATCGCCGGCGACATGGTCTGCAAAATCCACTTCAAGCTCCCCGACGGCTCCCGCATCCCCGATGCCTTCGTCTACGCCTGGAGGCACTGGACTCTCCCCGAGATCCGCGATGTCCTGACCGATGCCGGCTTCTCCCGCGTGACGGTGTATTGGGAAGGCGAAGACGGCAAAGGCGGCGGCAACGGCATCTTCAAACCAGCCGAACATGGCGACTGCTGCGACTCCTTCATCTGTTACATCGTGTCCGAGAAGTAGGCTCGCACTTCCGACATCCCACTTCCGACATCCCCCATCCACCCACCTACCCTTCCGCATGCCGGTTTCCCTCTCGATTCCCCCCGATCTCCTCCCCGTTCAGGAAGTCCTCGGCCGCGCCCTCCAGCGCGTCGAGACCGAGTTCGACCGCGCCCTCCGCTCCGACCTCCCGCCCCTGCAGCAGCTCGTCCTCCACATCGAAACCTATCGCGGCAAAATGCTCCGCCCCGTGCTAGTCATCCTCTCCGGCCTCGCCGCCGCCGCCAGCCCCGCCGATGCCTTCGATGAACACATCCTCCCTGCCCACCTCTCCATCGCCGCGGTGTGCGAGATGATCCACATGGCCACGCTCGTACACGACGACGTCCTCGACGACGCCGATGCACGCCGCGGCGGAGCCACCGTCAACCGCCTCCGTGGCAACGAAGCCGCAGTCATCCTCGGTGACTACCTCTTCTCCTCCGCCTACCGCCTCTGCTCTTCGCTCGATTCTCAGGCCGCCGCGCTCCTCATCGGCCAGACCGGCATGACCCTCTGCGCCGGCGAGTTGCTCCAGCTCCACCACCGCGACAACCTCTCGATCGATCAGGCCACCTACTTCGAGATCGTCCGCCGCAAGACGGCGAGCCTCATCGCCACCGCCTGTAGGCTCGGCGCGTGGCAATCGGGCGCATCGCCTGAGCTCTGCACGCGATTCGAGGATTTCGGCCTCCGCCTCGGTGTCGCCTTCCAGATCCAGGATGACCTGCTCGACCTGACCGGCAACGAGCGCATCGTCGGCAAGCCCCTGCAGCGCGATGTCGAACTCGGCAAGCTCACGCTCCCGGTCATCCACCACCTCACCACCGCCCCCGCCGCCGATCGCGGCCGCACCCTCGCTCTGCTCTCCGAGCAGGCCGCCTTCGATGCCCACGCCGCGGCAGAACTCGTCACGCGCCTCAACAGCACCGGTTCGATCGACTTCGCCCGCGCCAAAGCCCGCGAGCTGGTCGAGCAGGCCAAACACGCCATCGATCCGCTCCCCGACACCGCGCCTAAACGCATGCTGATGCTCATGGCCGACCAGGTCGTCTCCCGCGCGTTCTGATCACAGGCGTTTCGCCTCCAGATCACGTCTTACTGCATAGGACCTCTGAGTCCTATTCGTCCCATAGGACCCATTCCAAAGCCAGCATGCAAACCCAACTCAACATCGCCATCGCCGGAGCCACCGGCGCAGTCGGCCGCGAAATGCTCCAGTGCCTCGAGCAGCGCAAGTTCCCCCACGCCTCCCTCCGCCTCTTCGCCTCCGAGCGCTCCGCCGGCACCACGCTCCCCTTCGCAGGCCGCGACATCCGCGTCGACGCCCTCACCGGCGATGCGCTCAAAGGCGTTGACGTCGCCCTCTTCTCCGCGGGCTCCTCGATCACCCGCGACATCGCCCCCGCCGCGGCACGCCACAACTGCGTGATCGTCGACAACTCCTCGGCCTTCCGCATGGACCCCGCCGTCCCGCTGGTCGTGCCGGAAGTGAATCCCGCCGCGCTCACCGATCGCACCAACAAGACGCTCAACGTGAAGTGGTCGGCCAAGCCCGTCCCCGCCATCGTCGCCAACCCCAACTGCTCCACCATCCTCCTGCTCATGGCGCTCACCCCGCTGCGCAACGCCTTCGGCGTCGAGCGCGCCGTCGTCTCGACCTATCAGGCCGCATCCGGCGCAGGCGCGAAGGGCATGGATGAACTCGAAGAGCAAACCCGCGCCGATCTCGCCGGCGAAACCGCCACACCCAAGGTCTTCCACGAGCCCTACGCCTTCAACCTCTTCAGCCACAACACCGCCATCGACCCGCTCACCGGCCTGAACGTCGAAGAGACCAAGGTCATCCTCGAGACCCGCAAGATCTGGTCGGAAGAATCTCTCCCCGCTGCCCAGCGAGCAGCCCTCACCGCCACCTGCATCCGCGTCCCCGTCCGCCGCGCCCACGCCGAAAGCGTCAACGTCACGCTCCGCAAGGAAGCGACCGTCCGCCAACTCCGCGCTGCGCTCGCGGCGTTCCCCGGCGTGCAGATCGTCGATGACCACGCTAGCAACGGCTTCCCCACGCCCCTCAAGGCCAGCGGCAAGGACGATGTCCTCGTCGGCCGCATCCGTCCCGACGCCTCTCGCATCCCGCCCGATGCGCTCGCCGCGCTCGCAAAGTCCAAGGGCGCTGGTGGTCTTGATGATGTCCCATGCATCGCGTTCGACCTGTTCATCTGCGGCGACCAGCTCCTCAAGGGCGCTGCGCTCAACGCCGTGCAGATCGCGGAGTTGCTGATCAAGTGATGGCCTTGGCGGAGCGCTGTTTGCCTTGGCGGAGCCCCCGCGGCGACGCCGGGGCCCACCGAGGCTGCTCTACAACGGACCGTCACGCGGCTCATCCGTTCACCTCTCCGCTGCTTCGTGCACACCGATCCAGCCCTTACCCTGTTGAGATGCCCGTGCCGAGCGAGCCATCCCCTTCTCCTCCGCGCACCAACTGGCCGCTCGCGTTCTTCCTTACCTTTCACACCTACGGCACCTGGCTCCACGGCGATGACCGGGGCTCGGTCGATGCCCGACACAGCGAACTGGGCGACCCCATCATCGAACCGAACTCGGCGCTCTACAAACGTCGGAACGATGCGCTCCGCCAAGAACCACTGATCTTCATTCGTGAGCAACGGCATTGCGTTGAGTGCGCCATGCGAGCAACATGCACTCTTCGCGCCTGGCCGATCCATGCACCCAACATCCGCACCACCCACGTTCACATCGTGGTCACAGGCTGCGTCAAACCTGAACGCATCCTCGGCGACTTGAAGCGGTGGGCGACACGAAGACTCCGCGAACAGGGTCTTGTGGCGGCGGACCGACTGGTCTGGTCCGAGCACGGCAGTACGAGGTGGGTATGGGACAAGGCAGGAATCACCGAAACATCGGACTACACAATGAATCGGCAATAACAGCATTGCGGGGACGTTGCGCCGTCGCGGGTCACTTCACCGCCGCGTACCGCTCGCTCGCCGTGTGCCGCCCGCCTTACCGCGGGGGCTCCGCCGGAATCACTCCCCCACGCTCCAACCCTTTCCCTCCCGCACTAC
>Ga0163147_10009488_pt1 | contig 10528 bp, 11 predicted proteins | sample OliLakLV19MP6G1_FD_148597 | JGI IMG/M metagenome (GOLD analysis project Ga0163147, IMG submission 148597) | Freshwater microbial mat bacterial communities from Lake Vanda, McMurdo Dry Valleys, Antarctica- Oligotrophic Lake LV.19.MP6.G1 | ecosystem: Environmental > Aquatic > Freshwater > Lake >... | reverse complement strand
GATCAACACGGCCGCAGATCTGACGTTGAGCTTTACGGGCGCTGCCGCGGATGATGAGATCACGGCCAGCGGCTTGGTGCGGGGCCCCGCGCCTGAGCAGCCTTCGAAGATTGTGAGCCGTGTTTGGACCTGTGTTGCGCGCGGTACCGCGGGCAAGATCGTTGCGCCTTCTGCGATGTTGCGGAAGCTTCCGACCAATGCCGCCGACCTGATTGGCGCGGGTCCTGAACAGGTGCAGCGCAAGTAGTATTCAAAGACCGCCCCGATCAAAAGGGGTGGCAACGGAACTTTGATCCGCTTGAAGTCGACCGCCACAGTGGACGCCGTAAGGGTTCCAAGGCGGCCTTCGTTCACGACGGAAAAATCCTTGGGCTGCAGGGCTAGGGCTCCTCTCTGGCAACTCGGAGGCCCAGATCTCAAACAATCTCGGCTCGCAAGCCGGTCCAGAATCTCTTCGTTCGTGAGCTTCCAGAGATGCATGGGGACAGGTTTCGGCAGGTTCAGCCAACGGTAGTTGGCCACAGCGAGGTCCACCAACGGTGCTTTCCACCAGTTCCTGCAGGTGCAGCACAGAAGCGATGACGGACCCAGTCAACGACGGACGCTCGAACAGACCTTTCAGCTTTCCGGTATCAACCCATGGTCGATCAGAACTTGCGCGCAGGGATCCGCATGGAAAGATGCAGGGAGTGAATCCTCGCGGCTCCCCCCATCAACTGGGGTTCTTTAGGGGCATGAGCCAAAATCCGCTTCGATTCCCGGGTCAAAGGGACATCCGCCGACATTGGGGTTGTTGGGCATCCCGACTTGTTCGCGCAGTTTCTCTGCGGATACGAGTTCGTGAGGGCAGTTTCACGGATCGAACCAAGCAACAGATGTTCCGACGCGATCTCTTTCGTCACGGGCAAAGAAAACCACCCGGCGCGCACGTTCGGTATAACGTCCAAACATTTATATTCTCCTATGTTTACGGTGCCAGTCTAACAAGATTCCAACAGGCCAGGAGTTTGACGAACCACCCCCCAGCCCGATATACTGAATCTTGGACGTGAGCTACGCGCAACAAGTGTGTCTTGTTTCACTCCAGTAGAAACACTGTTAGCAGGTAGACCAAGCAATGCCGAAGAGAACATTTCAGCCCAACAACCGCAAACGCGCGAAGAAGCACGGTTTCCGCGAGCGCATGAAAACCCCGAATGGTCGTGCAGTTCTTGCCCGCCGCCGCGCCCGTGGCCGCTGGAAGTTGACCGTCAGTGACGAGCGTGCCGTCCGCGCCGCCCACTAGTATCGACTCCCCGCAACAAGAACCCGGGGACTTTTCTTTTCCGAAAAGTACCCGGATCCTCAAATCCAGTGACTACCGCAAAGTCTATGACCACGGGAAACGTATGACCTGTCCCTACTTTGCGGCTTTTGTATTTTCCCCGGCGGATCTGGTGACAGGTCCGCTGTTTGGCTTTACCACGCCGCGTGCGCTGGGCAAGGCTGTGGTCCGCAATCGGATCCGCCGCCGCGTACGAGAAGCTGTCCGTCTTGAACGCCACGCGTTCGGCACTAACTGGATGATCGTCTTCAACCCCCGCCGTTCCTGTCTCGAAGCATCGTTCGAAGACATCCGGCGCGAAGTGGCGAGGGTGGCATCGCGATGCAAATAGCCGTTCTCACCTCGCTCCGTTTCTACAAGCGCTGGATCTCCCCCCTTCTGCCCTCCGCTTGCCGTTTTCATCCCACTTGTTCGGTTTATACGATGCAGGCAGTCGAGATGCACGGTCCCTTGACCGGTATCTGGATGGGTCTCAAACGTTTGGGTCGCTGTCATCCGTTTCATGCAGGCGGTGTCGACCATGTCCCTCGAACAACGAACCGCTGACCCCAAGCTTTCGTACACACAGATAGATTGATAGAGGTTGTGAATTCCCAATATGGCCGAGTCTCCGAATCCGCTGAAGCCGCCAAAGAACGAAATGGAAAGCCAGATGAAGCTGCTGGCTGTCCTTCTGCTCGTTGGCGGGCTGCTTTACGCATGGCAGTTGTTCAGTCCGCCGCCGGTGACGCCGGTGACCCCGCCTGAAACCAAAAAGGAAGCCACAACGACTCCGGCGACTGGCCAGCCTGCACCCGCCGCAGTAGTGCCTGCCGCCAAACCCGGCGAGATACCCGCAGCGATCGCCAAGGAACCCGTCCAGGCTGCCGCGGAAGAGACTTTCAAGATCCAGACGGATGTCTATTCCGTCACCTTTTCGAACCGTGGCGCAGCGGTGAAGAGCTGGATCCTCAGAAAGTATACCGACGTCAACCGCAAGCCGGTGGAATTGCTCAATGTCTCCGCCGCCGGCAAGATTCCATCCCCCTTTGTCCTCGAATTCAAAGGCCAGCAGCCCCAGCAGGATCTCAATCAGGCCCTCTGGGTCGCCAGGAGATCCGCCGATGGGCTCGGCGTCGAATTCGAGTACGCCAACGGCTCACTGACCGCGAGAAAGAGCTTCCAGTTTAAGAAGGACGCCTATGAAAGCGCCATCGGTTCGCAGGTCATGAACAGCGGAGTATTGCTGCCCCATCGCCTCGTCTGGCGCGGCGGCTTCGGCGACTTCACCGTCGAAAAATACTACGGCCAGTTGAAGAACGTCTACTGGAACAAGAACGAAAACAAGCTCAAAACGCTGGACGCCAGCGAAGCCAAGAATGGACCCGCATCGCTCAGCGGCCCCCTCTCGTTCGCCGGTATTTCGGATCAGTACTTCGCTGCGGCGTTCCTGCCCCGCAACAACGCCCAGTTCGAACTCACCACCTACGCCGACAAGCTTATGCCTTCCAACCAGACCAGCGGTGAAGAACCGCACATCGGCATCGGCGGGGGCGGAGAAGGTCGCAATGATTTCGACTTCTATGTCGGCCCTAAAGATCTCGACCTGCTGCGCAAGGCCAATCCGCAACTCGAACGCCTCGTCGATTGGGGCTGGTTCGAAATCATCGCCAAGCCCGTTTACATGGCCCTGCGCTGGGTACACGACACGCTCACCCACAACTGGGGCTGGGCGATTGTCGTCCTCACGATTCTGATCAACCTGGCGTTGATGCCGCTCAAATTTTCGAGCCTCAAATCCGCTAAGAAAATGCAGCAGCTCGCGCCCCAGATTCAGAAGATCAACGACAAGTACAAGGGCATGGGCATGACCGATCCGCGCAAGGCCGATCAAAACGCCGAAGTCATGGAACTGTACAAGAAGAACGGCGTGAATCCGCTGGGCGGATGCCTGCCCATGGTTGTGCAGTTGCCCTTCTTCTTCGCTTTCTATACCGCCCTTCAGATCGTCATCGATATTCGCGGTGCCGATTGGATGTGGGTCACCGATCTGTCGAGGCCCGAAACCATCGCCATCCGCGTTCTGCCCCTCGTGCTCATCGCCTCGCAGTTCTTTATGCAGAAGATGACACCCGCGTCGCCGGGCATGGATCCCGCGCAGCAGAAGATGATGCTGTTCATGCCGCTGGCCCTTGGATACATGTTCTGGTTCTCGGCGTCCGGGTTAGTGTTATACTGGCTCACTGGGAATTTGGTTGGCATCGTGCAACAATGGGCGACCAATAAGATATCTGGTCCCGGGCCAGCTCCGGCCGTGATCGACATCAAACCGGTGCAATCTCAAAAGAAGAAGAGATAGCGTGTGAGCGATACCAAATTTAGCGTTTCCGACACTGGACCCAAGGTCGAGAGCTTTCTCAACCGCCTACTGCCGCTTGCCGGTTTCGATGTCATGTTCGACATCGTTTCAGGCGAGACCGTGCACAAAGATTTCGAAACCCCAGACCTGCTGGTAAAGTTCACTGGCCAGGATGTCGACATCCTGCTGGCGAACAAAGCGGAAGCGATGCTGGCGCTCGAACAGCTCACGATGGAGATGCTCCGCATGTCCAGCGATGAGCATTCGCGCATCTGCTTCGACGCCAATGATTATCGGCTGTTGCGCATCGAAGAGTTGCGCATGAGCGCGGCAGCGGCGGCGGAAAAGGTGCTCAAAACCCGGTTGCCGTTTCAGTTCAATCCGATGAACAGCCGCGAACGCCGTATTATTCATCTGGTGTTGCGCGACTATCCGGAACTGCGCAGCGAAAGCATCGGACAAGGCCAATACCGACATGCGGTCGTGCTGTTGGCGGATGCCCCTCCTCTGCCTGAACCGCCGCGGCCTGCCGGACCTCCGGTACGCAGACCCGGTGGTTTCGGTGCACCTGGCTTCGGTGGCGACCGCGGACGCGGCGGCCCTGGCGGCGGTGGCTTCAATCGCGGCCCCGGTGGTGCCGGTGACCGTGGGCGCAGGCCCGGCGGCGGGGGCGGCTTCGGCAATCGTGGTGGCGGCGGTGGTTCGCGCCGCGGCGGCTGAGCCTCTTTCATCAAACAACCAGTAACCCAACTCCCCCGTATAGGAGTCTTTTCACACATGCGTCGTCGCATTCTCATCCTCGGCTCGGTCACCCTGGCGGCCGTCGCTGTGCTGATCGCACAGCAGCAAGACAAACAGCAAAAGCAGCGCGAAAATCGCAACACCCCGAACACGGGCTATAGCGATACGCCTGTGATCCCGGGACAGAAGTGGAAAGTCCACGATGTTTCGCGCCCCGCGCCGCCCATGGTGACGCCCGGCGCGAAGCCCGGTGACCCGCCCTCGGATGCGGTCGTGCTCTTCAACGGCAAGGATCTTTCCCAATGGGTCACGCCCGGCAGGGGTGCGGATAAAGGCAAGATGATGGAGCCCAAGTGGGCCATCAGAGACGGCTACATGTACGCCGCCACCAAGTCCGGCGATCTCGTTTCCAAGGAAAAATTCGGCGACTGCCAGATTCACGTGGAATGGTCCGCCCCGCCTGATATCGAAGGCGCCTCTCAGTGGCGCTCGAACAGTGGCATCCTGATCATGAATCAGTACGAGATGCAGGTGCTCGATTCGTGGAATAATCCGACGTATGCGGACGGTCAGGCGGCTTCGATTTACGGGCAGTGGCCACCCCTCAAAAATGCGTCGCGCAAGCCCGGCGAGTGGCAATACTACGACATTATCTTCGAGGCTCCTAAATGGGAAGGCGACAAGATGGTGGTGCATCCTTTTGTGACCATTCTGCACAACGGAGTGCTCATGCACCACAGGCAGGAAATCATTGGGCCCATGGCGCATCGCACCGTCCGACAGTTTGTGAAGCATGGCGCGGAAGAGCCGCTGGCCTTGCAGGATCACGATACTCGCGCGCGGTTCCGGAATATTTGGGTCCGCAAGCTGAAGGGTTACGACCAGCAGTAGAGGAGTCACCGCCGTGCGATTTGCCACCGCATTCTTCTCATTGGCCCTCTTTGCCGGTGCCACTTTCAGCTCCGCCGAACTGGAGGACCATCGTAAGTGGATGGACGATGCCCAGGATCGCAAGGACGACATCCGCGAGGCGCTTGCCGCCAAAGATCGCGCCAAGCTGGAAGTCGGCGTCAAGGCTATTGAAGCGCTCACCGTGCGCGAACAGGCCTTCTGGGCGCGGACTTCGATCCAACAGGCCAAGGATCTCGCCGTCAAGAATCGCGCAGAAGCACTAGATTTGCTGCGATCCGCCAAGGCCTCGCGCTTTGCCGATGCCGAGAAGGCGTTCGCACAACTCGAAAAGACCTGCACCGCCTGCCACGATCTGCACTTTGAGAAGCATCCGTCGATGACCGCCCGTTAGAGCATTTCGGACTTCTGTAGCTGGCGCGAGGCTGAAGCCTCGCGCCAGGCATCTACACAATTTCTGAAAAGGCTTAGTGGCGTTGCTCGTACCGCATCGCTCCCACGATATTGCCTTCGGGATCCTTGAACTTCGTCAACACCCCAACCGTTGGAATCGGCGCGCGATCCATCGTGATCTGGCCACCGTGTTTCGCGATCGCTTCGGTCACGGCGTCGATATCATCCACCGAAACGGTGCATTCAAAGCAGTTCGGACCCCCTTCCCCGCGCGGCTCCATGCGCTGGTGCAGCAGCCCTTGGATGCCGGGATTTTTCTCATCTCCCGTGTGCACAAGATAAAATCCAGGAGGTCCCCACGGTTCAAAGCTCCATCCGAACACCGCTTCGTAGAAGCCGCGGCAGCGCGCCACATCGTCGGCTTGAATCGCGAAGCTCGCAACATTGTTGGCCATGAATCGAGAATAGTCGACATGGGCGGGAGTCGCAATCCTGCTATTCTGCCAATGAATGTCGCAGAAGCGTCACATGGCATCCGACGAGGCCTACTTTCTGATCCGCAGCTTCGCGGCTGAGTATCCAGACGGTGGTGCTCTTGCCGCGCACTCTCACGACTGGGGACAACTGATCTTCGCCCAATCCGGCGTCATGCACGTTTGGACATCCGAAGGTTCCTGGATCTCGCCTCCCCACTGGGCGATCTGGGCGCCGGCAGGGGTTGAGCATGGCATGCGCTTACCGGTAAGACCTTGTTGCGCACGTTGTATTTCCGCCCCGGACTCGTTGGCTTGCCCGCCAACTGCGGCGTGATTCGCGTCTCGCCGCTTTTGCGCGAGCTGATTCTCCGCTCCGTTGCGATTGGATTCCTCGACCAACGCGAGCCGATCCACGCCGCGATGACACAGCTTATTCTCGACGAACTGCACTCGGACGCCACACCCTCTCTCGAGCTGCCCATGCCGAAGAACCCACTGCTCTGTCGCGTCGCCGAGCATGTCTCGCAGACTCCGCAAGATCGCCGCAGCAATGCGGGGCTGGCGAAACTCTTCGGCATCGGAGTGAGGACTCTCGAACGCGGCTTCGTCGCCGAGACTGGCGTCGCCCTCGGACAATGGCGCAGACAAGCGCGCTTCCTGCGTGCGTTGCGGCTGTTAGGTGCAGGCGCAGCGGTAAAACAAGCGGCGATGGATGCGGGCTATCGGAGCCCCAGCGCATTCATCGCGGCGTTTCGAGAGGTCTTTCAGACAACGCCTGGGCGGTATTTTTAGATGAAAAAAAGGGCGGATCCTGCAAAGGACCCGCCCCGTTCGCCCGCAAACCAAACTACGTTTTCACTGTATGGAATTCCCAGCCCTTGCGGAACGTCGGCTTCAACAGCTTGTTCGCCTCGCTGTTGTTGGTGACCTTCATCTTGTCCGGATCGTACTCCAGCTTGCCTTCATGCCGCAGTGCGAGTACGCCCAGCAGCATCCATTCCACGAACGGCGCCGCGACGTCGAAGTTCGAACAAGCCGGATCGCCGCCCTTGGCCGCACGGATGAAGTCCCGCATATGCCCGGGTGACCGCGTGAGCAGCGGAGCCGGCATCTTGAAGTCCTTCATCTTTTCCACCGGCAACAGGCGCGTCACTTCGCCATAGGTGCCCGTGGTCAGCATGCCCTTGTCGCCGATGAACACGCTGCCATCCGGAGAAGGCTTGCGGATCTGCGCATCCGGAGCACTCAAGGCATCGAAGTCGGCCTGGTTGAACACGCGTCCCGGCGAGTTGAATCCATTTCCCGCAGGTCCGCCAGGTCCGCCACCGGGTCCGCGACGTCCACCACCACCACCAGGGCCACCAGGGCCGCCCGCACCGGGCCGCATGGCCATCGGTGGATCGCCAACCCACTCGCCTTCCGGAACCCCCGGAACCTTCGGACTTTCCGTCATGCCGTCGTACCAGAACACCTTCAACGCAGGCATATCGCCATACGCAGCGAAGTCGAAGCGGATCACCGAAGCCTTGGGGAACATGAAGGGGCTCGCGCCTTCCTTCTTGATGCATTCCACGCCGACAATCTTGCGCTTCGAAAGATGCAGCGCCATGTTCGGCGCGCCGAGAATATGACACGCCATGTCGCCCAGTGCGCCGCAGCCAAAGTCATAGAATCCGCGCCAGCCGAACGGCTGATAGAAGAAGGTTCCGAAGCGGTCGCCTTCTGTCCTGCCGCCCTTGGTGAACGGACGCTTTTCCGCGACACCGAGCCACAGATCCCAATCGAGCGTCGATGGCACTGGCTCTTCCGCAGGGATCGTAGTCAGGCCCTGCGGCCAGATCGGACGATCGCTCCAGGCGTGCACTTCGGTGACGTTGCCGATCTCGCCGCTCCAAACGATTTCCGCGCACTGGCGCGTGCCTTCGTTCGAATATCCCTGGTTACCCATCTGCGTGGCGACCTTGTACTTCGAGGCCGCTTCGCGCATCTGGCGCGCTTCCCAAATGGTGCGCACCAGCGGTTTCTGCACGTACACATGCTTGCCGCGTTCCATGCACCACATCGCAGCGGTCGCATGCATGTGATCGGGAGTGGCCACAATCACTGCATCGATGTTCTTGGCTTCGGGCGAATCGAGCATCTTGCGGAAGTCGCGGTGCTTGCTCGCATTCGGAAAGAGTTTGTACGTTTCCGCGGCGCGTAGATCGTCCACGTCGCAGAGGGCGACGATGTTTTCGGTGGGCGAAGCGGCGCGGATATTGCTGTGGCCTTGTCCGCCCGAGCCGATGGCCGCGAAGTTCAGCTTTTCATTGGGCGACTTGTAGCCGGCCGCTTTGAGAGAGGGCGTGCGGCCGAATCCGGCGGAAGGAACCGCGCCGGCCAACAGGCTGCCGTAGAAGAAATGACGTCTGGTTACTGCCATGCAGTAGGTGCTCCTTATGGACATCCACAAAACGGGATCATCAGTATTGGCGTTTCGCGGCGTCGAACGTTACTTGTCGCGCACGTTTGCGCAAGTGCTGAATCAAGACTCGCCGGTCCAGTAGAATTATACGCCTTTGGCGTGAAGGCTTCTCAACGTAGGAGAACGAGCCGCGCAGTTTTTCTTTCCTGCAACGGACTCATCCCTCGCCGGTAAGCGCTGCTCAGTGCCTGGCAGCCGGTCAACTAACGAACTCTGGACATCTTCTGACGCGGTCCTGATGGCTAGGCTAGCTAGCCTAGCTAGCCCGGAAAAGGGCGCGCGGGCACCCTCACGACATGCAAGCAACGACGCCGCGCGCTCCGTTTTCCGGGCTGGTTACTTGGCAGTTAGGGCGCGAAGTAGCCGCTGAGATCCAGAATCAGGTGCGCGGTATTCGATCCGAACGCCGTGATCCCTCCACCCGGAGAGGCCGTCGGAACAATCGCCAGATTCGAAGTTAGCGCCCCGTCTACGGCGTTCAAGGTCGAAACAAGAGGCTGTGCCAATCCTTGTGGCCACAGAGCCAGGTATCCAAAGACGCCCTGTGGCAACACCGTCGCGTTCAACGTATACGCCTGGGCTGTCAGGATCGAGCTGCCGCAGATCGGCACAGGAACGTCACGCGTCACAGTGGCTGTCAGGATCGGGGGATTCACGCGCGTGTCCAGAATACGGCACGGCCCCGTGGGATTGAACCGCAGCGCGCCGGCCCCGCCTGGCGGCGCGAAATATCCGTTGATGTCCAGGATGAGGTCGGCTCTGTCGGTCGCATACACCGAGACCTCACCCGAGGTTCCGGCCCGGACGATGGCTGCGTTGGCGGTTACGGTTCCTGTGAGGGCATTCAATGTGGAAACCACGGGTTGGGATAGGCCCGTGGGCCAGACCGAGAGGAATCCAAATTGGCCCTGCGGCACAACCGTTGCGTTCAGCGAGTAAGCCTGGGCACTGGCGGGAATGCCGCAGCTCGATGAGAGCACCGGAATGCTGCGGGTCTGCAACGCCACCAGCGCGGGTCCGCCACGAGGACCAGTGGCATTGCGTGTGTCCGAAACACGGCACGGCGTGACGGGATAAAAGGCAAGTCCGTTTGCGGAGGGCGCGTTCACGAAGTAGCCGTTGATGTCAATGATGACGTGCGCATTATCCGTCACGTAGACACTGACTGCGCGATTCACTCCAGCGGCGACGATGGCCGCGTTGGCCTTGATGCGTCCATCAAGCGAGTTCAGAGTGGAAACCGTGGGCTGCGCGGTTCCCGTGGGCCAGATACTGAGGTACCCAAGCTGCACGGTGGGCACGACGGTAATGTTCAGCGAGTATGCTACCGGATCGGCTCCTGCGATACAAGGATGCGATCTCAAATCGAAACTTCGGGTAGTGAGTCTTGTGAGGACCGGTCCACCGAATTCACCGTTCGCAAGACGCGTGTCCGCCAGCCTGCAGGGATTGATCGGCACGAACAATGTGCCGGTGGCCGTTGCCAAAGGCATGGTCGTAAACTGCCAGATCGGCGAGGCCGCGGTTCCCGCCGCGTTCCGGGCAACGATCCGCCAGTAGTAAGTCTGTCCAGCCCCCAGCAGGCCCGGACTCGCGAACAATCCGGTGGTAGTGGTGAGAAGAGGCGGCGGACTGACAGTTCCGAAAAAGACGTCGTAGCTTGTCGCACCGGCCGCGGCGGACCACGCCAGCGCTGTGGACGTGGAAACGTTGGTTTGACCGGGTGTTGGCGACACATTGCCCGGCGCGCCGGGAACACCCGGATCGCTGACTCTAACCGGGGTCTGGCGTTGCGTCGTGGTCCCATCGCCGAGTTGCCCGGTTAAGTTGTAACCCCACGCCCACACACGCCCGTCGCTCGTCAGCGCCAGGCTATGGTAAAG
>Ga0163147_10009487_pt1 | contig 10528 bp, 9 predicted proteins | sample OliLakLV19MP6G1_FD_148597 | JGI IMG/M metagenome (GOLD analysis project Ga0163147, IMG submission 148597) | Freshwater microbial mat bacterial communities from Lake Vanda, McMurdo Dry Valleys, Antarctica- Oligotrophic Lake LV.19.MP6.G1 | ecosystem: Environmental > Aquatic > Freshwater > Lake >... | reverse complement strand
AGAGACCACACAATTTCCCAGCCATTTTTGGCGGGCGGCAGTCCCCGATGCACGCAGCCGCAATCCCAGCCATCCCAACCCAAAGCGCAATACGAATAACCCGAACAGTAGGGATACGTACACCGCACGCAGAGGGATGGCCACCCGCGGGCTGGAGGCGATTGTGTTCGGCAGCGGCATCCCACGATGATAGAGCAGGGCGATAATTCTGGCGCGGGGTCGAAGGGCCGCGCCACAGCTTTGACGCGGGCGCGGGGCGCGCGTCAAAGCTGTGGCGAGTCAAATCCTGTGAATTCAAGGAGTTGGATTTGCCGAGGCCCGGCACGCGAATTGCTCCACTGGGAGTCCGATGTCGACACCCCAGCTGGATCCCGGTGAATTCGAGGCCCTTATGGCGGCCATCGATGAGGGACGCCGTTCGGCTGCAACCCCGCAACCCGCAGCCTCCGCGCAGGTCGTGCCCTACGACCTGACCAGCCGCGACTGGATCGTCCACCGCCGCATGCCGGTGCTTGAGGCACTCGATGAACGGCTGGCGTTGCGCTTTGCGGCCTCGCTCGGCGCGCGGTTATCGTTGCCGGTACGGGCTGCCGCTTCTCCCGCGACCGTGTTGCGATTTGGTGAGCTACAGCGCGTGTTCTCGACTCCTCCCGCATTGGGTAAGGTTCACCTTGGTGGTGAACGCCTGGCCTTGCTGGCGCTCGATCCTGAAACCGCCCGAATGCTTGTGACCGCGGCGCTCGGTCAACGCAAGTTCATGCGGTCGACGGAATCGGCGGACGATCTTCGGTTGACGACGATTGATTGCGCCGTGCTGGCCAAGATCTTGCAAACCTTCACCGATGCGATGGCCGAGGCCTGGCAAGCGGTCGCGGGCTTCGAGCCCCGTATCGAGAGGTTCGAGACTGATCCACGTTTGTGCCGCATCGCCGACGACAGCGAACCCGGGCTGTTGTTCGAGTACCAGTTGTTGGGTTCACTTCGCGGCAAGCTGCGCCTGATGATGCCGGTTTCGATCATCGAGCCGTTCAAGACACGGTTGACCCACGCGCAGCAGGAAAAAGGCACCTGGGATCGGCGATTCGCAAGCGTGATGGCAGAGGCTGTGCGACGATTGCCCACTGACGTGTGCGCCGAGTTGGGCCGCACGCGCATTGAAATGTCACAGCTGATGGCTCTCAAGGTCGGCGATATCTTGCCGCTTTCACAGCCGAAAGACGGTCCGATTGCGGTCTACGTGGGTGGCAAGAAAAAGTTTCTTGCGTGGCCGCGCACCCAGAAGGGCAACGCCGCCGTCGAAATTCAGGAAGAAATTCATGTCGAATCGTGAAACGGGTACGAAATATTTGGGTCTCGATTCCATTGTGGACGTGTCTCTCGACGTTTCAGTGGAACTGGGTCGCACGCGTCTTTCGATTGAACAGATACTGGAACTGGGGCAAGGCGGTATCGTCGAATTGACCAAGACGGCTGGTGAGCCGCTCGACATTCTCATCAACGACAAGCTGGTGGCCCACGGTGAAGCTGTGGTTGTGGGCGACAAATTCGGGGTGCGGATCACCAGCATCGTGTCGCGCCCCGATGCGACGTCGTCGCATACGGAAGCAGGCGAGAAGAAATGACCGCGGTCGTTATAATGGTCGGCTGGTGCACCCTGGCGTTGACCGGTGCCGGCGAGGCCACCTTTGTCGAATCGGTTGATACGCGTCTGACCGACGCCCGTCTCGTCGTGGATGTGAAGTCCGACGGCGCAATCGACCCTGGCTTTGTCACGACGAAGCGTTCATCTTCCTGGTTCACGATCTACGTTGAGGGCGTGCGCGTGCGTCCTGACAACCGAGCCTGGTCGAGCCCGACTCCTGAATCGATACCGGTGGAGGCCCACCGCCATTCGCGTCGTATTGAGCTGAAAATGCGCTTGCCAGCAGGCTCTACCTGTGGCGACACGCCCCGCATTCGCTCGGTGGATAGCGTGTTGCGAATTGAACTTCCCTGTGGTGCAGCCGCGAGCGTGAACGTTTCCGCGGAACCTGTTGCTGCCTTGCCCCGCGTACGCGAGGCGGCCGACCATCCGTCCGCACTTGAGCCTGTCGTCACACCTACGCCCACTCCCGCCGCGGAACCCGTATTGGTTTCCACTGCCACGCCGGAACCCACACGCTTTCTCGGGAAAAAAGTAGCAACCGAAACACGCGCCGCGGAGCCTCCGTTGCGGACGCCAGCGGTCATCACAGTCCCAACACAGAAAGGCGGCCCGGGCTGGGTTTACGTCTTGCTGTCTGCTGTTCTTCTCCTCGGCGGCGTTGGCCTCTTGTTTCGCGAACCGATTGCGCTGCGGCTTCGCGAATGGACCGCCGATGGCGGGGTCAAGACCATATTTCATCCACTTGCCGCCCGGATGGGGAGTGGCCACATCAAGATTCTCGAGAAGAAGACCATCAGTCCCAACCGCGTGCTCGTGCTGGCAGAGATCGACGGCGAGCGCATCCTGTTGGCGGACACTGAAGCGGGCCTTGAGTTGCTAGGCCCCAACCCCGATCCGGAACCGTTGCAGATCAAAACGCCGCCTGTCGTGTTAAACGCAACACACGATGGCCAGGAGATTCCAGCCGTGAAGCCCACGCCACCTGAACGTCTCGCGCTAGAAAACCAGGTGCTCGATATCTTGTTCGGCGGCTCGAGCACGGCGGCGGGAGGCAAGCGGTGAACGCCGATGTGACGCCAGGTCCCGAGCTTTTCGAGCGCGCGGTTCGCGATCGGTTGCGCGTCGTCGCAGTGACAAGCGGCAAGGGTGGCGTGGGCAAAAGCAACGTCGCAGCGAACCTCGCGGTGGCGGCGGCTCGCCTTGGCAAGCGGGTGTTGTTGATTGACGCCGATCTTGGTCTGGCGAACATCGAGATCTTGTTCGGCTTGAAGCCGCGTTATCACGTTGGCCATCTCCTCTCGGGCGAGGCTCCCATCGAACGGGTTCTTGTCGATGGGCCATTTGGCATCAAGCTCTTGTCGGCGGGTTCGGGCATCTCTTCTCTCACGTCGCTTGGCGATGAAGAAAAGCGACGCCTGATCGATATGCTCGAACCGATCGAAGATGACTACGATTTGGTGTTGCTCGATACCGGCGCTGGCATTGGTCCCAATGTTCGCTTTTTTGCCGGTGCCGCCGAGGAAGTGATCCTGGTGGTTTCCCCGGAACCCACGTCGTTGTTGGACGCCTACGTGGCCTTGAAGGTGCTGTCGGTTGAATCCGGTGTGTTGCGATTCTCGGTGGTGATCAACCCGGTGGTCGACGCGCGCGCCGCCCGCGAAGTGTTTCCCCGTCTATCTTCGGTCGCCACCCGTTTTCTGAAGACGCGCCTCGGCCTGCTGGGCTATGTCCCCCGGGACGACAATGTCCCTCGTGCCATCCTGCACGGTCGGCCCGTGTTGGACCTGTTTCCGTCTGCCCCTGCGAGCCGCGCCTTCCTCGAAATTGGCGCCCGCTTTCTATCCGAGCCGCCCGAGGGGCTCCCGGGTGGCGGCCTGAAATTGATGTGGCGCCGACTTTTGCGGGAAGCGCAGTCGCCGACGTATTGACGTCTCGTGCGCCAGACCTTGTGGCGCTAGGATGCGTCCCAACACACGATGCGTCTATTTGCGATCTTCCTTGGGTTTGGTCTTTTCGCCGGCCTTGTGACCGAAGGGGCCTACATCATCAAGCAACAACGTCAGCTTGCCGGTTTGACCGAGAAGCTGAACGCCGTACAGGAAAGTGCTGCGGAAGCGGACCGCGAGCGGGAAGGGACCTGGCGCGTGGATCCGAGTCGGCCCAGCGTTCGCGAAGATGAGCGCCTGAACAACCCCAACTTGCCGCCCGATTTTTTGCCAGCGCTTGAAGCACTGGGTGATGCGGTAAACGAGGCCGGTGGCCTGGGGGCCATTGTTGCGAGCCAGGATGGTGAATTGCCCTTGCCTCCGGTGCTTGCAAGCGCAGAAGCGCGTGAACAGTTGCGCAATTTCATCAACGCTCAGATGGGTGCCCAGCAAAAAGTCCGCGAAGATGAACGGCAGAAACGCTCGGTGGAACGGGTCAGCGAGGTACGAGCGGAGTTGACCACCAAGCTGGCACTGGCGCCCGCAGACGCCGAGAAGTTCAATGGAATGATTTCATCGACCCAGGAAAGGCGGCGCGAGCTCTTCGATGCCATTCGGGAAGGCAAGATCGATCGCGATCAGTTGCGCGACCAGATGCGCGAGCTGTACCAAAAAAGTGGCGATGACATGCGCAAGTTGTTGGGCGAACAAAAGTTCGGTCAGTTTGAGGAAATGCGCACACAAATGGGTTGGGGCCGGGGTGGTTGGGGCAACAACAGCGGCCTGGGCCGACCTGGGGGTGCGGTACCGGGTGCGGCCGTTCCGGGTGCGGCAACGCCGACGCCTCAAGGCAACTGATCGGCTTCGTCTGAGTTAAACTGAGTTTGCAATGGCTGAGTCCGCGTCTGATTTTCAAGCGCTCGAAAACCTTCTGGGGTATGTGTTCAAAGAACCCGCATTGTGCCGGTCTGCGTTGACGCACAAGTCGTGGGTGAACGAACAGCGTTCCGATGCCGCGATCGTCAACAACGAACGGCTCGAGTTTTTGGGTGACGCGGTGCTGGGCCTGGCGGTCAGCGACATGTTGATGCAGCAGTTCCCGGAACACCCTGAGGGACAGCTCTCGAAAATGCGCGCGGCGCTGGTGAACGAAACGGGTCTTTCGAAAGTCGCGGAGGGGATGAACCTGGGGCAGTGGATATTCCTCGGCCGGGGGGAACTGCTGGAAGGAGGCCGGGTGCGCACGTCGATTCTGGCCAATACGGTCGAGGCGATTGTGGGTGCGGTCCACTCAGATGCGGGGTTTGAGGCGGCGACCCGGGTCATCCGAAAACTGATGGGGCCCTTCCTGCACGGGGCGTCGTTCTCGGCCGATAACGATTTCAAGTCGCGCCTGCAGGAGCTGGCGCAGGCGAAGTTCAAGTCGGCGCCGACCTACGCGCTGGTGTCGGAAGCGGGCCCGGAACACGAAAAAATCTTCGAAATATCGGTGTTTATCGTGGATCGCGAGTACGCGCGGGCTTCGGGGCGAACCAAAAAGGCGGCGCAGCAGCTGGCTGCGGCCCGGGCTCTCGATTACTTTGGTGCGGAAGAGTAGGGGATCGCTGTTTTTCCCTTTTGACTCGGGCGGCGTCGGCTGGTACAAAACACGCCCTCCGAGCCCTTAGCTCAGCTGGTAGAGCAGGAGACTTTTAATCTCTTGGTCGTAGGTTCGACTCCTACAGGGCTCACCAGTTGCCGAAATCTTCTTCTTAAAATTACCAACCTCTAACTTACCCACTACACTATTCAATCGTCCTGACCCCATCGTCTAGTCCGGCCCAGGACAATGCCCTTTCAAGGCGTCAACGCGGGTTCGAATCCCGCTGGGGTCACAATATAACTACCCGCCCTATGGCGCCTTACACGTTGCGCCAGGGCTGCCGTAACCGAACACCACGCGGAACAGGCTGTTTCCCGTTGGTCCCTGCGCTGCGGTCCAGGTCATACCATTCGTACTGCGGTAGAACTTGTCGCCGGAGTGGTCCACGCCGACGTAGGTGCCGCTGTCACCTTTTGCGATCGCGTGAATGCCGACTGTGTTGGGAGAAAACGCAACACGCGTCCAGGTTTCGCCGTCGGTGCTGCTAAACCCATGATTGCCGTTGCCGATCCAAAAGGCACCGCCCGTGAAAAACATCTTGCCCGAGATGGTCTCGCCAAGAGAGCCGGTCTTTCGGTCCGCGCCATCGTTGCGCAAGCGACAGGTCGTTCCATTTCCTCCGACCAGAACCAATGTGTTATTGCCGTACGCAATGCCGCCTTCCTGGCCGATGCCGCCGAAGCCCAGGTTGGGGCATCCGGTGCTGCGCCATGTTTGCGCGCCGTCCCAGCTCATGTCGGTGGCATCGCTGCCACCTGCAAACACGCCCTTGTCGAGACCACCGCCACCGCCGCCCTCGCGGAAGTCCGCCCTCGGTTGAGTCTTGGCACGAACCCAGGGCTTCTCGCCCGTGATTGAATACTGGGTTACGTCCTGGCGCAACATCGCGAAACGGCCGCCGCCATATCCGATGCCGCCGTAGAAGCCGCTGCCGAAGGAAGCGTCGCGCGTCCAGTCGACGCCGTTGGTGCTGACCTTTAGCGACACATCCGCACCCCAGGCCAGAATCACGATGAACTTGCCGTCGCCGTAGGCCAGGCCCTTGTGTGCGTAGGGCGAATGGTCTTCGTTCGCATCCGCGTATTGATGGTTGGCAACCCAGGTCATGCCATCGTCGCAAGAGGTGATGGTTCGCCCGCCTTGTCCTGCTGCGATGAACATGGGTACCGTGCCCTTCGGTGGGGGCGGCGGAATCGTGTTACCAGTTCCGCCGGTTGACGCTTGACCACCTGCGCTGGCTGCACCGCCGGTCGCGGTCACGCCGCCAGTTTGTGCGTTGCCGCCAACCCCGGTTCCACCCGAGCTGGCCGTGCCACCAGTGGGACCATTCGTATCACTACCACCCGCTGCCGGTTGGTCGGAGCCCGCCGCGTTGGAGCCCCCCTCGCCGGATCCACCGGAACCGTTGGAGGAAACCCTACCGGTGCTCGATCCCGCACAGCCAACGGAGGCCAGCACGCCGAACCATGCAACCCACTGCAAAACTTCCGGGTACCGCATACCCACAAGGGTAGGCGTGTTGCGAGCCGTGGCGAGTAAAGAGTGTTTGCGCAATTGTGGTGTTTTGCCACACGTTAACAAACGCGAAGTAAAGGATGGGCCGGCCTTCGCTCCGCCTCACATCCCCGATGCGAGGGTTGTGACCTCGGTGCTCGACAAGACGCGATTGTAAACTCGGATATCGTCAAGGGTTGCGGCCAAATAGCCCTGAGACGAATTGATCAACAAACCGAAGCTGAAAAATGGTGTGGTCTTTGCGCCCGTGTCGCCTGTCCCAGTGGCGTCCAAGGTGCCATCGAAATAGACCTGGTTCGCACCCGTTGTAGCGTCGCGTGTGAAGACCAAGTGGTGCCAGGCGCCGTCAAACGGACAAGCTGCTGGTGATGCCACCACTTCCTCCGGATCGACTGCCGCCGTTGCCGCCAGTACGGCTGCCAACCTCCGACGCACCGCCCGCCGCGCTACCACCCGAGCCTATGTTTTGTTCGCCACGCCTCTTATCGGGCGCACACGAAACCGCAGCTCCGAGGCCGAGTCCGGCGAAGCAAACAACGACAATCAAGAAATCGCGGTTCATGAGAGGGGGCTCCTTTCGAACGCATCGTCACTGTGGCTTGCGATCTTTATCGCACTTTTGAGCCTCGATCCGAGACGGCGGACCAACATCGCCGCCGACCGTGCCGCCCCGGACAAAACCTAAGTCGCTGCTGGAAGCGTTTCTTTTGTGAACAACGCACATCGGCTTACCGGTTGCGCTGGATACTTGTCATCCCTCACGCGGCACAACACCAAGGTGCTGTTCTTGGTTGACACGTACTTCCGGTGTTCACATTCGTGACACAATGAATCCTGGTATTGTGGGATGGGCTTGTTCAAGGGGTGCGGGGGTTTGGGAGCATAGGAGTTTCAAGGGTACCATCCCTGCCAAACTCAAACGTCCGATAACAGAGATGACGTTGACGTTTCATTCGAGGACCCTGCAGACGCCCGATCGTGGGCCGCTTGCTGCGCGGCCGACGACGAGGCGCTCGATGCCGATTCGCAGGGTTGGTATTGGTCGGCTTCGTCTGATACGTTGTCGCGTGTTCCGTTTCAAACTTGGCCTGGGTGTTTTGGTTTTTGTCACCGGGATCGCCTGTGAAAACGAGGAACCATGTTCCCCGGGCGATGTTGGCTGCAGCGTCGACGCCGCAGTCGGAGCGACGGGCGGCGAGGACGCCCAACCCTCACCGAATCAGGATGCCGCGATCGATGTTGCGCCGGTCGGCTGTCCTGCTCCCACCGGTGTCATTCTGAACCATGTCGGTGACATCACCGCCAACGAAACCTGGGCCGGAGACGGAACCGTGCACCGCTGGTTGTTCGACGGTTCAATTCGACCCGGCGCAACACTGACCATCGCGCCCTGTGCGTTGGTACAAGTTGGTCCCAGCCTTTCGATATCATTGAGAGGCGCCGAAAACGCCCCGGCAAAGTTGATCGCCAGAGGAACGGAAGCACAACCAATCCAGATATCCAATGTTCCAGGTTCCGATAAGTGGGGCGGGATCATCGGATACGATGCCAATGCCTCGGCCGATCTCGCCCATGCGACGCTTGAGAATGGTGGCAACGGCGTTCTCCGGGGGGCGACGATCAATCTCAGGGCAGGAGGTGATCCAGGACTCATCGCCAACGCCGTGCTCCGGATCGACCATGTCACTATCAGTGGTTCAGTTGGTACGGGCGTCGTTCTTGAAAGTGGTGCCGGATTCACCGCCGATTCTTCTGTGTTGCGAATACAGGGTGGCGGAGTGGGACCCGGCGGAAGCGATTCCGCGATCGAGATCGGTCAGATCGCAGTGTCGACGCTTCCCACGCTGCAATTCAGCGGGAATGTACGGGACCAGGTTAGAATCTCCGCGGGACCGGGCTCTCTTCAGATTGCCCGGGATACGACGATCAGAAATCGCGGTGTTCCGTACTACTTTTATTTTGATCGCATTCGGGTTTTTGATCCGAATGGACTGGTATCGCCGACGCTCACCATCGAGCCTGGCGTTGAGATCCGTTTCGACGATTACATGGTGGTAGGTAGCGTCAATCTGCCTGGAAAATTGATTGCCGTTGGAACCGCGGCGCAACCAATTGTCTTTACGTCGGCAAAATCCGCGCCCTCAGCGGGCGATTGGCCGGGTTTATGGTTGCGCCATGCACCTGGCAGTCGTCTCGAAAACGTCCGGATCGAGTTTGCGGGCGGTCCTAGCGGAATTGGCAGCGCGAATTGCAAGCCATCGGGGAGCAACGACAACGCGGGATTGTTGCTCGGTTTCGATGGAAGCTACGTGCCGAATGCCAGTGATCTCAACGGTGTAACGATTTCCAACAGCGCATCTCACGGAATCAATGCGATGTGGACCAATGCCGCATTCGGGCCCGATCTAACCGCGGGATTTACTTTTGTGAATGTTCCAGGGTGCAGACAAACGAAGAATGGAACCCCTTCGGGGTGCATGAACGCTTCGGGTTGTCTCGTGCCCTGACGCGGTTGATGCTCGCTAAGCTCGCTAACCTTGGAGGCTGGAGAGCGGTCCCCCGTATCGCTGTTCGCCAAAAAATTCAAGTCGTGGGCAGCCGGCGCTGTTGATGATCGAGGTGAACAAGCGGCTTTGTGATACAGATTCACCCTGTTTCCCGCCTACCCAGCGGATAAAGCGTCCCGTCTTGTATTGATTGTCGTGATTGCCGCCCATTAGCCAGACGAGATCCGAAGTTTGATGGCCACCGCCGGAGCGTTGCATGTGGGCAAAGAGGACGACCGTGGTCTCGATGAGGGGACGACCGTCGGCATCCATCGTTGCGGTTAAGCGATCCAGAAGATAGGCGTACTGTTCAACGAACCACTGGTCCGAGAAGTTCTTGAGTGCACCACTGTCGTGATGGGCGATGTTGTGATGGGTGCGGATCTGACCGCTACCAAGTTCGCCCTGTGGCGCAGTGCTGTCGAATCCGGCGTTTTTGTCCTTCAACCACCGGAAGGAGATGTTGTCGTTGGCGCCGTCGCTCCACAGCATGGATACAGAGCGGGTCAAATCACAAGTCAGCGCAACGACGGATAGATCGATCTGCGCTTTGAGGATTTCAGGATAGTTCGTTCCGTTGGCGGTCAGATAATCGACCCCGGCTTTGGGCGCCGGAGGGGTGGTGCAACCCGCATTGCCCACAATGGCGATTCCTTGGGAGGCGCGGGCGATGGCGTCGATATGCGCGTCCATGCGCGCCGCATTGACCGCCCCGAACCGGTTGCGCATTTCTTTTTGTTGGCCCGTGACGAAATCCAAAATATGGCGCTTGCGTGCCAGGATCTTGGCCATGTCATCCTTGCCAATCGTTCCGTCGCCGAAGAGATCTTTGAAAAGCGCGATGGGATCGTCGTACACCCCGGTGGTGTTTTGCACCTTGGGCGTGACGGGCCTGCCGCGAAAGGAAATGAACGAGCTGGCGCTGTCTCGCCGTGTTGCGCGCAGTGCCAGCGGCTTGAACTTAACGCCCGCCGAGTCCGGTTGGTGTTGCGAAATATGAAAGTCTACCGATGGTCCACCCGCGGTCATGTTCCAGTCGTCGAACTGGCGCGGACCTTCGGTGCCAACCGCGCCCGACAACAAGATGCACGGTGCGGCGTGGCCGCCGAGTGCGCCAGGTTTAAAGCCGCGTTCCGGAGCGGCATTGCTGACGACGTGGGTGGTATCCCATCCGTTTTGCAAAATGATTCCACCCAGGATGTTGACCTTGCCGCGGTGACGCTCAAGCGACTTCAACGGTGAATCCGCATCGGGA
>Ga0163147_10009485_pt1 | contig 10528 bp, 8 predicted proteins | sample OliLakLV19MP6G1_FD_148597 | JGI IMG/M metagenome (GOLD analysis project Ga0163147, IMG submission 148597) | Freshwater microbial mat bacterial communities from Lake Vanda, McMurdo Dry Valleys, Antarctica- Oligotrophic Lake LV.19.MP6.G1 | ecosystem: Environmental > Aquatic > Freshwater > Lake >... | reverse complement strand
GCACAGATGGCCCCCTTGGGTGACCCCATAAACATGGGGTAAAACAGAGATTAGCGAAGCTCGTCGCTTCGCCAATCCAACCCCAAGGAGGTCACCCAAAAGGTGAAGAACAGAAAACAGAATAGCGCTAAAAAGCCCGTCAAACAAGGGGCCGACGCGAAGCAGCCGGAGCCTAATAAAATCAGTGCTTCCACGCCGTATGACTTCAAAGGTAAGAATTTGACTGCCTACGGTGGCTTGTTACCCGTTTCCACGATGCTGGAGAAACTCGGCATGCAAGCGCTGCTGGAAGAACTGATCACAGCGAGCCGCATTCCCCGCGCCATGCCCATAGCGAAGTTTGTGATGGCGATTGTGCTGAGCATCTATCTCGGATTTTCACGCCTGAGCCATATTCGGTTCATTGCCAAGGACCCGCTGTTGACGGCAATCCTGCAGGTGGCCAAAGTGCCGCCGCAGTCGACGATGTGGCGGTTCTTGGCGTCGCTGCACATCACGGTGGGCAAGCAGTTGTTGAAACTGCAGCGCCGGTTGCGCGAGCGCGTGTGGGCGGCGGCCAACGTGCGGCTGAAGACCCTCACCATCGATACCGACACGACGGTGCATACCCTGTACGGCAAGCAAATGGGCGGACGCAAGAGCTACAACCCGAAGAACAAAGGCAAGAAAAGCTACCAACCGATCCTCACCTTCCTGAACGAGACCCGGGAGTATGTGGGCGGCCAGTTACGCAACGGACACCGTCTTACCGGCAAACAGATCGCCGATCATTTGGACGAGGTCTTTGCCGGGTTTGCCGCTACCGGCGCGAAGCGGTTCGGGCGGGCCGACTCGGGCTTCTATTGCCGCGAGGCGATCAAAGCCTATCAGAAGTGGAACTGCCGGTTTGTGGTGGTGGCGCGTAAGACGGCGGCGCTGCTGCGCCAGTTGCGGGGAGCGGATTGGAAACCATCGCCGAATAGCGATGCCGACGCCGAGTGTGAGTTCCGCTACCGGCCGGATGAATGGACGCAGGAATTCCGCTTCGTGGGGCTGCGTTACGACGAGGTGGAAGACGACGAGGAAGGCGACGAAGATCCGGTCGAACAATACCAGTTGTTTGCCTGCGGGAAAGTGAAATACCGGGTGTTCGTCACCGACATCGAGGACCAGCCGGCGGACTGGATCGCGTGGTTTTCCAATCAGCGCGCGCGTTGCGAGAATCTGATCAAGGAATCCAACAACGACGCCGGACTGACGGCCCATCCGTCGGGGAGATTCGCCACCAATGCGGTGCATTTCCAATTGGCGATGCTCGCCTACAACCTGAACTGCTGGCTGCTGCTGTTTCAGCGCCACGAAGAGGAAACGGTGGAGGATCTCAAGCACACCATGCTGGCCACGTCGCGGCTGCGCTTTCTCTTTATCCCGGCCAAGATGTGGAAACACGCCGGGCGGACGGGAATCAGCTACAGCGAGAACTACGAGGAGAAGGGGTTGTTTGATCGCTTGATGGGCCGGTTGCGCGCGGTCGTTCTGCCCGGCGAGAGCTTCGCGCCGGTGGTTCCGGTGGCGCTGGAGTGAGAGGGACGCCATGCCGTTTCCTAAGAGTCGGCCGTGCATAGAATTTTATTCACTACGCGCAAACTCAAGCGGGCATGGCAGTTGAAGACGAGGTGCGGTGCAGAGGAGGTGAAAACGGTAGCGGAAAATCTGGCGGGACTTAGAACAACTTAGTTTTGACCTGTGGCGAAAGTGACGGCGCGAGGGCGCCGGGGGGTGAGTTGTGTCTGCTTACGACTGGCTGCGATCAGCTGATTCTGTGCATAATTTAGGTGTCAGATTGGCTGTCAAAATGTCCTGATGTTGTGGACGACTTGGGCTAAAGTACTCACGGCGATGCGGCAGGAGTTATGGTCCATCGTCTACAGGACGGAAGGTGAAGTGGAACAGGCCGCATTCTGTCTCAATCGTCGGCTAACTGAACACAATCCGGGACATCGTGCATTCTGTCCAGTTTGCCCGTAACACAGGCGCAACCCCTCTAAACATCTGTTGCACCTTATTGCGTTTGGATCGAAACAAATTGCCGCCACGGTGGCCGCAGCCTGCTCGTTTGTGAGCGCGATAACAACAGCGCCGCCTGCGCTGTCTGCCGAAAAGAGGTACTGCTCTCCGACCGCATGTTCCGCATCGTCGTGCGTGCGAAAGAAATCCGCGCCGCCATCATCCTCGGCGATTGGAAACAGATCGCCGAGAAGTCGTGGCGGCGCGGAAATCAATTACCGGTCCTGCAGCGCCAGGAACCCAAACGGCGTTCCGCCGCCCGTCGTATCAACCGCGATTACCGTCCAAGCCGAACCGGCTGGAAACGTTAGCCGGCCACTCTCAATAGCGATGGTCTTGGTGCCCGCCGGGGTCACGCGAGCCATATAGCCAACATTGGGACGCAGCGCCAAGTAGCCTGAAGCCGCGGCAAACGGAACGCCCGTCAACGCCGCATCGCGTTTCACCAGCGTCTGGTAAGGCGCCCCAACGTAGACGTCCACTCCGGGCGCACTGGGCGCTCCGTGCACCACCCGAACATAGGCATTTGTCATTTCGTTGGGAATATTGTCGGCCAGCACCAGCAGCCGCAGCCCGGGCGTTTTCGCAGCAAATCCGGCAGCAATCACCGTCAACGTAGTACCGGGTGTAAGGGTCGCATTCAGTTCGGCCACCTTGGTCTGCGTTCCAGCAACAAAGACCTGGAAAATGCGTTGTCCAGCGGGCAGTTCGACGTAGTCGGTCGCTCCGCGATAGGCAATGTTATCAAGGGCGACAGCGCCATCGACGTAGATGTCGACGGACGGCGCGTCCGGGCTCGCATGCACCACGCGAACCCGCGCGGAAGGCGCTTGGGCAAACGTCAAACCAGCAAAAAGCATCGCGGTCGCAGCTATTTGCATGAGGAACTTCTTCATGGGTCTTTTCTCTCCGTTTTGATTTTGTATGACTCCACGGTCAGCACAGGTCACACGGCATAACGGATAATCCCCACGCACCCCTTGGCATCAATTTATTTTCGCGATTTCAATAGCAAAAAAGCGGGCTCAGAAGCTCTATCCAAATGGCTTGTTTTCTGGCATTCTGCTGCCATCGCGCGGGATCCACCTCAAATGCCCAAATCAAAGCGCCAAAGACCAGGGCCGCGAAACGGGGCTTTGGCGTTGCCGTCCGCCGGCGCCACGTTAAACGGCGGGCCGCGAAGATTGCCCCAAATAGCAACGAAGCCGCCAGCGCGAATCGATAATTGCCCAACGTGATCACTGCTAACTGCAGCGCCAGCGCGGCCGCAATCATCCAGCCCAGTCCCCGATCCCAGCCCGCCAGGAGGTCGAACATCCGGGGTTCGTCCGGCCGCCCAATCAACCGTGCGGCCGCCGGAGCCAGCAGCACCGCCGCCAGCACAAACAGGGGGCGCGCGCAGCGTCGATCAGGGACAACGGACCAACCCATGAGACTAACGCGGCCGCCTGCAAAACGGCCTTTTCGAAGGACCGCGACGCCGCCATCCCGATAACGAAGGTGAGAAGCACCACCGGCAGTGAGACGACCAGAATCGCCACCATCGGCCCATGCAAGATCGCGAGCGCATCGGCCTTGTCCCGCAACAGGAACGGCCAAAGTTTCGACAGCACCAACGAGGACACTGCCGCCGCGCCTAACGCAAGTGCGACTGAATAAAACATTGGCTTCGCCAAGGGATCGGACACCGCGCCCGATGACTTGGTTCCGTGATAAAGTAAGCGCTTTATGAAGCGGAAACTCCTCGTTCTCGGCATGGTGTCTGCTGCCGCCGTACTCCTTATGGCGCAGGCACAGAAAAAGAAAGGGGACGCCGGCCGATGGAATCAACCGGTCGGCTATTCGGACACGCCGGTCATTCCCGAGCAGAAGTGGAAAGTCCACGACATCGCGCGCCCTATTCCGCGCCAGGTGACGCCCGGCGCGCTGCCGATGAATCCGCCGTCCGACGCCATCGTCCTGCTCGACGGGAAGAAGCTGGATCATTGGACATTCAATGGCAAACGCGGACAACCGCCGGCGCAGTGGAAATTGGGAAACGGCTACATGCAGGTTGCCAACAGTGCCGGTGACGCTGTCACCAAAGAGAAATTCGGCGACATGCAGCTTCACGTCGAATGGGCCTCGCCGGAAGAGATTTTTGGCAACTCGCAGATGCGCGGCAACAGCGGCATCATCATAATGACCGCTACGAAATCCAGGTCCTCGATAGCTGGGATAACCCCACTTACGCCGACGGCCAGGCCGGCGCCATTTACGGGCAGTGGTCGCCGCTGGTGAACGCCATCAAGAAGCGCGGCGACTGGAACTACTACGAAATCTTCTGGGAAGCCCCGAAGTTCGAAGGCGACAAGCTCGTCAAGAATCCCTACGTCACGGTGATGCACAACGGCGTTCTGCTCCACCATCACCAGAAAGTCGTAGCGCCGATGGCCCATCGCTTGCCGGGCCACCGGGAACGAATGTACTTGGCACACCGGATGTTCAGCATGGCGTGGTATTCCGTTGCCGTGAACCGTTTGCATTTGTCGCAGTCGCAGCGACCCTGGTCGGCGGACTGCATGCTCACGCCGTCAATCGGAAAGCGCGTGAAGACGTAGTCGATTACCTTGCCCATCCACTCCCAGAACTCTTCTTCGCTGCCGCACATCGCCCGCTTGTTGGCGGTCTTGGCCAGATGTGGGTTTGCCTTGAGAATTTCTTGAAATCCCCAGGAATAAAGGCCTAAACCAGAAACGATACGAATGCCGTTCGCCCGGGCGCCGGAGATCAGCTTCTCTACCAGCATTCCCCGTTCCGGCGTCACGGCGCTCCTGATATCCACCGGCCAGGACTGGCTTACATAAAGGCCCCAGATGCAAAGATCCTCGAAGCCCAACTGCTTCATCAGCCGGAACGTTGCGCGGTAGTCCCTCAGCAACGGCTCGTCGAGCCGCATGGAAGGCCACTCCTTGTAGGTATCGGCGAAGGTCGCCAAGTCGGTGATCCAGCCGAGGTAGCCCCGGTATTGAAAACCTTTGCCGGGCGCCGCCGGAAGCGGTAGGGCGGCGGAAGCCGCAGCCGAGAGAAAGTTCCGCCGGTTCATAAGAAAAGCGCCGGCCTCGTTGGAAAACGAGGCCGGCGAGTGGTGATTAGAAGTAGAACTTCAAGGCGAACTGGCCGATGCGCGGGTCGCGTGCGCTGAAGATGCGGCCGCCGAGGTTGCGGAGTTCGATGTTGCTGTTCGGGTTGTTGAACTGGGTGTTATTCATCACGTTGAAGAACTCGGTGCGGAACTGGAAGAAGACGCCTTCGCGGATATAGAAGTTCTTCGAGATGGAGAAGTCCAGATTGTTGATGCCGGGGCCGCGGATGATGTTGCGGCCGGCGTTGCCCGGCGTGAAGGGCTGCGGGACACGGAAATCGTCGATGTTGAAGCAACGTTCAGCCGTGCACTTGTCCACTTTACCGGTGCCGATCGCGTCAGCCCTGCGGGCGTAGGCGAAGCCGATGTTATGCGGGTCGCTGGCGATAACCGGCGTGAACGGGAAACCGCCCTGCGCGGTGTAGATCCCGCCGAGTTGCCAGCCGCCAAGGACGAGTTCGCCAAGCTTCGGCATGCTCGTGAGGAACGAGCGCCCCTTGCCAAAGGGCAGGTCCCAGCCGTAGCTGAAAACGAACCGCTGGCCGACGTCCAGACTGGAACGGCCGCGCATAGTGCGGAGGTTGAACGGGTTGTCGGCGCCTTCGCCGCCGCCCTGATCGTTGGTCGAGCCGTCGATGGACTTGCTCCAGGCGTACGCGGCCAGGAAGCTGATGCCTTTCGAAAAGCGTTTCTCGGCTTTGACTTCGAGGGCGTTGTAGTTGCCGTTGTCCCGGGCGTCGTAGTAGGTGCCCGTACCAAACTGGGGCAGGGGCCGGCGCTGCTGGAACGGTCGGGTATCGGTCGAACTGATACGGGGGAGATTCGTGGGGAGATAGCGCTCAAGATAGGTGGACTTGTTCCCAACATAGGCTACTTCGAGAGAAAAATCGCGGAAGAGTTCGCGCTGGATAGCGAAGTTCCACTGGTACATCGTGGGCGTCTTGATATTGGGGTTGACGCCGAAGGTGAGTGGCGTGGTGAAGTTAGCGTTCGAGCTGAAGGGTTCAAAGAAGCCACGAACATCGAGAGTGGGCAGGCCATTCACAGTGGGCTGTTGTTTGGACTCGTCGACGATGAAAGGCACGTTGATGATGGGGACGCTAGCGGCATTGTTGCCGCTGGTCATCATATAAAAAATCCCCGCGCCCGCGCGGACGACGGTCTTGTTGTTGCCGAAGGGCCGCCAGGCGAGACCGATGCGAGGGGCGATATCGTTGAACCGGTTGTTGATGAGTTTATTGGGCAGGCCAACGTCGGTGGCTTTATCGATGAGGTTCTGGAAGCGGGGGAACGCGAAGCGGGCCACCTGTTGGGAAACGGTATTGATCTGTCCGTTGAAGGTGGTGGCCGCCCAGCGCCCGGTATCGAAGTTGAACGAAGCCCCCTGGCCCAGCATGGGTGTCGGCGCAAGGTTTAGCTCGTAGCGAACGCCGGCATTAAGGGTCAGGTTGCGAGCGATTTTCCAATCGTCCTGCACAAAAAAGTGCCAACGAGTCTCGTAAAAGCCAAACAGGTTGCGAGGGAAGCTGCGGGAGCCGTTCACCGGATAGCCGGTAAGGAAGTCCGCGAAACCATTGCCGGTGTAGCCGCCATTGAAGCTAAAAGCGCCGCGGGAGTTGGCGGAGTTGGTGGAGGTGATTCGATAGTCCCGCAAGTCCGCGCCGACTTTGATCGTATGAGCGCCGCGGATGAACGACATGGTATTGACGATCTGATAAGAGTTGGTCGGATTGACAAGCGGCTGGAATGCGTTGCCGGGGATGCCCTGGAAGCCCGTAATGCCCAAGGTAGGGAAGCCGGGGAAGTTCTGGCTGGTTTCTTCAAAGCCGCGGATGCCGGAAAGAACCGTTTGGTTCGTTCCAAGGCCCTGGTTGATATTGGCGTTATGGAGACGGGTATAGCCCAAGCGGAGTTCGTTCAGCGTGGTGGGGTTGAAGATGTGGGTTTGGCTCAGCACGAGATTTTGGACGCGCTGCCGTTGGTTGGTGCCGCCCACCTGCGGGAAAGGACCGGGGATGAAATTCTGGAGATGGTTGATGCTGTAGCGAACGGCGAAAGTGTCCTTAGGGCTGAGGACGTGGTCGTAGCGGGCGTTGCCTTGGTCGGCGTCGCTCTGGAACGGGGCGGCGTAGACGAACGTCCCTTGCACTGTGTTGGGCAAGGGCACGAACTGTTGGAAATAGTTGGTGGCCGGATTAATGCGACTGGTGGGGATGATGTTGCCGGGGAAGGCAACGCCGGTAAGCGGGTCGCGTATGGGCGTGGCGATGCTCGAGAAATCGCCACGGCGGAGGGGTTCTGGAGCGACGACTACATTGGTCGTGCGGCCTTGGCGGATGCGGGTCCCTTCGTAGTTGAGGAAGAAGAAGCTCTTATCCTTGCCATTAAAGAGTTTGGGGATCACGAGGGGCCCGCCGAAGGCGAAGCCGAACTGGTTCTGCCGATAGCTGGCTTTTCGGGGAATGAAGAAGTTGCGGGCGTCGAGTTTGTCGTTGCGGAGGAACTCGAAGAGGGTGCCGTGGTACTGATTGGTTCCGGATTTGATTGTGGCGCTGAGGACGGCGTTTCCGCGTCCATATTCGGCGGAGAAGGAGTTGGCCATGACTTTGAACTCCAGCAGAGCGTCAACCGACGGCCGAAGCGCTACGCCATCGAAAAGCTGCTCGTTGATGCTAATGCCATCAAGGAGGAACTCTGTTTTACTTTGGCGGCCGCCGCTGACGGCGACGGTGGTGGCGCCGGTGAGACCGGCAGTGCCGATGACAGCGTTGGGAAGGAGCGCGGCGAGCTGGACGAAGTTGCGGCCGTTGAGCGGCAGGTCGACGATCCGTTGATTGCCGATGACCTGGCCGATGGAGCCGCTTTCGGTGTTGACGATGGGGGCTGACTCGACGACGGAGATCGTGTCGGAGACACTGCCAACCCGCAGGGTGACGTCGATGCGGGCGCGCTGGTCCATCTGGAGGACGAGGCCCTTGATCTCATGCGTCTGGAAGCCCTCGCGGGTGACGGTGAGGGTGTAGCTGCCGGTAGTGGGGAGCAGCGGGAGTTCGTAGTCGCCGGTCTCGGTGGCGCGTGTTGCGCGCTCGACGCCGGTGGAAATGTTCTTGACGCGGACGCCAGCTCCGCTAACGACGGCGCCGCTGGGGTCTAAGACGCGACCGACGATGGTGGCGGTGGGTTGAGGCCATATTGAACTGGATAGAGCGAGAAAAATCAGCACACGGCTGAAAGTTTGCATAAAAAACTCCTTGATGTGGGCGTCCAGACACTTCTCCGGGGTTTGCAAACGAAGGCAACAACTGAGTTTCGCCTGCGTGACACGGCGCTGTTAGTGTTAGGAACATTAGGACTTCCCGCGCTCCCGGCTTCGGTGACCTGTTAGGGCAATGCTAGTGCTATTCAACTTTCCCGATCCAGAGCTGTCCAGTAGGCTGAACGCTATCCAGACACGCTGGCATTATTAAATAACACGTATTACCGGTAACATGTCTACAATGAAGGCATCAAGATATTTTTGGGCTTGCTGGCCTGCTTCCGGCGGAATACCATCAAATTGAAGTAATTGCAGGTTTAATGTCTTCCTCAACAGAGTCCAAGAGCCTCACCCAAGAAGTGAAACGAAGCCTGCTCGGCTGGCTGCGAGAGGGCAAGTATCCACCTGGCAGCCGGTTGCCTTCCGTCCAGGAGCTGGTCGCCCAGCTCAACGTTAGCCGGACTGTCGTCCGCGAAGCGCTCCACTCGCTAGCCGGAATGAACCTGATCCAAATGCGCCCGGGGATGGGTTGCTTCGTCAATCAACTTTCGAGCGATATCGTCTTTAACGCCGACGTTTTTTCGTCATTGCTAGGCATGGATGCCATCGTGGAAGTGGTTGCCGCACGCCGCCTGATTGAAGGCGGCGTGGCGCGCGAAGTGGCTTTATCGGCCACCGAAGAGGATTTCGAAGACATCGAAGAAGCGCTACGGCAGATCAAACGCGCCGTCCACCGGGACCGGCCCATGTACTCCGCCACACCCGAATTCCACGTCGCCGTCGCCCGGGCAACTCACAACAAAGTTCTCGAAAAAGTCGTTTTGTCGTTCAACTTGTTGATGGCCGCGGGCGGTGCGCTCATCGAGCGGCACAACCCCGACCGGAAATACCGCGTGGATGAGTACGAGTCGCATCGGATGCTTTTCGAAGTGATCCGGTCCGGAGATCCCGACCGGGCTCAAAGAGCGATGGAGGAACACATCGGGCAAACGCTAACGGCGCTGCTAGAGATCTCCTCGCGGCCTCTCGCCGGGGACGCCGGTCTTTCCGTCCACCCTGATGGACGACTCGAGGAATCGCCAATCGACGGCCCATACACTTCTCTCAGGAATGAAACCCTCCTATAAATGGCCGGCGGTACTCGGGGCACTCGCGGCCTCTTGCGGCGTTTATGCCGCCGCGCCGGAGCCGCCTCCGGAGCCCCGGATCACCAGTATTTTTCCGTTCGCAGGCGAAGTGGGGAAGCCGTTTGAAGCAGAGGTTCGCGGCCGCAATCTGAAGGGGGCAAGGTCGCTTTGGTTTGACGGCGGAAGCGTGCAGGCGCGCATCTTGCGGGTAGAGGATGCAACCGCTCCCGATGAAATCCTGCACGTTTCATTGACGGTTCACGCCGCTCCTAAATCCTTCCGCGTGGTTACGCCCGCCGGCGTTTCGAACGCCCTCAACGTGCGAGTCTCTCCGGTTCCTGTCTTCGCGGATCGAACGCTTTCCCGGGTCCCCGCCGTCCTTTTCGGCCGCATCGCTCAACCCGGCGACGTCAATACGTACCCTATCACCGTGCAAGGGGGCCAGACCCTGAGTTTCGACGTCCAATCGGGCTTTCGCGGGCTCGATCCAATCATCACGATTGCCCAACGCTCCGGCAGTTGGTTTGACCCGGATCGCATCAACCCCATCGCCGCCAACGACGATCCATTATTTTTTCCCGGCCTGTCTACCGATGCTCATCTGGTCCACCGCTTCACAAAGGCCGGCGAGTACCTTGTCCGGATCTCCTCGTTCTCCGGCCAGGGCGGGCCGGACCATGGATATCAATTGACTGTCGCTCCCGGCGAATCGCCCGCTCCGGACCTTCACCCCCGTTGGACCGATCTTTGGGACGAGCGCCAATTTACGCGCCGGATGAGCAACGACTGGATCAGCCAGCTTGCCGCTCGCGGCGCGGATACTCCCGCCGCCCGGCCGCCCGAGTCCTATCGGGCGGCCAAAGAATCTTCCGGAACCCTTCCCGTATTTACGCCTCCGGGGATGGTGGAAGGCCGCATTGAGCACCCCGGCGAAACGCATCTGATTCAATTGAAGATCGACCAGGCGCAAGGCCT
>Ga0163147_10009482_pt1 | contig 10531 bp, 12 predicted proteins | sample OliLakLV19MP6G1_FD_148597 | JGI IMG/M metagenome (GOLD analysis project Ga0163147, IMG submission 148597) | Freshwater microbial mat bacterial communities from Lake Vanda, McMurdo Dry Valleys, Antarctica- Oligotrophic Lake LV.19.MP6.G1 | ecosystem: Environmental > Aquatic > Freshwater > Lake >... | reverse complement strand
GATCGGCGGCGTGGTCGTGGACGCCGCGCCCGCCAGACTCAGGTCGCGCGACAGCGCTTCCCGTGACGCCGACTCCTCGTCGGACGTCCCGCAACCGGAGATGATCGCCGCCGCGAGTCCCAGCCCGAGGGCCCGGATGCGCCCGTGAACCGGCGAGAAAAATGGGACGCAGCTTTTGGACATCATGTGACGATACTCCCTGAGAGAACAGGTCGCGACTGCGCGAGCGCGAAAGGCCTGCTGAACTAATACTCGCCGCGTGGCTTCGCGGTTTCCGTCGTCGCCTTCCACACGACTTCCGCGCATGGTTTCTCCCACGTCGCCACTTCCACCGACGGCTCAAGACGTCTGCCTCGCCCGGCAGCCGATCTTTGACCTGGGCAATCGGTGCGTGGCGTACGAACTGCTCTATCGCGCGAGCTCGATTTCCACCTCGGCCGGCGGTTTTTCGATCGATGCGATGTGCAGCGACACGGCGCTGCACGCGGTGGTGTCCATCGGGCTCGACCGCCTGACGGCCGGCGCTCCGGCGTGGGTCAATCTGGGTCGGGAACATCTGGTGGCCGATCTGTATCGGGTGTTCGACCCCAAAGAGGTCGTGCTGGAACTCCTCGAAACGATCACCCCCGACGAACAGGTCGTGGAGGCGTGCCGCCGCGCGGTGCAGGCGGGCTACACCCTCGCGCTCGACGACTTCGAGGGAAAAGCCTCGTGGGCACCGCTGCTCGAGCTCGCGTCGGTGGTAAAGGTGGACGTGCTGGGTCACGACGCCCTGAGTCTGTCACAGTTTATTGCGCCGCTTCGTCGGTATCCAAAGCTCAAGTTGCTGGCTGAACGTGTAGAGACGGGCTCGATGCGGGTGCTCTGCGCCAAGCTTGGCTTCAGTCTGTTTCAGGGCTACTACTTCAGTCGCCCCGAGACATTGGGTGGACGCGCGCTGTCGCTGCAACAGGTGACCATCGCGAATCTGCTGCACCTGCTCAGCGATCCCGAGGTCAGCGAACGCGCACTCGACGAAGCGTTCGGCTCGCATCCGTCGCTCTCATACGCGCTGCTGCGCATCGTGAACTCGGCCAGTCTCGGTTTTCGCGGCGTGGAGTCGATCCCGTATGCGGTGCAGTTGCTCGGCCGCGCGGCGCTCTCACGCTGGTTACTGATTCTGCTCGTCTCGGGCGTGGCGTCCCGCAGTCCGATCGCGCAGGAAGCGGTGAAGCACGCGTTGGTGCGCGCCAGGTTCTGCGAGCTGGTAGCCGCGGCGAATCGCAGCGGAGATCCGTCGGCGCAGTTTCTTGTGGGGCTGCTCTCGCGCTTCGACGTGCTGCTTGGCCTGCCCATGCACGAAGTGCTCGATCGCCTGCCCGTGAGCGCCGATGTACGTGATGCGCTCCTGCACGGCGTGGGTCCGCTGTCGGCGGTCTTGTCGCTGGTGGAAGCGTACGAGCATGCCGCGTGGGACGCCGTAAACGAGCTCGGCGCCGCTACCGCGACACCGTTGGGCGAAGCGTATGTTGAGGCGGTCACCTGGGCCGAGTCACGACTGAGCGTCGGCCCGACGCCCTGACGGTCAGCGCGAGACGCCGCGCGTCGTGACGGGTGACTCGATGGGCGGTGCAATCGGCGGGGTGTTCACCGCGCTCGGCGGCGCATCGCTCACCGGCGTATCGCCCACCACGCCTTCCGGCACATTGGTAAAGGGCAGCAACAGCGAAATGCGGCGATTCGACGCAGCGGACGGGTTGTTCGGGTCACGCAGTCGCCGGTCGGCGTAGCCGCGCACTTCCACGAGTCGTCCCTGGCCCACGCCGGAGGCCTCGAGCACGCGCCGCGCGGCATTCGCCCGGTCGGCGCTGAGTTCCCAGTTCGTGTACGTGGCGTCCGGACTGAACTTCGCCGCATCGGTGTGCCCTTCGAGCACGATTGGATGCGAGAGTGTCGCGAGCTCACTGCCCACCACCTGCAGCACGAGCGCGATCGCCGGCTTGATCTGTGCTGAACCGAGCGGGAAGTACACATCCCCGGAGCCGCTTTCGATGAGCTCGATGCGCAGCCCTTCGTTCGTTACGGCGACTTCAACTTTTGCATTCAGCTTGGCGAGTGAATCGCTGGCCTGCAGCTTGTCCATGATACGCTGCTTCGCGGCTTCAAACGTCTTCTCCTCGTTGGCGCGCACCATCAGGCGCAGCGGTGTGCGCTGCAGATTCGTGACCGTTGAACCGATGGCGATCGGACTTGAGCCGGCCCCGTAGCCTTTGCGGTATCCCACCGGGTTGGAGAAGTATCCTTCGATGGCCGACTTGGTCTGGTCGTCCATGCCGAGAATCCACATCACCATGAAGAACGCCATCATGGCGGTCACGAAGTCGGCGTAGGCAACTTTCCATGACCCGCCATGGTGGCCGCCGTGACCGGCGACCTTCTTCTTGACGATGACGATCTTTTTGCCGCCGCGCGCCGCCATGGGTTACGCCGCCTTCTTGCGGGTGAGCTCTTCAAGCTCGGAGAAGCTGGGACGCTCGTGCGGTTCAACGTTTCGGCGCGCGAACTCCACGGCCGTCATCGGGGCATCGCCGCGGGCGAACGACAGCAGCGCGGTACGGATGCATAGCATGTAGTCGTTCTCGGCGTGAATGCGCGAGGTGATGGCGGCAGCGATTGGGCTGAGCAATCCGTAAGCAAGCAAGATGCCGAGAAAGGTGCCGACGAGTGCGGCGGCCACTTTCTGTCCGATCTCGGCGGCTTCACCACCGATGGAACCCATGGTAATGATGACGCCAAGCACGGCGGCGACGATGCCGAAGCCCGGCATGGCATCGCTCACCGCTGAGACAGCCTGCGGAATCTTCATTGCCTCGTGATGATGCTTTTCCAGATCGAGATCGAGAATTTCCGCGAGGTTGTGATCTTCCACGGCGCCGGTGAGCAGTACCTTGAGCGTGTCACACAACAGTGACACGGCGTGATGATTGTTCAGAAAGGAAGGATACTTCTGAAAGATGTCGGAGGCCTTCGGATCTTCGATGTGCGCTTCGAGTCCGACGAGTCCGTCCTTCCGGGCTTTCTGAAAGATTTCGTACAAGACCTGCAGCAACTCCGCATAAGCTTGTGCGCCGAATGGAGTGGGCTTGACGAGCGCGATGAGTTGCCCGATCGTGGCTTTGATGACCGCCGGTGGGTTGGCGGCCAGCAGCGCACCGAGTCCCGCACCACCGATGATGACGAACTCACTGGGCTGATAGAGGACGGCCAGTTGACCATGGTGCATGAGGTATCCGCCAATCACCGAGCCGAATACAATGAGCAATCCAATGATGACCATCATGTGGACGTACCTTCGCTCGGGTTGTGACGACGCATGGGGGAAACCGCATGAGTGAAGTCCGGAACATGTCCCAACTGCCCGGGAGTCTGACGTTGCCCAATGCTGTGGCTGGCCAGGAGAACAGACTTGCCGTGTCGCGTGCCCGCTGGCTGGAAGTGCAGGATGGGCTGCTGCGCGGCCTCACGCACGCCATGAGCAACCGCATTGCCACCATCTCGGCGGCGGCCTACATGCTCGAGCACGAAGATGTGACGTGTCAGCAGGCGGCCGAGTCCCTGCGTCGGGAGACGGAGCGCATGGACGGGCTGCTGCAACTGCTGCGGCTGTTGCCGTCGCGGGATGACACCGTTTTCGAACCGGTGGCGCCTCGTGATGTCGTCAATCAGGCCATCGCGCTGCATGCCCACCACTGTGATCTGCGCGATGTCGTGATCGATGTCCAGGTCGATCCCGACGTGCTGCCCGTCTGGGTCGATCCGCATGCGCTGATGAAAGCGCTGCTGCTGGCGTTGACGTCGGCCAAACGCGCGGCATTTCCCAACATGCTCGGTGTCACGCTGCGGCTGGGCGGCGATGCTGATGAGATCCGCGTCAGTGTGCGTCCCGAGGCGGGAGCCGCCAGTGTCGACGCGTCGCGCACGGCGATCGACGCGGCCGCGGGCGATGGCTGTCTGCATGCGGCGCACGGCCGCATGACGCCGCGTGCGGATGGTGGCTGTGACATCACCCTCCCCAGTCTGCCAGCGGTGCGTCGCGCCGGACGCTGAGTAGTCCTCGCCCATGTTGGGCACGACGACGACGGTCGACGTCATGATGTGGCCTTGGGATTGTTCGCACGAACCGGTCGCGGCGCCGCACCGAGAGACGCCAGCCAGCCGGCATCGGCCGGCACGCTGGCGCGCTGATTTTCCGTCGCCACCTGTTGCGCGATCTCGCCGCGCAAAATGCGCAGCGACGACGGGGCTTCGATGCCCAGACGCACACCGCCCTTGTCACAGGCCACCACCACAATGCGAATGCCGCCCTCAATGAGGATCGACTCGCCTTCCTTGCGTCCGAGTACGAGCATGGTCGAGGGCGCCCTCAGACGAGCGAAAGAATGGTCTGCAGCATCTCGTCGGCTGTCTTGATGAGCTTTGTGGCGGCAACATACGATTGCTGCACTCGCATCAGCTGAATCAGTTCTTCGTCGGTGCTGACGCCGCTCACGGACTGACGCCGCTGGTCGGCCTGATCGACCAGAATACCGCGCACCGACGCGTCGTCCGTGGTGCCGCGCACATCGAGTCCGAGACGCGTGACCGTGGTGCGGAAGAACTGACTGAAGCCAGCCGTCTCCGTTTCGCCGTTCGGACCGGTGTAGTTGATGGCGGTCGTGTTGTTGCGCAGCGCACTGAGCGCCAGCGCGATGCTGTTGTCGAGCGGCGCGTTCACATCACCCGACGAGGCAATATTGGCCGCGTCTGTCGCGATCGCCGCGAACAGCGTCATGTTGCCCGCGCGCACGGGATCGCCCGGTGTGCCTGCGTCAAAGAAACTGCCGGCGGCCGTACCCGGAATCACGGCGCCGCTGAACACAAAGCCACCGGCGTGTGCCGTGTTCACGGACGTGACAATGGCGGAGGCCAGGGCATCGAGTCGTCCGCGCAACGCCGGGACGTCCTTGTTGATCACATCGACGAGTCCCTTGATTTCTCCGGCGAGCGGTGCGAGTCGATCCACACTGTTGCCAAGTCGCAAACGCACGGGAACGTCCGACGGCGTGACGGCAGGTGGTGGCACCGGCGGATCAAGCTCCAGGCGCAGCGGCCGCGCGGAAGTGCCGTCCACGAGTGTGGAGTTGGCGACCATCACACTCACAGAGCCATCGCGCTGCGGTTCGGTACGCGCACCCACCATGCGAGACAGATTGTCGATCAGCATATCGCGCTGGTCGCGCAGATCGGACGCGACCGTTCCCCCGGCCTCTGCGGTAACGATGCGTCCGTTGAGTTCAGCCACCTGCCCGGCGAACTGATTCACCTGATCAACCGTCGCGCCAAGCCGCGACATGGACTGATTGCGCGTTTGCGTGAGCTGGGTATCGTAGTCGTTGAACAGCTGCGCAACTTGTTTGCCGCGCTGCTGCACGACGGCTTTCGCCGAGAGGCTGCCAGGCGACGCGGACAAGTCACTGAACGACGACCAGAACTGATCGAGTGACGCCGACATGCCGGCGTCGGCCGGCTCGCCGAAAATGCCCTCGACTTGCGACAGCAGATCACGGCGAGTGGTGGACTCTCCGAGCAGACTGGACGCGCTGCGAAACGATTGATCGAGCAGCACATCCCGTTGCCGTTCGATGCCGTCAAATGAGACGCCGGTTCCGATGTTGCCGTACGGCATGCGGACCGGGGTGTTCGCGGACAGCATGGGGCGCTGACGAGAATATCCGGGCGTCTCGGCGTTCGCCACGTTGTGCGACACCACTTGAAGCGATGTCTGATGCGCGAGCAGTGCCGTGCGCGCGATACCGAAGAGACCGGTGGTCATGGGCTACACCGTGCGGTTGACGACGAGGCCACGCGGCTGCGTGGTCGCAGCCGAAGACCCTTCAGCAGCGTAAGTAGTGGGCGTGGCCGGCTCACCGGAGAGCACGCGCACGTGCTGCGTGTTCTGCGACAGTGCCTCACGCAGGAGTTTGCGGTTCATGCCAACTTCGCGTGATAGCGTGTCGGCGGCGGCTTGCAGCCGCGAGCGCGCGTCACGCAGACGATCGTCAACCTGATCGCCAAGTCGTGCTTCCAGGTCGCGCAGTGGCATATCGGCAGTTCCACCGAGCAGCTCGTTGAGCTGACGGCGGCGCTGCCGGGCCTGGCCGAGGGTCGCGAGAATGCGATGCGTGGCAAACACGCTTTCGTCCACGCTGTCGATATCGTCGGCACCGACGGCCGCACGCTGGCGGCGCATCTGCAGCACGAGATCGTCGAGCAGACGGCGCTCGGTGATGAGCGCGTCGAGCAGCGTGTCGAGCATGGCCGGCGCGTGATGCGGGAAGGCCATTGGGGTAGGGTCGGCGGTGAGCAAGGCAGGAGACATCAGAGGTCCGGCTGGCTGACGGTATCGGGAAGTGAAGCTGCCGAAGCGGCGTCACTTGTTGGCGGAGTAACGAGGTGCTGGCTCAGTTGCCGGTACAGCGCGTGCGAGAGACCGCGCTCCCAATGCTTGGGAGTCTCGGCAGCAAGGTGCTGATCCATCAGTGCCGTGAACATGTCTTCTCCGGCCCCGCCTGTAACGATTCCTTCCTGCTGCGGAACGGATTCGCGCATGGCCTTGTAGAGTTGTTGCACGAACACCCCTTCAAGCTGCGTGACGGCCTGTTGCAGCTTTGCATCACGTGGTGCGGCTGACGGCGGTGTGCCTGGAATCGACGCGATACGATCGATCATCGCACGATGATTTCGGCGGTGATCGCGCCCACATCACGCAGCGCGGCAAAAATCGCGGCGATTTCCTGCGGTGGTGTTTGCACGGCGTGCAAGGCGCTGGCGATTTTCTGTACCGGTGTACCAATCGCCATGCGCACGTTGCCGTTTGTCGGCGCGGCGTCGGCGGGAGCGTCGCCAATCGACAGCGTCACACCGCCGTGACTGACGGTGGCGGGTCCCACGGTAATGTCGCCGCCAATCACCACGGTGCCGTCTTTGCCATCGATCACGAGCCGCGGCTTGAGATCGGGGCGCACCGCGAGCTCGAGCACTTTGGCGAGCGCCGGTGCGCGGGCCGCGCCGTCGGGCAGCGTGAGCTTGATCGCGCCTTCATCTTCCACTGACGCGACCTCGCCGCCGAGTTGTCCGTTGATCGCCGTGACAATGCGTGTGGCCGTGCCCAGGTCGGGCTCGCGCAGGAACAAGCGCGCACTTGACGCCGCGAGTGTGGGACGTGGCAAGTCGGCTTCGAGAATACCGCCGCTTGGAATGCGGGCGGATGTCTCAATCGTCGGTGCGTAGCGTGTCGCGGAACCACCTTCGCTGACGAGCAGCGGACCTTGTGCCGTTGCCATCGCCGGGCCACCGGGTTCCGCCACCAGCGGCGTCATGTACAACACACCACCACGCAGTGAACGCGCGTCACCCATGCTGGCCACCTGAATCTCGAAGCGTCCGCCCGAGCGCAGGTACGGCGACATCTCAGCCGTCACCAGCACCGCAGCCACATTGCGCATGCGCAGCAGATTGGGCGGTACTTCAATGTCAAAGCGACGCAGAATGTTGATCACCGATTGCACCGTCTGGCCGGCGGTCTGTCCACCGATGGCGCGGTCACCCGTACCGTCGAGACCAACCACGAGACCGTAGCCCATGAGGCGCACCGGCATCGCGCCTTCTGCGGACGTGAGATCGCGAATGCGGGCTTCGGCCTGAGCGAACAGAGCCGCCGGCAGGACCAGCGTAAGCGCGGCCGTGGTGAGTACGAGGCGCGTGAGCATGCGTGTGGGGGTTGAGCGAAACAGGAGAGCGCGGATCACGGCAGGAACAGGCCGAAGATCTTGGTGAAGAGTCCGGACTTCGGCTTGCCGAGCGGTCCGGGTGAGTTGTAGAAGAGCGTGGCGTCGGCCACGCGGTACGATTCCACGAGATTCTGCGGCGACACATCCTGCGCGCGTACCCAGCCTTCGAACACCACGGCCTGTTGCGCCTTGTCCACGGTGATGTTTTTGTTGCCGCGTACCTGCAGCAAACCGTTGTCACCGGTGGCCACAACGCGCACGCTCATTTCGTTCTGAAAGCGGTTTTCGCGGCGCAGCGCACCGCGCTGCTGCGTGTCGGAATCGTTGCGCCCATCGATACCGGCGCCTTTCGAACCCTGTGATGGCAAACGAATCGTGACGCCGAGGTTCCGGCGTCGCGTGTCGCTGGCCACGTTGTCCTTCACGGCCGTGGAGATGGTGTAGTCGTCGATCAGCACTGTGATCACATCACCGACGGCGAAGGCGCGGCGATCCGACACCCACGATTGTCGTGGACGCGGTGCAGCAGTGGCCACAACAGCAGTTGAGTCGGCGCCTGCTGGCGGCGCCTGCTGCGCGGCCAAGGAAGGGGCACCGAAGAGCACCGCGGCGGCGATCAATGCGATCGCCGGCAGGAGCAGTTCGGCAGCGGAAGCAGCGCGGGAGAAAGTCACGGTGTGGCTCAGCGAAGGCGAACGGAATCGGGCGCGAACACAACGGCGTCGAGACGACGGTTGCGACCGACGCGCACGGTGACAGCGGCACCGATCGGTGCGCTGCTCAGAGCAATGGCAGCCACGGAAACACGCACGGCACCATCGGACCACATCGCCACGACGGGACGTCCGGCGGTCACGGCCGGCTGCGGCGCCACGCCGGGCGCGCGCAGCCATTCGCCGGCGGCGATGGCCCGCTGCACGAGCCATCCGGCGCGCGGTGTCGTCGTGTCGACTCCGTACGGCAGCCGCCCCGGAAAAGAGGTGTCGGCCATGGCGATGTCGTCGGTGCGCAACGTGTCACCCCGCGTGAGTGCACGCGTCGCCACGGCGCGCGTCCACTGCACAGGCGGTGCGCTGACCGCACGCGGGTACGAAGCGGCGGCGGTAGTGTGCGTCGCGCCCTGCGCGTACGCCGCGGCGAACGCCGGCGCAAGCATGGTCGCCACCACGCCACCGAGCACGGTGAGCACGAACAACCAGGCAAGACGAGGCATCGTGGACACGAAGAATTACCGCGTCAGGTTGTTGGCCATCTGACCCATCTCGTCGGCTGTCTTGATGGCCTTGGAGTTGATCTCGTACGCGCGCATGGCGGTGATCATTTCCACCATTTCCTGCACGATTTCCACGTTCGAGGCTTCGAGGCTGCCCTGCTGCAGCCGACCCATGCCTTCCTCGGTGGGGAAGCCGATCGATGGCGTGCCACTCGCGGCCGTGGGCGCGTACAGGTTCTGTCCCATTGCCAACATGCCACTCGGATTGACGAAACGCGCCAGCTCGATGCGTCCCACTTCGCTGGGCTCTACATCGTTGCCGCGGCGCACGCTCACAATGCCGGTGGGCGAAATCGTGATCTCACTGACGTCATCAGGAATGCGGATGGGCGGCATCAACCCCTGGCCGCTGCTCGTGACGAGCAATCCCTGATCGGAGATGCCAAAGCTGCCGTCGCGTGTGTACGCGACGTCGCCGTTGTTCATCTGCACCTGAAAGAATCCTTCGCCTTCAATCGCCACGTCGAGATTGCGGCCGGTCTGGTCGATCGCGCCCTGCATGTGCATGCGCTGCACCGCGGCGAGTCGTGTCCCACGTCCCACCTGAATCGCGGGATTCGTGAATGCATCTGACGTGCCGAGCACCTGCGTGCCCTGTACAGTCTGATAGAGCAAGTCTTCGAACTGTGCTCGGCTGCGCTTGAAGCCTGGCGTGTTGACGTTGGCGAGGTTGTTGGCGATGACCTGCGTGCGGGTCTGCTGGGCCATCATGCCGGTCGCGGCAGCGCGGAGTGCGGGATCCATGGTGTCAGTCTCGAAGGAAGGGCTTAGACAGGCTTGCCGAGATCGTTGACGGCAATGCCACGAACAGCGTCGAGCGTGGAGATGGTTTTCTGCGCGGCACCAAAGCGATGCAGCACCTGCAGCATCGACGTCATGGCGTCCATCGGATTGACGTTGCTTTCTTCGGTGAAGCCCTGCTTCACGCGGCGTTCGGCGGGTGGCACCGGGGTGCGCGATGCATGCGGGATGAACCGCACGCCGCCCTCGTGCTGCGGCGACGCGTCGTCGGCAATCGTCTCCACCCGCAGCTGCGTGACGGTCTTGCCATTCACTGCCACTCGGCCCGCAGCGTCAATGTCGATGCGACTGCCGGTCTGCGGGTTGAGCAGGACGTCGCCGCCTTCGCCGAGCAGCGCACTGCCGGACTGGTCGACGAGGCGCCCTTCGGCATCGAGGCGGAAGCTGCCGCCGCGCACATGGCGCTCCCCTTCAGGAGTGCGAATCACAAAGAACCCCCTGTCTTCGATGGCGAGGTCGAGCGGGTTGCCGCTCTCGGCGAGGGTGCCGGGCGCCAGATCGACGCGCGTGTCGGTGGCCGCGACCGCGTCGCCGACGAGTTGTGCGAAAACGAGCTCGCGCTTGAAGCCCGTGGTATTGACGTTGGCCAGATTGTTGGCGAGCACCTGCTGTCGCCGCTCGAGCATCGCGAGCGACGCGGTCGCGGCCA
>Ga0163147_10009481_pt1 | contig 10532 bp, 5 predicted proteins | sample OliLakLV19MP6G1_FD_148597 | JGI IMG/M metagenome (GOLD analysis project Ga0163147, IMG submission 148597) | Freshwater microbial mat bacterial communities from Lake Vanda, McMurdo Dry Valleys, Antarctica- Oligotrophic Lake LV.19.MP6.G1 | ecosystem: Environmental > Aquatic > Freshwater > Lake >... | reverse complement strand
GCAAGGTTTTCCCCAGGGCGGCTTGAACCAGACCCGCGCCCAGTCTCGGAGGTTTGTTCCAGGAAACAATTCTCGCGGCACGTGTTCGAAATTCGTCAAATGCCGGCACCACTTCGTGATCCGATGCCACACCCAGTTTCTGATAAGCACGCATCAATCGCGGTCGAAGCTCTGAGGAGTGGGTGAAATCCATCTCCTGTGATTGAGGCTCAAAATCCCGGACTTCAACTGCCGGAAAAAGCCTCCGTAAGGATTCGATCAGATAAGAGGGATTCAGGCTTTTTCGCGAATCGTCAGCCTGGGAATATGCCGCCACCAACCCGGAACTCGCGCGGGTCAGCGCTATATAGGCCAGGAATTGTTCCCGACCGATCCAGCGATCCCAGGAATTCCCGAGGTTGACACCCTCTCTTTCAAGCTCCATGACCTCGACATCTGAAAGCAAAAAAGAGGGCCGCAGTGGCGCAGGAAACACCCCCTCGTTCAGTCCGAGCACCACGGACATTTCGAGTTCCGGATTGCGGGAGCGATCCACCGCCCCGACGAGGACTTGATCGAGCGAAGGAGGCACGTTCCCGACGGTCAACTCCTCCAAACCACTTTCCAAAACTTCCACCCACTCGGCCAAGGCCAGCGCCTCGGACCCAAACGCCTGCTCGATCTCCCCGGCCCATTCCCGGATTCTCTCCCAGACCTCCTGGTTCCCGGTCTCAACCGCACTTGCACCTCCGGTGGCTCCAACAAGTTTTTCATCCAGCTCCTGGATCCTTTCCTCCATTCCCAGTTCCAGCCAGAATTCCTCCAGCAATACTTTCATCCGTGCTCCGGTCAACCCGCCCGGAGATTGTTCAACATTCCCGATGAAATGCGTGAAGGGACGAATCAAGGTTTTTCTCAGGACTTCATGGCATGGAGCCTCCTGGCTAGGCACCCGGAGTCCGTTCCTCCACTGGTCGGGAGTCCATCCGTACAAGAGCGCTTCGTTCTCCAGCGTATCGACCGCCGCCTGTTCCACGGCCACAAGCCCCGTCTTGAGGGCCGAAAACCAATCCTCATGTCGAAACCCGAAAGCTGCGAGACGCAACAAACACCGGGTGACCTCCACCAAGGGGTGATGAGAAATCGAATCACGCCGGTCGAGGAAAAAAGGGATTTGGTAGCGTTCAAATACGGGTTGGATCCAAGGCAGATAACGTCCGAGCCCGCGCACCAGCACTGCCGACTGCCGGTATCGTCCCCCCGCCCGCACGAAGTCGCATATCTTCCGGGCGGCCAGAGTGACCTCACCTTCGGGGTTGACACATGAGTAAATCTCAACTCCCTGGCCATCCATCTCCTGTTCCGGCTGTTTCTCGGATTTCCCATCAGCTTCGAGGCCGAGGAAAAATTCAAGCTGACCGCCTTTTCCGGTCACAACGGGTGGAATCCATTCCCTGGGCGAATCCCAGTATTTCTCCAGATGACGCAACCGCCGGTTGCGGTAGCGCAAACCGTCACCAGAGAGCGCCACCGTCGAAATGGAAACCGACGGAATCGCCGAAAGCGCCAGCAGAACTTTTCTGAATGCCTGGATTGTTCCACCCCAGAATCCTGATCCGTCCTGGCCATGCTCGAGCAGCTTGGGATCGACGCAGAAGGCAACGGTGATCGCCTCGCTTCGGGATGAAACCGCTTGCAGAAAGTCCAGCTCCTGCGGTGTGATCTCGGCAAAACCATCGACCCACAAACCACCGAACGCGATTTCAGCATTACTACGACAAACTCCAGCCGCCAATGTGAGCATATCTCCCAAATCGATCACCTGGTGCAGTTGCAGGCGGTTGTTGTAAGCTTGAAACAAAAGTGCGAAATCGTGCAATTTCTCGCGCAGCACGATATCACCAGAAAAATTTTGTGCGGCGGCCTGCAAGGCGACAGGGGTCAAACCCTGGACCTGCGCCTCACCGATGAGCGTGTTCAATTCACGCAGAAATCCGGAGAGCCGGGCCGTGGAGTGAAATATCTTCAGTTGCTGGCGGTGGCTTTCGACCACTGACCGGAGGATCATGAAACGCCCTTCCATGGAGACAAATGCCTTCTTTTCAGCGCCATCCTGCTCCAGTATGGAACCTGCGAGCCGTTCGAAGGACAACACCTTCAGCCGCGTGAAACCCGCCAGATCACCCGTCGCCAACAATTGTTGTTCCAGCTGAAATGTAGCCTGTTTGGGGGCAAGAAAAACCAGGTCCGATCCGTCAGGAGCATCCTTCAAAACCTTTCGGATTTCTTCCAGGCAACGCCAAGTCTTGCCGCTCCCAGCCCGTCCGAGAAGAAATTGAATCTGCATTGCCCCTTATTTACTACGATCCTTCGCCAGTGCCAAGAGCTTGGCTGCCAGAAATGTCCACTCGGGCGTGATTAAAAGTGGGTGCGTACTCTGACGGACCGCGGTTCTGTGAACCGCAGCAGTTCGCAAAACCTGAACGCAAGGAACCTCCCTACACCCCGACAGTTGTCACCAGTTGCGGCTGATCGAGGACGATACGGCCGCGTTCCGCGGCCTCACCCAGTTTTAATCGCACCCTGTCCACTCCCACGTGGAAGGCAATAGGATCGTTTGTTTTTTGTCACTCATTCGTGATTTTTTTGTCGCACTTTGTTCATTCTTGGAGAGTTTCATACTTCAATGTTCAAAATAAAAAACAGAAAGTTGAAAATTGCGGTCGCAACAGGGATGTCGGGCTTGTTGATTGCGGGCGCGCTGGGTTTTATTTGGCTCCGTCAGGGTGCGGTCTCGGGCGATTCGAGTCCCGGGCAGACGCCGCTGCCGGATTTCAACACAACCAAACGCCAAGCCGATGGGGGCGAGGTGCCGGCGCAAAACGCATTGGGCGACATTTTCGCCGAGGGAACACAAGTGCCGCAAAACTATGAGGAAGCGGCCCGCTGGTACCGCAAGGCCGCAGAGCAAAATTTTCCCGCCGCACAATATCATCTCGGTGAGCTTTACGACATCGGCCGCGGCGTGCCGCGCGATGAGGCTGAAGCTGCGAATTGGTATCGCAAGGCTGCCGATGGAGGCAACGCCGACGCTCAGTACACTTTGGCGGGCATGTATTCGTTGGGTCGCGGTGTTCCGGCAAACACGGAGGAAGCTTTGAAGTGGTATCACCGTGCGTCGGAGCAAGGGGATGCCCTATCCATGTATCAACTCGCAGAACGTTACGAACGAGCGAAAGGTGTGAGCCAGGATTTTGTGGAAGCTTACAAATGGCAGACCCTGGCGGCGGGCCTGAAACTCCACGACGCAGTTGTGGCAAAGAAAAATCTGGAAGCAAAACTAACCAGCGGACAACGGGCGGAAGCAGCAAAAAGAGTTCGGGATTTTCAAACCAAGTTCAGGCAGAAATAGTTTTCTGGATGGATTTATTCCATTGGCGCTCATCTTCTATCAAAAAATTTGGCGGGTTTTGGGATTGCACACAGTTTGCATCACCAAAACCCGCCAATGAAACCCCTCCAAAAGGAAAACCTTTATTGCTGTAGCAGACGATAGAACTTTTTCGACTCCGTAGCTGGAATAACCTGGCCACTCACCGCGTTGAGCACGGGCGACCATGAACCGTCCACCTCATCGGCTTGAACGAGCGTGGCTGAACCCGTCCATGTCACGATGATGCCGTTGGCTTGACGCGTGATGGCCAAAGTCAACCCGGTCTCGGCTGTGTAAAGCCCCAGGTCATCGATCCCCCACCACCAACTGCCTGTTCCGGCTTGAACGAATCGGAATTGAACCCGTTGTTGACCGTCGGCCGCGGCCAGCCGATAGCGCTCGTGCCGCTTGGATTCAGTTCCATTGTCGTCAATGCGCCCGCTGAGGAAGGGGGCGAGCGATTCCAACGGACGCGCAAGGATGAAGTCCGCGTACTTACCCGCAGCCACGCGTTGTCCAGTGGTTGGATCTTTGATTTTGGCGATGTCACCGGCAGTATTGGTGAGGGTCGTCAGGGCATTGATCGAACCGTCTGGGTTGCGAACTATGTCGCTGTTACTGGCTTTATCATTGATCAAGTAAACAACCGGGAGCCATGTTGTCCCGCCGTCCACAGTGTATTCAACCACCCCGAGGCTATCCTGATTTTGTTTGTAATTGCTCTTGAAGGCGACCCACACATTGGCTTTGCCAGTCAAGTCGTATTCCGGGGACCGAAGGAATTGAATCTGGTTGCCGCCACGATTGTCCGATTCGGCGTAGATGCTTTTGCCACTAACAACATTGGTGTCAGGCCGATCGTTGCCTAACAACTGCAGGATATTGAAGGGAACCACCGTCCAGTCCAGATAGGAATCTGAGCTGGCGTTGTCGAGATTCAAGCCTGCCGTCGCCACGTCTGTCTGATTGCTGCGAAACCAGCCGTTGGGCACGCCGCCGTCCGATGTGCTCTCGAAGGTCTCGATGAACGACGGCGCAGGCAACATTCCCACCGTGAATTCCACCGGAGTTGAGAAGTCGGAGAACATGCCGTTTTGATCTTTGTGCTGGAGGCTCGCGTAGTAGGTTCGCCCCGGAAATAGACGGGTCGAATCGATGGTTAGCGCCAGTGCGCTGATCGTATTCGTGACGGTGAACAGAATATTGGAAAACCCGGTGCTTGCTGAAAAGGCGTTGCCCGCCGAAATCTGCAACACGGTTGCCGCCAGCATGTCGGTCGCTCCCGCTCCGACGAATGCAGAACTGATCGCAGAGAATGTGGAAGCCAGCGCTTTCACTTCGCCGATGGCTAAAGTTGGAGTGCCGGGTTTAGTGAAGGCACCGACTTTGGCCTCGGCCAGGTCATGACCATTTTCACCAGCAATGTGCACAGCCTTGATTTCAGCGGAAGTCAGGGCTCGACGCCAAATACCGAAGTCATCAATCCAGATTTTCAGGAAGTGCGCTCCCGTATCATTGGCGAAGCCGTAACCCCCAGTTCCATCCTGAGCAATATTGTAGTCGAGAGCGTCGATGTCACCTGCGCCGGCAATATCAAAAATCGAGGATGGTTCGCCATCGACGTAAATCGTCGCGACGCCCTGCCGATCGAAGGTTCCTGCCACGTGATGCCAATTCGTGTCATTCAGCGAACCGGCACCGGGCGTATCAAAGCGCGGATTGACCGATGCTTTCCAGACAAGCTTGAAGCGTCCGCCGCCTTGAGCCGAAAACACCAAGCCCGGATTACTGCCGCTTGTCCAATTCTTGTTGCCGAAGAAAGAAGGATCGCCGGTCCAGGCATTGGCCTCGCCTTTGACCCAGAAAGCGAAGGTGAAATCAGTGTCAGCGCCAAATGACAGATCAGCAGGCTGCCCGAGCCCGATGTGTTGACCATCAAGGATGCGCAACGCGTGCGTGCCGATTAATTGCTCACCGCCACTGACATAGCCAGGCAGGCCATTGGTCGATTCTGCCTGCTCGACTGGAGTGCCGTTGTTTCCCCGGCCTGAAGAGTCGCCCGGGTTGTTGTCAAATTTTAAATGAACCACCAAGTCGTTGGTAAGTGAGCCGGCAAAGGTCGGCGCGACAACAAGACGGACAGCGGCGCTGGGAGTTTTCCCGCCGGGGTTTGTGACTTCGACACTGTAAGTCCCGTCATCCGCGACCGTCGTGGAAGGGAATGATAAAGTGGAATTTGTTGCCCCCGAGACCGGGGTTTTGGAAACGAGCGGGCCTTTAAACCACTGATACGTAAAAGGCTGCTGGCCACTCGCAATGACAGACAATGCCGCGCTCTCACCCGCAGTCACGACGGCCAGTTTCGGCTCTTGCGTGATGGAGGGAGGTGAAGCTCCCGCGTTCACAACAAGGTTGTCGAAGGCCCACCACCAATCATTGGCGGCATCGCGCATTTCAAAGGAGAGGACCATCTTTTTCGCGCCCGCAGGATTGTTTAACGGTCTCAAGACTGCTTCATTCTGCGCGTCAGGATGGTAAGAAGGGCTGCCGGGGATTGAATCGAATTTCAGGATTTGAATCGGAGCTCCACCGTCGAAACTGACGGTAATGATCGCGGTTTGATTGTTAATGGCTTCGCCATTCGCGCCGCCCGGAAAGCCCGTGAGTGAATCCGGATCCGAGACGTCATCGAGTGACTCTGGCCGCCAGCTCGAGTCGAATTGTAGAAAAGCGGAATTGGCCCCGATCCCTTCCAGTGAAATTTCCGGGGTCTTGAGAAACGAGTTGAAAAAACCCTTCAAATGGGTGAGGTCGTCCCATTCGTCCGGGTCCGCTGCGGCGATGGTCCCTGAGGCGCGCGTAAATTGGTCGCGAGTCTGATTGTCGGCCGCAACCCAAAAATCCTTGTTTGCGAAACTCCAGCCGGCCCATTCGGTGCGCCCGTCCAAATCGGCATAGCCATCACCATCGTCATCCGGATTGTCCGGCGTGATGACCACAGCTTTGAACTGGCTATTGTCGATCGACCATCCTGATGGTGGCCGATTTGTCCATCCTTGTTCAAACGCCAGGATCGCCTCGCTGGTCTCGTCTTTGGCTGGTGCCAGAGTGAGTCCCTCGAAGTCTTCAAAGAAGAGCGCGGCGGTGAAACTGTTGGAGAGACTCCGCTGTCCCCCGAGACTATCGGTAAATGAAATCTCAATGGTATGTTTTGAGCCCGGGGCCAACAAAGCTGAGTTGGTGCTTACAACCGTGATCAAACCATTCAGCCTGGTGATGACCGGATTAGGGCGCGTTGCGCTGTCCAACTTCAAACTGATTGAACTGTCCTGGATGGTGGTGCTGCCGGGGTCGATCACGGCTCCCACGTCCGTGTTGCGTCCGGCAAACGGGCCGCGGGGAATCCATTGATCGATCCCGGAGGGAATCGGAGGAATGGTCTGCGGAATGCCGGTGGCCGTGGGTCCCGCGAGCGCCAGCATTTGCGCTTTGGTCAGGGCGACATCGCGAAGCTGGATGCTGTTCACATATCCCGGGGCTGCTTCTCCGTCATTATCACTGAACAGGGCTGCCGTGCCTCCCACGGCGAGCGCCCAACGGCCATCGAGCGCCGGAGTGCCGCCATCTCTGGCTGATTGAACTCCCACCTCGATGCCGTCGATGTATTTCCTCAAATTGCCATTGCTGGCTTCGACGACGAAACCGATTCGATGCCAGGAGTTGGACTTGATCACACCATCATATTGGCCATTGACGCCCACCCCGTTGCCGGTGCCCACAAACAATTCGGAATCTGCCGTCAGAACTTGATTATCAGTCTCGATGAGCGCGCGCAATTTGTTATGGGATTCAGCCGGAAACAACACATCCATGATGATCGTCCAGTCGTTGACAAAAGTTCCGCCTCCGTTCGCCACCGCGGGGGTCGGCATGGCATAACCCATCGGAGTTGTGGAAGCGGGAAATTTCATCACCTTCGCTTCCTGGCTGCCAATCAGTGGCAGTCCAAAGGAGGTGGTGGTACCGAATTGTGTGCCGAGCTGCGTGGCTCCACCCGCACCATCAATGTATTGGAGCGGGGTTCCGGCGGAAGCGTTGAGATTGGCGTCGTCGAAGTCCCATTGTCCTGTGGGCTGAGCGGCAGCGGAAAGGAGACCGATGGATAGTGCGGAAACTATTCCAAAGATTTTACAGTTTTGTGGTGAGCGATTCATAAGAGTCCGGAGTTATAGGTTTGAGTTAAGCGGTCAACCGGCCCGATTCCGCCAAAGGCAACGAAATGGGAGCGCGGTCGGTCACAGACATGGGGTCTGCACACCACACCCGAGGCGGGCAGCCTCGGAGTTGTGGGTTTTTCTCGAAGTCAGTGTTGGATTTTTCGGAGGAGTTCACTTGTTGGCGCGGTAAATTTTCATGGCTTGCTGGGCTTCCAGATTCCCAGCGTTTGCCTGAGCGGACAGGGCCTGATTCACAGCCAGCAGCGAACGGGAAACCACCGATCGTTGATCCGCTGTCAGGTCCGAACGAAGCGAGAGATTTTGAAGAAGGAAAAAAGCTTGCGTATAGTTCTTCGCCTGCAAGGCAGCCACCGCTTCATTGAGCAGCGCTTGAGTCTCTGCGTGAACAGATTTGGAGTCGGAAGAAGGCAGAGCTTGAGTTTGAACTGCACGCTGAAGTTGAACCGGAGCTTCTTCAATGGCCATGGGCGGAGGCGGAGAGGGCTCCTTGCTGCCGCAACCAGCGAGGCATAACAAACCACCGCATACCAGTAGAATGGTGGTTAAATGTATTTGAATTTTCATAACTTGCGCCAGCGGCTGAGTTTTGGTTTGCGGCCTGACGTTTGGAATCAGGGTTGCGCCATCGGCGTCTCACCTGTGTACCAGCGGTAGTCAACGCCCTTGTAGTTGTTAAACTTGATTCCGGAGACGTTGCCCGGCACCCAGAGTGTGTTGCATATTTTGCCGTGCCGGTACCATTCCCACTCGAAGCGGTAGCCGTTGTAGAGCGAAGCCCCGAGACCGCCACTTCCGGGGGGTTGGCCAATCCATTGCGACAGGATTTGCGTGCTGCCTGGAAACAAACCGAGACTGTCATCGGGGCCTTCCATCCTTTGCTCGGCTGCGTCCTGGCATAAAATCGTGGTCTGCGGACTTTGGTAACTGCTGAGCCGAAGCGGCTTGGAGGTGTAATTGTTATACGGGACAATCAAATTGTTCGGCATCCCGTAAGTGGAATTTTTCCAGAAGGCTTTCGGATAATAGCGGCTGTCATCGTGCCACTCGTCCACGGTCCTGGCGCTGGGGCAGGCAAACACATTGCGGTTGCCGGAGAAATATTGCGAGTAACCAATAGCCCAGTAGGCATACTGATTGTCGGCTGGAAGAATAGCCGTGGTTCGTGGATTGAGCGTCCATTGGCCGTCGTTGGGAATGCCGCCGTTTAAATTGAAAAAAGTGTCATTGTTGTCCGCCGCGTACATGGTGGCGGCGATTCCGACTTGCCGGAGATTGCTCATGCACTTCGCACGATTGCCTTGTTCCTTGGCTCTGCTCAACGCCGGTAAAAGCATTCCAGCAAGGATCGCGATGATCGCAATGACGACCAGCAATTCAATCAGTGTGAATCCACCCCGCCTGACGGTTGAATTGTTTCGGATTTTTGCGCGGTGATTTTTCTCGATGGACATAGGGTTCTACGAACAAGAACTGTTATCGCACGAGAATTTTAAGTTGCCAGTTACGTAACCGAAACGATCAGGTTTCGATCAGTTTGCAATCAGGGCCGTTTGTTACGTTTAGGCCTTAGCCGTATCGATGCAGTTGAAAAGAGGAACTACCTCTCCCCTACCCTCTCCCCCAGGGGCAGAGAGGGGAAAAAAGCGCCCGTGAGCGCTTCACCGAATGGTGAGTCAAAACCGCAGATGTTTTCCTCTCTCCATCGGATAGATTCTACTCCGCGTTGGATTTGCAACTGGACGGTGAGCGTGATCCTGCGGGCGGAAACGCCTCCCCCGACCCGCCCCTTGGGAGACCTCGGGAGAGGACTGGGGTGAGGGGCCCGGAGGCCCCAACTGCATGGACACGGCTTATAGGTCAATTAGATTGTTGAACGTCGAGAATCTACCCCCATGGAATTCTGCCATCAATTTGGTGGGGCGGAGTTGCTGCTCCGCCCTGACTTTGGCCCCAAAACTTAGTTCCCTTCCTTTGCTTCGGTTAAGTTCCCTCCAAACCGGTGGTTCGGTCCGATGTCGCTGTTGGGAACGTCTCGGTGGAAAAATCGTGGCGAATCCGTACGAGGCGAAATTGGTCACCGACCAGCATGAGAGTGTCCCACCAGTCGGCGTTTTCGTAACTGTAACGCAGCTGGAGTCCCCGGACGGCGCGACTTGCCAGGAGTTCGCGGGCCTGGGCCAGGGTAACGCTCGCTGTTTCCGAAACCTGTCCTCGAGCGGCGAACTTCGGAATGATCTCCTTGATCTGGGTGCAAAGTTCGATGTCGCGAAGCAGTTGCTCAACCTGCGCGGCCTCCAGCATCGTGGTGTTGAGGTCGGGCAACTTCAGCGGGGCATCGTCCGGCGGAAGCGGAGGAGGTGTTTGCGCATTCATGAATTTGCAGGTGGAGGCGAATTGAACAGTGGTGAACGACGGCGCGGAACGACAAGCACGGCATTAGTCGGTGCGGGACAAACTTCATGACACACACCGCAGCCTGTGCAGGTGTCGCCGACAACCGTCGGGATTCCCCTTTCCACTTTGATCGCGCCCGGCACGGGACAGCGCTCGGCACAGACTGAGCAAAACGAAGTGTAGGCCAGGCAACGGCGGCCCTGGATAACGGCAACCCGGTTTTGCGGCTCCGTTCCTGGCTGGGGTGCCGCTGAATTGCTGATGGCCGTTTCGGCCGCGTTGGTTGCTTCGGCAGGTGCGCGGAGTAAGCCTCCGAAGAGCGAGATCCAACCACGTCTGGAAATACCCGAACTCATTTTGATTTGGCAGCATCGGTTCCGACCAGACGGTCCTTGGCGGATGCCGGTCGTTCGTTAGCCGCGGAGGAGAAGACGTGTTGATCCAAGCTTGCGTCAGAGGCGTGACATTGCACACAGGACTGCCGATCC
>Ga0163147_10009476_pt1 | contig 10536 bp, 9 predicted proteins | sample OliLakLV19MP6G1_FD_148597 | JGI IMG/M metagenome (GOLD analysis project Ga0163147, IMG submission 148597) | Freshwater microbial mat bacterial communities from Lake Vanda, McMurdo Dry Valleys, Antarctica- Oligotrophic Lake LV.19.MP6.G1 | ecosystem: Environmental > Aquatic > Freshwater > Lake >... | reverse complement strand
CGACATCGACCAGCTGCTGGGCGACCGTGTGGTCGCGCGTGAGTTGCTCGAGGGCGCCATCCCGCAGGCGGTAGACGCGGCTGTCGCCGACGTGGATCACGAACGCGCGCGGCCCGACGGTATAGACGACGCTGAGCGTCGTGGCCATGCCTTCCAATTCCGGATCCGACTCGACCGCCCGGCGAAGGGCCGCGTTCATCGAATCGAAATAGCCGACCAGGCGCGCGCGCAAGCGCTCCGATTCGCCGTTGTCGAGCAACAGCGTCCAATTGGCGGCATGGAGAATGGAACGAATTCCCTCGCCGATGACGAGGCGACTGGCGCGTTCGCCCGCGGCGTGGCCGCCGACGCCGTCGGCCACGGCGAGAATGAAGGCTTCCCGCTCGTCAACCAGCGGCGCCTCCTCCGCCGGCAGGCTCGACGCCAAGGTGACCAGGGCGCGGCTGAGGCGTGCGGCGAGGAATTGGTCTTCGTTGGTGCTGCGCACATGTCCCGCGTGCGTTCCCGCCGCCACCATCAATCGCACCATGCTCGTCGTCGTCGGCGCGATGGAAAGCTTTGGAATCTCAGCCGTCTCGTTCAGGTCGCGTTCCGCCATTGGCTTGCCTCCTCGTGCTGGGAAACGGGGGCAAGCGGGACGCTTACCCTACGACTCCTGAGTCAAGCGCTAACCTTGCGGGGTCAATCGGCCGATCAATTCGGACCAAGCGGGAAATCGGGAAATCAAGTCGCGGAAGTAGCCACCCTCCACCGGATGCGGCTGTAGCTTCAGGGCGGCAATGGTGTCGTCGGCTGTGAGCATGGGGCGACATTCCGAATCGAGCGCGGGCGACTACCGGAGGCCGCCGCGCCGGGCGACGACGATGATGTATCCGCGGCTCTCGTACAGTTCCGGCTCGCCAAACCACTCGCGGACGATCGGCTCCACGTCGTCGAGTTGCTTGGTCACCAGGTACAAGCGGCCCTCGGGCTTCAGAAGGATGATCGAGCGTTCGACGAACAGCCGGGTGATGGAATCGACCGCGTAATAAGGCGGGTTGGTCAGCACGACGTCGAACGAGGCGTGCGTCAGGCCATCGACCTTGGCGGTGGTGAGGACGCGGAAATCGGTCAACCCGTTGGCCTTCGCATTCTCCTCGGCAAGCGCCGTCGCACGCAGGTTGCTGTCCACGAAGGTGACGTGGCCCTTCGGCCCGGCCCGTCGGGCGGCGACGATGCCCGTCGCGCCGGCCGCGCAGCCGAGATCGAGAATCCGGTCGCCCCCCTCGATCTCGACCGCTTCCAGCAGCGCCCGCGAACCCTGATCGAGTTGGCCGTACATGAACACGCCGGGCCGCGTCACGAAGCGAATGGAGTCGGTCTCCGCCACGCGTGCTTGCACGGTGATCTCATGCCGCCGCCGCGGCCGGTCGCCGTCGCGAGTCGCCCAGATCACCGTGCCCTCGGCCGAATCGTTGACCGACGCCTTGCCGTACATCTTCTTGAGCAACTTGGGATACAGCGAGTCCGAGGGCAACGGCGAGAGCGCGACGAACAGCCCGCCCGGTTTCAGGACGTGAAACGCCTGCTCGACGATGTCGAGCTTATGTTCGCGCTCGGCCCGCGGCGGCGAAGGGAAGATGACGGTTTCGAACTCGGCGGGCAAGTCCCACAAGTCCGCGGCCGTCCGCACTTCCGCGGCGGTGTTCCCCGCGGCCAATTCCTCGCGCAGTCGCTCGGCCTGGTGCAAGTCCATCTGATAGCAGACGGTGCCGGGCAGATCGAGCCGCGCCGCGAGTTGCGCCGCGAGCCGGGGCGCGCCGAGGATGAGGAGTACCGGGGGCCGCACGCGCGGCAGGGCGGTTTCGAGCAGGGGGACGAATTGCGACATGAAGGGAATTGTATTGTTTCTCGCGCCAAGCCGCAGAGACGCAAAGTGGAGAAGATGTTTGATCTCTTGGCGACTTTGCGGCTTGGCGCGAGCGAATGCTTACTTCGGCTTGCAGTAACTCAGCGCCATGAGCGCGTAGCCCGTGACCAGATGCGGGTCGCCTTCCATCCAGCGGTCGGTCTCGTTGAGCCAACTGCCGTCCGGGCGCTGCCGCTTCGCGAGCGCGGCGGTGAGTTCCGCGCGCCACTCGTGTTTGACCCCCGCGGCGTCGACGATGACATCCTCGCCGAGAGCGTCGAGACACTTGGCCATCGTGTGGTAGTAGTAGTACAGCCCTCGGGTGGCGATTGGCTTGGGCATCCCCGGATTGGCGTCCACCGTGTAATTCTTGCGAATCCATTCGAGCGCCTTCTTGATCCGCGGGTCGTCCTTCGTCACGCCGCAGTAAATCAAGCTCTTGATGCCCGCGTAGGTCATGCTGCCGTAGCCCAGGAGCATCTGGTCGTTGTTGTCCGCCTTGGTTTCGCCGCCCGCCGCGGGCGTGTAGATGAAGCTGCCGTCGTTGATCTTGCCCGCCCACGGGCGATCGTTGTACTCGCTCTTGAGGTTCTGACTACGGCTGACGAACGTGAGCGCGTTCTTGAACGCCGGGTCGTCGCGCGGCACGCCGGCGGCCTTCAGCGCGTCGAGGAAGAACTGCGTGTTCGACATGTCCGGCCGCGACTTGCTGTCGTAGCCCGCGCCGCCGAAGAAATCGTCGTCCGTCTTCTTCCCTTCGCCCTCGTCCCATTGCAGCTTCTTGAGGAACTCGGCGGCGTCGCCGATGACGCTCTTGTACTTGTCCGAGTTCGCGGCTTTCAGGGCCATGACGTTCACGCTCGTGACGTAGTTCTGCAACTGCACGCGCGGCGATTGCCCGGCAATGTGGCCATCCTTGGCGTTGATGAGCGACTCGACATATTTGAGCGCCTTGGCAGCCGCGGCGTCGTCCGGGGTGACGCGGCCGGATTGCAGCAGACCCGTCAGCGCGACGCCCGTGATGCCGGGACTCTTCGCGCCACTCCACGAGCCGTTTTCTTCCTGCGACTGTTTCAGAAACGTCACGGCGCGATCGACGGTTTGCTGCCATTGCTTGGCATCGACGGCGACGGGTTCGGCGGCCGTGGCGATCAGCGGCGTGAACAGCAGGCAAAGGATCATGCGTCGAAACATAATGACCTCGCGGGCGGAGTCGTAGGTGAAGGCATTTTAGGGTGCAAAGTTGGTGCCGTCGCTGATTGGCGAGCGAAGGGCGGAGAATCGCATTCCGCGTGGCAAGGCTTTGACCAGCCGCGGACACCGGATGGCCACAGAAATGCCCGAGCGGTCCGCCAAACTTGAATTCAGGTTGGCGACGCTTCGCAGAAGCGTGAACGCTGCACAGAAGCGTTCACGCTTCTGCGAAGCGTCGCCAACCTGACCTGACGTTTTTCATGTGGCGGACCACAAGAACCGCTTTTCAGGTATTTCTCGGCGCACTGCTGGGCGTGGAAGCAAACCCTCGGCCGGACAATGCGATTGCCCGGCCCTTGCTGACTGCGGCTTCCTTCGTGACTTCGCGCTGACGGAATTCATTCCCTACCGCAAGCCGCGCGTCACCGCGTCAGCGTTCGCCTTTGCCGCCGACGACTTCCTCGGCGGCGCCTCGCAACATATCCGCGCGGTCGTCGGGAATGGCGATCTGCGAGCCGGATGCCAGCGAGAGCCGATTGGGCGCGTTTCGAGGCGCTAGTCCAGTCAGCCCGTGGGTAATGACCAGGGCCGCAAGATAGCTGCCCTCGGGCGTGGCATGAAGCCCGTCGTTCTCATACAGCTTGGCGGGCGGCCGCGCCGCGAGCGCGACTCGCCACGCCTCGCCGACGGGCAGCAACCGGGCGCGGCCCGCCTCGGCCCCTTCGCGGTACGAGCGCGTGACCTTGTCGAACCCGTCCGCTTGGTCGCGCATCGGCCAAACCATGTACACCGCCGGTTCGGTCCCGTGGCGCCGGGCCTCATCGGCCCACTTGACCGCGAATTCCCTCAAGTTGGCCCGGCTGTCGTCTCGGCTCGACGGCCCTTGCTGAAGCACCAGGAAGTGCCACCGCGACTTGGCCAGCTTCTCGCGGGTCGATTCGGTGTTCCAATGATCTTCGAGGCTGGTGCCGCCGGGCGTGACGGCTTCAAACTCGATCCGCACCCCGCCCGCCGCCGCGAGGGCCTGCACTTGCCCCGGCGCCTCGTGCCCGGCGGTCAGGCTGTTGCCGAGGAACAGCACGCGAATCGCCTCGCCTTCGGGCCGGGGGTGGCGGCGGCCCTCGGCAGCCCAGAGCGAGTAAGACGCAGGGAATGAGTGCCAATCGCAGAACGAACATGGGAGGATTCTCGCGCAAAGCCGAATTCACACGGGCCTCGACGAACACGCGGAGTTCGCGATTCAGCCGGAAGAGAAACTGCCCAAATCGAGCTAGACAGCCTGCTCTGTCACATGCCGCGAATTCAATTGATCTCCGATACGGGAAACGCGGCGCCGAGCCGCCGCACTCCGAAGCGTCACGGATGCACGCCGCGCCACAACTCGCGGTACCTCTCGCGCACGAAGTCGTTCACCTCGAACTCCTCGGGCAATCCCAACACGCGGATCATCTCCTGCACGTCCGCCAAGTCCTTCAGCCGTCCCGCGTCCGTCATGCCGGACGCCAGCTTCAATTCCACGAGATCCTTGAGAGGAAGGATTTGGATTCCATCGCGTTCCATGCGCGTACTCGCGGGATCGGGAAATGCGACGGGTTTTGGCTTGCCGTCGCCGGGAAACTGCCCCGCGACGAGGAACTCAATGCGAACGCCGTGCTCGGTGTCGCGGAGGTTCTTGCTCCCCTCGAACGGCGGCAGGTACCCTCGCCCTGCCAATGCCCCATGCAGCGTCGCCAATCCTTCAGTGGATACCAGGATATCAACATCTTCGGTGAAGCGTCGATAGCCGTGCAAGAACATCGCCATGCCGCCGGCGACCGCGTAGGGCACCTTCAGTTGCTCCAGCCTCGCGGCGATCTTGCGAAGCGCCAGATGAACGGCGCTCTTCTCTTCAAAGTGCATGCTCCCCTCACGTAAGGCCCAATCCACGGCCGCGTTCAGGCGATCTTCATAGGTGGTCAACGTCGCGGTGTTCATGAAACGACCAGCATGATGTGCAATGCTCAGGATACTTTGTTCAAGATACTCGGATCGGAGTCCTGGCGATGGCGGCGTCCGCGGTTTCGCGACCTCATTCCCGTAGCGAAAGGAATGCTAGCCGCGTCATGTGTCGCCGGCAGACATACTGGGCCAATGGCAACGACACGCCGGCAGGGTCGCGCCTACCAGAGCAAACCGACACGGCAATTTGTTCTCCGCATCCAACTCCGCGGCATCACGAAATGGCCTTCGCCCGGTGCGAGGAATCGCCGGCCGTCCACGCGGGCGGGGCGGTTCGGCCGCGAAATACGGCCATCCGTAAGATGTTGGAAACAAGGGGTCATCCGTGAAAACGATTGCCAGTTCCGGCGCCGCACTGTTGGCATACGCGCTCTTCGCAATCGTGGCGACGGCCGCCGAACCGTTGCCGCGAAAATACTCCAACATCGAACGCCTCGCCTTGGACCGTCTGGCCGCCGTGCATGCCGATGTCGAACGGCTCAAGCCTCAACGAGTCGACATTCCGCCGCGTCCCAGCGTCAACGACTATCGCTGCATCATGCACGCGCACGCCGAGGATTCGACCCACACCGGCGGCACCCTACCCGAGATGTTGGCCGACGCGAAGAAGGCCCGCGTTCATGCGATCCTGCTCACCGACCACTACCGTCCGCCGGCCGATTTCATCGCCGGTCGCTGGCGTGGACTTAAGGACGGAGTTCTCTTCATCCCCGGTTCGGAGGTTCGCGGGTTCCTCATCTATCCGATGAAATCCATCCTCGATCGGATGGAATTGAAAGGCTCCGATTTCATCGATACCGTCACCGCCGGCGATGGCTTGATCTTCCTTTCCCACATCGAAGAACGCAAGAACCATTCGTTGGACGGACTCACGGGATTGGAGATATACAACCGCCACTGGGACGCCAAACGGGACATCGGTTCACTCCTGGCCTTCGTGACGAAGCTCACCGATCCCAAGCAACTCGCCGACCTGGAGAAGGCCGTGCGGCTCTATCCGGATGAGTTGTTGGCCTTTCAATGCGACTACCCAAATGTTTATCTGGACAAATGGGATGAGGGAACGAAGCAGAAGCGCCTGACGGGCATCGCCGCCAATGATTGCCACCACAACCAAGTTTTTCTCGTCAAGATGGTGGATGAGTCGACCGTACTTCTGGGAACCAATGTGGACGCGGACGACAAGATGCGGAAGATCAATGCCGCTCTGCGCCCCGGCATCAAGGAGATGACCAAGGGCCGCAAGGCGGGCGATATTCTCGTGAAGCTGGATGTTGATCCCTACTATCGTTCGTTCCGCAATTCCAGTACCCACATTCTCGCGCCGAAGCTGGACGAACGCAGCATTCGAGCCGCACTGAAGGCCGGCCACGCGTATGTCGCTCACGACTGGATGTGCGATGCCACCGGCTTCCGTTTCGACGCTGTCGGCACCGATGGCAAGCCAGCCGCGTCCATGGGTGACGAAGTGAAATTTATGGAGGGATTGAAACTCACCGCCAAGTTGCCGTTGCCCGCTCATGTGCGCCTGCTGCGCCATGGCCAGATCGTTGCGAAGTCCGAAGGCAAGCCCGACTTCGAGTTCGCTGTCCGCGAGCCTGGGGCGTACCGTCTGGAAGCGTGGCTGCAACTCGACGGCGAATGGCGTCCGTGGATTCTTGCGAATCCGATTTATGTGAGGTGAGGGCTCCGAAACCCAGGTCGCGCATCCCAAGAGCATTGAAACGAAATGGTATATTTGGCAACAAATGGTTGCCAAAAGCGCCATTGTGTTGCATGCTGACAAGGAAATGCCATTTGGGATATCGCGGTGCCAATCAAGCAAAACACCGGTGCCGTCCAGTTCGAGATTGCGCGGCACCTGGGCGACATCCGCCGCGAACGGCGCTGGACGCAAGCGGAATTGGCGAGCCGCTGCGGTCTGTCGAGACAGGAGTACACCTATTTCGAATCCGGCGCCCGGCGACCAAACACGCAAAAGCTGCTGCAAATCGCGCGGGCGCTGGATCTCTCCTTGCAGCGATTGCTATACGGCGCCGATCGCCCCGGACGCGAGTTGAAAGACATCGCGGTGGAACTGCGAACTCTGGGACTGATCGACCTGTGGATCGAGGGAGCGACGATCCCCGGCGCGTTGCGACGGAATGAGGAAATCATCGGCATCGCACTGTTCGGTGACCCGCCGCCGCGCATTCTGGAGGGTTTGCCGGCGGTGTTGGCGTGGAACGAATGGAACGGCGGCCTACTGCGCGCATTTGCGAAGGAGAACGGACAGGCTGTCGTTGTACGCCTAGCGTGGCTGGCGGACATCGTACTGGCGCTGGATCGGCAGGGCGGCTTTCCCGGCGGATGCCCAGGGCGAACCGGCCTCGCCGCCTACTTGAAACTCGTCAAGCCGCCGCGACACGATCGTTGGGATGACCTGGGTCATGCCACATTGGATCGACCCAAATCGCCGATTTGGAAGCGCTGGCGCATCAGCTACGCTGCAGAGTTGCGGACCTTCCGCGATCGGGCCGAAGCGCTTCGATCGCTGGCGGACGCCGAGGGCCGGCCGCGCCATACCCAACGGTCATCGAATGGAAAAGAGTGATATCGTTCGCTTTCTGGAAGCCATCGACGCCGAATTGACGCCCTATGCGGCCGAAGGCGAACGCCTGGACATGTATCTGCTGGGTCGATCAGCCCTCATCGTGCGCTACGGCCTCCAGTTGGCTACGAAAGACGTTGGCATCGTAACGCATGGCGAGACTTCAGGACTTCAACCCAAAGCGCTCGAACTGTTCGGCAAAGGACAACCTGCCGCGCAGCGCTTGGGGCTGTATTTGGAAGCCGTCGCCAACGGTATTCCACCGGTGCCCGGTCGATACCGCGGACAGGCAGTCGATGTACCGGGAAACTGGAAGGTGCTGAGGCCGAAACACCTGGAACCGCATGATCTCGCCATCACGAAGCTGAAGCGCTTTCATGCGGGCGATCGGGAAGACCTCAGAATTCTCTGCGATTCCGGCGATTTGAACATCGACGGTCTCCACGCCGCGCTGGATTCCGCCTTTCCGCACGGCATGGATGAGGATAATGAACCGGATTGCAAACCGGTGAAGCGTCATTTCCAACGGTTGATCGACTACCTGGAAGGCAAGTCCGGCGATGTTTGAACGGGACTCATCAATATCCCTGATGGAGTTCACGTGTCGTACTCGCCGCTCGTCCACGGCGGCCAGAAGCACATCACGTCGCCGGGCATCACGATCACCGCCCAGTCCTCGCCCGGCTCTTCGGGCGGCCGCGGGATGAATCCGAACTCGACACTGAAACGCTCGAGCCGAAACGGAGCCACCCGGATGCGCTGATACTTGACCTCGCCGAGCGACGCCAGCAGTTCGTCGCGCCGGGCGACGCGAGCCGCATCGTCCATGTTGACGCGCGTCCCCAGGTCGTCGATCGTGGCCGACAAGAGTTGGCCCGCCTTGTCGAAGGTGTACAGGGCGATGAACTCGCGCCCGGTGTCAGTGCCGGCCTCTTCGGCCGGTACGAACGGCGTGGTCAGAAAGAACTGCCGACCATCGGCCGTCCGACCCACATACTCGGCGTGGTAGTCGTCGTGATCGATAGAAACAGTCTTCGGTGGACCTTTCGCCATTGGTGCTTCTTTCGCCGCGTTACCGCTGTTGCCGTGGAGTGTATTGCTATCGCGTCGGCATTCTACGGCCCAGCGAATCGCGTGCAACAAAGTAATCGTGAAGGTACGAAACCCGACTCGCGCCAAGTCGCAAAGCCGCGAAGAACCATCTCGGAAATCCGCGCATTGCTTTCCTCCTCTTAGCGATTTGGCGTCTTGGCGCGAGATTCTTTCATTGGATCGGAAACATGGTATCTTTTCCTGCTTCGAGGCCAGGGGCAGGCGCGGTTATTGGCGCGGTTCGATGCGAAAGATGCGAAAGATGCGAAAGATGGCCGCCAACCCCCGCGCGGAGATGATGATGAGCCGCACGCCCGTCAATGGCGCGGTTCACTCATATATCAACGTCATCTGACTTTCATTTGAAGGATTCGCCATGTCCGCGGACGCCACGCGCAAGAGTCTTGTCACCACCGGCGGTCCCAGCCGCGCACCCAACCGCGCCATGCTCCGCGCCGTCGGCTTCGGCGATGAGGATTTCGCCAAGCCGATGGTCGGCGTTGCCAATCTGCACAGCGACATCACGCCTTGTAACTCGCACCTCGACCGGCTGGCGCGAAAAGCCATCGAGGGCTTGCGCGCCGGCGGAGCCGTGCCCCAGATCTTCGGCTGCCCCACCGCGACCGACGGCATCATGATGGGTCATCAAGGCATGAGGTATTCGTTGGTGTCGCGCGAGGTCATCGCGGACAGCATCGAAGTCGTCGCCGGCGGGATGAACCACGACGGCGTCGTCGCCATCGGCGGCTGCGACAAGAACATGCCGGGCTGTCTCATGGCCCTCGCCCGCCTCAACGTCCCCGGCATTTTCGTCTACGGCGGCAGCATCATGCCCGGCGTCGGCGAACACGGCGAGGATCTCGACATCGTTTCGATCTTCGAGGCTGTGGGAAAGTTCCAGGCCGACAAGCTCGACGCCAAGGGCTTGTACAAGATCGAGTGCGAATCGTGCCCCGGCGCCGGGTCGTGCGGCGGGATGTATACGGCGAACACGATGAGTTCGGCGATCGAGGCGATGGGCATGTCGCTGCCGTACGACGCGAGTTTCCCGGCGGTGTCGGCCGCGAAGGAACGCGAGACCTTCCAGGCGGGTCTGGCACTGTGCAACCTGATCGCCAACAACATTCGCCCGCGCGACATCATCACCCGCCAGTCGCTCGAAAACGCCTACACGTTCGTCCTCGCGCTCGGCGGATCGACCAACGCCGTCTTGCACCTGATGGCCATCGCGCGCGAGGCACAGGTCGAATGGACCCTCGCGGACTTCGATCGTCTTGGCGCGCAGGTGCCGCATCTCGCGGACCTGAAGCCCGGCGGCCGCTTCGTCATGTGGGATCTCCACCGCGTCGGCGGCACGCCCGCGGTGCTGCGCGCGTTGCTCGACGCCAAACTGCTGCATGGCGATTGCATGACGGTCACGGGCAAGACGCTCGCCGAAAACCTGAAGGACGTGCCGAGCATTTATTCGCGCAAGCAGGAAGTCGTCCTGCCCATCGACAAGCCGATGCACCCGACGGGGCACATCGTCATCTTGCACGGGAATCTCGCGCCGGAGGGCGCCGTCGCCAAAGTCGCGGGCCTGAAGAAGCGCTCGATCACCGGCCCGGCGAAGGTGTACGACTGCGAAGAGGACTGCGCCGCGGCGATCCAGGAGCGGCAGATTCAAGCCGGGGATGTCGTCGTGGTCCGCGGCGAAGGCCCCGTCGGCGGGCCGGGCATGCGCGAGATGCTGGCCGTGACCGCGGCGCTGGTCGGCCAAGGTCTGGGCGAGAGC
>Ga0163147_10009473_pt1 | contig 10537 bp, 9 predicted proteins | sample OliLakLV19MP6G1_FD_148597 | JGI IMG/M metagenome (GOLD analysis project Ga0163147, IMG submission 148597) | Freshwater microbial mat bacterial communities from Lake Vanda, McMurdo Dry Valleys, Antarctica- Oligotrophic Lake LV.19.MP6.G1 | ecosystem: Environmental > Aquatic > Freshwater > Lake >... | reverse complement strand
ACCTTGAGCGGAGGCAATGGCCGGCAAGAAGGTAATTAGAAACACAATTAAGGATTGATATTTATGCATATCTTCTAGTATAACTCACAAAATATGGCGATGAGAGAGAAATAGACAGTTGACTTTTGTACTATAGTGTGCTATTGTATAGTTCGACTAACAACCTCAGGAGAGGTTATGAAACAGTTCGTTTGTAACACTGTCGCCACGGCTGGGTTTGTCGCTATGGTTTGGTTGATCGCCATCATGGCGTTGACCACCCCCATCGGCTACTATGCCGATGGTACCTGTGTCGCGGTCGAAAACCGCGCCGGGCAACTTGTGCGTTGTGCCGCTGCACCGCGGCACGAAGAGATTCGGGTCCCATCGGGGACCACCTTCGAAATGATGGAGCAGCGTTTCGGAGCCGCTGCCCGCGTTCCATAGAGACGGCGCAACTATAGCTTTCGGCCGCTGTCTAGATTTCGTCTTTTGCGAAATGCTGGACAGCGGTTTTTTATATTTAACGTGACTCGAAACAAAGGGTAGCCCTAGGCAACTTGCCTAGGGTTACCCTTTGTTTATTTTAATTTTATCTATCTCCGAAGATAGATAAAATACATAGAAGTTTTTCAGCTATCCAGACACAATAAAAGCCCTTGTCCGCGCTCTAGGGGTCGAACCTAGGACCTTTCGAGTATCAGTCGAATGCTCTACCAGCTGAGCTAAGCGCGGACAGGGGCTTCTATATCATAACTTTCGTGCGGCTACTATAGCAAATCTAACTGAAAAATGTAAGGGTAACGTTGTCACCAATAATAAACGTTACCCAAACCCCCTCGAGTCATTAATAAATAGGTTACTGTGTCGTTTATATGAATATGGCGACAAAAACAGACATCTTTAAGCGTTATCTTAGTGAGTACTTAAAAGCAAACAAACAGAGTGAAGGAGAGATTATTAAACACTTTAACGGCGTAGTTGGACTGCATCCTAAATCCATCATCAGACGTTTCCGTGTACAACAAAAAAGACATCCCTTAGATACCGAAGTCAGGGGTCGTCCCGTGTCTATACTCCTGATGTCACCGCTGCCCTGAAAGAGATATGGACCCTGAGTGGTGAGTTATGTGGCGATAACCTAGCTGGCTTGTTGGTTCCGTACGTCACTGCTCTATTTAGAGCGGGTCATAACCTGAGGCCTTGTCTCGCGTTATGATACTGCTTCCATGGAGAGGCAGACTATTATAGCGAGGTGGGTTTGGAGTGGTCCGGGAGTCACGTGACCTATATCCATCTTTGAGTCTGGGGCCATCGTAAGCCCTGAGCATACATGCTCGGGGCTATTTACTTGCTGTTTAATTATGAAGGATTGATGCCAACAGTTTCTTCTAAGGCCTCAAGACGTTGTTCAAAACTAACACTGCTGTTCTCTAGACCTTGAATGGTGTCGTTAACTTGCAGGGCTATTAAGCCGACAAATCCAGCAAAGCCAATACACAAAGTCCAAGCAATCGGGCTAAAATATTTGTAATGTTCTAATTTTTTTGGTTGCATAAGTACTTAATTATAGCAGCTGTGTTTTTCACGCCGGCGCTTTTCCACTCAGTCAGATTTTTTGTTTTTGTCGGCTGGGTGCGGTATGATTCACTTATGAATAATGTGGCAAATAGCCCTCAAAAATCTACTAGTTTTGAGTTCCTCTCGCGACAATTTTTACCTAAGAATAGCGAGCTGCTTTTTACTTATCGGACTAATTTTGTATTGGAGTCACCCATAGAATTTACAGAAAAAATAACTATTTCGAGTGGTGAAAATTTTGCGAACCTGCCTGAGTCTTTTCAGAGTGCTATCTTAGATGACCTCCATCTAATTTTAGGCATTAGCTACTACAAGTTATTTTGCCCACCAAAGTTTAAGTGTGATATTAAACTTTCGCCTAAACAAGCTAGTTTTTGGAATACTATCTACACCTCGGGTTTAAGTGAGTTTTTGTATAAGAATAAGCTCCCGAAGCAGATGATGGCTCAGTTTAGCCCGGACTTGGGCTATGAACGGGGACTAAGTACCCTCGCCACCGACGCTAAAAAAGTATTGGTCGGGATTGGTGGTGGTAAAGATTCAATCGTGGCTCTCGAGTTACTCAAAGACTACGAGCGTTCGGGCTTTATCTTAGAGACAGGGAAGGAGTATCACGTCGCCCGTGAGGTAGTGAAAGTAGCTGCCGTGCCGCTGAAGCTGACTACGCGAACTCTAGATCCAAAACTCTATGAGGGCATACCTGGTAGTTATGGTGGTCATCTGCCAATATCAATTATCTACGCCTTCTTGGGAGTACTCGAAGCCGCTTCGTCAAAACAGGCTTATGTGGTGGTTGGTAATGAATACAGTAGTAGCTTTGGGACGATTGTCGAAAATGGTGATGAGGTGAATCACCAGTGGAGTAAATCAGTGGAGTTTGAAAATCTTTTTCAAGTCTATGTCAAAGAAAATCTGACCGCTAATATCACATATTTTTCACTGCTCCGACCTTTTTATGAAATTCGCATTGTCGAACAGTTTACTAAACTGGGCCAAAAGTATTTCCAAACCTTTTCCAGTTGTAACCGAAATTTTGCGCACCATCATGACGGACAACGATGGTGCGGTCAGTGTGCCAAGTGTGCTTCAGCCTTCTTGCTACTCTCCGCTTTCTTACCTCCGGCTGAATTACTAAAAATTTTCCCGAGGAACTTGTTTGAAGAAGCAAGTCTGATACCGCTTTTTAAAGACTTGCTTGGTTTAGGCACCATGAAGCCTTTTGACTGTGTTGGTACTTTTGAAGAATCTCAAGTAGCTTTGTCACACGCTCGCGAAAAGTGGGGAGATACTGTAGTGTTGCAAGAATTAATTCCACTGCTTGATTCTATAGTTTTGTCGACGGAAGTTTTTAAAGTTCAGCAAGCCAAAACAGTTCCCACCAAATTTCGATTCTTGGGTATGAGCTCAGTTCTGATTTTGGGCTACGCTCGCGAAGGTAAGGCGACTGAGGCTTGGCTTCAGGCAAAATATCCCGCACTCAAAATCGGCATTGCTGACCAGGATGATGGTCCTGATTATCTGTCCAAGCAAGAGGAGTACGACTTGACTATTAAGACAGCCGGCCTTCCGGGGCGACTACTAACACGGCAATACACCACTGCCACTAATATTTTCTTTAGCCAAGTTCCGAGCCCAAATATTATTGGCATCACTGGTAGTAAGGGTAAAAGTACGACTGCCACTTTAATCTACGAGATGTTAAAGACAGTTAGGCGACCAGTACGTTTGGTCGGAAATATTGGCAAGCCGGCACTCGCAAGTATTTTAGCTGAACCTGCCAAGAAGGATGAACTCTTTGTGATGGAGTTATCGAGTTATCAGCTAGAAGACTTAGACCAATCACCAAAAACTGCTGTCGTTACTTCACTCTTTCCGGAGCATCTTGATTACCATGGCTCACTTTCACTTTATTATGCGGCGAAACAAAACATCGTCCGTTTCCAAAAGAAAGAAGACCTTCTTATCTACGCACCGGGTTTCCCAGAATTAGAGGAGTGGGCTAAAGAACATGAAGGCCAAGTAGAAATGGCTCCGGCCTGGCCCGATCTGGTCTCCAATAAATCGCTACGAGGGGATCATATGAAAGCGAATGTTGGTCTCGCTTTTGCCACTGCTCAGCATTTTGGTGTGACTAAAGAACAGGCTGAGATAGTGATTAAAAATTTTATCGGCTTACCACATCGTTTGACGCACGTCTTTACGGTTGCTGACATTGAATTTTATGATGACTCGATATCGACTACTCCAGAATCAGCGATAGCAGCCATTAAAGCGCTCGAGAATGTCGACACGATTATTCTTGGTGGAGTTGATCGTGGTTATGACTTTTCTAAATTAGAAATGACCTTGCGCGAGTACGGTGTCCGGAACCTGATTTTGTTTCCCAATAGTGGTAATCAGATGGTTGTAAATGAAGTTGGCTTTAATATTCTGCGTACGAGCAATATGGACGAAGCTGTCACTTTTGCGTTTAAGTATACTGCCGGAGGTAAGTCGTGTGTTCTCTCACCAGCCGCCCCGAGCTATAACCTCTACAAAAACTTTGAAGAAAGAGGAGCGGTATTTATTCAGGCGGTTAAAGCGATAAATAATTAAATATGTCTACTAAAACCAATAAAATAAATTTAACGGTGGTTCGAAGAGTGCATTTTATTGGCATCGGCGGGATTGGGATGTCAGCTCTGGCGCGGTTTTTTGTGCATGAAGGGAAGCAGGTTTCTGGTAGTGATTGTGCTGAATCAATTATTACTGAGAAGTTGGGTAAGTTAGGCGTCGAATTATTTTTTGAGCAGCAAGCGAGTAACATCAATCCTGATATAGATTTGATTGTCTACACTGAAGCGATGTCAGAGGATAACGTCGAGATGAAGGCAGGGAGGAACCTTGGGGTACCTATGATGAATTATTTTGCCGCTTTAGGCTTGGTAGCTAACGATTACTACTTAATCGCAGTTTCGGGGACTCATGGTAAAACTACGACAACTGCCATGTTGGCCGATATTTTTGAAGATGCCGGTCTAGATCCGACTGTGATTGTCGGCTCGCTTAGGAGTAAGACGGGAAGTAATTTTCGGTCCGGCAAGAGTAAGTACGCAATTGTCGAAGCTTGTGAATACAAGCGTGATTTTCTTTATCTTAAGCCTGATATTTTGGTGATTACTAATCTCGAATTTGAGCATACTGATTATTATAAGGATCTACAAGATGTCGAGAGTGCCTTCCATGAATTAGCGATGACTGTGCCGGAAGACGGCTTTATTGTGACTGATACCACCCATCCTAATATTAAGCCAGTCTTGGAAGGAGTTCAGGCAACTGTTGTCGACTATCGTTCACAAGTTGATCTTGGCTTAGTGTTGAAGCAACCAGGAGTGCATAATATTTTGAATGCAGCTGTAGCTAGGGCAGTAGCGGGGCTGGTCAGTATTGATGCCGTTGATGCGAGTAAGACTCTAGAAAATTTTGCTGGAACTTGGCGACGATTTGAATACAAAGGAGACTTCGTAAATGATTTTGGGAAGGTTCCAGTTTACGATGATTACGGACATCATCCTACTGAAATTAAAGCGACGATTGCTGGGATGCGAGAAAAGTACCCTGACCGACACCTGACTGTTGTCTTTCAATCTCATACTTACACTCGCACGAGAGAATTTTTTGCAGAGTTTGTCGAAGCTCTGACTCAGGCCGACCGGGTTATTATGCTACCGATTTACCCGGCCCGAAAAGAAGATATACGCGGAGTGAGTGCTGAAGAGTTGGTCGTGGCAATTAATAAAGCCGGGACCGAAGCCCTTTATTTTGAGACTCATAATGCGGCCGCTTTGAAAGTAACAGAAAGCACTCCAAAAAATGGCGTGGTTTTAGTTATGGGTGCCGGGGACGTGACGGCGGTAGCTGGTCTGCTAGTTTCATAGTTATAATAACCAAAGGAACGTTTTTGACTCTCACGTAATTACTAGCAGTTGACAGTATTTTTTAAATCAGTAAAGTATTAATTGGACAAACTAGTGAAGGAGAGGGTTGATGGAGAATTTGTTCATCGCGGTGCTTGCGAACGACGCAAGCACAGACGGAAACAAGCTGGGACCAGGGACCAAGGCGCGGTGTGAGCGCGCAGAGGCGCATATTCGCCAATGGCTTTGCCAACAACCTGGTAGTACCGTGTTCATATGCCTTGCCGCGGGTAAGGGAGGTCGTTGGCGCGGTGAGACCACTTTCGCTTTGGCGATGGAGGGTCACATGAGGGATAGTTTGGGTGACCAAACTTCTCGTTGCGTGTTTGTAACGAATCGCAACCAGGCTGCTGTGTGGAGTACCTCAGCCGAAATGCAGTGGATTTTTGACAGTCTCGGCCAGCAGAGCCTGTCATTGCTTTCTCACGGCGCAACAATTGTAACGAACCCGGTGCATGCGATCCGCGCACTCATCATTCAAAAAATGTTTTTGCCCGACCTAGAGATTGGTGGCTTTGTGTTCAGCAAAGAACCACCACCGCCATGGTGGCATGAAGTAGCAGCATACGTGAAGCTGGTGCTCTATTTATTAGGTTTTGGGGGGCTGATTGAACCGCTGCGCCGTCGGTTTTACGGTGGTTAAAAAAATCTGCCGGGCATTTCCAACTTTAGGAGATGTCCGGCTTTTCAAAAGACAATTCGCTCTTTAATCTAAAAATCACTATATCATCTAAGATGTGTAAAGATTCTCATTTTTATAATTAAGAAAATAGTCATATCATTAATTATAAATGGAGATTCGAGTTCGATAATTACACTGAAACCATGGCCCCACTATTTATCTGAGGACTCTTCAAGTTTTTAGTGTTAATCGTCTACATATCATACATGATACGATGAACATATCGTGTATGATATGTAGACTACAGTGTGAAATGATGGCAGGAATTCGGTGAAGTGATTTGGTATTGTCGTATCATGTATGATATGTAGTGCATGTTGTGTATGGGACAGTGAAAAGAAATGCACTTTCCAAATTCTGGGGGCGTGGTAGTCTAATTTTATATGGAAAATTCTGAAGGGTTATTATCGATTATAGCGACACCAATTGGGAACTTGGAAGATATTACCTTGCGAGCCCTGCGGGTGCTAGGAGAGGTAGACTATGTTCTTTGTGAGGACACGAGGGTGACAGGGAAGTTGCTGCACCACCATGGTATCAAGGCCAAAATGAAGCGCTACGATGCGCATGCTTCAGAGAAAACCCACCTGGAGGTACTTAGCGATCTCGAGAACGGATCTAAGGTAGCTTTAGTATCAGACGCTGGCACACCAGGAATCAGTGATCCAGGAGTACTATTGGTGGCGCAAGCACGCACTCGCGGCATTAAGATTGAGGCAATACCAGGCGCTTCAGCCGTAGCTGCCACTTTTTCGATAGCGGGGATTGTTGGTAATCAGTTTTCATTTTTAGGCTTTGTACCGCAGAAAAAAGGTCGCGAGACATTCTTCAAGAGTTTGGCTGACTATGGCGCACCAGTTATTTTCTTTGAATCCGTGCATCGAATTGGAAAGACCTTAGCGTCCTTAGTAAAGTTCCTGCCAGAGTCATCCAAGGTGACTGTAGCTCGGGAACTGACCAAGCTTCATGAAGAACTTATTCAAGGCGAACCGGCGGAAGTTGAGGCCTATTTTCAGGCCAATCCCGACCATGTTCGAGGGGAGTTTGTCGTCTTGGTCAGTTAATTTCGGAGAAAGGCAGTTAAATTTTTGATTTTTGCCAACATACGGTATACTGCCAAATATGTCCAAAGAAACACTAGTCTTCCTCCTTGGAATCATTCTGACCCTCGTCCCGTTCTTAGGGGTTCCAGAAAATTGGAAACAGTATGCCGTAGCGTCCTTAGGGGCCTTTTTGATAATTATCGGTTATCTATTGCGTCGAGCTCTGTACTACACGAAAATTGACCGCGGCAATGGTGAAAGGGGAGACGAGTCATTTGTGGAGACAACCCAACAGTTATTTGCAGAGCGCGAGTTAGAATAGGGTTATACCCTATGGCCAATTATTTTGGAATCAGTTTTTTAAGCCTAGCTGCGGTTGTGGCAGTTTTAGGTCATGTTTTAATACCGGTAAATGACTTGATTTATCAAAAGCAGCCGCATCTAGTTTCAATGGTTGATGCTCATGAAACGGTAAAAGAGAGAGAGGCACCAATTGATGGAAGGACAGTAGTGGCACATGTACCGCTGCCACTACAAGTTAAAGCAATTTATATGACTTCCTGTGTCGCTGGGACACCTAGTTTTCGTGAACGGTTATTGGAGCTAGTTCGTGAGACGGAAATTAATAGTATTATTCTCGATATCAAAGATTATTCCGGCACCATTTCTTTTTTACCCGAAAATGAGGCTTGGCTACCGGCTTGGCAAAATGCTCGTTGTGGCGCGAGAGATATGCGTGAGTTAGTCAACCTCATGCATGAACAAAACATTTATGTCATTGGTCGTATTACTGTTTTTCAAGATCCGTTTGCAGCGGAACATAGTCCGCACCTCGCAGTCAAAAAACGAGATGGTCAGACTAATTGGAAAGACGGTAAAGGCTTATCTTTTATTGATGTGGCGGCTCGTGAATATTGGGATCATATTATTGACTTAGCTACTGACTCATACAATTTAGGCTTTGATGAATTAAATTTTGACTATGTTCGCTATCCCAGTGATGGCAATATGCAAGATATTTCTTTCCCGCATACCGCTGGATCAGACTGGCCAAACGATAAGCAAGCCAACCTCGAAGCTTTCTTTAGGTATTTAAATGAAAAGTTGGACAATGAGAGTCGCTTTGCTGCCTTTAATCATCAAAATACTGGACGAGCCTCTACTACCCCGTGGACTTCGGCTGATCTTTTTGGTATGACTACCACAAATTTTGACGATCTATCTATTGGACAAGTGCAAGAGCGAGCAGTACCATATTTTGATTTTGTGGCACCCATGGTATACCCGTCTCACTATCCGCCAAATTATCTCGGCTTAGGTAATCCAAATTTGGTGCCTTATAAAATTGTTTATCATGCGATGAAGAGTGGTGTCAATCGGATACAGGCTAGTACGACCAGAATGCAGGGCTTCCTCCATGAGCGTATTGGCACTAGTATACCGGCTGTGTACCAAAAGTCAGTTTTTGCTGCAGATCGACTACGTACTTGGATTCAAGATTTTGATTATGGCGGCAACTACGACATCGCTGAAGTTCGAGCTCAGATTCAGGCGAGCTATGATGCTGGTGTTATGTCGTGGATGATTTGGGCACCATCAAATATTTATACTAAAGGCGCGCTGTTACCACCGCTGACTTATGAAGTCACACAGTAGCGGAAAATCCGCAGTTAGTTTGCTATAATTTACGGTATGAGTTTTGATCCAGAAAAAATTACTTTCTTTGCGAAGACTGATGCTCGCAGTCTGCAGGTTCCTTTTGGTATTAAAGCTAAAGATCGTCAGCGACATATGTACGTTGTCGGGAAGACGGGAATGGGTAAATCGACTCTGCTCGAGAATATGGCAGTACAAGATATTCAAAACGGTGAAGGGATGGCCTTCATTGATCCTCATGGGTCGGCCGCAGAAACACTTCTAGATTACATACCGGAACATCGACTTAATGACGTGGTTTATTTTGCCCCTTTTGACACAGGTAATCCTATCTCCTTCAATGTGATGGAGGATGTGGATCCAGATAAGCGACACCTGGTAGTTTCTGGGCTGATGTCGACCTTTAAGAAGATCTGGGTGGATGCTTGGAGTGCTCGGATGGAATACATTCTTACTAACGCCCTGTTGGCTATTATTGAATATCCAGACACAACCCTGCTTTCGGTCAACCGATTATTTGCTGATAAGACATACCGTAACCAGGTAGTAAGTTATATCAAAGACCCAGCTGTAAAAGCTTTCTGGGTTGACGAGTTCGCAAACTATACCGACCGCTTCGCCGCTGAAGCGCTGCCAGCTATCCAAAACAAAATTGGTCAATTTACCGGCAATCCGCTGATTCGCAACATCATCGGTCAGCCACATTCCAGTTTTGATATTCGGAAGATAATGGATGAAAAGAAGATTTTAATCATGAACCTGTCAAAAGGTCTGATTGGTGAAACCAACGCTAATCTACTGGGTTCGATGCTCACCACCCGTATCTATCTTGCTGCTATGAGTCGAGCAGATCTACCGGTAGCCCAGATGAAGAAAATGCCAAACTTTTATTTCTATGTGGATGAATTTCAATCATTTGCCAACGCCACTTTTGCCAACATTCTCTCTGAAGCACGAAAGTATCACCTCAACTTAATTATTGCTCACCAGTACATCGCCCAGATGGAAGAAGAGGTACGTGATGCTGTTTTTGGTAACGTTGGTACAACTGTAGCCTTTCGTGTCGGTCCATTTGACGCTGAGGTACTGGAGACAGTCTTTACTCCACGATTTCTAGCAGCTGACTTAGTCAACCTCGGCTTTGCACAAATTTACTTAACACTGATGATTGACGGAATTGGTTCTCAACCTTTCTCAGCTGTGACCTTACCGCCAATTGCGCCACCAAGTATCTCTTGTAAGGATATGGTGATTGCCGCCAGTAGACGCAACTATACTAAAAGTCGTGAGGAAGTAGAGAAAATCGTGACTGATTTACATTCGCCAGTCAAACAAGTAAAGACAGTAAGTGAAAAGAATAATCAGCAAAATGCCGTCGAGCGTATTAAAAATAACGAAAACAAGCCTAACTCTGACGAAGTCAAAGTAGCACCAAGAACAGTGTCCGAATCACAAAAAGTGTCAGAAGGAGCTAAAAAGACCGAACCATTACCAAAGCAGCCTGTCAGCAAGGAACGGCACGGAGAGCGGGATTCTGGGAACTTTAAGCTACCACATCAAGAAGTGAAGTCAGCCGCTGATTTAAAGTCCGTCTTAGCGCAAATCAGCGCTGCCGAAAAAAAAGGTTCAGAACCAAATAA